>Ga0257106_1001675_pt1 | contig 10733 bp, 8 predicted proteins | sample LP_taG_3_FD_190177 | JGI IMG/M metagenome (GOLD analysis project Ga0257106, IMG submission 190177) | Marine microbial communities from Northeast Subartic Pacific Ocean, Canada - LP_J_2011_P26_10m | ecosystem: Environmental > Aquatic > Marine > Oceanic | place: Canada: Northeast Subartic Pacific... | reverse complement strand
GTTGATTTTATTAACCAAAAAGTTAATAAGCTTAATTTGTTTTTTGGAAATATTGTAGATTCTGAGGTTTTTCTTAAAATTATAACACCAAATTCTAACAATAATAAACTTGTAGAAATAAAAATTAATGTTCCCGGAAAAGAACTTTTTGCAAAAAAAAAATCTAATTCATTCGAGGAAGCAATAGATGATGCGGTAAATGCTTTAAGGATCCAAATCACTAAACATAAAGAAAAGCTTTATACAAAAAGTTAATTTTTTTTATCACTTTGTAATATATACAATATCTTTTTATAAATTTGCAAACCTTTTCTGTGAAGTAAGGGTATTTTGCCGATGTAGCTCAGCTGGCTAGAGCAGCTGATTTGTAATCAGCAGGTCGTGGGTTCGAGTCCCTCCATCGGCTTTAAGTTCTTTATATAAAGTATTTCAGGGGAGATACTCAAGCGGTCAACGAGGTCAGACTGTAAATCTGATGGCTTCGCCTTCGCAGGTTCGAATCCTGCTCTCCCCACCCAAGCCAATACCAATGTGACATATTCTGCACTTTTTTTTAATGGGTACGTTATTATGTATTACATTTGTGGTCCATTTTGCGGGAGTAGCTCAGTTGGTAGAGCATCAGCCTTCCAAGCTGAGGGTCGCGAGTTCGAATCTCGTCTCCCGCTCTTTTTTAATGGAACTGCCGATGTAGCTCAGAGGTAGAGCGCTTCCTTGGTAAGGAAGAGGTCACGGGTTCAACTCCCGTCATTGGCTCATGTGCTTAACAGCATTTAATATAAAAATAAAATAAATAAAAATAAATTAGTAACTAAACAACAAAAGAAATGGCAAAAGAAAATTTCGAAAGAACCAAACCGCATGTTAACGTAGGTACCATAGGTCATGTAGATCATGGAAAAACCACACTTACTGCAGCAATTTCTAAAGTGCTTTCTGATGCAGGACTAGCTAATAAGCAAGATTTCGATCAGATTGATAATGCACCTGAAGAAAAAGAAAGAGGTATTACTATTAATACTGCTCATATTGAATATGAAACTGAAAATCGTCATTATGCGCATGTCGACTGTCCTGGTCACGCAGATTATGTTAAAAACATGGTTACAGGTGCAGCACAAATGGATGGTGGAATTTTAGTTTGCGCAGCAACTGATGGTCCTATGCCTCAAACAAGAGAGCACATTCTTTTAGCTAAGCAGGTTAATGTACCTAGACTTGTTGTTTTTATGAATAAAGTTGATTTAGTTGACGATGAAGAATTAATTGAATTAGTAGAAATGGAATTAGGAGATTTATTAGAATCTTATGATTTCAATGACACTCCTATTATTAAAGGTTCTGCTTTAGCAGCTCTTAATGGTGAGCAGTCTGGTGTTGATTCAGTAATGGAATTAATGAAAACTGTAGACACCTGGATTGAAACTCCGGTGAGAGATGAAGCAAAACCATTTTTAATGTCTGTCGAAGATGTATTCTCAATTACTGGTCGAGGAACTGTTGCAACTGGTGCTATTGAAACTGGAATTGTTAACACTGGTGATAACGTTGATATTGTAGGTCTAAGTGAAGAAAAAATGTCTTCTACTGTTACCGGCGTTGAAATGTTTAGAAAAATCTTAGATGAAGGTAGAGCTGGTGAAAATGTAGGTTTATTACTCAGAGGAATTGAAAAAGAAGCTATAAAAAGAGGAATGGTTATTGCCAAGCCCGGTACAATTACTCCTCATGCTAAATTTAAAGCTGAAGTATATATTTTGAAAAAAGAAGAGGGTGGTAGACATACTCCATTTCACAATAATTACAGACCACAATTCTACTTTAGAACACTTGATGTTACTGGAACAATAAAACTTGAGTCAGGAAGAGAAATGGTTATGCCTGGTGATAATGTCACTATTGATGTAGAATTAATTACTGGTGTTGCTATGGATGTAGGATTAAGATTTGCTATTAGAGAAGGTGGAAGAACTGTTGGAGCAGGTCAGGTAACTGAAATTGTAAAATAGTATAAATAGAAGTTTGTGATCTCTAAAGGAATTCTAGTATTAGAAATCCTTTTAGGTGTGAATTACGGATGTAGCTCAGTTGGTAGAGCACTGGTCTCCAAAACCAGGTGTCGGGAGTTCGAATCTCTCCATCCGTGCAAACAAGTTAAAAGAATTAAATTGGCTGGAATTAAAAATTATATTGAAGAAATTGTTCACGAACTTTCAAACAAAGTCTCGTGGCCTACTTGGAAAGATTTACAAACTAGCTCAATTATAGTTTTAGTAACAAGTATTATTTTGGCACTAATTATATGGTTAATGGATTATATTTTTGGCATATGGCCTGTCTCTGATAATGCTTCATCTTTTAGCTGGAGAGGTATTTTAGGATTTATTTATCACTTTATCAATAATTAAATTATGTCTGAGATTACGAAAAAGTGGTATGTTATTAGAGCTATAAGTGGCAAGGAAAAAAGAGTCAAAGAGTTGTTAGAATTAGAAATTGATAGGCATAAATTAAATGACCATGTTGAGCAAGTTTTAATTCCAACAGAAAAGATTTATCAAATTAGAAAAGGTAAAAAGATTTCTAAAGAAAAAAATTATTTTCCAGGTTATGTTTTAATTCAGGCTGCACTTATTGGCGAAGTAGAACATATAATTAAATCTTTGACTAATGTTCTTGGTTTTCTAGGTGCTACAAAAGGGGGAGATCCTCTTCCAATGAGACAAACTGAAGTAAATAGAATTTTAGGTAAAGTTGACGAGTTAGCTGTCAACGATGAGGAAATGAATATTCCATATGTCATTGGCGAGTCAGTTAAAGTAGTGGATGGGCCGTTTAATAATTTTAATGGAATTATAGAAAATATTAATGAGGAAAAGAAAAAGTTAACTGTTATGGTTAAAATATTTGGTCGTAAAACACCTTTGGAGTTAAACTATATGCAAGTTGAAAAAGATGGATAATAACGAAATTGTAAAACAATGCTGTTAAGCTTCCCGGTGGAGTTTTACATGTTTATAAATAAATAAAAATGGCTAAAGAAATAAGTGGATTAATTAAACTTCAAATCAGGGGTGGTGCTGCAAATCCTTCGCCTCCTGTAGGACCTGCGTTAGGTGCTAAAGGAGTTAATATTATGGAGTTTTGCAAGCAGTTTAATGCGCGTACTCAAGAAAAAGCAGGAAAGGTATTACCTTGTGTAATTACTGTTTACTCTGACAAGTCCTTTGATTTTGTTGTAAAAACACCCCCAGCAGCTGTACAGTTATTGGAAGCAGTTAAGATTAAAAAAGGTTCTCCAGAATCTAACAAAATCAAAATTGGGTCGATTACATGGGATCAAATTAAGACAATATCAGAAGATAAAATGCCTGATCTAAATTGCTTTACAGTTGAATCTGCAATGAAGATGATGGCTGGAACAGCAAGAAGTATGGGCTTGAATGTAAAAGGAAAAGCTCCTTGGGGTAATTAATCATAAAATTAACAATAATGACACTCTCAAAATATAGAAAGGAAGCTTTATCCAAGTTTGATATAGAGAAATCTTATTCATTAGAAGATGCCTCAAAAATCATTAAGGATATTTCAAAACAAAAATTTGATTCTACAGTTGATCTTGCGATTAAATTAGGTGTTGATCCTAGAAAAGCTAACCAAATGGTTAGAGGTACAGTATCTCTTCCTCATGGAACTGGAAAAGATGTTAAAGTTTTGGTTTTATGCAGTCCTGATAAAGAAAAGGAGGCAACTGATGCTGGTGCAGATTTTGCTGGTCTTGATGAATATATTGAAAAGATCAAACAAGGTTGGACAGATGTGGATGTAATTATTACTATGCCTTCTGTTATGGGTAAAGTAGGTGCTTTAGGGAGAATTTTAGGGCCTAGAGGGCTAATGCCAAATCCTAAAACTGGCACTGTAACTATGAATGTTGGACAAGCTGTAACCGATGTTAAGGCTGGTAAAATAGATTTTAAAGTTGATAAGTATGGTATAATTCATTCGCCAATTGGAAAGGCATCATTTGAGTTAAAGCAAATTATTGATAATGCTAACGAACTATTGACTGCGTTAATTAAATTAAAGCCTTCATCATCTAAAGGAGTTTATTTTAGAAGTGTAACTATTTCTAGTACAATGAGCCCTGGGGTTAAAGTTGAACCTAAAAGTGTTGAAGCTTAATCATCAAAACATTTAATATGAATAAAGAAGAAAAACAGTTAATGATTGATGACCTTAGCAAAAGGTTAGATGAAAACAATATAATATATATTGCTGACATCTCAAATCTTGACGCAGTAGCTACTAGCTCACTTAGGAGACAGTGTTTTGCAAAAAACATTAAGCTTAGCGTTGTTAAAAATACATTGCTTAAAAAAGCGATGGATAATGTACAGGGAAAAGACTTCACAGAATTGTATGATATTCTTCCTGGTCCTACAGCAATTATGTTGTCTGACACAGGCAATTTACCTGCTAAATTGATTAAAGATTTTCGTAAGAAAAACGATAAGCCAGTTTTAAAGGGTGCATTTGTTGAAGAATCTATATACATAGGTGATGGTCAGTTAAATTTACTGGCAGAAATTAAATCTAAGGACGAATTAATTGGCGAAGTTATAGGATTATTACAATCTCCAGTTAAGAACGTTATTTCAGCATTAAACTCAAGTAAAGGCAAGATCGCTGGATTAGTAAAAACCCTTTCCGAAAAAGAATCATAAAATAATTAAACAATAAATTTTTAAAAACAAATAAAAATGGCAGATATAAAAGCAATAGCAGAAGAGTTGGTAAACTTAACTGTAAAAGAAGTAAATGAATTAGCAGCAGTTCTTAAAGACGAGCATGGAATAGAGCCTGCAGCAGCAGCAGCAGCAGCAGCAGCTCCAACAGGTGGCGGAGATGCCGGAGCTGTTGAAGAGAAATCAGAGTTTGATGTTATTCTTACTGCAGCAGGAGGATCTAAACTTCAGGTTGTAAAAGCAGTAAAAGAGCTTACTGGATTAGGCCTTAAAGAAGCTAAAGAATTAGTTGATGGAGCACCAAAAGCAATTAAAGAAGGTGTTGGTAAAGACGAGGCTGATGGCATCAAAAAAGCTCTAGAAGAAGCTGGTGCAGAGGTTGAGTTAAAGTAATTCAAATTTTTTATATGATTGTAGGCCTAAGTTTTCTTGGGCCTATACCCTTTTTTAATACTTAATAACTAAATTTACATAACATTGGCCAAATCAAACATTATTACAGAAAGAATAAACTTTGCATCTAGTCAGCATCGTTTTTCATATCCAGATTTTTTAGATATTCAGATTAAATCTTTTCAAGAATTTTTTCAGCTAGAAACTACGTCTGAGAACAGAATTGATGAAGGATTATTTAAGGTTTTTTCGGAAAACTTTCCTATTACTGATACACGAAATCAATTTGTATTAGAATTTTTGGATTATTTTGTTGATCCCCCAAGATACAATATAGAAGAATGTATTGATAGAGGCTTAACTTACTCCGTACCTCTTAAAGCTGTAATGAAATTATATTGCACTGACCCAGAACACGAAGATTTTGAAACAATTGTTCAGGAAGTTTATTTAGGAACAATTCCATACATGAGCCCAAAGGGTTCCTTTATCATTAATGGAGCAGAGAGAGTTGTTGTTTCTCAATTGCATAGATCACCAGGTGTGTTTTTTAGCCAAAGTAGACACGCTAACGGTACAAAGTTATATTCTGCAAGAGTAATACCATTCAAAGGTTCATGGATAGAATTTGCTACTGATATTAATAGTGTAATGTACGCTTACATCGATAGAAAGAAAAAACTGCCAGTTACAACACTTTTTAGAGCTATTGGTTATGAAAGTGATAAAGATATATTAGAAATATTTGATTTAGCAGATGAAGTTAAAGTTACCAAAGCAAATCTTAAAAAAATTGTTGAAAGAAAACTTGCTGCAAGAGTTTTAAAATCCTGGGTTGAAGATTTTGTTGATGAAGACACAGGTGAAGTTGTTTCAATTGAAAGAAATGAGGTTTTAATTGACCGTGAAACTATTATTGAAGAAGAGCATTTAGCAATGATAGAGGATGCGGGTGTTAAAACTGTTATTCTTCATAAAGAGAATATAAATTCTGCTGACTTTGCTATTATTTATAATACATTACAGAAAGATACATCTAACTCTGAGAAGGAAGCTGTTGAGCACATCTACAGACAATTAAGAAATGCTGAGCCACCTGATGAAGAAACAGCAAGAGGTGTAATCGATAAATTATTCTTCTCTGAACAGAGATATGATTTAGGTGAAGTTGGAAGATATAGGATTAATAAAAAATTAGGATTAGACATTGAAGAAACTCAAAGAGTACTTACCAAAACAGATATAATTTCTATTGTAAAATATCTTATAGAATTAATTAATTCTAAAACAGACGTAGATGATATAGATCATCTAAGTAATAGAAGAGTAAGAACTGTTGGGGAGCAGTTATATTCTCAATTTGGTGTTGGTTTAGCTAGAATGGCAAGAACCATTAGAGAAAGAATGAATGTTAGAGATAACGAAGTTTTTACTCCAATAGATTTAATTAACGCTAAAACGCTTTCAAGCGTAATAAATTCTTTTTTTGGAACTAATCAACTGTCTCAATTTATGGATCAAACAAATCCATTAGCTGAAGTTACTCACAAAAGACGTCTTTCAGCACTAGGACCAGGTGGACTTACTAGAGAAAGAGCTGGGTTTGAGGTCAGAGATGTTCATTACACTCACTATGGTAGACTTTGTACTATTGAAACACCTGAGGGTCCTAACATTGGTTTAATTTCTTCATTATGTGTTTATGCAAAAGTAAATAGATTAGGTTTTATAGAAACACCTTACAGGGAAGTTAAAAAAGGAAAAGTAGATTTAGGATCAGAGCCAATTTATTTATCTGCAGAAGAAGAAGATAATAAATATATTGCCCAAGCAAATGCTCAGATTACTAAAGATGGAACTTTTCAAAATGAAAATGTTATTTCAAGATTTATGGGGGACTTTCCACTTCCTCCAAAAGAAGAAATTAATTTAATTGATGTGGGAGCGAATCAAATTGCTTCAATTGCTGCTTCTTGTATCCCTTTCTTAGAACATGACGATGCAAACAGAGCATTAATGGGTTCAAATATGCAACGACAAGCAGTTCCATTGTTAAATCCAAATGCTCCAATAGTTGGTACTGGAATTGAAGAATTAGTTGCTAGAGATTCTAGAGTTTTAATTCATGCAGAAAAAGAGGGTACAGTTTCTTATGTGGATTCTATAGAAATTCACATTAAATATAAGCTATCTGAAAATGATATTTTAGTGAGTTTTGACACAGACACTACTGTTTACAATCTTACTAAATTTCAAAAGACAAATCAAGGTTCTTCGGTTAACTTGAGACCGATCGTTAAAAAAGGAGACAAGGTTAAAAAAGGTCAAGTTCTTGTAGAGGGATATGGTACTGATAAGGGTGAATTAGCACTAGGTCAAAACTTAAAAGTAGCATTCATGCCTTGGAAAGGTTATAATTTTGAAGATGCAATAGTTATTTCTGAAAAAGTTGTTAAAGATGATATTTTCACTAGTGTTCATGTTGACGAGTACAGTTTAGATGTAAGAGATACCAAAAGAGGTTTAGAAGAACTTACTTCAGATATTCCAAATGTCAGTGAAGAAGCTACTAAAGATTTAGATGAAAACGGAATTATAAGAATTGGAGCTGAGGTTAAAGAGGGAGACATTTTAATTGGTAAAATAACTCCTAAAGGCGAAAGCGATCCTACGCCAGAAGAGAAGTTGCTTAGAGCAATTTTTGGCGACAAAGCGGGAGATGTTAAAGATGCTTCATTAAAAGTTTCACCTTCTGTAACTGGAGTTGTAATTGACAAAAAATTATTTTCTAAAGCAATAAAAGATCGCAAATCAAAAGCAGCTGACAAGCCTATTGTTGAACAATTGGATGCTGAAGAAGTTATGAAACAAGCTGAGCTTAAGTCTTCCTTAATAGAAAAGTTACTATCTATTTTAGGAACTAAAAAATCAGAAGGAGTAATAAACGTTTTCAAAGAACAAGTGATCAAGAAAGGTGTGAAGTTTACAGAGAAAACTTTAAAATCAATAGATTTTATTCACATTAATTCTAAAAACTGGACTAAAGACGAAGAAATAAATTACTTAGTTGATACGACTTTACATAATTATAATTTAAAGGCAACTGAACTTATTGGTGATTATAAACGTAAAAAGTTTCAAATTGTAGTTGGAGACGAATTACCTAACGGAATTATTCAAATGGCTAAAGTTTACTTAGCTAAAAAAAGAAAATTAAAGGTAGGTGATAAAATGGCAGGGAGACACGGTAACAAAGGGATTGTTGCTCGAATTGTAAGAGAAGAAGATATGCCATTCCTTGAAGATGGAACACCAGTTGATATAGTACTTAACCCTTTAGGTGTACCTTCCAGGATGAATCTAGGTCAGATTTATGAAACTGTATTAGCTTGGGCAGGACAAAAACTAGATCTTAAATTTTCTACTCCAATTTTTGATGGCGCTTCACTTGCTGATATCGATAAGTATTCAGATGAAGCTGGTATTCCTAGAAACGGTAAAACTTATCTTTATGATGGCGGAACCGGAGATAGATTTGATCAGCCAGCTACTGTGGGAATAATTTATATGCTTAAATTAAGCCACATGGTAGATGATAAAATGCATGCAAGATCTATTGGTCCTTATTCATTAATTACTCAGCAGCCACTTGGAGGAAAAGCTCAGTTTGGAGGTCAAAGATTTGGTGAAATGGAAGTTTGGGCTTTAGAGGCTTATGGTGCTTCAAATGTTCTACAGGAAATATTAACCGTTAAGTCAGATGATGTTCAAGGTAGAGCAAAAGCTTATGAACATATTGTAAAAGGTAAAAACTTGCCTAAACCTGGAATTCCTGAATCATTTAACGTATTGCTTAATGAATTACAAGGATTAGGATTAAATATAGATTTAGATTAATACTCATAATATATAAACAAAAAAAATGGCTTTTAGAAAAGATAAAAAATTCAACAGTGATTTTACTAAAATTACAATCAGCTTAGCTTCACCAGAGTCTATATTAGAAAGATCTCATGGAGAGGTTTTAAAGCCTGAAACCATTAATTACAGAACATATAAACCCGAAAGAGATGGTTTGTTTTGTGAAAGAATTTTTGGGCCAGTTAAGGATTATGAGTGTCATTGTGGTAAGTACAAAAGAATCCGTTACAAAGGTATTGTTTGTGACAGATGTGGTGTTGAGGTTACTGAAAAAAAAGTTAGAAGAGAAAGAATGGGACACATCGCATTAGTTGTTCCAGTTGCTCATATTTGGTATTTCAGATCTCTTCCAAATAAAATAGGTTATTTACTTGGTCTTCCAACAAAAAAATTGGATCAGATTATTTATTATGAAAGATATGTTGTTATCCAAGCTGGTGAAACCCTTAATTCTGAAAGTGAGCCCCTTAAGAAATTAGATTTCCTTACCGAAGAAGAATATTTAGATATCCTTGAAGCTCTTCCTAAAGAAAACCAATATTTAGAAGATTCAGATCCAAATAAATTCATTGCAAAAATGGGTGCGGAAGCATTACATGATTTGTTAGGAAGAGAAGATTTAGATGCCAAGTCCTACGAGTTAAGACATCAGGCTAATAATGAAACCTCTCAGCAGCGTAAAAATGAAGCACTAAAAAGGTTGCAAGTTATCGAGTCTTTTCGAGACGCAAATAGTAGAATTGAAAACAGACCAGAGTGGATGATTGTAAAAGTTGTCCCTGTTATTCCACCAGACTTAAGACCTTTAGTTCCTTTAGATGGTGGTAGATTTGCAACCTCAGATCTAAATGATTTATACAGAAGAGTTATTATCAGAAATAATCGTTTAAAGAGATTGATAGAAATTAAGGCTCCTGAGGTAATTTTAAGAAATGAAAAAAGAATGCTTCAAGAATCTGTAGATTCACTTTTTGATAATTCAAGAAAATCTAGTGCTGTAAAAACAGATAAAAATAGGCCACTAAAATCTCTTTCAGATAGTTTAAAAGGAAAACAAGGTCGATTTAGACAAAATCTTCTTGGTAAAAGAGTTGATTATTCTGCAAGATCTGTAATTGTAGTTGGACCTACATTAAAATTACATGAATGTGGACTTCCTAAGGGTATGGCTGCAGAGTTATTCAAGCCTTTCATTATTAGAAAAATGATTGAAAGAGGAATAGTTAAAACTGTTAAATCTGCAAAGAAAATAGTTGATAAAAAAGAACCAGTTGTTTGGGATATCCTCGAAAATGTATTAAAAGGACATCCGGTCTTACTGAACAGAGCACCAACCTTGCACAGATTGGGAATTCAAGCATTTCAACCTAAATTAATTGAGGGCAAAGCTATACAATTGCATCCGTTGGTTTGTACTGCCTTCAATGCCGATTTTGATGGTGATCAAATGGCAGTTCATGTTCCTTTAGGAAACGCTGCTATTTTGGAAGCACAGTTATTAATTTTAGCTTCTCATAATATTTTAAATCCAGCGAATGGAGCTCCGATTACAGTTCCTTCACAGGATATGGTTTTAGGACTTTATTACATAACTAAAATAAGAACATCAACAGACGATCACATTGTTAAAGGTGAAGGGATGACTTTCTATTCTCCAGAAGAAGTTAAAAT
>Ga0257106_1001674_pt1 | contig 10739 bp, 10 predicted proteins | sample LP_taG_3_FD_190177 | JGI IMG/M metagenome (GOLD analysis project Ga0257106, IMG submission 190177) | Marine microbial communities from Northeast Subartic Pacific Ocean, Canada - LP_J_2011_P26_10m | ecosystem: Environmental > Aquatic > Marine > Oceanic | place: Canada: Northeast Subartic Pacific... | reverse complement strand
GAGCGCCGCGTCCCCAGGGAGTGCCCGGGGGCGCGCGACTGCGAACCCGCGCCGAAGGCGACCAAGAACCGGCCGCGAGACAGCCCTCAGAGGCGGACCATCGTGTGGCTCTCCCCATGGTCCAAATCACGAACTGGTCCAGCAACGCAACGAGCGCTGATAGGATAACGCTAATCAGAGATACTGTAGTAAACCGGACGAGAGCTTCGACAATAATTATTGTAATGCTTTACCTTGTGTTCCAGGTAACGTCCATTACTGCTGGCGCGTAGCATGTCAATTCAATTAAGTATCCAGCAGCAGCGCACCACCGCTACGATGCAGCGCGTGATAACAATCCACGTGCCGGGTGATGTTCCATTGGGGATTCAATTCGCACACTCAGCACCTTTGGGTTTGCTGGTCATCGCGTCACTGTCTCGAGATATTTCGTTGCGCTCCATACTTCAGAGTGGTGATGCGATTACTTCGGTCGCCGGCGTTCAGCTAGAGCCCGGCGCTTGGGACGACGCACTGCGGCAAGTCCGCGAGGCGTTGAAGCCGCGACCGGAGCCTAGGGAGCTACAGTTCGTGCGTGTTCTTGACGTGCCCACGCAGCTAGATCTGACCAAGAAGAAGGCGTTTCGCGATCGCGTCAAGCTCCCGGCCAATATGCGGGCGGAGAACAAGTCATCCAAAAGCATCTCGGTCGGCGCGGAATTCATTGAGGCACTGCATAAGAAGCGCAAAGAGGAGGTCCAACTATTCCCAGTGTTGGTTAATTGGTTCTCTGTGACTGCTGTGGGCTGTAGGAAGAAGAAGAAGAGCAAAAACGAGCTCTAGCGAGTGCTAAGTCAATCCATCCCATGGAAGGACTGATATTGCGTGCAATTTCATTTTCCTCGCTTCAGACGACGCATGCGCCAAGCCAGAGTCACGAGTCTTTGATTAATAAACGCGTTGCGAATAGGTGCAAGTGCAAAACGATAGCTACTGGTATCGAGCACGACGTGACATAGGTGGTGCATTGCATCTACAGAGAGAAGTGGAGCAAGTGACAGGCGACGCGGCAAGCCACTTTTCGCGCGGAGTTGGTTTTGAAGGATTCTTTTATGTCAAAAAAGCTAACAAGGATGGTGATGTCGTAGCTACGCGAGTCTCTGCGGGTACCGCGCCAACTGCAGTTAAAGCATGGAACCTCGCAGACAATGCATGCAGGGTACGGGACAGCAACCCGGCTGATATGCATTCGCCAGGCTTGCAGGGACGAGACCTACTGGGTACTCACTTTCAGGCAATCGTGATTTCGCCGATCTTCTGTGGCCTCTCACAAACTGAGCGACTAGAACTTGTCGTTGATGCACTTCTGGAAAATCCCACCCCAAAAGACGAAGCTGATAGGCTAGTCAGTTTTGACTGCGTCCCAGCTGATGGAGAGTGCGCTTCCGTAGATTCTGGCGTTGTTTGGGTTCCAGAAAGAGTGCCCAAAGGATTTTCTCCAGGGCGGCTGACCTCCAAGCTTCAGTTTTGCGCACGTCTGACCGGCCTGAAGGCTTCAAAACTTAATGTTCGATTGATGACGCCAGCGCAGTGGAATCCGCAGATCCACGCGCCCTTGGAGGCCGAGCGCCACAATATTACCAGGGGGCGACGAGGCAAGCTCGGCACGAGCTTGAAATCAACAAGAGGTATAAACGCGGCAGAATCTCCCGGTACCGTTCGCCATTTGCTGAACCAAGGTCTTGTGAGGAGAGATGCAAACATAGCATCTATGCGTAGACCGGACCGGGGCAACTGTGGTGACCCGCTTGGACACTTCTTTCACGCCCTGCCGCCCAAACACCAGCTATTTGTTCTAGCGAAGCAACGGCGTGCAGACGAGGCACTGGAACGTGCTCAGCGAAAGGCCACGGCACGTGCGGCACGTTTGAACTATGTAGAAGAGCAACACAAGAAAAAAACGACACTTGAGTCTCACGAGACCAAATCTGGGTCTATCTTATCGAGCACTGCACGAGATCCAATCAAGGAACAACGCCTGCGGAACGCATTGTGCTCGGGAATGATGTGCATCGACAAGAAACGTGAGGCGCAACTTGCGATAAGACTTCAGCGTGCCTATCGCAGCACTATGCTTCTCCGAGCTTTCCGCCGACGAAATCGCCGCCATCTCGCTGCTATCCGGATCCAGCGAAGCCTCCGTGGCTGTTATGGCCGAGTCTACCATGCCATTTTCGCACAAGTTTCGACACTCGCGGCAACTCGAATTGCTACTCGACATCGCATTGTTGTTGCTATTCGCCAGACACAGGAGCGCCGTTTGATAATGAATCTTGGCGCTCTCGTGATTCAGAACGCCCTTCGGCGGCACCACGCTTTCCACTATGTTTGCTGGGCACGGAAAAACTGGCAACATGCAACCAGGCTTACAAAATGTGCGCGCAAATTTCTTGCTCGCTCTAGAAACGACCTCATCCTCTTCTCTAGACTCTTCCAGCGGCCTCGCGCATGCCGGCGTCTCACCATCCGAAAACAGGACGGTCTAAAACAGTGTTTTATTGCCGTACGTGCTGTGGCACGCATCGCTGCAATCATGCGTGGGGTACTCTGCCGCTTGAATTACTACCACAAGCTTGCCAGCGATGTGAACCAACGAATTGTTGGGCTCGCTTTGCGCCTCCTACAGCGTATCGCTCGGGGTCACTCGGGGCGGTGCCAGGCGCAAGGGGCTAGGCAACGGAGGGATAGTGCGATTCAAATACAACGCATTATGCGTGGACATGCGCAGATTTTGTGGCGCAGACGATTAGACTTCGTCAAATTTGAGTTGTTTTCCTTGGTGCAGCTCCAAAAGGTTGCTCGCGGTTACCTGGACCGTATTTTTGTGAGCCTAAAGCAAAATGAGGCAACACGCATCCGCCTGAGAACGATTTTAGTACCGCGCCTCCAGGCGTGTGTCCGTCGCAAGGTCGCGATGCGAGTCACAAAAGAGAGATTTGTCGCCATCACAAATAGTGTCAAAATACAGCAAATTTGGCGACTATGCATACTATGCCGCGAGGCGAAGTGGGAGTTCCAGAAGCGGCTTGTGCATGTCCGCGCCCAGGCGGTAACTTGCATTACTCGACGGCTTCGCGGACTCTTCGCAAGGCACCATTATTCGGCGATGCGCCACTCAGCCGCCGGGCATCGACTCAAGTCTGCTCGGATCATCCTCAGGGCATGGCTACGATATCGCAGCGTGCAGCGTTTTGCAGTTTTAAAGGAAGCATGGGAAGTTGAAAAGTCCGCCAAAACATTAATGGCCTGGCATGCTCTTCGTGATGATGTTCGAATCGACATGGCAGATGTCCGTGCCGATGTCAAGGATATCCGGTCGTCACGCAAGTGGGCACGGAGGCGGTTGAAGGCCCTGAGAAATTTCATGGCAGAGGCTGAGCTTCGGTTGCCCAAGGTTGAAACACAGATAGAGACGCTGGATATCTCTGATGTTGAGAATGGGTGGGCCGAGGCCCTGCAAAATGAGTGGGAACGGCTCACATCTCAACTCGCCATGGCGAGTGAGGAAAAGCGGATCATGAAGGTCCATATTAGTCGCTGTGATGCTGAACTCCTTGAACTTCAGTTAGAGTACGAAGATATTGAAGTTGACATCGACGATATCGCGGTGCGCGAGCAAGAGGAATTTGAGCTTCTACGCCGCCTTGAAATAAAACGCGCTGACGTACGTGCCCTTGCCGGGTGGGAAAGGCGCGTTCGCAATGAGCGCATGCGGTGGAGAGTGAGAGATGTACGCACACGTGTTCTAAAACGGGAGCGCAAAACCCGGACGGAACTTCTTGCGAAGGCCATCAAAAAGCGCGAGATTGCGATGTCGTCCACGCTTTCGATACACAAGCGCAAGCAATTTTTCAAGGAGGCCCAACGAGAAGCCACGAAAGAAGATCACGCCAACCGGGCGTCAATCTTGGCGGCAGCGGCTGCCGATGAGGCCGGCGCTCTCGGCAAGCTCAAGGACACATACGACTCGGTGATTTCTGGATGCGCGGCGCTCCTCCAGAGCGCCACGTTCGAAATGCGCAACACCGAGTCGCATGGCAATACACTCGGCTAATGCCCTGTGTCTGGCTGGACTGGGGTAATCCCTCGGCGACGACCGCATGATGCCGTGTGATAGACTCTTGGATTCATGTTCAGATTGCAAGAGAACTTTTTGCCGCAGAGCCCAAGCCAAGGTTACAGCCACCTTGGGACACTTTCCTCAGGGGCGCAAGTGAGATCACCTCTCGTGTGATCAACGGCCGCGTTGAGCTAAAGAAGAAAGCAAGCAAGAGCCCGGCCCGACTGCCGCCTGGCCGCGTGTCGGGCCATGCGCAGCCGCGGCCTCGCCCACCGCTTTCGCGCTGCCGCCCCCTAGGCGCTCCGCCCGACGTTGTGGAGGAATTTCGGTAGCTTAGTGGCCCGCTGCTCCCTTAGTTATTGGCTATTTCTTATTGGCTCCTCTTGAATAGTTTATCTTGGTATCTTTCTCTTCCCTCTCTCTTCTTGTTACTTCCCTGGTACGTCGGTGTGTGTGGTGGTGTCGGTGTTAGTAGTCGGCGGGGTTGGTTTTAACTTCAAGTACCCATCTTCTGAAAGGGTAGCCTAGCCAATTCCCTTTACATTTGGTGGGCATTAGGGGAAGATCATGTCAGCTGGATCCCGCGCCGCCCGGACGCGCTGTAAGCTTACACCTGCATTCGCTAAATAAACCTATGCATGATACGACACATATCCTAGGAATCCTAGGCGAGGTTGTGGACCACAGAGCGCTTGCAGTGCGATGTTCGAACGATCTCTGACTCTGAGTTTGGTATGCTGCGAGTCTCGATGTGTTCTGCTTAGCCTCAGGCTGCGGTAGAGTTCTGGAGCGCCGCACAGTCAACACAGCACTCAAAGCAGCGGCAGTGGCTCTGGGATTGGACCCTGCTGATCACGCCACCCATTCGCTGCGGGCTGGTGGTGCTACAGCCTTGTATGCCATCGGGTGGCCTCCTTCGAAGATCCAGCGTCGAGGGCGGTGGCTGTCCGATTGTTGGTTATTGTATATTTGGCCGGACAGGGAGGAGGCAACAGGTCTCATGGAAGATGTGGTCTCCAGTCCGGCCCCCTTGTTCCATATTTAAACAGGGGGGAGTTATTTTCCCTTACGATGTTGCAGGAGTGTGGCTGAGGTGGCTGCGCCATCCAAGCGCGGTCCGTCGGCCTTCATTCTGGCATCTTTAATTGAAACTGAGCTCAACCTAATTTACTTACTTCCTTTAGCTCAGGCTAGTGGGAGATACGAAAGGCCAAGTGGACGGAAACGCCCGTGCGCAACGTCCTGGCGGCACCACGCCGGCAGCCAGGGACTTGCCGAGGCACCCGGGCCCCAGGCACAGGCCCCGGGCGGGCTCAAACTAGATCGCGCTGAATTTTCCGGGTTCAATTTGAGGTGAAGCCCCAAACTGCGCCCCAAGACATGACGTCGACGTACATGCTGCAGAGCACATTTTGCACCTGCCCTGGGACCATCAATGATAGCCTGGTCGTCGCTTAGGAAACACTCCTGTGTCGTATACACATAGGAAGTTGTTATGGTCAATCAAAGCTGCACACTGCGCATATGCACAGGTCCTCATGTCAGTTTTCAGGTAACTCATTCCCATCTGCAGTTCTGCCTTCGCCCTTGTTAATTTGACTGTGCTCATCGCGCGCATAAACATCTTGATTCTTTTTGAAGTCCCACTCGCCGCCCCGCTGATTCATTAGGTCCTCGAGATCGTCAAAGATTGCGGCACATTCTTGGTCATCTTGAGCACATTTAGCATCGATCTCGCGGCGGATGAAAGATTCAGATTTGAGCACAACTTCTTGTCCTGTGCAAGGGAAGATGCTGCCATAGTCAAAAGAAAATCGCTGTTGTGAACCATCTTCAAATGTCCATGTCGTGCCGCGAACGAATTCGCCGCTTTCTCCCGTCTTCGCAATGCAAGCGTGCACCTGTGCTTTATCTTTCATGGAATTGTGCTCGTGTGATTAGTGGTTATCTCTGCTGCGGACACTCGCCAGACAGCGGCCGTCCGAGTGAGCATCGTCTGCGTTTTTTTTTAGGTCCTCGGCAGTTCTTCTGGTCGAAGACAATTTTGCGGGCTCAGTCCCATCGCGTAGCGAAGGTTCTGCATTGTCATGGTCGAGTAAAGCATCCTATGTGAGATTCATGAGGTGCGATCTATAGTTTGAGGCCGGCAGCACATTTGGTGTCGCACAATCCTCGTAGTCATGAATGGGCCCGTCCTCTACCTATTAAAACATGGTAACGATATCATAAAATTCGATGAAGGAAGCGCCGACACGGTATGTTGCAGATATATTTCTTACATGACACAAGAGCTCGTTGACAAGCGGTGTTACCGACCGCTCAATTTTGAAAAATTTGCTGTTTAACAAGGTGTGTACAGTGGGACGCTTGCGAGCTTCCTTTTGAAGGCACATGCGTACCATCTCCTTAAACGAGCGGGAAAATGACTCCCCTGATTTAACAAATGAGTCAAGGGCCAGCGTATTTCTCAAGAATTACCAGTGCACGACTTCTCAGTTGCATAGCTTCGAAGAGAAGGGGGTTCTTCTTGAATTGTAAGCAGTAGAACTTTCATTGGGGGATGAAAAGCATATGGTGCAAACCCCTTGGCCAACTCAAGAGCTGTTATTCCAAAACTCCAGATATCTGCTTTATAATCATAGCCTTCGACTTGTTCCATCACTTCGGGCGCCATCCAACACCTGAGCAGAGGCTGGGATTCTTACCAGCAGAGTGAGTTGGCACGTACGGAGTTCCAACAAATGTCTTTGCTGTCCGGCGTCGAAGTCCAGCATGAACAAGCCAAGAAGATACACCAAAGTCAGCAAGGGCCACCTTACCAACGGGATCGAGCAGAATATTTCCCGCCTTAATGTCCCGATGGATGTGACCATTTTCGTGCAGATAGTTAAGCCCTTGCAACACTTCAAATAGCACGTAGCCAAGCCATTCCTCTGCAAGCCCCTCCCCTAAACCAAATTGTTTCGCGGCGTGCATAATATGCAGGCAAGAGCCCTTCTCCATGAGTGGCATCACAAGAAGGAGCTCACTCTTGCTCACAAAAGAGGCATGACAACATAGAACATTGGCGTGAGAACACATGCGCATCATCTGGACTTCCTTGGAGATTTCTGATATTTCGGTCGTAATATGTTCAAGATCCATTACTTTCAGGGCGACCCGCTGCACTCCATCTGCTCTTTTCATGCGGCATGTGGCCGTGTATACCTTGGCAAAAGATCCACGGCCTATCAGCCTTTCTAGCATGTACTCGCTAGAATCGCACGGCCACGGCTCTGAATCTCTCGCCTGCACTTCCACAATAACGTATTGTTAAAATCATGTTTTCAAACACTCACTACAGGAATGTTATACATCAAGCCTAAGTGATTCACATTTTGACCCCCTCGAGTCTGGAGCTATTTGCAGTTTTTTTTCATTTTTTTTGTTCGATACTCCTACGCGCCCCGCACGTGCCCGCGGGGGGTGGGGAAGGGCGCTGCGACGCGGCGGGTTGTCGATGGTCTCGCTTTAGCGCGCGTGCGACTCCCGCGCGTCGCGCCCGCGCGGGACCGCGCGGTGCGTCACGACGGTCGGCACGCGTTCGGGGGCGCCCCCGCGCTCGCGCACGCCCCGGGCGGGCCCCCGGGGACGCCCTGGACCCTCCGCGGCCCGCGGCGCGTCTGAAAAAAAATTGAATATAGCCCAAGAGGTCAAAATTAACCGGATCTGCTTTACATGTGCTTGGGGTCGAGCCCTCAGGTTCCGCGACCAACCCCCGTGCCCGCCCCCCCCGGCGCCCCCACGGGGGCCCAGGGGCCGGGGAAGGGCGCTGCGACGCGCCAGGTCGTCGACGATCGCGCGCTAGAGCGCGCGCGACGGCCGCGCGTCGCGCCCGCGCGGGACCGCGCGGCGCATTACGACGGTCGGCACGCGCTCGGGGGCGCCCCCGCGCTCGCGCACGCCCCGGGCGGGTCCCCGGGGACGCCCTGGACCCTCCGCGGCCCGCGGCGCAAAAAAAAAAAAAGTGAAAAAAAAGGCTACATAGCTCGAGGGGTCAAAATTAACTCCGAGATGCTTTAGTCCACGGTTACATAGCCTATTAGCCTACTAGTGTGGTAAAGCACTGCAGATGGCACCCGCAAAGTGTATCGATAAGAACGATGACGACGTACCGGTGTCCATTTTGCGCGTACGAACGGTGGGACCAGATTCGCGATTGCGCCGAGCATCTAAAAAGCGGGGCTTGAGTATTACGGATCCGTCGCGAACTGTCAAGCGGGCAGCGGTGGGGTATAAAGCCGCGAAGGAAGGCGCGGAGTTCATCAAAGCTGAGATAAAAGGGCAACAAAATATGCGTAATCGAGCACCTGTTGCGCGGCAATGCGCAGAATATGTCCTAGAACAGATTCAAGCAGTGCCTGATCATGTTTGGTTTGCAGAACCCGCTCGTTATCCGTGTCACGAAAGCTTTGTGCAACTTTGCAGAGCTCGCTCGTTATCCGGACCAGTAGTTTATTAGGTGGATCTAGAGCGCGATGGATGTCCAGATTATCTAGAAATTATTCATCATCCCTTGGATTTGAAAATAATACAGTCGCTTTTTTCGGCGTCCGCTCTTTTCAAAACTCAAATCATGACGGACTTCGCAGGTCGCGCATGACTGAAGGGCGATATGATACTCCCGAATCGTTCTATGCCAAATTTGTCAGCGATATTAGGCGCATATTTGATAATGCCACTGCATACAACTATGATGCTGATCATGCGACTGACCTGTGTCAGAGGTCTTCTGGATGAAAATGGAGTGCCTAAAGTGTGGATATGTAGGTGGTACATCTTGGAGCTAAACGATGCTTGGGAATTTTGGAGATTATATTACGCACTGCAAGTGACGCTCTTGCAGCCGCGATCACTGCAAAAGAGACGAGTGGCGAGGCAGCTGGTCAACACGTTTGTGCTACATGGCTAAATCGACAGGCTAGACGGGCGCAAGTTGAAGGTGATAGCGACAAGTTAAGGAAATCACGCGAGCGGCTACAGCTTCTTACGGCCACTGGAGATACTACTTCGAAAAGAGAGCTCAGCAATCTCTGGGCACTCTTGCGTGATGCTGAGGCTTTATGCTGAGTTGCGCTGTGTATCTTAGGACTCACCAAACGTCTCTTTCTCCTTCACAGGCAGAACGAAGTGGACGGCGAGCTGTACCCTGTGCTTCGAAAAAGATCAAGATCAGAGCGTTACTCTCCGGTATGGCAGCTGGCGGCGATCTCATCGCGCTCGTACAAAATGTCTGCGGTTCGTTCAAGGCGGTTCCCTCAGCAATAATACCAACTGGGGTCCTAGGATTATCACAGCCGCACAAGGATACTTCTAAACTGCCTGCTAATACCTCATTGCAACTGACTGAAAAGAGGCCACCCAAGGTTGCACGTCTGCGCAAAGATGCAAGTGAAGCGGAGCGTATTGCAGCTATGCTCGTAGCACTTTCGGAATATATTTCTTCCTGTGGCGGCGACGGCAATCACGTGCTCTCAACATTCTCTGCAACAATAGAAGTCCGCAAGGAAGGTAGCACAGCCGGAACCTCAGACATATACTATTACGATGACAGTGGTCGGCGCTTCCGCAGCCGTGCGGAAGTTGCGCGGGCGCTTGGCCTAGTGCCTCTTACTGGGGGTCCAGGCAGGAAACCTCGGAGTGGAGACATCGACCGCAGATGTCTCAAAATGACTGAGGCCTCTCGTCAGCGTGCCAAACGCCTCGAACTAAAGCTTGAGAAGGCTCTTGACAAATATGCTAGGCGCATGGAGGCTTTTCAACGTGATCGTAGGGTTGACGACTCCATTCTCGACAGCGGTGCCGCCCCCGACCTCGAAATGCTGGGGCGTCCCATCGACTATGCTGAAATCGACAGTTTCTTATCAGTCAAAGCAGGTGATTTTTCTAACATTCTAGCGACCTGGCATTTTCTCAATGCTTTTTCGATCGAGCTTGGCATTGGGATTAGTCACAACGAGATATATGACGACAAGAGTAGCGATGACTGTGATGAAGTATTTGATGTAACTTTCAGCAAAGATATAGACACTTGGCGCCATGCGACCGCACAAAGTGATCGTGCCATCCTTCGTGCTGGACCCATGGAGTTGGCTCGACGCATCCTCCACAATGCCCCCATGCAGTATTGTGAAATAGGTGCCACACTTCGCAGGAATTCAAGTCTCGGTGATTTAAATAGCGTTCACGATCAGATACGCCACGATAATGGATTTCTGCGCAGAGTCCACTGCGCAATTATACGCTTGCTTCTGAGCGATCCCACCGCAAACCTCTGGTGGCCAAATAGCGCAACAGATGATCAAAGAGCCCCTGTTGTCCTAACTGTACAACCTCCAGCTGCACCATCTGAGGTGGCATCGAGGCGCCTTAGTGTTATGGCAGCGCGTGTCAAGCTGGACACCGAGGCTGTCCTCAAGTGTGATGCAGACGAGCCGGAGAAAATTACTAAACGCTGGCTTGAAATGCTCGAGGGGATTCGCCACCTGAAGACCAACTCCGGAAACCCCATCCGCGACGGGATTCTCGCAAGAGACCGCGATGCAAGGAATCAAGTTTTCTTCGAGTGTTTCGAGAGGCTAGAGACAATACTAACTCGAGG
>Ga0257106_1001673_pt1 | contig 10744 bp, 9 predicted proteins | sample LP_taG_3_FD_190177 | JGI IMG/M metagenome (GOLD analysis project Ga0257106, IMG submission 190177) | Marine microbial communities from Northeast Subartic Pacific Ocean, Canada - LP_J_2011_P26_10m | ecosystem: Environmental > Aquatic > Marine > Oceanic | place: Canada: Northeast Subartic Pacific... | reverse complement strand
AAAAGCAAATAATTTTCCTGTTCTACCTAATCCAGATTGGATTTCATCTAATATTAATAAAACATTATTTTTAGTGCAAACCTCCCTAAGTTCTTTTAGCCATCCTTTTTCTGGAATAATGATTCCGCCCTCACCCTGAATCGGTTCTAAAAGAACTGCGCAAGTATTTTTATTGATCTTATCTGATATAGATTTAATAGATTCATTAAGGCTTTTTCCATGACCACAGTAATCTGCAACCACAAACCCATCAGAGAATGGGCCAAAACCTTTTTTGTAATCTTGATCGGTAGAAAAGCCAACAATGGTTGAAGTTCTTCCGTGAAAATTTCCTTCACCAACAATTATTTCTGCCTTATTTTCTGGTATGCCTTTAGAAAAGTAACCCCATCTTCTAGCTGCTTTAATAGCAGTTTCTACTGCTTCTGCTCCAGTGTTCATTGGTAGCACAGCTTCAAAACCGCTAACTTTAGATAAATATTCTATATATTTAGCAAATGGCTCTGTATAAAAAGCTCTGGAGGTTATTGCAAGCTTCATTGATTGCTGATGCATGGTTTCAACTAAATCTGGGTGAGAATGACCATGACTTACTGCAGAATATGCTGACATCATATCTAGATATTTATTATCATCAATATCCCATAAATATGCTCCTGAACCTCTTGCAAGAACTACAGGTAATGGCTGATAATTGGCGGCACCATATATAGATTCTTTTTCAATATAGGTGTTTGAGGTGTCATATTTCATAATGACATTTTAAACCTGATGAACTTGGACTGCTAGGAGAAAATCATGAAAATACAATCCCCGACACAATTATTTATGGTTGAGCCTGCTGCTTTTTATACAAATATTCAAACAATGGATTCAAATCACTATCAGTCAGATGACTCAAATCAAAGTAGAGCAGTTATTTTGGAGAATGCCAAAAAAGAATTTCATAAATTAAAAAATGAGATTGAAAAGAATGGAATAGAAGTAATCTCATGTATTGGAGATGAGAATTGTCCTGATCATATTTTTCCAAATTGGTTCACAACTTTTTCTAATAAAACAATGCAAATATTCAGTATGAAGGCCAAAAACAGACGAACTGAAAAAACACCAGAGATGATAAGTCTTTTAAAAGAGAGCTATGAGCTAACTTGTGACTATAGTGATTTTGAAAATAAAAATATCTTTTTAGAGTCTACTAGCAGCATGGTATTTGATAGGGTCAATAAAGTTGCTTATATTGGTCTTTCACCAAGAACAGATAAAGAATTAGCCAAACAATGGTGTCAAGATAATTCATTTGAAATGGTCTTATTCGAAACCACCAGTCATGTTGGAAAACCTATTTATCATTCTGATGTATTTATGTACGTTGGCACTGAGATGATTGGAATATGCATTGATGTGATTAATGAAGAGTACAAGGAGATGGTCTTAGAAAAAGTATCGAGATTTCATGATGTAATGATAATTGATGAGGAACAAATACTAAATTTCTGCGGAAACTCATTAGAAGCAAGAAATAGGCAGAATGAAAAATTTATAATAATGTCTACTAAGGCATTTTCGTCTTTGTCCTCTATTCAGATAGAGACTTTAGAGAAATATTTCAAAAAAATAATTTATTCAGATTTATCCTCAATTGAAAAATATGGAGGCGGCTCTGCAAGATGTATGTTGTCAGAATTATTTTAAAATTATCCAGCTTCTTGAACGAAATCTGTAACCCTTTTCATACCGCCTAGTGGAAAAAAGTGAACTTGTTCAATGTTAAAACTTGGATTTGTACTTTTATAATCTGCCAGTTCTTGAAGAACTTGAGTTGGTTTATAGGGAAGTAGAAGTTTCGTTAGGTCTAATGCTCTTTTTTGTAAAATCTTTATAGATGCTCCAACTCCGCATTCAATAGAGTATTTTATTAATGTTTGTAGTTTTGCTGGTCCAGCAATACCAATGTGAACAGGAATATCAATGCCTTTATTCTGAATGCTCTTAACCCAATTAATAACCGGAGCAGATTCAAAACAAAACTGGGTGGCTAAAGCCATCTGAGCATCTGTTCTTTGAGAAAATTCATACTTCCATGAAAGCGCTTCATCAACATTCAAGCTTGATCCATCCGGATCAATATCTTTGTTACCCTCCGGATGCCCCGCTATATGTATTCTTTTAAAACTAAATTTATCAAATAATTCAGTTTCAAGAAGCTGAATAGATGAATCAAAGTCCCCGTATGAATTATTTGCCCCTCCAGCTATAAGCAATGCCTCATTAATATTGGCCTCTCCTTGATATTTTTTAATCCATTCGCTTAAGGTGTTTTTGTCTTTAATAATTCTTGCTGGGAAATGTGGCATAGCTTTGAAGCCTTGCTCATTAATTTTTTTAGCAGTTACCAACATATCCTCTATTGGGGTACCTTCTATATGGGCTATATAAACTCGTGTACCTTTTGGCAGAGCATCAGAAAAGCTATCAATCTTTGCAGCAGCCCCTGGTGTAACTTCTATCGAGTAGCCTTCAAGAAAATTTTTTAAATTTTTTGTATCTGTCATAATTAATTATAAGTATAAGGTGATTAAATAATACAATTTTAAATACATTCTATGGTCTATTTAAAAAAAATTCTTTAAAATCCTTGAATAAATTTAACCTAAAATATAAATGCAATACGAAACAGTTCTAGAAGTTACTCATTACACTGATAGATTATTTAAGTTTAAAACTACTAGAGATAAATCTTTTAAGTTTAAAAATGGTGAATTCGCTATGATCGGACTTGAAACAGAGACCAAACCATTATTGAGAGCATATAGCATTACTTCTACATGCTACGAGGATCATTTAGAATTTTTGAGCATTAAGGTTCCAAACGGACCTCTTACTAGCAGACTTCAAAATATTTCAGAAGGCGATATTATTTTGGTAAAACCTAAAACTACTGGCAGTTTAGTTATTGATTACTTAAAACCAAAAAAGAATTTAGTTCTTCTAGCAACAGGCACAGGTATCGCTCCTTTTATAAGCATAGTTAATGATCATGAAACTTATGAGCGGTTTGAAAATGTCTTACTGTTTCATACAGTAAGAGATAAAAATGAATTAGCTTATTTAGAAGAGCTTTCTCAATTGAGTCAAAATATGAATTTAAAATATATTGAATCTGTGACTCACGGAGATTATGTTAGAGAAGGAAGGTTTTGGGACTGGATAGAGGAGAGTTTGCCGAATAATTTTTCAATGGAAAGAGACTCTATTATGGTATGCGGTTCACCAGAACTGAATAAAGAATGTCGAGCAATGTTTTCAGAACTTGGATGGCAGGAAGGCAATACAGGTGAGATGGGCGATTTTATGCTTGAAAGAGCTTTTGCAGGATAATATTTAACTGGCGGAGAGTGAGGGATTCGAACCCTCGATACAGTTACCCATATACCTCCTTAGCAGGGAGGCGCTTTCGACCACTCAGCCAACTCTCCGAAATTGATGCAAGATTATAACCCTTTGCCGATATAAAAAAATACCTAATTATCTATTGAATTCTATTTGAGAACCAAAAGGTAAATTTTCATTTACTTGTCCATCTCTAAAAGCAATATTTCCATTGATCACAGTCATGAATACTGAAGATTTAAACGTAGTATTTGAAAAAGGAGACCATCCGCATTTATATAAAATATTCGATTGATCGACTGTGTAAGGTTTATCTATATCAATAATAGCTAAATCAGCATAATAGCCCTCTCTAATAAACCCTCTATCTTTTATCTGAAATCTTGTAGCTGTATTGTGACTTGTCTTTCTAACAATTTGTTCGAGTGTGAAAACTCCATCATGATAAAAGTCTAAGAGAATCTGAAGAGAATGTTGAATTAAAGGAAGTCCAGCAGGAGCATCAACATATTTCATATTTTTTTCATCCCAAGTATGAGGTGCATGGTCAGTAGCAATGATATCAATTTTATCTTCATTAACTGCATCAACTAAAGCCTGTCTATCTGATTCTTCTTTAACAGATGGATTGCATTTTATTTGGTTTCCAAGCCTTTCATAATCGCTATTATTGAAATGAAGATGATGCACACAAACTTCAGCTGTTATTTTTTTATGATCTATAGCTCCGCTTGTAAATAAACTCATCTCTTTTTCAGTTGAAAGATGGAAAACATGAAGATGGGCTGAATGCTTTTTAGCTAAGTCGACTGCCAATGAGCTTGATAAATAGCAACTTTCTGCATCTCTTATAAAAGGATGATGTATAGCAGAAAGATCATCCCCATACTTTGCCAAGAAAGCTTTCTCATTTGCTCTAATCCTTGGCGTATCTTCGCAGTGAGTAACAATATTTAATGGGGAATACTTAAAGATGCCCTCTAATGCATCAATACTATCAACAAGCATATCTCCTGTTGATGCGCCCATGAATACTTTTAAACCTGCTGCTTTTTTAATATCTACATTTTTTATTTCTTCTAGATTGCTGTTCGTTGCCCCTAGGTGAAATGAAAAATTAGAAAGAGATCTCTGGCTAGCTAACTCAAATTTTTTATCAAGATTTTCAAGTGTAGTTGTTGCTGGATTTACGTTTGGCATTTCAAAATAACTAGTGACGCCTCCAGCTAATCCTGCAAAAGATTCTGATGCTATATCGCCCTTGTGTGTGAGACCAGGTTCTCTGAAGTGAACTTGATCATCAATTAGACCAGGCATAACGTACCTTCCATTAACATCTATGGTTTCTTTGGATTCTGCTTGTATATCTGTACTTATTAATTCAATTCTGTCATTTTTAATTGCTATATCTGACTCAAATATTGAATCTTCATTAATGATATTGCAGTTTTTTAGGATAAGGTCATACATATTATTTCTCTAGCTCAAAAACGTCATGAAGGGCTTTAACTGCTTTTTCAACAGACTTCTCTTCAATAACAATGGTTATTTTAATTTCTGATGTGCTAATCATTTGAATATTTACATCATTATCAGCAAGGGCTTTGAATGCTGTACTTGCTATACCAGCATGGGTTCTCATACCAACTCCAACTAGTGAAACTTTAGCAATATTTGAATCAACCAAAACATCATCAATTTCTAATGAGTCTTTGATAGTATTAATAACATCTGTTGCAGACGTTTCATCTTCTTTGGAAACTGTAAAGGTAAAATCAGTTTTTCCATTAACACTAACATTCTGGACAATAACATCTACTTCAATATTGGCATCACTTAATGGGCCTAAGATTCCATACGCCATTCCTGGAGTATCGCTAACACCATGAAGTGTATATTTCATTTGATCTTTCTGAAAAGCAATTCCAGACACTAATCCATTTTCCATATCTTTCTCCTCAAGAGATATTAGAGTACCATCGCCAGATTTGAAGCTTGATAAGACTCTTACCGGTACTTTGTATTTATTTGCAAACTCTACTGCTCTAATTTGTATTACTTTAGCGCCTTGACCGGCCATTTCAAGCATTTCTTCCATTGTAATGACATCTAATTTTTTAGCCTCAGGAACTACTCTAGGATCCGTAGTATAAATGCCCTCCACATCGGTATAAATATCACATCTTTCTGCATTCATTTCTGCAGCTACTGCAACTGCTGTAGTATCAGAACCACCTCGACCAAGCGTTGTAACATCACCAGACTCCGTAATACCTTGAAAACCCGTAATTATAGGGACAATTCCATTATCTAAAGCATCCTGAATTTTCTTAGAATCCATTTCTAATATTCGAGCCTTAGAATAACTGTCTGTGGTTTTCATAGAAATTTGTGATGCTGTATAAGATTTAGCCTTAACACCAATTTGATGAAGAGCCATAGATAGCAATGCTGCACTAACTTTTTCACCCGTTGAAATAAGAGCATCGAATTCTCTTTTACTTGGATTGTCGCCAAAAGACTTAGCTAGCTTTATAAGTCTATTAGTTTCACCACTCATTGCAGAAACAACCACTACAACCGAATTATTTAAAGAAGCTTCTTGAATTATTTTTGCAACAGCTGCGATTCTCTCTTCTGAACCAACAGATGTTCCTCCAAACTTTTGAACTATGATTTTTGACATTATATTTTTCTAGTTTGCGAGCGATTTTACTGAATTTGCAATAGATGTCACGAATTCATTGATATTTTCTGACTCTCCAGCTCCTTGAGCAAAATCAGGACGGCCGCCACCCTTTCCATCTATTTGTTCGCATAGGTGAGAAACTATTTCTTTTGCAGATATTGAATCCGTTAAGTTTTCAGTTACTCCACAAACTATGGCAATTTTATTTTCTTGAACATTTAATAAAATAATTGATCCTTTATCTAGGCCTGCTTTTCTTTGATCAACCATGCCTCTCAATAACTTATTATCATCGATTGATACTTGTTCTATTAATAGCTTCCAATCATTTATTTCAAAAGTTTCAGAAAAGACTATTTCTACTTTCGATTGAACCTTGCCACCAGATTTTTTTAGTTTTTTATTCTCTTCTATTAATGCCTCAACTTTCTCAAGCATGGAATCAGCAGGAACGTTTAAAGTTTGCTGTAAGGCTTCGTTCACGCCTCTTACCTCATTAATATATTCTAAAGCTCTCTTTCCACCCAAGGCTTCAATCCTTCTAACACCAGAGGCAACGCTTGATTGACCCGTAATTACAAAGATTCCAACATCACCTGTTCTATCTACATGGGTACCACCACATAATTCTACTGAAAAAGATTTTTCTCCCATACTTAAAACTCTTACTTCATCTTCGTACTTCTCTCCAAATAAAGCTTGTGCTCCAGAGTTCATAGCATCATCAAGTTTCATAATTTCTGTTGTTACTTCAAGATTATTAAGACTTTCTTTGTTAACAATATCTTCGATAGCTAAAATTTCCTCTTTAGTTAAAGGTTTTGAATGTGAAAAATCAAATCTAAGTTTGCTTTCATCTACCAAGGAACCTTTTTGCTGCACATGATCACCCAATACTTCTCTTAATGCAGCATGCATTAAATGAGTTGAAGAATGATGTATAGCTATAGCTGCTCTTTTATCTTTTTCAACACTCATATTTATAACATCGCCATTTTTTAATGTACCTTTGTCTATTACCGCTTTGTGTAAGAAAACTTTTCCTTGTTTCTTGCAATCTAAAATAGTACCAGTTGAATCGCTGGATTTAAACCTTCCTGTATCACCAATTTGACCGCCCGATTCAGCATAAAAAGGAGTTCTATCGCATGCAATAAAAATCTCTTCTTTTTCTTCAGCTGAGTCAACTCTATCTTGACCTTTCCATAAGACCAAAACTTTAGAATCAGAGTCTAAAATTTCATAACCAAGGAACTCCGTTTCGTTTACTCCTGATGCTGCAGGAAGTGAAGATACAAAGCTGCTGCCAGCTTTAGACGATTTTTTTTGTTGGTTCATGCATTTTGTAAAACCTTCTTCATCTATTTTTAGATTTTTTTCTCTAGCAATGTCTGCAGTTAGATCATACGGAAAGCCAAAAGTATCGTGGAGTTTAAAAACCACTTCACCAGCAATCGTGTCTCCTTCAAGGTTGCTAATTGCATCTTCTAATATATTTATACCCTTTTCCAAGGTTTCAAAAAACTTAACTTCTTCATCTTTTATAATTTTTGCTATCTGGTCTTTCTTTTGTAATAAAACTGGATAGGCATCTTGCATCAACTCTGCAAGATCTTGAACAAGCTCATTTAAAAATGGTTTCGTAGCTCCCATCTTATATCCATGACGAATAGCTCTTCTTAGTATTCTTCTTAAAACATAACCCCGACCTTCGTTCTCCGGTGATATTCCGTCAGCAATAAGAAAGCTTGTTGATCTTATATGATCGGATATAACTTTATGTGATGGGCTTTGCTCATTACCAAGAACTCTTTCTGAGGCACTTATAAGATCTTTAAATAAATCTGTTTCATAATTTGAATTAACTCCCTGCATAACGGCAGCTATTCTCTCTAAACCCATGCCAGTATCAACTGAAGGTTTTGGCAGAGGAGTCATTTCTCCTGATTCACTTCTATTAGATTGCATGAACACAAGATTCCATATTTCTACGTATCGATCGCCTTCGTCTCCATCAGAGCCTGGAGGTGTGCCTTCGATATGATCCCCATGATCATAGTAAATTTCTGAACACGGCCCACATGGACCTGTTTCACCCATAGACCAAAAGTTATCTTCATCACCCAATCTGACTATTTGTTTAGGATCTACCCCTATAATTTCTTTCCAAATTTCAGCAGCCTCATCATCATCTTTGTAAACCGATATCCATAACTTTTCTTTCTCGAGTTTAAGAACTTCTGTTAAAAATTCCCAAGCGTACTTGATAGCATCTTCTTTAAAATAATCGCCAAAGCTAAAATTACCAAGCATTTCAAAGAAAGTATGGTGTCTTAATGTATAGCCAACATTCTCAAGATCATTATGCTTCCCGCCTGCTCTAATACATCTTTGCGAGGAAGTTGCACGAACATATTTTCTTTTATCTGTTCCTAAAAATACATCTTTGAATTGAACCATGCCTGCATTAGTGAATAACAGTGTTTCGTCATTCACAGGAATGAGTGAGCTTGAATCAACAATCTCATGGTCTTTTGATTTATAAAAATCAAGGAAAGCTTGTCTTATATCGCTAGTTTTCATTTTTAATAGTCGCAATGTTTTTATATTTCTTATAATTCTCTATGTAATGATGAGCTCCAAGTGAAACAAGCTCTTGCTCTTCTTCGGTAAGAGTCTTCTTAATTTTACCCGGCATCCCCAAAACCATAGAACCGTCAGGTATTTCCATTCCTTCAGTTATTAATGCTTTGGCTCCAATAATACAATTTTTACCTATTTTAGCTCCGTTTAATATTACAGATCCTATTCCAACAAGGCTACCATCTCCAATCTCACAACCGTGAAGCATAACCATATGACCAACAGTTACATACTTGCCAACAATACATTTATATCCTGGATCAGTATGAATAACACTACCATCCTGAATATTAGAGCCCTCTCCAATAATTATTGGCTCATTATCACCTCGAAGGGTTGCGTTGAACCAGACACTAGCGTCTTTAGATAACTGAACATCACCTATGACAGTAGCATTAGGCGCGATATAAAAATCATCACCCTCTGTTTTTAAAGTTTTATCGCCTAAATTAACGATCATATTGTTCTCTTATAATATCTAGATCTGATGGAATATCTGCATCAAAACAAGTATTCAACAAATCTGCAGTAATCATAGCTGTTAAGCCCCAAATCTTATGGCCATTATAAACCCAACTAGGGATTATTATCTTTTTATTCTTCCTCTCCATTTCATTCTTGATGGCATTTTCTTTATTGAGAAGATAGCTAAGCGGCACTGTAAATATTTCTGCAATCTCCTCATTGGCTATAAAATCTTGTTTCTTAGTTATCAAGCCTACAAATGGATTGACCTCAATATCATGACGAGAGATTAAATAATGCAATGCACCTAGTTCTGTGACGTCATCCTTATTAAGGTTTATTTCTTCATAAGATTCTCTTAATGATGTTTGGTATAAATCTCCATCGCCTTCCTCCCACTTTCCTCCTGGGTAGCTGGTTTCTCCTGCATGAGTTGACATCTTTGACGACCTTTTAGTGAATAGAATCTCTGGATTATCAATAAATTCATCAAAATAAAGGATGCCAATAAATACTCCTGCTTTTTTATGAGAAGTTGGCTGAAGAAGATTTAGTTTTTCAAGCTTTTGCTTTATGCTGTCTATCATTGAGGTAAGTTTAACGTCTTAGACAACCTTATACTTTTATTTAGGAACAAAAAATTGAAATATTGCTCAGATTGCGGAAGCTCAAAATTAGAATTCAAAACTCCACAAGGCGATAATATAAAAAGATATTGCTGTCCCGACTGTAATAGCATCCATTACACAAATCCAAATATGATAGTTGGTACTATTTGTATCAGAGATGGAAAGATATTGATGGCTAAAAGAAATATTCATCCAAGAAAAGGTATGTGGACCTTGCCAGCAGGTTTTATGGAAAATGCAGAATCACTTCAAACAGGTGCTTTGAGAGAGACTATGGAAGAAACCATGTCAGAAGCTAAAATTATAATGCCATACACTATGTTTAGTTTGCCTCATATTAATCAGGTTCATTTATTTTATCTAGCTGATCTCCTGGATGACAATTACGGTCCTACATCAGAGAGTATAGAAGTTAAATTATTTACTGAAGAGGAAATTCTTTGGGATGAGTTAGCTTTCCCTACTGTTGAGAGAACTCTCAAATACTATTTAGAAGACAGTAAAACTAACAACTTTATCTTTAGAGAAGAAGATATAAATCTTTGGTAATTCTTTTTATTCGGTAAATTTTTTAGCATTAATGAATATCTGCATCCAAGGAGAATATTCATTCCAATGATCTGGCTTCCAACTCATCTGTAACTTTCTAAAGACTCTCTCGGGATGAGGCATCATGATCGTTATCCTGCCATCAGCTGCTGTTATACCTGTTACTCCATCAACTGTGCCGTTTGGATTTAAAGGATACCTTTCAGTATTATCACCTTTCGAATTTACAAAATTTAAGGCTAATTGATTGGATTTGATAAGTTCATCCAGATTATTTTCTTTAAATTTAGCATAGCCCTCACCGTGAGCTGAGGCAATAGGCATAGACCACCCATCCATGTCAGCAAGTAAAACTGAGTTACTTTTATTTACCTTT
>Ga0257106_1001669_pt1 | contig 10765 bp, 7 predicted proteins | sample LP_taG_3_FD_190177 | JGI IMG/M metagenome (GOLD analysis project Ga0257106, IMG submission 190177) | Marine microbial communities from Northeast Subartic Pacific Ocean, Canada - LP_J_2011_P26_10m | ecosystem: Environmental > Aquatic > Marine > Oceanic | place: Canada: Northeast Subartic Pacific... | reverse complement strand
GCGGCCTGCGGCGCGCCCTGGGCGACGCGGCGCCTCGCGCCGCTGTTGCGGGCCTTCTGGCGCGCCGCGGCGCTGAACGCGGCAGTCGCGCTGCTCGCGTCCGGCGAGGCCCAGGCCGCGATCGACGCGCTCGCGCGCGACCGGCCGAGCCCGGGCCTCCTGCGCGCGGAGCCCGACGACGCCGACGGCCTCTTCTGCCGCGCCGAGGCCCTGTCGCGCCTCCGCTTCCCGAAGCTCGCGCTCGACCAGCTCGACCTCGTCAAGGCGAAGCACGGCGCGTCGCTCACGGAGCGGCAGGCCCGGACCCTCGACGCGGCGCGCGACCACGCGGCGGAGAAGATCGCCGCCCTCGCCAAGCCCAAGCGCAAGACGAAGAAGCGCTGGTAAATTTTAGTCGATTTGAAGGGTAGTCTCACCAGCCGCCCGCGGGCGCCACGAAGGCGGCGATCGCGAGGAGGCAGTCGTCGGGGACGGGGGCGCACTTGGAGACGATGGACTTGAGGACCGCGCGGTGCTTGAGGACGAACTCGTCCCAGCCGCCCGCGGCTTTGATCGATTTGACGAACGCGCGCGCGGTTGTTCCCGAAAGTAGATTCGAGTAGGAATCATCAAAAGACGCTCCAGCGCGGAGCAGGAGCTTGAGAACGCGGCGAGTGGCGCTCCCCATATTTTGAAGATGAGCCATGTGCCAAATGGTCACAGAATCGTCAGTCTCCGCGCGCAGGTCCGCACCAGCAGCGATCAAGACGGGCACGACCCGCCACCGTCCATTTAGAGCGGCATGATGCAAGGGCGTCCAACCGTACACGTCGCGCGCATCTATTTCGGCGCCGGCGCCAATCAATGCGACCACAGCAGCGAGTTGGCCGAAGGAAGCGGCCCGAGTGTGGCCCGAGCCGCTCGTTCACGTCGTGGCCAGCCGCGATGAGTGAACCAATCCGAGCTACATCTCCGTTCTCCGCAGCGTCGTGCAGGGGCGCCATCGCGCGCGGCAGGACCCGCGGGAGGGACTCGAGTGTCCTCAAACGATCGCGTTCCCTATCGAGCCGTCAACATGCTCTTTCGGCAGCCCGCCGCGATCGACTTTGTGTGTCACCCATCGGCTGGTCCTGCGCGGGCCCAGTGCATGGACCTGCGGAACCGCGGGGCAGAGTCGGTGCCGCTCATGGATACGACGGCGAGCCCCATGCGGCCGGAGAAGGACGACGGCCTCGGGCGGTCGCTCCTGGCGCGCAACATGCCGCGCTGGACCGACGAGAGCCGCAACGACCGGCCCAAGGAGCTGAACAACGCGGCCTTCTCGACGGTCCAGGTTCTGAACTCCATGATCGGCTCGGGCGTGCTGAGCTTCCCCTACGTCTTCGCGAACTGCGGCTGGATCCTCAGCATTCTGCTGCTGGGGTTGAGCGCGGTCGTCTGCTACGCGACGTCGATCATGCTCCTCCGCGTGGGCCAGGCCGTGGGCCACCCCAAGGGCGAGCTCAGCGAGGTCATCGAGAAGACGCTGGGCGTGCCCTGGCGCAAGGGCGTCGACATCTGCATCGCGCTGAGCTGCCTGGGGGCGCTGCTGACGTACTACAACGTCATCGGCACGCTCGGCAGCGACCTCCTGAAATCCGTGCGCCACGACGACGGCACGGAGCTCGTCGTCGACACCTACGCGGGCTTCATGTTCGTCGTCGTCGGCCTCGTCGCCGCGCCGCCCTGCTTCTTCCGCGAATACGGCGAGCTCACGCCCATCAGCCTCCTGTCGCTGTCGTTCATCGTCTTCACGACGCTCGTGGTCATGGGCAAGGGCATCGACAAGGGCCACGCCATCCCCGCGGGGCCCGACTCCTGGTACGCCCCCGTCACGCTCCTGGGCAACTTCGTCTACGCGACGTCGATGCAGTACGTCGTCTTCGAGATGTACGCGTCGATGGAGGCGACGTCGCGGCCGGCCGTCAAGTCCGTCGTCGCGGGCGCCGTGGGCTGCGGCTGCTCCATCCTGCTCGTCATGGGCCTCGGCGGCGTCGCGGCCATCGGCTCCGACGTGGACAGCGACGTGCTCTCGTCGCTGGACTCGAAGACGACCCTCGTGAAGGTCCTCTACGGGTGCACGATCGCGCACCTCTGCTTCTACATCCCCAACGACTTCATCATCGGCCGCCTCTTCTTCTGGCGGTCCTGGGGCGTCAACTACCTCCAGATGCCCGAGCAGCGCCACGTCGTCACGACGTTCTGCTTCGTCTTCGGGCCCCTGGCGTTGATGGCGTCGATCCCGCGCGACATGGTCAACGGCGTCTTCGAGCTCTGCATCGCGCTCACGGGCGAGATCCCGACGACCATCGCGGCGCTCGTCGCGCCCTGCCTCGCCTACCGCGCGGCGATCCTAGACCGCGGCGAGGCCGACGCGCCCGTGTCCGCCGCGCAGACGACGGCGATCTTGTACGGCGCCTACTTCGTCCTCTTCATCTCGCCCATCGTCACGCTCTACCAGTTCATCGACGACTGCGTCGACGACGGCTGCGCGTCCTACGACGGCCGGCGCTAGGCGGGGTTCGCATATACAATCGCCGAGGAGACCAAAGGAGGTTAGCCGGGTGTCTGGCCTCACTGGATCGCGCCCCCGCCGCGCGAGTCGAGCTCCGCGCGGAGCACCGCGGCCTCGACGCGGAGCCGCGCGTTCTCCGCGCGGAGCGCGTCCACGTCCTCGGCGGCCGCGTCGGCGGCGCCGGCCTCGCCGGCTTCGCACGCCGCCCCGCCCGCCGCCGCGGCGAGCATGGCCGCGCACGCCGCGAAGTCGCCCGCGCGGGACTCGAGGGCCTCCTGCGCGGGCGTCCGCAGGCCCTCGCCCCGCGAGTAGGGGCTCGCGCCGAGCTCGAGGAGCGCCGCGACCGTCTCCGCGCAGCCGCGCTTCGCGGCCTCGTGCAGGGCCGTGCGCGACGCGTAGGTCATGGCCGCCGGGTCGCCCGCGCGCCCCCACCGCGCGACGTTCCAGTCGGGCCGCTGGTCGATCCACCGCCCCCGAAACTCCGAGAGGCGCACGCCGTGGCCGCTCGGCTGGCCGTTCGAGCCGTCGAGGTAGTTGATGAGCTGGAAGAGCCGCGCGTTGACGTCCGCGCCGCCCGCCGCGAGTTTTCGGACGGTTTTGGCGTCGCCGCGGCCCGCGGCGACGTAGAGCCGGCGGTTGAGCTGCTGGTTCCGGCCGACGCCCTTGAAGCCCACGGGCCGGCCGGCGCGCGCCTGGAGGCTGTCCGGGTCGAGGACCGCCTCCTGGTACCATCGCATGACGGGGACGTCGGGGCCGGGCTCGGCCTTGCACCCGCCGAAGCCCAGGATCGGGCTGAGCGCCACGCGCAGCAAGTCCCAGACGACGAGCTCCGCCGCGCGCGGCAGCACCGAGAACAGCGTGTCGGCGACGCCGCGCGCCGCGGGCAACTGCATCGCGGCCATGATGCTCGTGTGATGGGCTGCTTCAGATCATACGAAATTGTTTCATGATCCCGTTCCTTTCCCCTTGAACTTCACCGTTTTGGGGTTGCACTGCAACTTGTAGATTTGAAGGTACAAGTGGGAGTTTACACAACGTCACAGGGGCACAATGCGGGCGACGAAACACACGGGGATCGGTCGATCGGCGGTTTCGATTGAGTATGGCGCGTCGAGGCTTTGGTCACAGCGCGTCGAGGGTTGAGTATTGCGCGTTCAGGATGGATCACAGGGTCGCCGTCGGGATGTTGTTCTCGTCGAGCGTGAGCTGGACGCGCAACGGCACGGGCATCGGCGGCCGCGGCATCGGGAGCGCCCGCGGCGGAGCCCGAAAGGGCGCCGCCGGAGCCGGAGGACGCGGAGCCCAAAGAGGCGCCGCCCGCGCTGCCGGAGCTGGCGGAGCCGGAGGACGCGCCGGCGGAGCCCGAAAGGGCGCCGCGGACGCCGGGGGACGCGCCTGCCGCGCCGGCGGAGCCGGAGGACGCGCTGCCGGAGCCCGAAACGGCGCCGCCGGAGCCGGAGGCCGCGCCACCGCCGGAGGACGCGCCGGCGGAGCCCGAAAGGGCGCCGCGGACGCCGGAGGACGCGCCGCCGCCGCCGGCGGCGGAGCACCACCGAAGATGGCGTCGATGGCCTCGTTCACCTCGTCCGCCTGGGCCTGGTTCGTCGGGCTGCAGACCTCCGCGAGCAGGTTCCGGTACGTGGGCGGCGCGTCCCTCTTTCCGGCGGCGAAGGACGACACGAGCTCCGACGCCCACCGCGCGCTGGCCGGCGTGCAGTCGAGGGCGGCGGGCTCCGCGGCGCCGGGCGGCTCCGGCGACGACGGCCGCGGCGCCGGCGAGATCGCCGCGCGCGCGCGCTCCTCGTACTCGTGGCGCCGCGCCTCCATCGCCCGGAGCTTCGAGTCGCCGCGCTGGATCGACGCGGCGCGCCGCGGCGCCGCGGGCGGCCCGGCGGGCGCCGCGCGGCACGCGCTCGCGCCGAAGCGCAGGTCGCAGGCGCAGCGGCCCGGGCTCCGGCCGCAGTCCGCGCAGACGCCGTCGTCGCGCGGCGCCGCGGGCGCGCCCTCGCCGTCGCGGCGCCGCAGCAGACCCCGCATCGTCGCTGGCGAGAGTCCGACGCGCGAGAGCCCGGCGAACCCCTTCACCTCCAACGGGAACGGCTCCGCGGGCGCCGGGGCCGGAGCCGCCGCGGCCGCCAGAGCCGGAGGCGCCGCGGCCGACGGAGCCGGAGCCGTGCCCGCCGGAGCCGAAGCCGGAGCCGCCGGAGCCGCCGGAGCCGGAGCCGCCGCGGCCGCCGGAGCCGCGGCCGGAGCCGCGGCCGCCGGAGCCGGAGCCGCCGCGCGCGGCGGCGTCGCGGCCACGGCCGTCTGCAGCGTCGTGGCCGGCGGCGCGGCCTGCGGCGGCGGCGGCGGCGCAGAGGCCGGCGCGGGGACCTCCCGCCCACCTTCGGCGACGGCAATGCAGCGGAGCGCGCCATCAACGACGCGGAGCTCGCGGGCCGGCGGCGGCGCCGCGGCCGCGGCGGCCGCGGCCGCGCGCGCGCCGTCGTTCGCCTCGTCGCGGCGGCGCCGCGCGGGCGCGCAGACGCGGCACGTCTCCGCGCGGCACGTGTCGAAGTGGCGGAGCAGGTCGCAGGCCTCGTCGCAGCCCGGGAAGGCGCAGCGCGGCGCGGCGCGGACCTGCGGCAGCCGCGCGAGCGCCTCGAGGTCCCCCGCGCCGCCGTCGCCGGACGTGTCGACGCCCAGCAGCGCGCCGAGGCGCGTGCGCGGGTCCGGCGGCGCGGCCGCGGCGCGGCGCGGGCAGCGGCCCACGTGGTCCGCGAGCGCGCCGCCGCCCCCGCCCGCCGCGAGCGCGTCGAGGCGCGCCGCGTAGACCTGCCCCAGGCGCTCGAGGCGCGCGGGCGCGCACAGCGCGCACGCGAGGCCGCAGCCGTTGGCGCGGTAGTGCGCGACGACGCGGCGCCGCAGGGCCGGCGGGACGCTGCTGTTGATGTTGTCGACATCCACCACACCACCACCACAGTCGCCGCGCGCGAGCGCGCGCTGCGCGTCGCGCAGGTAGCGCGCCGCGTCGCCGACGTCGCGCGCGTGGGCGATGTCCGGCGCGGCGCGCGCCGCCCAGGCCGCGAACCACGGCAGCGCCTCGAGCCGCGCGCGGAGCGGGCCGTCGACGTCGCCGGCGCCGAGCGCGCGCGCGAGCCACGCGTGCGCGCGGAAGGGTTCCTGCTCCCCGTCCTCGTCGAGGCCGCCCGCGGGCAGCATGCACAGCGGCACCTTGACGGCGGCGCCGCGCGCCGGGGCCCGCCGCCCGGGGAAGAGCGCGCAGAGCCACGTGACGCGGTCCGCGGGCGACGCGCGCCGCGCGGGCGATGAAACGGGCCGCGGCGCCGGGGGCGGCGCGGCGCGGGCGGCGCCGCGGCCGCAGGTGTGCGCCGAGTGTGCGCCCCGGCTGCACGCCGCGCAGAACCCGACGTCGCCGTCGTCGTCGCCGACGAGGAGCTCGTCGCCCGCCCGGAGGTCCCGCAAAAGGCGCCACGCGAGCACGGGCCGCCCGCGGTGCTCCACGGCGAATTCCACGGTCGCCTCGGCCGGGTCGCAGCGGCGGAGCAGCGCGCTCCGCGACACGGCGTCGTCGAAGGCCACGCGGAAGAGCGCGCCGTTGACAGAGACGAGATCGCTATCGGCGACGCCGGCGTCCGACTCGACGCGGGCCGCGCCGGGGTCCGGGACGAGGCCCGCGGCCAGCGCGACGGCCGCGACGACGGCGTCGCCGTCGACCCGCACCTTCTCCGCCAGCTTCCGCTCCAGGGACTCGAAGCCGCGGCGGAAGCCGGAGACGTCCGTCGGCCGCTGCGTCGACCCGGCGGCGCCGAGCACGTCCGCGCACGTCGCGAGCGTTATTTTCCGCCGCTTGGCCGGGCGCTCCTCCTCGACGCCCCGCGGCGACGCCGACGCCGGCGGCGGGGCGCGCGCGCGGCCGGCGAGGCGAGCGGCGAGGTCCGCGCCGACCGCTCTCTCGAGCTCCGCCGGCGTCGCGCGGACCACGTCCTCGACGCGGCCCGCGACCTCCAGGACCCTGGCGGCGTCGGCGCCCTCGACGCCGCGGGCCTCGCGCAGCCACGTCGCGAGCGCCTCCCGCCGGCGCCCCGCGAAGACTTTGCGGAGGAGCGACGCGTCGAGGCCCGACGCGCGCAGCTCCGCGTCCGTCGCGCGGCGCGCGTCCTCGACGCGGCCCACGGCGAGCAGCGCCGCGAGTTCCTCGTCGGAGAGCCGCCAGGCCCGGCGGGCAGCGGGCGCCCCGGCGTCCATTTGCTGCGGCGGACCCGGGTGCTACGAGCAATCACGAGCCGACGAAGCCGTCTCGTCTCCGGCAAGATCGGCGACGCCTGATCGTGCTGCGGCAGAATACACCCGCCAGTCGTAGCCACACCTCTCGCAGCTCGTCGCAAGCAGCTCGCAGCCTCTTGCAGCAGCCAGGAACCATGCTGGCCTCCACCCTGCGCGCCGCGCGCACCACGCTCACGAAGCGCCTCGCGACGACGCAGGCCGTCGTCCTCGAGGAGGTCGGCAAGCTGTCGCTGCGCGACATTGACGTGAGCGAGCCGTTCACGGCCGACGACGTGCGCATCGACATCAAGTCCGTGGGCATCTGCGGCTCGGACGTGCACTACTACAAGCACGGCGTCATCGGCCCCTTCGTCGTGAACCAGCCCATGATCCTGGGCCACGAAGCGTCCGGCGTCGTCGCCGAGGTCGGCGCGAACGTCACGCATCTCGCGGTCGGCGACCGCGTCTGCATGGAGCCGGGCGTGCCCGACCCCACCAGCGCCGAGAGCCGCCTGGGCATGTACAACTTGTGCCGCAAGCTGCGCTTCTGGGCGACGCCGCCCTACGCGCGAAATTTGTTGGACGACCCGGCGTGGGCCGCGGGCCACGGCTGCCTGCGGCCGAGCGTCGTGCACCCGGCGAACTACACCTTCAAGCTGCCGGACAACGTGAGCCTCGACGAGGGCGCCATGGTCGAGCCCCTCGCCGTGGGCATGCACGCGTCGACGATGGCGGAGATCCGCCCGGGCGACGTCTGCGCGGTCGTCGGCGCGGGGCCCATCGGCTTTTTGACGGCGCTGTCGGCGCTGGCCGCGGGCTGCTCCAAGGTCTACCTCTCGGACCTGTCGCCGGCGAAGCTCGCCGTCGCCGAGTCGCTCGCGCCGGGCAAGATCGTCGGCGTCGACGCGGCCGGCGACGTCGCGGCGGAGATTTCGGCCGCGACGGGCGGCTGGGGCGCGGACGTCGTCGTCGAGTGCTCCGGCAGCGCGCCCGGCGCGATGCTCGTGCCCTTCCTGGGCTGCCCCGGCGCCAAGGCCGTCTTCGTGGGCTGCCCGCCGGACTGCGCGCTGCCCATCGGCGAGCTCCAGGTCCGGGAGATGCGCGTGCTCACGGTCTTCCGCTACGCGCACGTCTACGCCAAGGCCATCGCCATGCTCGAGAGCGGCCTCATCGACGTCAAGCCCATCATCACGAACCACTGGGACTTCGCGGACAGCGTCGCGGCCTTCGACTTCTCCTGCGACCCGCCGGACGACGTCATCAAGTCCGTCATCCACCTGCCGTGAGAGCTTCCGGCCTTACGATCGCTTTTTTGCCTAGCCGGCGGTGATGTCGCGCTTGATGCCCGGGTCGTCCTCGGACAGGGGCGTGTCGCGCACGACGCACTTCTCGTAGAGCGCCTTGAAGGCGGCGAGCGCGTCCTCCGTCGTGAGCGCGTCGAGCGCGGCGAGGTCGTCGCCGTCGAGCTGGAACGAGACGACGTCCGCGTTCTCGACCATGCGCGCCTTTTTGGTGGATTTCGGCATGTAGACCGCGCCCTTGGCGAGGCACCAGGCGCCCATGACCTGGGCCGCGGTCTTGCCGTGCTTCGCCGCGACGCGCAGCACCGTCGGGTCCTCGAAGGCCTTGCCGTCGCGGAGCGCGCGGTACGCCTGGACGACGATGCCCTTGTCGGCCATGTATTTCAGCGTCTTCGGCCGGTAGAGGAAGGGGTTGAGCTCGATCTGGTTCACGGCCGGCGTGATGTAGACGCCCGGGTGGTCGAGGAGCTCGTCGACGTCCTCCGCGGCGTAGTTCGACACGCCGATCGACGTGATCTTGCCCGCCTTGACGGCGTCCTGGAGCTCGAGGTAGGCGTCGACGTGCTTGCCGGGCACGGGCCAGTGCACGAGGTACAGGTCGAGGCGGTCCGTGCGGAGCGCCTTGAGCGTCGCGTCGATCTGCTTCCGCACGGCGGCGCGGCCCTCGTAGATCGCGTCCGTCCAGACCTTGGACGCGAGGTAGAGGTCGTCGCGGTCGAACCACTCGGACCGGGAGATGGCCTTGCCGACCTCCCGCTCGTTGCCGTAGAACTGGGCGCAGTCGAGGAACTGGTAGCCGACGGCGAGCGCGTCCCCGACGATGTCCGCCGCCGACGGGCCCTGCGCGCCGGCCGCCTCGTCGCCCGCCGCCGCCGCCGACGCCGACGCGGGGATGAAGCCGACCTTGTAGGTGCCGAAGCCGATCATCGGGTGGTTCGTCCCGTCGTTGAGCACGTAGCTCGGGCCCCAGCGCTTGTCGTGCGCCTGCCCGGGGATCGGCGGCCCGTAGACGCCGACCTCGCCCTCCCGCACGCCCTCGGACGCCGCGCGCATCGACGGCAGCAGCCGCGGCGACGCGCGCGGCAAGCCGCCGCGGCCCAGCGCGAGCAAGGTCGACGCGCGCGGTAGGCGCATCGCGATGCCGCTCTCCGGAGCTCAGCTGCTACCGCCTTGACGGCGCTCTCAGGCAAGAGCTGATTTTTGTGGCAGTTTTTGTCGCAAGTGAAAACCATTGCCGGGGCCCGCCGTCCACTGGTCGCGCGCCTGTGAGACCCCTCGGAGCCCCCGCGCTCTCCCGCGGGTCCTCCCGCCCCCCCTACGTTTATTGAAAACGATGGACGCGTCAAATCACACGTCCTCGACGTCGTGCTCCGACGACTCGTCGCTCACCCAAGGGGGGAGCGGCGAGGACGACCGGGACAACGCCCCGGCCGAGCCCACGCCCAACAAGTCGCTGACCTACTCGCCGTCGTCGCTCGCGGACCGCGAGGGCTTCCAGGGCATGGAGCGCGAGCGGACGCCGACCAAGCCGGAAAGCGACGACGAGGACCTCGACGGCCTCATCGCGCAGGTCGACGACTCGCTCCGCGACTCGGTCCAGGGCCGGCTCCCGCGCGCGACGGCGAGCGGCAACTTCCCCGGCGCGTCGCCGCTCGCGGACCGGGCGGCGGCGTCGCGGGACGCGGACCGGGCGGCGGCGTCGCGGGACGCGGACCGCGTCGCTGCCGAGTGGCGGAGCTACACGGAGGCGCCCATGTTCTCGCCGCCGCCGCCGCCGCCGCGCCGGTCGCCCATCGCCAAGGCGATCGACTGGCTCTTCTTCAGCCCCGCGAAGGAGCGCGCGCGCCGCGGCGACGCGGGGGACGCCGAGCCGCGGGACGACGGCGAATCGGCGCGCGCGTCCGAGTACGCGTCGCTCGCCGCGTCCGGCGCGGCGCCGTCGACGCCGCCCTCGCGGCGCCCGTCGCCCGCGCACCACGCGCGGCCCGCGCCGCCGACGCCGTCGCCGGAGCAACGCGCGTCGCCGTTCGCGGGCATCTTCTCGCCCTGCGGCGGCAAGTGCGGCTAGCGCCAACGCCGCGGCCCCCGCTCGCGCGCGGAGCCGGGGGCTGTAAGCAAGGAAGCGAAAACCGAGGTTAGGCGCGGCGCCTACTTGAGGCGCCACTGCTTGATGGTGTCGAAGGCCGGGACCTTGGAGAGGTCCTCGCCGTGCGCGGCGATGGACGGCGGCCGCGAGAGCATGGTCGCGCCGATGCGGAGGATGTCCTCCTCCGTGACGGCGTCGACGAGGTCCGTCATCTCGCGGAGCGTCTGCCGCTTCCCGAACGTCGCGTACTGGCGGCCGAGGTCCTCGAAGAGCACCAAGCGGCTCTCGAGCTGCGTGAGCACGTTCACCTTGAGCATGTTCTTCGCCCGGTCGAGCTCGTCGCGCTTCACGGGCTCCGCGCCGATGCGCAGGAGGTGCGCCGCGAGCACCTCCGTGAGGTGGCCCGCGTAGGCCGCGGGCGCGGCGCCCATGATCCCGAGCAAACCCTCGGCGTCGTGCACGGACACGAAGCATTCCGCGCCCTCGACCCAGTAGTGGCGGTTGAGCACCTCGCGGTAGAGGCGCGAGTACATGCCCTTGCCCGGCCCGCCCGCGGAGAACGAGTCGCCGCCGCCCAAG
>Ga0257106_1001666_pt1 | contig 10788 bp, 9 predicted proteins | sample LP_taG_3_FD_190177 | JGI IMG/M metagenome (GOLD analysis project Ga0257106, IMG submission 190177) | Marine microbial communities from Northeast Subartic Pacific Ocean, Canada - LP_J_2011_P26_10m | ecosystem: Environmental > Aquatic > Marine > Oceanic | place: Canada: Northeast Subartic Pacific... | reverse complement strand
CCACCGCCGCCGCACAGCGACTCCGACGATGAACCGCCGCCGCCGCCGCCGCATCGATCCCGAGATTCTTCGCCGCCGCCGCCGCAGCCGGAGCGCCGAGCGCCCGCGCGGCCTATGAGCGCCCGCCGCGCGCCGCCCAAGATATCCAGCAAGGTGGTCGAGGTGTCACCAATCAGGGACGGGCCCGGCACACGGCCGGAAAGCGTGGAGGGGTCCTCAAGGCCTTTCGAGCCGGAGCCGAGCTCGAATTCGTCGAACAAGCCGAGCGGCGTCTTCGGCGAGGGCGACGTCGCCGACTCGGATGACGACCAATCGGACGACGACACGTCAGCAAACGTAGGTCCGTCCACCGCCAACCCATGGACCGACGCGAAGCTGGCTACGTCGTCGGACCCCGACGGGGGCGGCGCGCTGGTGCGGGACATGCTCGCGGCTAAACGAGAGGGCGAGGCGGCGGCGAGATTCGGTCGAACGGACGACTCGAGCGGAACGGAGTCGTCGGTTAAAGCGGGGAAAGGGATCATCCTCGGGAGCCGACGAAAGAAGAAGGCATCGTCGGTCAGAGACGCATCAGACGCGTCATCGCGAGAAGGCGGCGCCGGGGGGCTGAGCGAAGGAAGGGACGGAGATCGCGGAAGGGAAGGCATCTCCGCCGCGACGTTCCGCGACGAGGATGAATCGAACGGCGGCGCCGGCGGCGAGGACGACGTCGAGGCTATCCGGGAGCAGGTACAGGCGCTGGTGCAGTTCACCAACCCGCTCGGTAAGGCCATGGACGCGCTGCAGGAGGACGTGGAGACGATGCGGCGCGAGCTGACGTTTTGGCAGCGGGAGCGGGAGAACATGGGCCGCCGAGCCGAGGAGGTCAAATCGGCACCCCTCGGGGAAACCGTCGCGAAGCAGGATAAACGGCTGGAAGAGGCGGACGACGAGATCGCGTCGATGCGGAAGAAGATCCAGAGCGTCAAGGCGGCGATCCATCGGAACGACGGTAAGATCGCCAAGCTCCTCGCCATGGTGGTCACCCCCGCGTGAGTTTGTCGAAGTTCTATCATTACAAAAACCTTTCGGGTCTGCGCGGTTCTTATGGGGGTTATATTAGTTACCCCGTACCTTCTATTAGTTACCACTCGCCGCGCCTCCCCACGTCCCCGAGCCCTTGGACACCGCCACCTTGGAGTTCTCCTTGTTGAACCCTTCGTAACGCTTTAACCGCTCGCACCCGAGTGAATCCCTCGTGTCCACCCCCGTGAACGGGTTCGTCCCAGACGCGTTGTCGCAAAGATTGATCGCTTGGTACCGATCGATGACGGCTTCGGTGAAGTCCGCGTTCGTGACGTCGCAGTCGCCTAGATCGGACCGGACGAAGTTGGCCTCCCGCGCGATCACCCCCCGCATGTTGCTCCCCCTTAACACCACGTAATCCAGAAACGAGTTCGACATGTCGGCACCCTCCAGGTTCACGCCGGGCATGATGGCTCGGCTGAAGATTGCCGCCCTCAGGTCGGATCCTCGAAAGTCGCTTCCGCGTAGGTCGCCTTCGGTGTAGATGGCGCCCACGAGGTCCTCGTGCGAGAAGTCCTCGTTGATATGCTCGGCTTTGGTCTCCAGTATCACCTCTTGCGTCCGCGGTTTGAGCTCGAGTTTCATGATCGACGGTTCGTTCACGTCCATGACGTCCGCCAGGGCTTCGTTGTAATGGACGGAGATTGCCGCAAAGTAGGCGACCGCCGCGATCGTCGCCGCGGCGCCGAGTAAGAGCCTGCGAACCCACGGGGGTTGCCAGTCGGACCGCGCGGGTTCCCACGCGCTCGACGGCGCGGGAGCCGGTTCCGTCCACGGGCTCCTCGTCTCCTCCTCGAGTCCAGTCGCGCCGACCCGCGCGACCGATCTCAGAAATGTTCCCTGGCCAACCGGTGACTTGGAAAATCCAGTGGACGGGGTGATGCGTATCGCCGCCGTCCTTCGCCTCGCGACGCGCCGCGCGGTCACGAGGGGCGCCGGGGCCACCGGCGCGATGGTCAGAGCCGCGAACATCGTCGTCGCGGTTCCTCGCGTCTCCGTGCGATACACTGTTGTGTCTCAGATCGCCTCGTTTGGTTACGCCGTATCTGCTGTGAACGTGACGTGGATTCCTTTTGGATTTTGGTTTTTTGGCCCTCGCCAAGCTCGCCCTCGCCCCAAACCCTCAAAGCCTCGAATCGTCGCCTCCGAGTGGCGCATTCGAGACGTCGCGGACCCGGCCGACGACTTTGTTTTCACGGCGACGATGTCCACGCCGCTCTCTTTCCGCGCCCCGACGGCGTCGGTCGCCTCCGTCGGCCACCGGGCCGGCGCCGACGCGCCCGTCTCGCGCGCCGCCCGCGCGGGCCCCTCCCATTTTGTGGACAGAAGAAGAGGCGCCGGCGTCCGGTGCACCGCCGCCGCCCGAGTTGGCGCGTCGTTCCAATCGCGTGACTCCTCGCGGGGACTCGGCCAGCCGCCGTCCACGTCCGGCCGCGACCGCGCCGCCGTCCGCGCCGCCGCGACCGAGGACGCGCCTCCCGCGTCCACCTCCCAGGGCGGCATCCCAGACGCCAACCTTCGCAAAGATGCCTCCGCGGAGGAGTACGCGTTGCTCAAACAGGATCTCCTCAAGACCACCGCCCTGTACGGCACGGCACTCACCGGGTACTGCACCTTAGGGTACGGCCTCGCCAACGGCTTCAGCGCCGCGCTCGGCGTCGCGGGATCCGTCGCCTACCTCCTCATGTTACAGTCCTACGTCGACGAGCTGGAGGCGAAGGAAGGGTGGGAGGATGAGTTATACACCAGGAACCTGGTGTACGAACCAGTCACCGACGTCTTCGGCATGATGAGCGGCGCGTTCGGGAAAGTGGGCCAGGTGTACTCGCAGGCGTTGCTGCAGAAGAGGCTCGTCGTGCCTGTTTGCGTGGTGGTGTTCGCGTCGGGATTTAACCGGCTGGACTTGCCGTTCGACTTCAACTACGGCCCGGTGCTGCTCGGGTTCGTGACGTACAAGGCGGCGGTGCTGTCCATCCTGTACAAGGACATCAAGGGGGACATCACCCGCGCGATCGCGGGTAACCCCGACGCGGAGGAGGAGCAGTGAGTGGGTGAGACGGGGACGCGATGATATCTTTTTAGACTTTATGTAAACGCTAAACTTGTTTGTTCACCTGACCGCGTTGCGCGTGCGACTTGATTTTGTTTCCTCGTATTTGCCCCGCGCGTTGGACTTTCAGACTGATCTGCTGGTGAGATCGAAACGTCGGAGACCGAATCTTGAAAAATGCGCGTCAACTCATCAACAAAACGCGTTAACGCCAAACACCATCGGGAACACCATCGGTGAACCACAACGCGTGGCGCAGCCGCGTGGCTCGAACCATCGCCACTCAGCCGCTCGCGCGCGGTCTGCTCTCCGAGAGTTCCTCGAGCAGGCCCCGCACCCGGCGCGTGTCTTTCGCATCTCCCAAACTCGCACTCAAGCGTCGCGCACGCCCCTCCAAAAAAACCACCCTCGTCGTCCGGGCGATGCTCCATGATTCCATCTCAGTGACAGACTTCGAAGGCGGCGGCGGCAAGGCCCTGCTCGTCACCGCCCCGATCCCCAAGGGCACCGTCGTTTGGTGGGAGAACCAGGACGAGGAACCCGACTGGGTGTCGGTGCCCAGATGCCGACTCTACATCGACAACCTGCCCGCCGAGGCTCGAAAGATCTTCGAGCACTACATGTACAAGGCGCGTCCCTCTCCCGATCTTTTCCCATCGACCCGGGCGGCTCGTACTGGCGCGCGGATTCCCTGGAGGGACATATCCGCGTCGCCATCCGTGAGCCGCGAAAGAGCATCAGCGGGGTGTCAATGTTCTGCAAGCCCCGCCTCGAGCATCGCCTCGACGAAGGCTCCGCGTCTCCACACGCGGGCGCCTCTTCTGCAGCGATGTAAAGTTTTTCCCTACACGCGTCGCTCCGTTTCTCTCCATTCCATGTTGGCTTTCCCGGCCCGCCGCCGAAGCCGTGAGGACAAACGTTAGTCAGGTTAGCTGAGCCCCTCCCACAAGACGGGGCGGTGACGTTACACTACATTCCAAAAACTTTGATACTGAGCTTCGAGCGCGGCACGGCACCCCCAATCCCCACTCGCCGCCGCGGAAACAAACAACGCGTTTTTCCAAGTGTCCAATCCAACTCCCACCCTCCCCTACTTCATCCCACCTCCAGGTCGGCGAGGACGCGTACGAGTCCCTCCCCGAGTTCGACAAACTCCCCCACGATCAGTGGCGGCTCGGCGTCAGCCAAGATCCCTCCATGTTCATGAACCACAGCTGCGAACCCACGTGCTGGTTCGAACCCGACGAGCTCAACAGACACGACGGCGTCGTCGTCATGACGGCGACCCGCGACCTATCCCCCGGCGACGAGCTCACGTTCGACTACGCCACGAGCGAGGACGTGGAACAGAACTGGAAGTGCCTCTGCGGCTCCGCCACGTGCCGCGGCAGGGTGACCGGCGACGACTGGAAAGATCCGGCGTTCCAGGCCAAGTACCGCGGTCACTGCATGCCGCACGTCGAGGTGAGTTAAAAAAATTTGGTCAACCTTCGTACTTTGCATCCACACAAACTAGCCCCAGTCGCCGAAATACGTGGACATCCAAAACGGCACCGACTGACGCGTTCGATCCCGGCTTTCAATTCGCAGGCGCTCATCGCCAACTCCGAGAGCGACGCCGCGCTCGGCCTCTTCGCATTCGCCGACCTTCGCGGGAGCGGCGACGTCGGCGGCGCGTTCTGGTCCCCCGAGGACGTCGCCAAAGCGGGGCCCGGTAACTTACCGGAAGCCTTCTGGAGCGCCGAGAAGTGTCGCGAGGAGGCTGCGAATGTCGCCGCGGCCGTGCCCCTCGCGGTCAAGACCCCTCCGCCCGGGCCCGACGCCTGGGGTCGGCACCTCGTGTATCTCCCCGAGCAGGACGGCGAGGAGGACGTTTGCCTTCCCATCCTCGCGGGTCAGACGGTGATGCTCATGCCGCCAAACCTGTTACTCCGCGATCGTCAGATGAGAGGCAGGCGCGGGTACATGGGCACGCTGTACAACGCCGCATTGCAGGTCAGACCGATGGGCCAACGACCGGGCGCGCTGTTCTCCCTGTCCGAATCTCCCGAGGTGAGAGTTTATTTTTATGTTCGTATGGGCAATTAGCATGACGTCGTGTTTTGTGTACAGGATCTCGACAATTACGTCAACCACTCCTGCGACCCGAACTGCGACGTCGAGGTGTTTCCCACCAACTACCTCATCAAGCTCACCGCTAACCGCGACATCTTCCCCGGCGAACCCGTCACCATCGACTACGAGATGACGGAGGAGGACATGGTCGCGCAAGGGGACCAGTTCGAGTGCGAGTGCGGGGGTGAAAATTGCCGCGGGAGAATTCTCGGGTGGAAATACAGAGTCGCCGGGAAGGGGCCGATTAAGATGCCGGCAAAGGCTGCACGCGAGACAAGCGCCAAGATCGCGCCCAACCCCGGCGTGCTCCAGCCGCTCGTCGAGGTATCATCCGCGTGACGGCGCAGACGCGATTTATACGTTCAACGGTCCACGCGTGAGTCCGTTGAAGACTGAGTAGTCACGAACGCCCACAGTCTGTTTTAAGAGTTAATAGACCTCTGTTTAAAACACCTCAGTCGCTCTGGGTGATGAACGGGTCGTCCATCTTCCCCACGCTCACTCCGCTCGGCGCGCCTTCCGCGAATTCCCCGAACCCCCACGTCGGGTACGCCGGCTTTTGCGGCGGTTTCCGGAGAGCGTCGGTGATCTTCAGGAACAAACCGGGCTTCCCCGGCACCTGCCCCTTGACGTACAGCAAGTTCCGTTCTACGTCAACTTTGTACACGTACACGCTCTGCACCGTCCGCTTCCTGTTACCCATCCGCCCCGCCATCTTCTTCCCTTTCCAAACCCGACCGGGATCTTGCGAGTTGCCGATGGAACCGTGCGCGCGGTGCTTCTTCGTCGTTCCTGTAAACAAAACATGACATCAACCTAATTGCCCATACGATGATTAAAATAAACTTACCGTGCGTCGCGGGTAAACCGGAGAAACCCCACCGCTTCATCGGACCCTGGAACCCTTTACCGATGGTGTGACCTTGGATGTCCACGTGTTGGCCCGCCGCGAAGTGAGACGCGTTGATCGCCGTGCCCACCGGGAGGATCGCGTCGGGTGAGACTCGGAACTCCGTGAGCTTAGCGCTGAACGGCAGCTCGTTCGAGCTGAAATGTCCGCGTTCTTGCCTGCTCAGGCGCTTAGCCTTCTTGCTTCCGGCGCCCATCTGCAGCGCGGTGTAGCCCTCCTTATCCTCCGTCTTGACCTGCGTCACCTGCGGGATCGGGGCGGGATGGAAGGTGGTGAGTTGTTGTCGCCCGTGTCTGCGTACGGCGCGAGGGAGAGTCGACGCCGAGGGTGTGTTTCTAGGGTTAAACGATCGATCGATCGTCGCGCGGCGATGGACGCGCGTCGGGTGCGCGATGAACGCGGTTGAGGACGAGGCGATACACGAGGAAGACGCGGCGAGGGAGATGGGCGTACCCTGCAGTCGTCGATCCACAGCACCGTGAGCGGCACCCGTACGCCGTGCTCGTTCCACTCGGCGGTCATCCCGCACTTCACCGCGATGGCTCCCGGCCGTAGCTTCCTCGGTTGCGATCCGGGCTTCGCGATGCCCATGTCTGCGAACATCCAGTCCCTCAGCAGCGCGTGCTCCTTGATGTTGCCGGGCTTGGCCATGGGAGACGACGACGACGTGGCGATGGACCGACTCGCCGCCCACGGCATCGCGCCCGCGCCCGAGCCCGGGGTTCGCCTCCGTTCCTCCGGGTGGTGCGTGGCGCCCACGACGGCGGACGACGATCTTACCCCTAGCCACCGGGTGAGCGCGCCGTCGGAGGCGGACGCGGCCGTCGGCGTCGACGCGAGCGCGCGTCGCAGCGCGTCGCCGCCGGATCTCCCGATCGCGCGGAACATGGCGTCCGGCGCGAGTCACGAGTGGCCGACGACGCGGATGGTTTGACGCTCCTGATTATTAAAGAGCGAAGGGCACCCTGGCTCGTCATTTTTCTTGGCGCCACCGAGCGCGATGGGGGGCGAGGAGGCGCCTCTGCGGTTCGCGGTTCTCGACTGCGAGGATGCCGCCAAGTGGGACGGACACGCGATCGCGCTGTGCCGACTCCTCTCACGCGCGGGCGAGCGATGGTGCGCCCCTCACCCGCCACCCAACCTACCTCCTCTCCGCTAACACCCGCCCAATCGAGCCTCGCCTCACCACCCTTCGCCCCCGTCTCTCTCGTTCCTCGCAGGGAACACTTCAGGTGCTGGAACGACGAGCGCCCGGCGACGTCCGAGCTCCACACCTACGCCGGACTCGTCATCACCGGCAGCCACCACGGCTGCAACGATACGTACCCGTGGATAGCCAACCTCCGCGTCTTCCTGCGCACCGTCGTGGACGTTCACCCCAGCGTCAAGGTACTCGCCACGTGCTTTGGGCACCAGCTCATGGCGCAGGCGCTGGGCGGCGCCGCGGGTCCCAACCCACACGGCGCATTCGTGCTCCGACGCGAGTCCATGACGTGCGAGGACGCGATGCTGGCGCGGGAGGACTTCCAAGCCGCGGCCGCGATGTTCCCTCCGATCGAGTCGCAATCCTCGGGTCTGAGACGAGTGGGCGTGTTGGAATCGCACGGCGATTGCGTGAGTTCCCTGCCGCCAAACGCGACGCTCCTGGCGTCGTCGCCCACCGCCGCGGTCGAGTGTTTCAGCGTCGGGGATACGGTGCTCTCGTGGCAGGGCCATCCCGAGTTGAGCTCGGCGGCGATGGAGCGAAAGATTTTGCCGTACGTCGAGTCGTTGTCGGATGACGATAAGAAGGCTTCCAGAGCGTCTTGGAAGGTTGAGAACGACGCGTTACTGCTCGTGGCGATGGCGCGTGGGTTCCTGCGCGGGGGTATATGCGGTGGGGACGACGCCGCGACGGTGAGGGCGCATTTTGCATCCGCGGATGCGTCGATGACGGCGCCGAGCGCCGACGAAGGCTACCGGAAAACATCCAAGAATCTTCCGGGCGCATCCGGCGACACCTCCCTGGCGGACGCCGCGGAGGCGACGTTCCTCAAGGTTGCCGACGCGATGCACGCCGACGTGAACGCGGTCGCCGAGGAGTTTCGGCACTTGGGTGAAATGAACACACGCGCGGGTGCGACGTACAAAGAGCTGGGCGAGAAGGTTGGCACCGCTCACGTATTCGCGGACAAGGTTCGGCGGGCGGAGGATGCCATCGCGCCGCAGCTGGAGAAGCTCGGGGAGATCGAGGCGAGCGTGGGGAGGCTGGAGAAGGTGGCGGCGGTGCTGGACACGCGCGCGAGGGAGCTGGAGAAAAGGTTCGCCAGGGTGGTCAACGGCGAGGTCGGCGACGGGGGATAGACGCGGCGTCGGGGGCTCATCGATTGACTCTTTTAATGATATAAATTCGCGTTGGCTCTCGGCACATTGGAGGGCGCAGTGCGGGATGTCGGGTCGCGACCGCGGTGCGGGCGGCGCCGGACGGCCGCATGGAGCCGCGTGGCGAGGGGGATCGCGCGCGGGGGACGAGCGCGACGGCCTGGAGAGCCCGCTGCTCAGGGCCTCGGAGGATTCCGAAGAGGATGCAGCGGAATCCTCGGGTGAGGCGCGGGCGGGCGCGGGCGGGACGCGCACGCGGGTCATCGTGGAGGACGAGGACGACGACGACCCACACGATCCACGCTCGAGCCGAATCCCGCGCGGCCCGAACGCGTCCACCCGCGGCGGCCTCTCGCATCGCGAAGCCGCGCTCCGCCTTCGCCGATTCGGCCCGAACGAGCCACCGCCCGCGCGCGACGACAGGCTCACCCGCGTCGTGTCCAGGGCCACGTGGAGGTCCCCCGCGGCGCTCGCGACGTGGATAGCCATCGCGTGCGAGCTCTCGCGCGCGCTCGCGCACTACAGGAGCGACGCGCGCGACGACGCGGCCGCCGCATCCTCCCCCGACGATCAACAATCCGACGCAATCTCCAGATTCAGATACGGCGCGGACAGGGAGCCGACGTGGGTCGCGCTGCTCGGGTTACTCGCCGTGCAGGCGCTCAACGCGCTGTGCGCGTGGGCCGCCGAGACACGTGTACACAAACACGCCGCATGGATGCGAAACGTCCTTCACTTGGAACGAACCGTGCGCGTGATTCGGGACGGAGAGCCCAGACGCGTGTCGACGCGGGAAGTCGTGCCGGGCGATGTCGTCCGCGTTCGCGTCGGGGACGTCGTCCCCGCGGACGTGCGGATCATCCCCGGGGACGGACTATCCCCGGAGTATCCTGGTGGGGGTGCCGACTTTGGGGACGGTGGGACACGCGCGGTGGTTCGCGTGGACGCGGGGAGCGGCGGCGGTGAAGGATCAATCGTCGTTCTCGCCGCCGGCGACGCCGTCGCCGCGGGGTCGACGATTGTCTCCGGCGAGGCGACGTGCGTGGTGACCGCGACGGGCGGGAACATTCATTGGATGGACGATGACGTCACACGGCGTCACGGGGCGTCACAGGGCGTGACGAACGAAGGTAACCCATTAACTCGGTCCGATCCGTCTTCTTCGTCTTCGATGGACGCCGGGGTGTCAGAGTCGTCCTTCGTCGTGAACGTGAGCGCCGCGTTCGTGTGCGTCACGCTGTGCGCCGTGCTGTACGCGTGGGACTCGTACGTGGACGCGGACGGGGCACCCACGGATGGCGGGTTCTTCGGCGCGGCGGCTTTGGCGGCGGCGCTCTTCGCGACGGCGGCGTCCGTTTCGCACGATTCCGTCGTCAACGGACCGACGCATATGGCGATTCGGACGCTCGCGAGGCGTGGTACGGCGGTGACGCGTCGCGTATTCGCGGTGCACGCGCTCGCGGAGATGGACGTGGTGCTCGTGGACGAGCGCGTGGTTCGAACCGCGGGCGCGTGCGGTGGCGGTTCATCTTCCGAAGGGGGACTGGAGCTCAGGGCGGTTCACGTCACGCAGACGGGCGTGAGCCCCAAGGACGTGCTGGTCGCGGCGGCGCTTTCCTCGCGGTGGTTCGAGGCGCCCGTGGACGCGGCGGATGCCATGATCCTCGACGCCGTGGACGTGGCCCCCCTGAGCGATTCGTACACGCTCAACGAACACACGCTCACGGGCGGCGACGGGGACCTCCACCGGTGGATCGCCACTTCGACGCTGGCTCGAACGGCGGACGGCGGGAGCACATTCCGAACCTGCCGCGGCTCCGTCGACGCCGTCGTCGAGATGTGCGACGTCGGGTGGGACGTCCACGACGAGGTGACGCGCAGGGTGGAGGAGTGCGCGGCGGCGGGGGTGCGGTGCATGGCGGTAGCCGCGGACTACCGAGGCCGATCGGAAGAGGACGACGATTCGATTGAACATCGCGATGAAAGCGGCGACGAATCTAGTTCGTATGTGGACAGCGAGGAGGGCGGCGGCGCCCCGAGGACGCCCAAGCGCGGTGGCTGGATCCTCCTCGGGCTCCTCTCCTACCACGACCCGCCGAGGGGCGACTCCGACTACGCGATTCGCGTCGCGACGGAGCTCGGCGTGCGAACCGTGAGTTACTTTTTTATTTCCGTACGGGCAATTGGATTGACGTTGTTTTTTTGTTTGTCACAGGTTTTGGTATCGGGGGAAGACGCTAGGTCGACCCGCGAGCTTTGCCGCGGCGTCGGGCTTCCCACGCACGTC
>Ga0257106_1001665_pt1 | contig 10788 bp, 6 predicted proteins | sample LP_taG_3_FD_190177 | JGI IMG/M metagenome (GOLD analysis project Ga0257106, IMG submission 190177) | Marine microbial communities from Northeast Subartic Pacific Ocean, Canada - LP_J_2011_P26_10m | ecosystem: Environmental > Aquatic > Marine > Oceanic | place: Canada: Northeast Subartic Pacific... | reverse complement strand
TATTTCGCTGCGTAGCCACACATATGCACGAGGGCCGTGCGCAGTAGCGCCGCCGGAGACGCCTCTGCGCGCGAGAACGCGACGCGCCGGTGCCGGAGAGCGCCTCGGCTCTGAGACGGCCGGCCGAGGTCTTAGATGCCGCACCCCACCCAGCCGAAGCTGCCGTGTTAGCGCATAGGAGATGGCAGCATTTCCCAACCACCTAGGAGGCGGTCCACTGAGGGAGGAGTTTACTCTGCTTCCTTTAGCTCAGGCTAGTGGGAGATACGAAAGGCCAAGTGGACGGAAATTAAACCACTTTCAAGGAAGGGAGAATCTGATGCCACGCAAATTTGTCATTGACCTTTAAAATTCACCATCGATTCATCAGCGCATCACAAGTAGCCTGACAGCGCATGTGTTTTGAGGATAGCGATATCGACAGTATGTCCATGGCGGACCTAGCCCAACGTGCTCTAGGGAAGTTTACGAAGACGGTCCGGTCGGCGACGCGTGATTTATCAGACATGACAGGTGATGGCAAGCTGACATCGTTTAGAGTCCCAAATGGCGGTGATCACGCCACAGTTCTGGGGATCGACCGCGAGAATTATGACTTAAGAAATAAAGACCTTGCGGCCACAATACCCTCAGATGATTCAGTTCGACTTCTCCAACGCGAGACAACAGAGATGGTCTATGACAACCCGGTGGCTACAATGGACACTGGAGAGAGGTCGCCGCCGTCCCACGAAGAGATCAGCGAAAAGAGATCGCTTGGAGATGAGGCCAGGGGTCCAATCCCAAGCCCCAAGGTCCTGCAACCGAGCAAAAATGATGACCTGGGACTTCCATCGAGCCATGAGAACGCATTGAACTGCCCAACTTTGACCGTCTCATGCCAAGGGGATATCCCGCTCAAACAGCGGGCTTGGCATCGAATATTTTCAGGGCTTGGGGGCGCTAACTCCGAATCTCGATCATCTGAGTTCTGCAATCTCCATGATCTCTCAAATGGTCTAAACTCCGAAAGTCCTCCACTTGTTCATGGCTCCGTGGACACGCATATCGCACTCGTGGCTCCAAATAACACCTGCCAGGGATTTACTTGCCAAACCGATGATGCTTTTTTGCCGCTACCACACAAGTCAAGTGCTGCTTCAGTCCAACCGCCGTCATGCTCCGATCATCAAAGCTCATTTGTAGCCGGGCTGACACGTCTTTTGGTTGGGCCTAGTTGGTTGGATGTTGTTGCGGATACCGCAAGTGGGGCGGTCGAAGATATGCGCTCGCCAAGGAGGCAATCCACAGGTCGGCATGTTGGGCGCTCCCAGGTGCTCCAGGAGCATCTGCATCGGCGCGAAATTGCTGAGATGGATGCGAAACACGTTGCTATGAAAAAGGAACTCATTTGTCAGAGTCTACGGGCAGTACTGTCGCTGCCGACTGTCCTAAGGAAAGTTCCACGTGAAAAGGTGGCGAAGGCGTTTGCCAATGACATCACAGAAACGCGGCAAAGGCCCATTGTAGCTCACATGCCCGCATCTGATCGCTCAAGACGAGCTATCCTTCGAAACGATATTGACCGAACTATTGATCGGCTCATCGAGGTGAGAAGTCGCCTGAAGGCCATCAGGAATCTGGCGGTTGGGAGTAGTGCGGCGACCAAGCCTGCGTTACGAGATGAGCAGAGCCATCAATTACGCGTCCGCAGCCAGCCATCATCTGCCTCAAGTGGTGAGACGGAAGGTTATTCAAGCCGCATCGAATCGCTGGAAGACGCTTTGCACCGTGCCCGCTGCCAGGTTTCAGCATCTTCAGCCACCACCCTTCAAGAAAAGAAATACCAGGGCAGGCAGATAGTGACAAACGCCGGAACAAACAATTATTCGCGAGCAATCTTCCTAGCTGCTCCGTCCACAGGTCATATTGCCTCGACACGAACGCAACTTCGCAAACGGGGGAAAAGCTCCATCGCCGCGCTGCGCGTACAGCTCGATGGAGCCAACGCCACATCTACGAGCTTTTGCGGAGGCGTAGGCAAGGTGTCTCAACTTGCTGCAAACCTAAAGGCTGTCAAGAGTGAAAAAGGGAGCATTGTTGAGGGCGCCAGATTCTCAACTAGTGCGCCCAATAGCGGAGATCAGACCAAAGCCCCTTCTTTAGAAGCTGCAAGCCATAATAGAGTTGAGGATACGCAGCCTGATTGTCCAACTCGACCTAAATGTCCAAATCAGACTGGGCGGATGCTCGCGGCTGCACTACCTAAAGGAGTGTCTGGTGATGCGCATGCGGACCATGGGGATGCTATCTCTGCCCTCCACGCATCGTTCGCAGCGGCGCAAGCTGCACATGCATCCGAAATCGGTGGACTTAGGAGCGCGCTCGCAGCTGCCCGCGCAGCTTCTGTGACCACGAATAGAGACACTGTTGAATCGAACCTGTACACAAAGATTAATTCCGCGAAAGAACAGGATGGGATGGTAGAAGCACTTAAACTTCAGCTCAAAGCACTCACTAGCGCGCATGGCAGGGAAATGCAGCGCCTTAAAAAGGATATCCAGGCGGAAGTTTCAGCTGGAATGAGAAGAGGTATGTCAGAGGACGATTCTAAGACGATGATCGAGATGCTTAGAAACCAGCTAGAGGCAGCAGGCCTAAAGCCGATAGACAAGGTCAAAGTCTCCTTCTGATTTCCAAGATGGCACGTGCTCCATAGCATCATCAACATAGGTTATTTCTTTCGAAGATGCGAAGGCAAAGCTCCACGCCGCTGTTCAGCGCCTCATGCGAGGCGACTTAGACGCCGAGTCGGAGCTGGAAGAATGGGATGCGAGCAATCCGTGTCTCAGTTGGCGGCTCCTGTAATCAAGATTCAGCTAATCCTTGAAATATGTGAACATAGGCATTTGTGCGAGCGCATCCAGATCACGCACGCGAAGAAAAAGAAAAAGCCTTGGCATGGGAGGCACAGAACACACCGCTCAACAAAGAGGCTCTACGAACGATGCGGTCATTTGTCCCGGAGGACATCATGACCAATTCGAGCCTGAAGAGCCTGCTTGAGGCGGGTGTTACATCGGCTTTAGCGAGGAGGCTCATCAATAACCGCGCACTTTGGCTCATTCGCCTTCACGACGTGCGACCGAGATCAGCGCCACTTTCGAGCTCAACTTTCTATACCACTAATAGGCATTTCTAAAACGGATCCACATCGCAGACCTCAAGTCAAAGTACGCAATTCATGGGCTTGATCTGACAGAATTGCACGTGTGCAGAGTCCTCTGGCGATCATGCACGCAATTCATTGATCCTGCTGTCTAGGCGTGCTGTTTGGTGCGTTCTCTCGCAGGTTGCTTTCGACAACGATGGGACGGGTGACAAGGCAAGATGGAAGGAGGACGCAAGGCTGAAACTACATAACGCGATAGATAAAGTAGCGGCTGGGACGCTATCTGCTAGTGGCATCCGACACGGTGCTTACAAGAACGCACTGCCACTCTTTGATCCAGATGCAAATCCAAGCGAACCAGAGCACACGAAGTCTACTGCGTTCGCCCGCTCTTATGATACGCCAGCCCCAAGGAGAATTGAGCGAAGAACGACAGTCGCAGCATCCACTGCCGTTCAAATACAGAGGGAGGACCGAAGCCACGGCACCGTCTCAATTGCAAAGCACCCGCCAAAAGATGCACTTGCCAAGGCTGTTCCGTCAGTCATTGATGAACTTCGGGCAAAACAGCGCAAGCGGAGAACACCCAACTCCTGCCCTGAGAACTCAAGCTAGCTAGTTGCTGACACCGACTTTCTGTTTGCTGAGCTACAAGGTGCTTCAAAGACGCTGCATGCACCTAGGCTAGACCACACCGGGGGATCATGGCCAGCACCAACCACGCATACTCGCCGGCGCGAATTCTCGGGACACAGAAGTTTCTAACAGAAGTTATAAAGAGGGTGACTCCTAGATCAGGCCCTATGGGGGCTCCTCCGCGGGCTCGCGCGGCCCGTTAAGCCCCCCGCCGCGCGCGCCTTTGTGTCTCCGGGCCCGCCTGGGTCCGTGGGTGACCCGTCGAGGTCGGGCGCACGGCGTCGAGCGCTGTCGCGCGCCGCGCACGCGCGCCAAACGCGCGCGGGCTACGTCCGTGTGTGGCGCCTCTATAGGTGCCGGAAACCCACCTCAGCGGTTTGGATTCGGCACAACCTGAGATGAAGCACCCGCCCTGGCCTACCCTTCTCCGTCCCTGCTGAGGTGGCTGCGCCATCCATGCCAGCGTGCAGGAGTGTGGCTGAGGTGGCTGCGCCATCCAAGCGCGGTCCGTCGGCCTTCATTCGGCACTCATAGTTGAATCGAGCTCAGCACTCATAATTGAATCTAGCTCAGCCCCCCCTTGAGGGAGGAGTTTACCTTGCTTCCTTTAGCTTCAGGCTAGTGGGAGATACGAAAGGCCAAGTGGACGGAAACTTATCTTCGCCTATCATATCTGAAGTATCTTCTCAGCTCTCCAAATTTGGGCTACGCTTTTTTCGATGAAGACTAAATATGGCGGGGCGGGGCGTGGTCAAGAGACTGTGAGATACCAACATACCTTGACGGAGACGAGCAACCGTCGAGGCGACATCCACGCACACGGGATACGCCGCGTAGCCCTTTTTGCAGTCGTAATCTTCGCCGCGTATGTGTCCGCGATGGGCTTCCTTGCGTTCGTAACACCCGGCGCGAGACCCGCTCTGAAGGCATCTGTGATTACTGGTTCTGATTCTGAGTGTTCCATGGCCAAGACGACTTCGAGATCTATGGTTGTTGGCGCGTCCGTGGCGATGGACATGTCACGATTGATGCCTTTGCGGGCGACTTTGCACTACACGATGTCGGGGGCACTCCTACAGTACTCGAAAAAGGCGTTGGTCACGGCAAAATATTCACCTCGGGGGTCCACTTTATCTTCTTTGTGGACTGAGAAACTGATGATCGAGATGACCACGCCTCTCGAGACGACCATCGGGGAACTCGAGATGTATCGACTTCGACCCAAGACTGTGTATGACTACACTATCTACGTCCAGGTAATAGGTGATGATTACGCGACGATGGAATACGCCGGAGACTTTAAAACCGGTGGTACTGGCTTCCCGCGTTTCGATGAAGCACCGTATTTGCACCTGGGTGGCTCAAACCCCTCATTTGAGATGGCAACATTCGCTGTTTCCCCTGGGATAGTGGTGAACGGCTCAGGGTCGGCCGGTGGGACGATGTCGTTTGAGGGCATTGTCGCGGTCGACGCTGAAGGTTGGGTTGTTTGGTACTATCATACTTGCTCTCCAGTTGCATGGGATTTTACACCAGGTGAAAACGTTGCAATAATTAATTCGGCAGCGTCCTGTACAGATCAAGGGCGCGAATACTCACGGAATGGTTCAGTTTACACGGAGAATTCCCAATTCCAGATCGTAGATGTCCACGGTCTCATGCAATCGCAGACCAAGATGGCTTGCTCTGGAGCGCCAGTGAACTATAACGCCCTCGCTGCGGAGTGCCGTGTAGACCACTCTTCGCCGCTGCATGCGCGCGACTTGCTGACTACAACATACGAAGTCGTCAAGATACCCAACATTACCGTCCTTGCCCGATCTGCGCCAAATGAGACGGCAATAACGAAGCATGACATTTTTGCCATGTCGAAGATCTCCAGGTACAACTCAGAGACCAGCTCTATAGAAGACATTTATGAGATGTCGAACTTCTTGGAACCTGAATCATACATGCCAGCTTCTGCCGGGTGGAAGACAATCACAAATGTCGCTTGCTCAGGCGGTGCCTCGGCAAATCCGATAGACTACCACCAGATCTCCTCAGTATCGCCTGGCGCCTTTAGCAATTACATAGTTGCCTCAAAATCCTTGGATGCCGTTTTCTCTCTCGCCCACGACGGTTCTGGCAAACAGTGGACCCTTTCGCCAGATGAAACTATCTCCGATTTCACTTTCGTTTCAGATGCTGACAAATTCTTTTCCCCATTAGACGTCACTCAACTCCCGAATGGTAATATCCTTATGATCGATGGTGGTTCCAATCGTCCGGGTTGCACACTCTCGACTCAAAGGGGGTGTTTCTCCCGCGCCATCATGTATAAGCTCGATCCCTTGGCTTCAATTGTTTCTGTAGCCTGGCAATTTGAATTTCCGTTTGGTCTTCAGAATCCATCGTCACACCTTGAGTCCAAGGCCGATGTGTGGAAACATGCTATGACGCACGATGCATTTTCTGTTGATGGTGGTTCTGCACGAAAGCTTTCTAATGGGCGCTTCCTCCTCGCCTTCCCATCTCTAGAGAAGACCCGTGATTGGGATCCCTCGGGTGCAGGATATGCGTATGAGGTTGACATGGATGCCCACGATGTGATTGTTTCCAAACTCACCTTTCCTACTGACGAGGGCCTGTCATTTGCTGAAGGAAATTTCCGCCTCGTCCCCTGGGGACAAGTTCACCGCGAGTCATCTACATGCCCCTTCTCTGTCGAAGAAGACTCACTGCAGGGTCGACCAACAGCAGGACCATAGTCTCCAGCCCAAAGGACATGCGCATGCCTCGCACGCCGCCGGAGCTCTGTAGGTACTTGGTGAGAGCAGTGCTCATTGGCCCGCCCTGAGGCGAGACATTGTCGCGCGCGCCTATTGCTGGTCGCGACCTACGTCCCCGGGTGTACTGCGATGGCGAACTGCACCTCGCCATAGATTTGTGGTTGTACGCAGCGTCGGGAGCAGGGCTACTAACTACCAGCGGCGTCCTGCTAGATTACGAAAGCCGCCTTCGAGCCAGTAAATCAAAATTCAAATTGTTGCAGTATTAAGTCATTCTGAGCCAGCGTCATCGGAGAAAAGAAAAAAAATCTTGTATCATGGGGAAATCACGCCACAGCCGATATTAAAGTAAATTAATGCTTTTCCGGTGTTCAGCCCTCTGTGTATGTAGCCTACTGCGGCAGCACTCCGCGGCTGGCGCGTCGGACGGCCCTCTGTGCTCGCTGATTCGGACGACCACAAAACAGGTTTGTAAAGGGACTCATGTACCAAAGTGGACGCAATTTTAAAGACGGGGGGGGGCAACATCATTCAAACACACATCTTATGTCCGAGAGCGCCTGGGGCAAGGCTTCCTGGCCACCCGATTTTCTTTGCAGCATCTTTGATGCATTTTTGGATATGGGGCGACGCCCCACGGCCACCCATTCATTCAGAGCTGTGCAAAGGAATTCTGGAGCCATTCGGACAAAAGCTCGTTCCAACTTCGACCTTGGATGGTATTGCCCCCCGGTCAAAAGCGCAGATGGTTGTCGTGCACCAGCGCCCATTGACTAATGGCGCGTACACCTCCATCCCAAAAATCAGGTCGGCCGCACAGCACAAAAGAGCCACGAGCATGCCTAGAAGTCCAACTTTTAAGGCAGAGGTCAATTTAATTTATGACTTCTTCAAGAGCAAGGCGAACTTCAAAGAACGAAGTGATTAGTATCGTGCCTGTGTGTGTGTAAGACATCAGGACTCGTCAGATATCGCGTACCCCACACAGGTGATCTGTTGGACGTCCGTCTTGTGACGTGAGCAATATTTCCTCATGATCCCCCGCCTAATTAGTGCTGATCAGTGGGACAATTAGTGCTCCTGGCCAAATATTATCGGCACGCAGCTGCTTCGCACATCAAGTTTACTCAAACAAGCAATGGCCTATCGGATGAAACAATCAGAGGAATATGTTTGAAATCAAAACCTTACATGCCCGCTGTCTGTGATTGCAAACCCATGGCTATTAGCTTGCTCAAAGACATACTCGCCAAACAGCGCAAGCAGGTAGCGCCCCCCAGTATCTTGCCAGTACGCGCAGCCACCTAATTAGGGAGTTTACAAAAGAAATGATGATAATTGAAGAACGTTTAAATAGAGTGGAGCTCAAAAGGAGCATAACGTGAAATAGGCGACCAGCACCAAATTCGCTCGTGATGTGATCCTCCAAGGCATCTCCGCAGAGGTACGCGCTGTCGAGTTCATCAAATGCTCGGCCAGACAGCATGTCACACAACGCAAAGATCGACGGGGGTCTAGTCAGCAACTCCAAAAGGAGGGCATGGAGCTCTCTTGAGTACCTGAACACAGTTTCAAAGTTTCAAGGGGTTGTTTGCATGGTCTCGTATCTGAAAAAACGTGCCCTAACACTGCTTTCCAGCATAGTGCGAACTTGTTGAAGACGCTGCGTCCATAAGGTAACTGATACCTGATGAATAATGTGCCGATTTTTGGTGGCCTCTGATGGTTTAAGCAATGCATAATTGCATGGCGAGCAGAGTACTGGCGGACCAGCGTGGAATCTGCAGTTGGTCTTGTTGCGAGCGCTAGAATCACATGTCCGAGAGCGAGGATATCGTCCCGCTGTCCATCTGCAACACTTTTGCCTGGACGGACCCACTAATTTAACCAAAAAAATTATTAGCACTGGCCAGGACAGGCGTCATACTCAAGCACGTCAGTTACTCCGACGCCACCAAGACGAATACGTCCACAGCTGCTAGTGATTAGAATACGCGAAAGCCCGATACCTCGGCATGCCTGACAATGTCCGCATGATTCTAACTTGCGTTGGAGGACATTGGTCGACCATCGTGGCCGCATGTATGGTTCGTGTTGCAGTAACTAGTTGCAAGAGATAACTCCAAAGACATGATTCGTCAATAAGTGAAGTGCCATCTGTGCATGTCGGTACTTCGAGGTGAGTTATTGCCAGAACACATACCCTGGGTTGATGGTGCAAAATGATATTGAAGCAGTGATTGCGCGCATGGCCAATACTGATGAACAAAATAGGTTGCTCCGCCATGAACAAATATACGACGAAGAGATATGATATTGGAATGACAGACTGCACGCCAACGCGATTGAACGGAAGCGGTGACCTATAGAACCATAGTTGTGACAATTCAATTGTCGCCGTTTACCTTTTGGGAAACGCGAGCGCCGTCAACGCGACGCAGGGCATAGGGCAGGCCAGAGCGACGGTCTATGACCTTGTATATCGAGCTGAGGTAACCAAATGAGCCGGCAACTTGCGTGGCATGAATTCCATAGTCCAGGGGAAATGCGGCGCAATACTCGGGAGGTATCTCATTATAACGTTCATCATCTGGCTCCAGTTGTTTAAGAGTATCATGCGCTTGAGTCTCGAGGTGCTGTCGCAGCGCATAGGGGAAACCAACTGCCGAAGCGGCGCACGAATTCCGCCACCTTCGTAGACAGGCCCTGTGTAATACAAACACGCATATTTGCCTGCGCTGCCATGGATGCCGGGGCATGACTGTTGTCGTAGCATTTGGTGAGGTCCCATTCAATATTTCCCACCTCCTGATCGAACTTAGCTCCGAAAAGCTTGGCCTGACCAGATCTTGTACGGGCCTCGTTGCCTGTATCATCGACACTCATTAGGTCATGCTGTACTAAGTTCTGCTTTTACGTGTGACTCCGTCAAGAAAAAAATGCAACCGTTTCGGGTTATTTCGATCATTTTGCTATCAGACGAATGTCGAGCTTCAGCGCTATTCGCAAATTCGCGCCCGCTCGGTGCATTGTTGGCCCCTATAAATGATGTACCAGGAATCTCCGGAGACGAACCTATTCGATCAAGGGGGCTACTCTCCCTACTAGCCGTTACATCACAGCCAATATCTTAATGCGGAGCGACACACCTTTGATTGGGCACCCACTCAGGCGCAGAACCATTCATCTCAGTCCGCACACTACTTGTACGGCTGTATCCGGATGTTGGAAAATGGCGGGCGGACAGAAGATCACAGAAACGTGAGATTTCGTGGCTGGCTCGCTGCGGGGCTGCGCTCGTCGCGTTCCGGCATGGACTGACGCGGCGCGGCCGCGCATCCGCGCGTACTTGTCGAGCAGGCGCTGCATCACCTCGGCGACGGGCGGCTCCGCGCTGGACGTGGCGATGGCGGCCTTCAGGCTCCGGCTCTGAGGAGGCTCCCCCGGTAAAATCGTTTCCGTAGAAACGACCCGTAGTGACGCGGTCTAAGACGAGTCCGGCGCGTCGGATGGGAGTCCGATGTCCAATCCGACCACTCGATGATCGCGTTCCGCGCGGCGGCCGCGCGTCACTCCGCGGCCGCGTTCGCGCGCGAATAAAACCCCGAAAACGGTACCCGTAAAGTATTTCGTAGGAGCTAAGCTAGAAGTTGCATCGCCGTGGGATTTTAGAGTGCATATGTTGGCTTTTTTTCGCCAATGATACGCCCGCGGAGGGGGCTGGTTGGGTCTTTAGACGCTTTTTCTCCGATTCGACTCTGTGGCTTTTTGGTGGTTTTCTACATTCGAGTGCCCCCCATCGGCCAACTAAATGAACTAACTAAATCCACAAATTTACTTAGCAATCGTGTATTCGAGTTAGCTCTCCCGAGTTAAGGAGAGCATGGACGGGCAGCCCCGTCCTCTGTGTCGATCTCCGCCCGTGCGCATGTCCATATCTTGCCAATGGACGTACTACCCCGCCGCGACCGCCGCTACGAGTGGTGCAAGTTTTACGCTGGGAGCGCACGAATCTGGCATGCACGACGCTCGCGAGCACGTCCCGAAGCTCCGCGACAACTTCGCGCGCGACTTTCTCCGCCTAATCGTATCGACAGAACAAACTACTGTAGTCCTAGTTAAAGAACACTATTTTGGGGCCGAATTCCAACGAGGCCTCCCTGGACGACATTGGCGTCTCCGGATACGCGTGCGGGCTCTATAGGATCCCTGTGGGCTCGCTCGAGCCTG
>Ga0257106_1001664_pt1 | contig 10794 bp, 6 predicted proteins | sample LP_taG_3_FD_190177 | JGI IMG/M metagenome (GOLD analysis project Ga0257106, IMG submission 190177) | Marine microbial communities from Northeast Subartic Pacific Ocean, Canada - LP_J_2011_P26_10m | ecosystem: Environmental > Aquatic > Marine > Oceanic | place: Canada: Northeast Subartic Pacific... | reverse complement strand
CACCGCGCGCGCGGGGGTCACAACGGACGTCCAACGGACATCCAACGGACGTCCAACGGACGTGGGAAAATTCGTTTAGAATATTTGTTTCCCACACTGAGCTTGGCTATTGGCGCAATCATGCGTGAATTTGAACGCGACTACGACTGCCTACAAACATGTATGCTGGCGACTTTGGAGTTCCGCAAAACCGCCGTCGTGTCATGATAATCGGATCGCGAAAAGTGTAAAGGAATGCCAGTGTAAGCTCCTTCACTGTAGGCTAGAAATCCTCCGTGAGCCGCGGCTAACTGACATGTTGCAACCGCCACCCGCAGGCCAAGTTTGAATAGCCGCGCCGCTCAGCACCGTCTGCGGGCAGCACTACCGCGCGAAGTTACCACCAATCAACACGAAATGCAGCAGAAAGTATCGCACAAGCACCACGGACCGGGGCGTGCCCGCAACAGCCCGCACGTGCAACGCGCAGCTGCAACGGCAAGTGCCAAAACTTGTGCCAGAGCAAACCAGAAATAAAGCGGGTAGTTAGGACGCATAGTTAGGATCGACATGTGTTACTCGATCCCACGTTGGAGTTCAAGTTTAACATACAGCTCTATGCTGAAGTTATTTGTGGCCGCCATAAGCCGCCACAAGGCAGTGTGTGGGCCGCAGGGCTTCATGAGGAGGACTTCAGAAGAACGGATGGAGCTGCTTCTCCGGCGGTATTGGTCTCCGCAACGACCCGGAAAGGTGGTTTCAAGTTGATCCTTTGCAACTGAAGCGCACAGTAGGTTAGTTGGGACTAGTAAACTCAGCGCCCTGGGTACCCACGGACGCTGAATTGAATCGCGCTGTCCAGGACGCCCCTGCGCACGTGACGTCATGTCTGCCTCAGACAGTGAGCCTCAGAGGCTGTGGCTTCGTGCGCGAGTAGCATCGCGTCCAGGAAATCAAGTGGGAGGTGGAGATCTTCCCACTGTGACCGCCGTAAGGAAGGGTATCATAATTCCCCGTATGAGGCAGGCCGGGATCTCCGCCAGCTCTGTGACGGGAGTGGGCGGAAATCACGGCAAGTCAGACTCGGAAAATCCCCCGCCTCTAGAGCGGCGAAGTTTCTAGGCGGGCAGCTCGATGGACACTCGCCAGTTTACTGCGTGTTTTACTGGTTCTTTCTGCGAGCTGCGTCATACTGGGCATCAAAGAGCCTGGCAGCAGCGCCATATACTAGCATATCGCGGAAGAGGAGGCGCCTGAGGAACCTCCTTGAACTTTGATTCAAAGCCTTGAGCGACTCGCGACCTCTAATGTCGAACGATGCGATAGCATCAAGGGTGTGTAGGGCAGCTGTGCGTGCATCCGAGCGTGTTTTGAATGCCGCATTCAGAATGATTCTAGAATTTTGCGGATCATCAGCAAGAAGTACCAGGAAGTTATCGGTTTTGAGTCTAGCAACAGCGTCTGCGACCTCAGCAGCACCACCAATACCGTAGCGATCAACTCTATTGGCTCTGGGATCATCGACAAATCCCAAGTCGCTGGCATCCAGAGGTAATAGAGCATCAAGCAGTGTACCTCCATTAAGCGGTAGTTTCCTGGCATGTCGCCGTAGCGCTAATATTTGAGAGTCATGGATATGCAGACCTCTTTCAAATTTTTGAAAGAAATCTTTTGATTCGCTCAGACCTCCATCTGCAGTGAGTTGAACAAGAGGATTTATGAGCACGAGCACGATAGCGCAAGGCATCAAAACTGTTGCGCATGCATCTTTCGACATGGGCCCCACAACGACGGTTTGGTTTCTCCAACTGCCTCTTCTCCAGTCTGACGCGTCCTGGACCACCACGGGCGTTTGCGGCAGTTTCGGAGAAATAGGAAGGTGAAATATGGCAATGATCGCATGCGGCTGTGATGTTGATATTGTGCTATCAACAAGTGGCGCCCTTGTAATGAGATCGCCTCCATCATTTAAGGCGTCAGATATCTTTTCCAGGCCAAAACCAAATAATCTGTGATGTTCTAACTTCTCGTCAAGCACAACGAGTGCATTACTCTGAAAGCCGCTTAGACACTTCGCAGCCCTGGGTACTGCATGGGAATGCAGCACCGTACAGCCAATGCCACCCTGGATGATCTGTGCCAAGCTCAGGGATGCACCTCTTAGTTGGGCTGTACCAACAGCCTCCAAGATAGAAGATCTTGCGAGTGAGTCCCAGTGAGCGGCATCGAATCCACCACAACGCATTGGTAATGCTGCGTTCACATTCTTAACGTGGCCTCGGCAATTGAAGACTTTGTTCAGGGAGATCCATGAGGCATCCTCGAGATAGAGCGCAGCTCGGAGCGGTGGTTGATCCATTGGATTTTGGATTGATCCGAGAGCAAGAGACTCGTGCCAGTAGACTTCATTCCATCGTTTTAGCACACGTCGGGCACCATCGCAGTTGGAGATAGCCACAATGCCTGTATTGGGTTCAGGTGGCACATCACCTTTCTGAATGCCGTACATGCGTTGTAGTATCAAACTGTGGTGTTCTGAAGGTGCTGGTACAAACGCAAACCAAGGCCCTGAAGGTAGGACGACCTTGAATACAGACAATAATGAGTCACAAACAAGTGTGTCCGCATCTAAAAATATTGTGGCAACCTTGAAGACTTCTTGAGCAAGTAAAAGTGCTGCCATTTTTGCGCTCCGAAGCTGACGCACAGCCGCCCATGCGAGAAACTTACTCCCTCTACGTTCCGACTCAGTCTTGCGATTAGCCACATAGGTTGAAGCCAGGTCAGTCGTCGACGATGATTTGCTTTTGGCAATGGTGAACGCCTCGAACTCTGGTAAAGATGTAAAATTGATCCCAAAGCCATCAACAGACATCACATAGTCCCACCAAAACGCGGTACCATATGCCTCTGCCTGTGGCGCCAAAGATGCCAAACCGAATTCAGATGTCACAAGGAGCGTGCCCACATCCAAGCCGAGAGTATTCCGCACACTTGTAGCTGATACCGACGCTTTTTGAATGGTGTTCTGTCCAAGTGCCGCATACACAACACCATAATCAAAATCGGCATTCTCGTTCCTGCAGAGGAAACTCTCTGGTCCAAACGGGAATGCTTTCAACACCCTCTCCAAGAAGTTGCTGGCAGTCCGAGCTGCTGCGAGCGCATCAGCACTGCTTGGCGAAGCCAGCTCGCTAAATCCAAAGCATCTATGCAGGAACAGAGGTAGCATGACGCTTGATATGCTTTGGATAGCAATGCGCATTGGGATTGGAGCTTCGGACAAGGTGTGTGGCTGAGTAGCCGGGGTTTTTGCGATGGCCCGTGCGCGCGAACGCGGCCGTCCCTATTTCCGAAACTGTGCAGACCGCTAGAGGACCCTACTGAGAGTGCCTCTGCCGCGCATCGAACGCGAGGGAAACTAGCCCGTGCGCATCGAACGCGTCACGAAACTAGCCCGTGCGCTCCGCAGTGAAAAACCAGTGGCGGTCGGTCGACGGGCCGCCTACCGCGCCGCGCGCGACTACATTGATTTGGGTCCTGCTAAGTTGCCGCTCTAGAAAGTTTGCTCTGCTCCCAGTATCCCACAGGCTAGTGCCAGTAGTAGTGGGAGATACGAAAGGCCAAGTGGACGGAAACCAGGCTCGAGCGGAGGCGGAGCGCAGCCCGGAGAGCGCCCGGGCCCAGTGGCCCCCCCTACCGACCCGCCGGCTTGCCCGAGAGCCTGAGGCGTTTTTCCTCGCCTCTCTATAATTAGTCGCTACCCCACCTAACTGTGCTAGATTCTCTGCGAAGCTCGAGTTTGGCATTTAAGAGCAGCTCATTCAGGGAGCTATCGACGCGGGCACTCCGAGAATAAAACGCGACGCGGCCTGGTACAAGAGGTCGCGGCGTTGCCGGGCAGGGTCGTAGCCGGGTCAGTCGCGAAATTGCCTTCTCGAGTCTGCGTAGGGTGCGCTTCCCAACGGGCTTAACCCGGAATAATAGCGGCAGTATTCATGAGGGGAAACGTGAAGTGCAAAATTAAGCCCGAACAGAAACTCAACCTGCGGTAGGCTGTGTGAGGCAAGCGAAAAGATGATGAGCACCTCAAGATTATTGAGCTCCTTGAGAGGAATGCCACCAAGTTGAGAGTAGAATAAATTAGGATAATATGAGTCGTCTAGGAATTTTGCAGCAACCTGCGAGTCATCATAGAGCCTAGCCAAATTGACGCGACTCACACAAACTGCTGTAATCAGAATACGGTGGATATTCAGTAGGGATAGCGACATCACCGAATGTTGACAGAGTCGATCAATGTATATCAATGAGACGACAAAGCAACTTGGGGAACAATTCGCATACTTCTCTATTCGCTCGAGATAGGCCTTGATTGTAATTTGTGGCCTACGAACGAATTCATTGATTTTATTTCGTAAATATACAACTGAGGTTTTGACGGCTTGAGTGCATGGAATTTAGTGATCTGATGGTGCAACTCTTCCTGGAGCAGCTGTTCGATGAGCGCCGCAAGTACAGCAACCTGCACCCGGTAATATGATGACCTGCGAACATCGTGCGCCGGCATACCAGGTCTCTGACAGTGCCGTGCACAACGCGCATCGTTGGTTCATACGACAATTCTGCATTCGTGTACGAGGTCGGGGCTTCAATCGCGAACTGCATGGGCTTACGACGTGGGTTATCGCGACATCCTGCTAGATTGGCAGCCATCGCATGAAAATGACTGTTTTTTCTTTTTACATTGCATTTACGGCAGTCCTGCCACCGTCTACGGCAGCTGAGGCCGGTATACCGCCACTGCGCAACCTCGATAGTTCACCCTCGGACGGCAGGGCAGCCCCATCAGGCTGCTTCCCCGCCCCGGAGTTTACTATTTCGTTTCCTAGAGCCCCTTTTACTTACTAGTATCTTTTTGCGGACGTTGGTGTAGTAGGCTGGTAGCGTCGGTAGTTGGTACTCCAATCTTGCTTCTATATTGTTGAGAGCATCCAAGTGAGCATCCTTAGCTTACTACCCACAAACACCACATGAATGCCACGACGTGCGCTCATTAGAAACTGCAGGCCAATGTCCCTTGCGATCAGACTGGCGCATGGTTCCCTTAGTCCGACCGAGAGTTCGGCGGTTACCACGGTGGTGTGTAGCTAGTAGTCCCGAGAAGTCTGCCTGAGTTGCCAAGGCGAATGCCGATTTGAATGCGGGGGGGGGGGGGTCCTTGCGGCTAAGGCGTATGTTTGGCTGGATGAGAAGTCTCTTGTACGAAGTTGTTAATCGTAAGTCAAATCATCGTTGAAGTACACATGCACAACTGGAATATATTGATCTTCGTCTATTCCCATGCTCTCGAACAGAGTGCTTTCATCAAAAATCCCAGATTGTTCCAAAGTCTTGCTCATATCCATTTTCACGAAATTTTCGTCCTTCAGCTGCTTCCAAGTATAACAGAGGGCATGCGCATTGTATTGTATATACCTGTGATTTTACAGTTTGGCCGATGTTCTTCCAGTAACCTGAGTACCGAGTTTGTATTTCCTCGACAGTCTCTTCGCCACACACATTCAGCACATCAGACTGTTGCGTCAGGACGTTGACGATCCTGAGCTTACGAACGTTCCTTGAGAGTTGGCCGACAACATACCGTTCATCTTTCCACCTGTAAAAATTCAAGGATTCTCACGAGGTTGTATGCTTAGCTTACCAAGGTATCCCATCGAAGAGTTCTGTGGACCATTCCGAAGTCGGTCCAGATGGTGGTACCTTCGCACTCGAGTCCAGATTCTGGAACATAGTGTCTGGAATGACGCTGCTGCGCCAAAGGGCCACAATCAAACGTTGAGAAAGCGACCCATGGGAACATATGGAAGCATGACCCCCTTGTCCTCACTGTAGTAGGATTTCACCATCATGGTTTTGCCGTCGAACCAATGCGAGATATCGCGCCCCGCATTGCTGATCAAGGGCTGGGTTAAACTGCTTCTATGGGTGGCAATTAGCTCCGTGAGATCAAACACATTGTGAAACAGCGAAAACCAAGCATCATCAGCAGAGTTGTGCGCATTAATTTCTTCGGGAGTGTAGTACCGTCGCCGCCTGCCGTGCTGTTTCGGTAGAAGTTGTGACGACATAACTAGTTTACAACGTCACGCGTCAATCGGTTGTATGGAACACGGAACCTAAGGATGATATAAGATACATAAGCTTGGATAGTAGATGCGGAGCTGGGTGCGCCTCGTGCAGCTCGTCTCTGTCTATTTTATCCAGTAGTTGGGAATATATTGACCCCGGCCAGAGTAGCCTGGCCACGGTACCTGGCCACTGTACCGCACAGGGCAACGGCCAGCGAGGATAGAGAACTAGCACGCGACGAGGATGGCATAGAGAACTAGCACGCGATGAGGATGGCAGTAGACGCGCCTGGATACGCGCCTGGATATCAAAGTAACCATAGGTAGCGTACTGGCTGCTCATTAATCGGCCTTTGGGGCGCACGCTTGTGCCCCCACGAGCTCAGGGCGCTACTGTAGAGTGCAAGCACATGTAGTAGACGTTACTTCATCGTCATTAGTAAGTCTTTTATTTGATTGAGAGGCTGCAAATATTATTTGTTGGTGCTAGGTTGACAGGATGCACCTTGGCCGGAAGGTATTGCGCTTAATTCCCGAATCGAGATATTGATTGGTGTCGGGTGATTTGCAAAAATTGGCACTTTACAAGCTGCAATAAACAACTCAATTCATTTGACATATAATCAATATTAGTGAAAACCTTCTAGCGTCTTGTGATTCGGCAAAATACCTTTACCCATGCAAACTAGTCTGATCTGTTCCTCGGAATGCACGTTTCCAGCTTCTACACACTAAAAATTTCTCATACTAGCAGGGACAGACTTAGAGCACCTTTAGGCCAGGCGGCTAGGAGGTGTTCCTTGACCTCCGACACAAGCGCGTTCATATCAGCGTCTTGTTCGAGAACAACACCATCCCTGTTCGCGAATAGGAACTTAATGCTTATTACTTTCGTCATAGTCAGATAGCAAATCTTAGGTCATGTCTCGTTTACAAGCCCAGTGCCCATCTTCGCTGGAACTTCGGGCTTCTGGCATCAGCCGAAAATTATCGTAGTCAGAGGGCAACACTTGGAGAAAGTATATATATATGATTACAGGTACTTGTACCGAACCGACATTTTTCTGCGCGCACTGCGTTCGGTGTTAAGAATGGTGATCAGGTTAAGGGCAGTCTGAGCGGTGCTAGAACAGACTTAAGAAGGAGGCTACTCCCGTACCGCACAGACAAACTGTCCGCGAGGTTATAGATCCCCAGGAGGATATGCGAAAAGTGTGGGTCCTGGCTGTCTGCCAGTGAACGTAAAGGGCGACGTCGGCGTATGGTTACATGGTACCGTGAACGAAACAACGAGAGTAGCCTCCTTCTTAAGTTGTTTCTAGCACCCACTTAAGTTGCCCTAGTTCGCTCCTAGGTTCCATTTTACTGAAAAGCCCGTGACGGTCCAGGGGCAGGTTTTTCGGGTTTTACTTTGCCGGTGATTCGCCGCCGGCGAGTACCGCCGGGCCGGTTTTTCGGCGGCCGATAGGCCAGTTCATCGTAGTTTACTTCAAGTTGAGGTGCAAATTTACTTCAATTTCAAGTTACCACGGAAACTCGCCGTTTTCCTACAACTAGCGGCGTCGGCAAATCGAGTTGCGGCAAACGAAAAACCTGTGATGCCTCCGGCAAAGCAAGCAAACCTGACCTGCCGGCGAATTACCGCCGTAAAGTGGAACCCAGAACCCCCCCCCCCTTGCCCCCCCCTGCGCCGGGCGGGACCCCGGGGCGCTACCCCGGGGAACCCGAAACGCCCCCGACAGTTTGGGTCGGCGGCTGGGGGCTTTACTCAGGCGCCGGGGGGGCGGGCGGCCCCCAAACTAGAACGCGTCGAATTTCCCGCGTTCGCGGCAACTCAGGGGGGGCGGCCGGTGGGCTACACCCCAGGAGCCACGGGCGAGAAATGCAGGGCAGCCGTAGGATTCATTGCCCTAGGGCAACCGAAAAATTCGCCTTGTTGACGTAACGTGCATCGGGACTATCATCGAGGGCCGCAAAAACTGCCTCTCGACACAAGGATGTCAGCTGCGCTGCTGACGCTCCGAAAGTCTCCGCAGCAAGCTCAGCTATCTGAATATCTTCTCCAAGAGTCAAGTGATTTGAAGCCAGTGCAAGAATATCCCAGCGGTCTCTGAAGCTCGGCATAGGCACATAAATGCTTACTTCAAGACGACCGGGTCGAATAAGGGCTGCATCGAGCGTGTTGAGGCGATTCGTTGCAGCGAGGACAAGCTACAAACATGAGTGGACAGGTTTAAGACCCCCCCCCCCGCCCGCGCGCGCGCGTGCTGTACGCCGGAAATTACAACACCATCATTCTCATCAAGCACTCCATCCAGTTCATTCAGTAAAGTTGCCACAAGTCGTGTACGCAGGTTTGAGCCATTTGCATGCTCTGCGTCACCACGAGCCATGCCAATGGCATCGAGTTCGTCAAAAAATAGAACACATGGCGTGTTTTCGCGTGCTACGGCGAAAAATCTACGGATAGCTGACTCTGATTCACCAAGGTATGGTAAGACGAGTTCTGCAGATCGAACATCTATGAATCTTGCTTTCATATGGTTAGCAACAGCGCGGGCTAACAGTGTTTTGCCATTTCCAGGTGGTCCATGGAGAATAATGCCACGAGATGTACGCAGAGTGAAATGACAAAATTCAACCGTGCACGTTTTGGGCCAGAAGATGGCCTTTTCCAATTCGTCCTTAGCTGCCCAACAACCCCCAATATCTTGCCATCGCGGTGGCATGAGGTTCTCCCCACTCGGTTGAGATATATCTGCGCACACAAGAGTCTGAACACCGCGCGCTGGATTTAAACCCAAGATATTAATTTCACCCTGGTCGAGAGTGGTGTGGCTTTTAAAGTAATTTTTAATAGGCTCACGATGCGGCATTTGAAAAGCCGCCAGCCCAGGCAAATCATTTGCTGTTATGGTTACAACGTCCTCAAATCGATAAATACTAAGAATGGAGTCATGAATAATTCCTCCTTGGTCGCTCTTGCACGGATACTTGGACTTGAAGTTTTCCTTATCCAGATTGATTGGTTCGTCACATGTCATGACAATACCGGAGGCTTTCGGAACGTCACACATCTTTGACCAGCGCTCAATTTCAGCTGAGAACCACAATGCTGCACCACCCCGTCGCACGACATCATGATTTTCTAATTTGTCGGATTTATTGATTGCAAGGAGTCTTGTAGCTCGCACCACAGCACCAAAGTTATTGAGAATCATAAGACCATTTGTTGCTCCCGCTGCACGCATGAAGCTACGTAGAGAGGGAGATGTCACCCCGCTTTCTATCGATGAAGTTTCAGCCTCGATTAAGTGAGTCTCTCTCGAGACTGCAGCTTCATCGAGGATGATCTCCACATCACAGCATGCCACATGGATGCCGAGTTGCTGAAATATCGTGATGGCATCTGTCACTGCTCTACTCTTACTGACGCCGGGGCGTCCCTCGACAAGCAGTGCTGGGAGCGCATCAAATATTCTCGAAGCCTCCCCACAACATGTGGATGTGTTTAAATATACGAATACCGTGCCAATTTGAATAATCTTTGATGAAGGTCGCCCCGAATCAAACTGCTCGGTCCCTCGCTCATTGATTGGTACCCAACTAGTTATCAGACGAGATGCTGCCGACAATTTTTTAAATACCCTATCCTCTACAGCTTCGCTATGGCCATTCAGGACCACTAAGTCAGTGCCTGCATCAACTCGTCCAATACAGAGAAATACTCGAAGGTCTCCATCAACAAACACCGCGATTGCAACGCCTGTGAAATTCCACGAACTTGGTAAGAGTCGTTCTCTCTATGGGTTGCACCTGCACGAAGGTGATGAGCTAGCGATGCGTGCTGGACCTGCCTACCCAAAGTCTCTGAGACCACGTTGATCGGCGAGCAATGTTGAATAGCTCTAGGCATGGCAGGTGATGGCGCTTGCACCCATGTGGACAACTCAACAAACTTCATAGATCCCATCACCGGCTTTCGCGTCGTCACACGGACTGCGAGCTGCCCTCCATGTGACGCACCTAGATGCCGTAGTACCTACCGGAACCATGCTGGGCGTGTAATATTTTCACAAAGGTGACACAGGCGGGTGCCCAATCATGAACTTCCAGGACGCCCTCTTCTATTGTTGCGTCTACAGTCACACAGCATGAAGCTGCAGCTCTCTGTGAACAAATTTCAACTATCGTAAATGGTCGCAGGCCGTTCCGCATCAGGGTATAGATGTTTGCCTTGGCCACCATGGGCGGTAGCACGCAAAGAGCTAAAAAATGGGCCGAGGCTTACAATTATGCGGTGTTCCGTGTACTTACCTCGTATGCACAGCATATCCATTTTCTGTTGATCGAATTTCATGAAGCATTGGGCTTGCTTTGGTCGCATTTTTGCTGCGATATCGTACAATTAGCTAAAGATTTTAGCATAAGCACATCGATAAGCACCACCACAAAAAATTTAATGGTGAAACCTAGGAATTCCTAGCATGACAAGCACCGGCGGGGTTGGACGCAACGACTTCCCTAACCCGTTACTTACGACTTACACTCGGCCAGAACTGTTACAACCCAACTATGCGTGTGTTCGACCCAGCATAGCATAGCCAGCATAAGCAGGCTTAGCCAGCCAACCGCGGGGGGGGGGGGTATGTTTGTGATGTACATTCATGCTTGCAAGGGTTTT
>Ga0257106_1001657_pt1 | contig 10807 bp, 8 predicted proteins | sample LP_taG_3_FD_190177 | JGI IMG/M metagenome (GOLD analysis project Ga0257106, IMG submission 190177) | Marine microbial communities from Northeast Subartic Pacific Ocean, Canada - LP_J_2011_P26_10m | ecosystem: Environmental > Aquatic > Marine > Oceanic | place: Canada: Northeast Subartic Pacific... | reverse complement strand
TCGCCATGATTATCAGCGTAAGAAATACCAAATGTAAAAAATCCGAAAACTAAAATTATTAATATTTTAAAAAAATTCATTTGGAAGTCCCACTATTGTTAAATTTCCTCTTGCAATTATAGCTCCAGTTGTACTCTGTTGTACAATACTTATCGTCTCTTTGTCAAAATTTAACATTTTTTTAGATTTAGAGATATCTCTTTTAAATTTTATATAACCTAAAAAATTACCTGTTATCTCATATTCGACAGGGATTTTATAATAAGAAACATCTTTTAAATTTAAAGCTGCCTGTTTAACTTTGCCACTTTTAAGAACTGGCTTAGGATCTTTTTTTTCAATTTTTGAAATTACCAAGCCATTTACAGCTGCAAATCGACTCAGACTTAAGTATAAATCCTCAACTTCTGCTTTTGAATGAAACAAGCCAGAGGAATTTTTATATTCTGGGGTAATTTTTTTTATCTTTGCTTTAATTGAAATGATTTCATTATTGAATGTCAAAATTTCATTTTCTTTTAAAATTTTATCTTCATATTGAGCTTTTTTTTCATTAACAATTGGATTTAAAATTGCATAATAAAAAACTAAAAAAAGAATTATCGCAAAAAACCCAATACCAAATTTAATATAAGTTTTTTTATCTACTCCAGCTAACTTTTCTTTAATCTCAGCTATATTTATATTTTTTAAATCTATATTTTTTAAATCCATTAACTTTTCTCCAGTACGCAAGCTATTCTAAAAGCCTTCATGACGATTTGGCCAGCTTGTTGATTTGGTAAACTCATGCTTGCAAGTGTTGCCTGCGCAATAAGTTTCTTAGCATTAAGATTGTCTATTAACTTTAGAATATCCTGATCACTATATGCTTCACCCTCAATTATTACTAAATCAGAACCATTATATTCAACTGAATTAAACCTTACTCTTTTTGGTACTGATGAAGCAACTTGAGCCAACACTCTAAAGCTTATTGTTTTATTAGAAAAAATTGATCTACTTAACTTTAATGTTTTGTTAATTTTACCAAGATCTTTGGAAACTTTATTTTTTTCCATTACCTTAAGTTCATGTTGTGCAATTACTTGGTCATACCCATCTAGTTTTTGATTAAGTGTATTAATTTGCCAAAATGCTAAACCAAATAAAATCACATAAATTACACCAACAACTCCAACAACTCCCTTAAACGCAAAGTTAGAAAATGCTTTTGCTTTTTTTTGAGCAATCATATTGTCACGATTTGGAAGCAGGTTAATATTTTTAACTGCTGTTACAAATTTAAAGTAACCAAAAACATCTAATTTTCTAAAAGCAAGACCAATTACAGAAGCAAAGTAAGATCTATTTTCATATTTAACATTTTCTTCAAGCTGCGCTGGAACTTTAATTTCTTTAATGGGGTCAAATAAATTAAAACCTGTGTTAACTAAATTTTTTCTAAATCTTTCAAGATAACTATCTACGTTGGTCAAATTAGATACTACTCTTAAATTTCTTATTCTCTTTTCATACTTGGTCTCAAAATCTTGAATGGCTTGCTTTACTTGTGTCGTATATCTTCGGACTAAAGCATCCATCTCCTCCTGATTATCTGATAGCTTAAGAGTATTTCTGTCTGCAGCTCTTATAAAAATATCAGTAATAATTGGATTGTTTTCATATAAAATCATTACATAATTTTCATCTAAACCAAATTCTAAAATTGCTGTTAAATTTGAGTCTTCTATAGATCCTGAGATTTGATTAGTTTGATCTACTGCTGATTTTAATGCAAAACATTTGACATCAATAATTACAGCGTTTAATCCACCTTTTTTTATAATTGAAGTATAGCTATTGATGTCAGATAATTTTGAAGCAACAAATAAAATATCCATAGTGTTTGCTTTTTCATCTCTATTTATTACTTGATGAAAAATTGAATAGTCAGCCAAATTATCTGTTAACTGAACTAAATTTTCCCACAAAGAATCTGTTTCTATTGCTTTTTTTAATTCTTCATCACTTAACAATGGCGCGGTAACTACTCTAATAATTGCACTTGTAACCGGTATGGCAATTGCGGCATTAGTAGTTGTGATTTTTGATTTTAATAATGCGATTTGCAACTGTTCACCTATTAAATCTGGATTATCTAAAACAGTACCACCTTCAGGCATGCCTTCCACTTTATGTACAAAAAATTTTTCTAAAACCCATTGATTAGATTTATTTGTCGATAACTGTGCTAGTCTTATCTCGTCAGGTGTTAACTCAACTCCAACTACCTCTTCACCTTGAACGGCCTGTTTTCCTAGTCTATTTTTTAAAAAATTATCAAAGAATCCCTTTTTCTTTTTTTCAACACTTGTGGGTGGAGCTGCTTGCTCCCCAACTTTACTCTTTTTTTTGAATAAATTGCTAAATGGATTTTTCATTTTTTTTTAATTATGATTTCAATTAATAATAGGTTAACTGAGGTAAATCAACCAATAGTCGAACTGTATAAATTCTGTTTAAAAAATATAAACATTTGAAAATTCTTAGAGATAAGATAAACAAATTAACATTATGTTTGAAAAATTAGAAGAATTAGCAAAAAATAATAAAAAAATTTCTGACTTTCATATTAGAGCAGGATCTCCTCTGGCTTTTCGACAAACAGGTGAGATAATCATGGTCAAAGACGTATTGGTTAAACCCCAAGACCTTAAAGATTTGCTTTCAATGAATTGTAATGAAACTGAACTTGAAAAATTTGAAAATACCCATGAATTAGATTCTGCTGTAATGTTAAGTGGATTGAGGTTTAGAGCAAATTTTTATAAAACTATCAATGGACCTGCTGCAGTTTTAAGAAGAGTTGAAAGCAAAATTCCTGATATGGGACAATTTGATTTACCCCAATCTCTATATGACATTGTTGATTTCCATAAAGGTCTAGTTTTAATAACTGGCCCAACTGGTTCTGGAAAATCAACTACACTTGCAGCAATAGTTAATGAAATTAACAAAACAAGAACTGCAAATATATTAACAGTTGAAGATCCTGTTGAATTTATACATCAAGACAATAAAAGTATTGTTTCTCACAGAGAGGTTGGAAAACAAACCCAGTCATTTGCAAATGCATTGAAAGCAGCTTTAAGAGAAGATCCGGATGTAATTTTGGTTGGTGAGATGAGAGATTTAGAAACAGTTAGTTTAGCTTTAACCGCTGCAGAAACAGGTCACTTAGTTTTTGGAACACTGCACACAAGTGGAGCTCCAGCAACAATTAATAGAATTATAGATGTGTTCCCACCTGAGCAGCAAGAGCAAATTAGAGCACAAATTTCTACTTCATTAAAAATGGTAGTAACACAGAGATTACTTAAAACAAAAGATGGTGAAGGAAGAGTGGCAGCATTTGAAGTTATGAAATGTACTCCTCCAATACAAAACTTAATTCGTGAAGCAAAAATTCATCAGATCCCAAGTATAATGCAAACGTCTGTAAGAGATGGTATGATAACTATGGAAAAATCATTAGAAGAATTAGTTAAGAATGGGAAAATAAATCAAAGTGCTTCAAACTCAGGACATTAAAGGTTTTACTCTTTTAGAATTATTAGTAGTCGTCGCTCTTATCTCAATAATATCTGCAATTGGTATTCCAAATTTTAGTGGCTGGAAAAAAGATAGAGAAGTTAGAACTGCTTCTGAAAAAATTGCTGCAGTTTTATCTGGAGTAAACGCACAAACTAAAAGAGGCTCCTTTCCTTATGTGCAAATGTATATTGATTCAAATAAATTAATCACCTCAACAACTCCAAACTTTAATGGAACTATTATAAAAGGTAGAGGAATGACAAAGACTCAATTAACTAAAGATCTTAATTCTGGTAATTTTCCTAATTGCGATACAAAGTTTCCTGCAAATTTAAACTCATGGGAAAAACCCAGTTTCGATTATGAGTTAAGAAATATTTATCTTCATTTTGGGGGATCTAGTCCAAGTGCGATTTGCTACTCTGTTGACGAAACTTACTATGCAACTGTTGGGGTATTAGCTACAAATCCAAATATAAGTCTAGACCAAGGAATAACTGATAGATATATAATAGTTTGCTCCTATCATGATGCAAAAAATGCCGGTAAATGCGATACAAAATCACCAGGGTTAAAAAAACCAGCTTATCTGATAGAGTGGTCTAGATTTGGAAATGTTAGAAAATATAAATGGAGTGGTAGTGACTGGATTAGATAACATAAAGAGAAAAGCAAATGAAAAAGGGATTACTATTTTAGAAGCTTTAGTATCAACTGCTATTATTGGAATTGGTTTTGTTGCAGTTTTTCAAATGGTTCAATACGCTGTTCGATCTATCGATGTATCAGGTGAAAGAACTAAGATGAATTATCTAGTTAGTATGGTTGCTGAAGATATTATTTCTGACAAAAATAGTAAAGATGCCAGTAAAAAAGATTTTTTACAAAATCTAATTGATAATAAAAATTCAACAAAACAATCTTGGGTAATGGATACTTGTAAAGATAAGCCTTCAACCAAGACTAACCATGCTAATGCGTATCAAAATAAAACACAGAAATGGGAATTTAGATTTGCAAAAGATAGAGTAAAATGTAATTCAACGAGTAGTGCTGGAGCAACAAAAGATACTAAAGCTCTAAAAATTTTTGATATTTGTAACAATAAAGTTTCAGGAGCAAATTGTAGCTATCCGAATGTAGATGCTAAATCAGCTCTATATGAAAAATTATACATAGGAAAGATGGAAGCTAAAATGAATAGCGGTAATAAGACTAGATATTTATATTTTCCAATTAAATAAATGAAAAATAAAAAATCAATATCAGGAATAACTTTAATAGAAATATTAATTGGTATTGTTATCTCAATGATAATGATGGGTGCGATGTTCACATCTTATAGTGTTGTGAATAGCTCATACTCCCAAGTAAGCGATAAAGCTAAGATTTCTCAGTCAGCTAGAAATCTAGTTGGAATGCTGGTTAGGGATGTAAGGATGGCGGGGTTTAAATATTTTAATGATACCGTCACAGAAGATGCAAGCGAACATATTCCAATTAAAATTACTAAGAGCACAAACTTTAGTCAAACTTGTGACAGAATTGATATTGTTTATGGAGATGTAATTTTTGATAAAACTAAAAATCCACAATATACTTATGAGCGATTTAAAGTTAGTTACTTTTGTGAAAAATCTAAAGTAATTGATAAAGCAAAATCAACTCTTAACAACGCTGTTACGATAGATGCATTTGCTGTTTATAAAGAAAAGAGAAAATGGGACAGTAATAGTTCAAGATGGCTAGATCCAGATACTGATGTTCGCCCTGGTTCATCTGCTAAAGATCAAAGAACTTATAGTAAAGAAAAAGTTGTTGATTATGTTCAAGATTTAGTTTTTCACGCGATCGATGCAGATGGTAAGTTAATATCCCCTCCTCCATCCGCAACAAATGCCACGAAAGATAAAGTTTATAAAATAAAGACTGTGGATATAGCTCTTACTAAAAGATCTACTAAAGAATTTTTTAGAGATAAAAAAACAAGATCTATCAAGTCAATGGAGGATGCCTCAAGAAACATTTCTAAAAATGATAAGTATTTAAGAGAAAGTATAATCATATCTGCAAATACTAGAAATCTAGGCCTGCTATGAGAAATAACTCTGAAAAAGGTTTTGCTTTAATTTTATCTTTAGTGCTCTTGCTTGCAATGTCTCTGATGGGCGGTGCTTTAATTGTTATGTCTGCTGGAGATCATAAAAGCAACAATAGCAGTGATAATTATCAGCAAACATTTTATGTAGCAGAAACTGCTCTACTTATGGGGGAGAAATATATTCTGAACCAATTCTTAGGACCATGGGATACCGCAACTAATGCCAGAGACTTAACTGCAAAAAATATGCCAGCAAATCAAACGACTAGATATGAGGGGCTAATGACTCAGCTAAATTATAATTCATCTAATGCCCCATATAAAGCCTACGATCCAAATGTTAAAAAAGAGTGTTATAATAGTTTTACTGGTATAGACCGTTCTACTTTTAAAGTAGTTGCAGCTGAAAGCTGGAATTTTGGTAAATTACTATACGATTCTAATATCAACAAAAGTACTAATCCAGTTATTAAAAAAGAGAAGGAATATTTGGATAAATACTATTTTGAGTATTTTATAACTCAAGTAGGGGCAGCACCCTTTAGAGGCTCAGGGGTAAGTATTAAAAAAGGAGCAACTAATACTGGTAATAACGGTATGGCTTATAGAGTTTATGCTTGTGGTATAAGTTATGGTGCTCCAATTCAAATAGTAACTCTTGAAAGCTTGGTTATTTTACCACAATAAGCCTCTCTGCTTCAAAATATCTAAAAAAAATAAACACGCCTCAATTGCTAGAATAATTATAATTTTTATGATTTAGTATATATAAAGAGCATATGAAAAAAATTATCTTTTCTATCCTATCTATGATTATTTTAAGCACCTCAAGTGTTTTTGCTCAGTGCAATTTTGAAATTAATATTGGTGATAAAAGTACAAAATTTATTAAAAAATTTGCAGAACCAATGCCTATGTTTAAGGGTCAGTTCATGTTGCCAATGCCATCAACTGATGTATGTCCTAATGACAATCTAAATAATGAAATTGCAGTTGAATTTATATTTTTAGGAGAAATGCCAGAAAGCTCAAGATTAGCAGCAATTAGAATGATAGTTTTTAACGATGGGAAAAATACTGTTAGTAATCAATTAACATTAATGAATTATGCAAAGAAAGTTTACGGTGATTTTGATACTGGAAACAACCCTAAGGCTTACAATAGTTTTAATGTATGGGATCAAAACCAAAAACTTGTTCTCTATAAAAGAATGACCAATGAGGATGGATTAATTGAAGAAGAAATATATATCACAAATAATGAATATGATTTAAAGCTAGGTGATTTTTATAATCAGCTTGAAATGGAAGAATTACAACAGGATTTAAATTAATATGAATATAAAAACGTTATTAATTAAAATTTTATTTTCAATTTTAATTCTAACGAGCAGTGTTTTTGGAAAAGCACTTCCTCCTGGATCGGGAATTGGTGATGTTCCAGCTAATGTACTAATCCTTTTAGATAAATCAGGAAGCATGGGGGCTAGAATGACTAGCGGTGCTGGTGTTTATTATCCAGAGTCTTCAGCATTTGATAGTAACGGTGATGTATACACTGGACAGTATTATACTTATGGTATTAAAAAATATACATACGCAACTCTTCAACCAGATACGACTTTTGGAACAGGTGGGCTTTTTAAGGGTACGGGTTGGGGTGGTAATTGTCCAGTTTATTACCCAAGAGCAATGAAAGTTCATAATGGTTATTTGTATGTAACCTCATATTTTTCAAGAAAATTAATTAGAATTAATTTAAGCACGAGTGTTTGTAATGTTGTTTCATCAATTGGTTATTATTCATCAACTTTAGATATACAAAATGATATTTTATATTCTTTTCATAGAGATGGGGTTTTAGTAAGAAACTTAGCAACCAATACAAATATTGCTTGTAGCTGGTCAGGGAGTTTAAAGTCTGAAGGAGATCAGGCTTATGGTTTAGCAGTCGATCATACTGGTAACAATTTATATTTGCAGGAAAGAACTTATCTGCACAGATTTGAAATCCAATCAAACAAGTGTCCTAAAACAAGTTATTCAATGAGAATAAGTAGTCCAATGTCAACTTATTCATATGGAATGAAAGCTCACCCTACTGATGATAAAATATTATATGGCACAAGTTATTTTAGTCATAGATTACATAAACTAACATTTAATAGTGCCAAAACAGCAGTTGCATCCAATCAAACTGTTGGAAGATGTTGTTCTGGTAACTCTTCAGCTTCAAATGTTAGAATGCGTTATCCAAGAAATATAGATATCGATGCTACTAACAACAGGATTGTAATGGCAGATTACAACAAAAATTCACTTCAATTTTTTGATTTAAACTTAGCTTTTATCAAGGAAGTGGGAGGTACGTCAGGCACTAGAATGACTGGAGCTCATGAAGCATTAAAATCGATTGTAACTGACTCTTCCTTAACTTCGGGTGTTAATTTTGGATTTGGATATTGGTCGTCAGGTGGATCACCTGGTTTTAGTAGTTGGTCAGGAAATATTACAACTGGTACAGCTAGTCCCTGCAATAGTAGAGCGTGTATAAAAGTAAGGGCTCACAAAGGTGGGGCGGCAAGAATAAATCAAATTGTCTCTTCTGTTACTCCTGGAGGTGGAACGAATGCTCGTGACTGGGCCTTACAAGCACAACAATATTTTTTACATAGTAGCTTATCACCTATTGATAAAAAATTAACATGTCAAAATAGTTATGTGTTAGTTATTGGTGATGGTTACTGGGGCAGTCATAGTTCTGCAAAATCTATTGTTAAATCACTTTTATCATCACATGGTATTAAAACATTTACAGTAGCTTATGGTAGTGGACTACAGGGTTCTGGTATTAATAATTTTAGAGACATGGCAAAAGCTGGTGGAACTAATGATGTAATTATTGCTAGCACTGCTGCATCATTAAAAACACAATTGAAAGCTGCAATCTCACAAGTTATTGCATCTAAATTATCTTTTACCGCACCTGCAATTACTGCAACAATTGAAAAAGGTGGATCATTGTATCAAGCTCAATTTGATTATGTTCAAAACCAAGAGTGGCAAGGAACATTAAAGCGAACAGCTATCAATTCTAGTGGTGTAGTAGATCCAAATGATAAAAATAATTGGAGTGCTTCTGATAAACTTCCGATACCTGCTCAAAGAAAAATTTGGACAGTGTTGTCAGGTATTGATTATAAAACTGACTATAATAATTTTAAAGATACTAATTGGAGTGAAATAAAAAATGTATTTGAACTAACTAACAACACAGTTTCAGAATACCATTCAAAAACTTCCTCAATAACTAGACCACAAAATACTACAAGATGTGCAAACACATCTGGTGTTGCTGATGGTAATGATGATGACAATAAAGGATTGATTAATTTTGTTAGAGGTACAGATTATTTTGATTACGATGCTGATTGTAATTTAACTGAGAAAAGAGAAAATCCTTTGGGAGATATATATCACTCAGAACTTGTTGTAGTTGGTGCTCCAGGCGCAGATACTGAGTTCGTATCAACTAACCAGGAATCTTATTTTAGATCAATTAATGGTTATGACGCTTGGGCAAAATCTAAAGCTAATAGAAAAGAAATGATTTATGTGGGTGCTAACGATGGAATGTTACATGCATTTAATTCTCAAACTGGTGTTGAGGAATGGGCTTTTATTCCACCATTATTATTGCCTTCGTTCCCTTTAATGAGTAATCAAAATTTAAATAGGCCTGGCAAAGGTGGTTCAAATGCAATTTTTGGAGTGGATGGATCTGCCGTTGTGCATGATATGTATTTTAAAAGTGCCCTAGATAACTCAAAAAGATGGCATACTATATTATTTATACCTTACGGAAGAGGTGGAGCTGGCTTTACTGTTTTAGATATTACAGATCCTTCAAAACCTTTGCATTTATACTCCGTGTATAATGATAAAGTTTCCCATCAAGTTCATGTAGTTGATCATAACTCAGTATTTTCTTCATACAATTATATTGCAACATCGTATGCATTAAGTTCTTTAATGGAAGCAGCTGCTGCTACACAAAATGCAGAAGTGTCAGCAGGAAGTCAAACTTGTAGTGGCACTTTGGTTAATGGCCTTCCACAGGATCAATGTTTTAAATCTAAAACTTGGACTTTTCCAGTTCAAGGATTAACTAAAGCTGATTTGACCGTAACAAAAGATGGAAGAAATTATACAAACTTTAATGTTACTTTAAATTCAAATGGAGAGACCATTTTAACTTTTGCAGATGACATAACTTATTATGGTTGGAATCCTTGTACAGGTTCAGGAGCATGTAATACCATAAGCACAAGTATAGGTTTTACAATTAACTCATCATCTCAAGCAACTGGAGTACAAAATCCAGTAGAGTATGATTATAGTAAACTGGGTGAAACTTGGTCTGCTCCAAGAATTTTTAGATTACCGACAGATGGAAGAAAAGACAATAATATTGCTGATGATAGATATGTTGCAGTGATGGGTGGTGGTTACGGAACTCAATTCGAAGGGGTAGGAAATGCATTATTTGTTATAGATCTGGAAGATATAACTAATCCAGGAAGTATTGAAAAAGTAATCGATATAGAAGACAGTCTTGCAAGCGATATAGTTAATTCTACACCGGGTACTCCTGTTGTGGTTACGCCTGATACTGCAAGAGGTTTAGATTTTACAGGTGCATTAGTTTATTTAAATGACTTTGAGGGTAAAATTTCTAAATTTAATTTAACCAACATGAAGTTTGACAGGAATGATTTAAAAACAAGAAAAAAAGTAGAATTATATGATAATACAACTTTATTCTGGGCGGGCTCTACAAAAACAAATGGTAGATATATGTATCATTCAATGGATGCCTCTATAGGTAAAACAACAAATGCACTTTGGTTATTTGCGGGTACAGGTGATTATGAAAGAATTGCCACAAGAGATGCCGGTACACAAAATTTATTGTTAGGAATAAAAGATGAGAATTACCCATATTTTAAAGATGTTGATGGCACAACCGAACCAACTCCTGCAAGAGATATAACCGACATAACAAAATGTAAAGATGTAACTAAAGATAAAACAGGGGCAAGCTGTCCTCAAAAAGCAGATTCAGGTTGG
>Ga0257106_1001655_pt1 | contig 10826 bp, 8 predicted proteins | sample LP_taG_3_FD_190177 | JGI IMG/M metagenome (GOLD analysis project Ga0257106, IMG submission 190177) | Marine microbial communities from Northeast Subartic Pacific Ocean, Canada - LP_J_2011_P26_10m | ecosystem: Environmental > Aquatic > Marine > Oceanic | place: Canada: Northeast Subartic Pacific... | reverse complement strand
CAACCAACACCAATCTATTTTATCCAAGTTTTTCTCAAGAATATGTATCGCATTTGGATTACTTGACAACCAAAACCAATTTACTTTGTTCAAGGTTTTTTCAATAATATGTATGGCATTTGGATTCTCTGACAACCAAAACCAACTTACTTTATCCAAGTTTTTCTCAAGAATATGTATGGCATTAGGATTCATTGATAACCATTCCCAATATACTTTATCCAAGTTTTTCTCAAGCATATGTATGGCATTAGGATTTTTTGACAACCCATGCCAATATACTTTATCCAAGTTTTTCTCAAGAATATGTATAGCATTAGGATTACTTGACAATGCATACCAATCTACTTTATCCAAGTTTTTTTCAAGAATATGTATAGCATTAGGATTACTTGACATCTCATACCAATCTACTTTATCCAAGTTTTTTTCAAGAATGTGTATGGCATTTGGATTCATTGACAAACCATACCAATTTACTTTGTCTATTGGTATCATTTTTCTTAATTTTAAGTATTTTGGATTATAGTTTACACTTGATAGCATTGTAATTACTTACTTATGTAATTGTATAGATTATTAAACTATCGATTATAATTTCAATTGTTTCATTTTTTTAAAATAAGAAATGTATTAATTATACTGATTAGTAATTTATTCTTGTTCAATACCCATAATATCATCAAATCCCCAATCATACCATTTATCCATATTAGATGGATGGAACCGGTTCATCATTAACTCTTCTACAAACCCATTTTCATTGTATAGTGCGTTTTTAATTTCTTTATAATCATATTCAAAAATATTAAGATTTCTTGACAACCAATGCCAACTTACTTTATCCAAGTTTTTCTCAATAATATGTATCGCATTGGGATTCATTGACAACACAACCCAATTTACTTTATCCAAGTTTTTCTCAAGAATACGTATCGCATTGGGATTCATTGACAACCAATACCAATTTACTTTATCCAAGTTTTTCTCAATCATATGTATGGCATTGGGATTCATTGACAACGCATACCAATTTACTTTATCCAAGTTTTTCTCAAGAATACGTATCGCATTGGGATTCATTGACAACCATGTCCAATTTACTTTATCCAAGTTTTTCTCAATCATATGTATGGCATTATGATTATTTGACAACCCATCCCAATTGACTTTATCCAAGTTTTTATCAAGCATATGTATAGCATTAGAATTATCTGACAACCATGTCCAATTTATTTTATCCAAGTTTTTTTCAAGAATATGTATGGCATTAGGATTTTTTGACAACCATGTCCAACTTACTTTATCCAAGTTTTTTTCAAGAATATGTATGGCATTTGGATTCATTGACAACCATTCCCAATCTACTTTATCCAAGTTTTTATCAAGCATATGTATAGCATTAGAATTATCTGACATCCATGACCAACTTACTTTATCCAAGTTTTTTTCAAGAATTTGTACGGCATTAGGATTATCTGAAAACCATGACCAATGTACTTTGTCTATTTGTATCCATTTTCTTAATTTTAAGAATTTTGGATTATAGTTTACACTTGATAGCATTGTAATTACTTACTTATGTAATTGTATAGATTATTAAAATATCGTTTATAGTTTCAATTGTTTCATTTTTTAAAAATAAGAAATGTATTAGTTATACTGATTAGTAATTTATTCTTGTTCAATATCCATAATTTATTATTGTTCAATACCCATAATATCATCAAATCCCCAATCATACCATTTATCCATATTACATGGATGGAACCGGTTCATCATTAACTCTTCTACAAACCCATTTTCAATGTATAATATATTTTTAATTTCTTTATAATCGTATTCAAAAATATTAAGATTCATTGAAAACGCATACCAATTTACTTTATCTGTGTCTTTATAATTTTGTTTCTGTCTTTATCTGTTTCTGATTTTGTTTTATAATTTCAATAAAAATAAAATAAATAAATAACACCATATCAATCTATTTTACAAACTATTTTCGTTTTTACTTTCTTTCAAATGTGTTTCTGATTTTGTTTTATAATATTGTTTCAAATTGGCTTCAAATTGGCAATCCAGAAATGAGTGGCAATTTAAGAAATGGGTCTCAATAAAAAATCTTTTAATTACTTATTTTTTCATTACACTTTGTCATTACACTTTTTCATTACACTTTGTCATTACATTCTTTTTATTCTTCTTCATCACTACTTTCTTCATAATTAAAATCTATCTTTTCTCTTACTCTATCCCATATCCCTACTACTTTTGGGTTTTCCATATCTTCCGCACTGTATATAATTCCGCTTCTCCTTGAACGCAAATATCTTTCCCCTTCCTCTTCTATCTCTTCTACTACCTCTTCTTCTCCTTCTTCTTCCTCTTCCTCTTCTACTATCTCTTCTTCTATTTCTAATTCGGGTTCTTCCTCTTCTACTATCACTTCTTCTATTTCTAATTCGGGTTCTTCTACTACCGCTATCTCTTCTTCCACTACTTCTACTTTCTTTTCTTCTTTCTTCGGTCTCCCTTTCATTTTTCCTTTCTGGTGCACTGGTTTATTCATCTCTTCTTCATTGTAATGCTCTTCAGATATTTTTATCCCATATTTCGCTCCTATCTCTTCTACATATTCTCGACCCCATCCGTGTTTTTTCATCAACTTGTAATAAAACCAAGGGTTCTTTCCATCTTTGTCTTTAAATTCGTACAAACCTACCTTTTTTCTTTCTTCCATGTCTCCATTGTTCGGTTTTCCTGATTCATTCTTTTCTGACTCTTTTTGGCATTTCTTACAATATCTCACTCCTTCTTCTCTATATGTTAGGCATTGTGTATATAACTTACCTGCTGTTCTTATCCCTTGACATCTTTCTTCGTCTATCTCTCCTGAAAATGGCAACTCTATCTCCATTTCCAACTTTGTCTCTTTCTTTGCCTTCGCTTTTGTCTCCTTCTTTGCCTTCGCTTCTTTCTTCTTTGCTTCCACAATCGGTTCCACATTTGCTTCCACAATCGGTTCCACAATCGCTTCCACATTTGCTTCCACATTTGCTTCCACATTTGCTTCCAAATTTGCTTCCACATTTGCTTCCACAATCGGTTCCACAATCGGTTCCACATTTGCTTCCACATTTGGCTCCACATTTGGCTCCACATTTGGGTCCACATTTGGGTCCACATTTGCTTCCACATTTGGCTCCACATTTGCTTCCACAATCGGTTTCTTCAGTTCCTTTGTTTTTCTTCTTTTCTTCTTCATTAGTCCCATTGCTTCATTCAAATCTAAATCGTAATGACCACACAAGATTTCTATTTGTGTTTCCGCATATGATTTCGCATACGCTTCCATCACTTTCTCAATTTCTTTCATCGCTATTACACTTGACATTTTGCTTTCAGTTTTTAAACTTACTTTATTATTTTATTCTTATTTCATTTTATTAATTCTTTTCATTTTTTTTACTTCCCTACCTTCTTTTTTACTTTTACACCTTTTACTTTTTTATTTTCTCTCTTTCGTTGGGCGCGTATATGCCTTAACATATACTTCAAATCGCACAGCACAGATACACAAACATGAGTAAATAATTTTAAAAAATAGATAAATTCAAACGCACTCTTTTTACCACGACACAAAAAAAAATGAAATCACTTTTTATATTTCATTTCTTTTAACTACTTATTGCTTATTATTTAATTGCAAAAATTAACATGACCGAATTCCGAATTATTGAAAATGCTGGAGGTGTGCCTGGACTAATGGTTGCACTTAACGCATTCACTGAAGATGTTGAACAACGCCTATTTGAAGAACAATCTTTATATCTATCAGAGTTTAGATTGGACCCAAGAGACAAGAAGAAAAGAAGAAGTTTGCCTACATTGCCTATGTCGTGGAGTCAGGATGTTTTCAGTTTGTGTAATCTTGTAAGTGATTCAGGTTTATGGTCTGATTACTTTACCCCTGATTACTGTTTAGGTTTGACTTATCCGCCAGGTGCTTCCTTTCAATCTCACTTTGACAGTCGTCATCGTTGGGGTGAAACGGTTGTTGGTGCCACTTTAGGTCAATGTGGAACTTTGTATTTTACTCCTCCTAAACAATCTCACTTCAATCGTCCTATTATTCAAGAAAACTTTCTTAATGATAAAGGACAACCTGCTATTCGTATCAAAGATTATAGTCTTGGTAAATTTGCTATTGAGTTAGATTTGCCTAGACGTTCAATTTATGTTATGACTGGTGAATCTCGTTTTGATTTTAAGCACGGTCTTAGAACTCAAAACCCGGCAAATTTCGCTCCTCCTTCTCATTGGAACCCCAACAATTTACGTCGTTGTTTAACATTAAGACACACTAAATGTTTCTCTGACATCTCGCTTGAACTCGCCATTGCTAAAGACCCTACTAACTTATCCCTCATTCAAAGGCATATTGACCAAAGTATGTTTGTCCCTAAAACTGAAGATAGCAAACCCTTTAAAAAACAAGAACTTATTCAATGGAAAATGTATCTATTGAATGTTTATGATGAAATGAACTATGGTAGATTGAGTAAAATTATTCTATCTAAATTTACACCTTTTGAAACTCATTATTTAACACAACCAACAAAAATTGACACTGCGATTGCTCCTGTTCCTCTTGTAATTGACTTGACTGAATGTTGATTCATTATTTTCATTGCTTGTGTATTTTAACTTAACTAAACTAACTAACTTTTTAACTTTTTTTATTTCTCTCTCTCGTTTCTTTTTACACCTTCTTTTGTTTTACACTTTTTCTTTTACGTTCTTCATTATACACCTTTATTATCTCTTCCTTCTCTTCTTCTTTGTATCCTTTCATCATTTCGTACAACTTCGCTATATTATTTGATGGACTTAATGTTTCCACTATCATCCCATTTACTACCATCTTCCCTTCCCCTGACAACAATACATTGTATAATGTTTCTCCTTTGTATTCTTCATACACTATAGTTCTTCCATTTACCAACTGTTTCGCTTCTACCATATCTCCTTTGTATAACACTTTGTGTTCCTTTGTTATTATCGTATCCTCTTTCGGCATATTCTTCATTATACTTCCTTTCTTCATTAACACTACTTCTTTCTCTTTGCTTATTGTTCGCTCCAATCCCAAGGTTTATCAAGATTTGCTTCTACAAATTCCAAGGTTATACTTGGATTGCAACTTAAATATCTCCAATTCCATGGTTTATTCAAATTTGCTTCCACAATATCCATCATAACTAAAATTTCTGTAATTAACAATTATAAACAAGTCTATCTGCGATTATATATTATGACTGCTCGCAAAGCATCATCCCATAAGTCTTTTTCATCCATACTATCTTTTACGCATGCTTGAACAACAGGACCACCAGCACATGAAACTTCAAACTGTACTGTATGACCCTCTTTATGTTTAAAAAAGTTTGCTCCTGACAGTGGTGTTGGACCCACTATTAAACTTGGTGGAGTAATAAGTTTTCTTTCAAACCGTTTCTCAATTTTCTTACCTAAGTAGTTATACTTGACAAAACTTTCCCATTCTTGCATCCTTTTCGTTGTACTTATAAATATGTAAGGATCACCATAAAATGAAGGATTTGTGCAACGCCTTGTATCAACATGCCCCTTGTCGTAAACTAATATAGCACCGCCATCAAAATGCAAATCACAATGGTTATAGCGCTGTGTCCCGATCCATCGTGACGCTTTATCAGCAAACTTGCAAGCAAATTTGAAGTCATTCGTTAGGTAATATCCAGAACCAAACGATTTTTTCCCATTATTTGAGTTTAAACTTATGCCGTTTTGTGCAATGTGCCATGCGGATTCTATATTCGTTCCATGATACCAAGGGTCTATTAATTCCAGTGAATCAATAACACCTTTAAGTGCACATGCAGACACATGTAGTCCAGAATATCCAAAATTGAGATCAGGAACAAAACTATATCCCTTGTAACTTCTTGGTGTTTCTTGTCCATCATTAATAAAAATATCAACAAATTCATTTTCGGTCCATTCATTTCCTAATGGCTGAAAAGGGTCACCAGCACTATGTATAACCATATGAATAATATCTTCTCTTGTAAAATACGATTCAAAATCACCATTCCACTCATTTTCAAATGACTCAGACCAAATGTTCGAATGTTCAAAGACTGAATTATACGCTGTCCAAAAAGATGTCTCACGATCAAGTCCCTCTTCTTGTTGTAATTGATAAACATAATCTAAGAATGACAATTGAAATATATTGTCATCATGATCTGATTTTATATCTTGTTCGTTATAAGTATCGTTAATAATGCCCCCTTTTTTAAGAACAGTTGTTTCATATTTGTCGTCTTCTATCATTCAAAACAAAATATTATATAAGTAAGTTACAAAATTAGTATTTATATATTAAAAAATTAGTATTTATATATTACCAAGATTAAATACTCACCTTCTCGTGTGTCAGTCATACCCTCAATATTCTCTACAAAGGATACAACTTCAACTTCGGCAATTGGCAACATCTATATTTAATAAACAAATAAATTAAATAATTTAGAACACAATTTAGAACATAATTTATATTTATCACCTGAGAACATTGATGCCCTGGACATAGAAAACGAAATTCTACAGGAAAATTATACATTTCCAATGGCACATCATTAACAAAACCTCTTGAATCCATATAATCACTCTTAATAAAGAACTCAACCTCAGTATTTTTTTCATCGTGAACTTTCATTTTAGACTTTACAGAAGAAGCCAAATCTTTTATAGTTGAAAACGTTGTCGGTTCACCTGACCAAACTGTTCTTGAATCAATACGAATTTCGTTCACAAAATTTGATGATTGATCTAACGAAAAAGCAGGTGGTTCACATTTTACTAGTTCAAGTTTGTGCATATCCCCGGCGACAAGCAGAGGTAAAGGGTCATTATCGTATGATTTTTTAGCATAAAAAAGTTTAGACCCTGTCGTTAGAATGACAGCTGTTGGCACCACAGTGTCATTATATGATCTCAGAGATGTTAGAACAATATCTTTGCAAAAGATATACTTTTTGAAAATGTCTTCTTCTGAACAAATAAAGTTAAATTTTGAGTTCAGTACCACATTAAGACCAATTTCTTCGGTCATTTTTACCACTTCATTTTTTCGAATATCTTCATCTATTGTCAGATAATCCCAATCTTCAAATTTACCACCGATACATAGTCCGCGAGATGATGCGGTGAGAATGTTGAATGACTTATTTGGATTCATCTCATGAACATCACCCAATTCCAATTTCCTAATATCATTCTGACCCACTTTTCGCGGTATATGTTCTTTGACATCATGGAAGGTCTATATAAAAAAATCTTTTAAAATATTAAGTAACAGACAGTTATACAGAGTTACTTACACTAGTGTCTTCAATATCTTCAAGTTGCAATAATATATCGTTTAAATCCGCCACACTTTGTGCGTCACTTTCTTCAACAGAACAGTAATTATTAGCGTAATATTTCACGAGGTCATAACGAACATAGTTATCAACCAATTCATCCAATGATGGTTTTTCAGTAGCAATCCATGTATATGTATCATTTATCAATAGTTTCATCGTCAAATTTGATTCTGAAGTATACCAGCGTGATAAATGACATAATAATGTTCGAATTTCTGGTTCTAAATCTTCACAATCCTTTTCAAAATACAGCGAATCAGCAAGACAACTTTCTCCTCGTAATTCACAAGGCAACCACGTCCATCGTTTGTTTTCTACAGCTGAAACAAACTCTTCTTCTGATATAGGGACAATTGAATACAAATTATAATGATATGCTTCTGTTATGCTCCTATCAACTAGTCTTAATTTCATTTTGTGAGTGAATACCGCTTGCCAATTATTAGGTAATTCACCTCCAGTTGTAAAACAATTTGGAGGAGGTGATTTCCCAAAATGTCCATGAGGCACTTCAATAGGAATAAAACAAGATATGCCTTTTGGGTGTCTTTTATTGCTCCATTTTAATTCATTTTCTCCAAGTTGATAAGCTTTCACAGTACCATCGTCATTCAAATCATAATCACGAGGACAATTAGGAATTCCACTCAAACGATGAAGCACATTCGCTTCAAATTTTGTGAAAACGTGTCCCTTAGATGGATGAACTTCCATACTCTACAAAAAACATGCGAAGTTGTGTTTAATATGATATATTGTAAAATGAAAAGTTACATAATCTACAATCGAAGAAACTCAAACTCAAACACAAACACAAACACAATAATTCAAGGGAATGAGTTTCCAACTAATTTTATTGACCACAAATTTATTGCTGTTCCGTTACACACATTCCGTCTAACTAGCGGCAAATTTGACACGAACGGTAAAACAACAATAGTCCTTAATTTGAAACAGATGTTTTATTTTAGCACCGAATGATAATTCTTCCTTTCTTTGTTATAAAGTTCAATCATTCTCTTTTTCTTGTATTCAGTTGTTCCATATTTTCGTATTTTTTTGTATAATCTAGCTATGTTATTAGTATGACTTAATGTTTCCACTATCATTCCATTTACTACCATTTTGCCTTCTTTTTCTCCTTCCAATAAAATATTATATAAAGTTTCTCCATTATAATCAACTAATATTACACCACTTTCCACCAATGTGGCTAACTTATACGCTTCTACTAATTTTCCTTTATACAACACTTTATGATTATTTGTTATTAATGTATCTTTACAAGGCATATTTTTCATCAAAGCACCACATTTAATCAATACCAACTTCTTCTCTTGTGTCTGTGTTTGCGTCAATTCTTCTATTTTTTCACCTCTTATTGTATCCAACTTAATGTCAATTTGTTCTATATTTTTATAACCATTATCAGTAAGAACTTTTTCTCCTCTTGGAAAACAAATATTACTATATGGTCGCAAAATTGTATCCACATTAAATGTCACAGTCGCACTATTATCCATATAATTTACCGTTACACTGTTGCCTTCGGATTTATCTATGTTATACTCGGTCGTTATATTTGCACGATAATGTGTTTTACTTATTTCATTACTTATTTCAGTAAAAGCGGATATATTTATGGAAGAGTCTGTAAAACTTTTTGCCAAACTATCATCTAATACTTGCGACGCATTTGTATCCAACAATGGAGCATCAAAATATACATCTAATTGAGTGCTACTTGCGTCATATGTTAAATTAGTATTTGAAAGTGTAATTCCTATCATATTTCTTGTCCTTGTATCAATATAAAAAGGGTCTGTCGTTTCTTCTCGTGTGCCATCATTATAGGTAAAAGTTAATGGTCCCAAATTTTGACTCATATCAACAGTTATTGTCGCATTTAAACTTGTATCATTAACCATACTATTTGACAAGGAATAATCTACATATTGATTGAATGACATATCAATTGAAACATCAACGCCACTTAATTCATTTGTATAAAAATCTAATGTTAAATTGGCAATATTACTTAAATAAGTAAATAAATAATTATTACCCTGATATGTTGTCGTAATATTATTTATTATATCCAGTATTTTTACATCTCTCTCTCTTGTATCAACTTCAAAATCAATTGTACGATAAAGATGCTTTGTCAAAGTATCATTTCTATAATTGAAACTGTAATCTATTACAAAACCAACATCTTCAAATATTCCAGAGACATCTGTTTGTATATTTCCAGTTAATATATTATCGGATGTAAAACCAACATTTGTTATTGACAAATTATTATTTGTAACACTCAAACTATTGCTTATATCAATAACATGTTCATATAAATCATCTTTGGTGAAAGTTATTGTGAAATTACTAGTCTTGTTTGAATATCCCATTTTCGTTACACTAACATTACTAATATCAGGCAAAATGGTATCAATATTGAATAATACTTCGCCTGAAATTCCTTGTCCGAACGCATCTGATTGAATTCCATTTACGCTTACTTTTGCGTCTGTATAGACAAATTCATTTTTTACATTATTACTTATGTCTAATATTCCAGTCCATTGTATATGAAACGTTTCATATGCAAATATCTCATTTTTTATAAACAAATGTTCTGATGGTTCCAAACTAATTAAATCATAAATATTGGTTCTATCTTGTAATCCTATATCAAAAAGAATAGTTATTACACATGAAGGGTCTTCGTATGTCAAACTACTAGGTTCAGAAAGTGTGACGGACGATACATTTGGAACTGTTCCACGCACTAATATAGAATGTGGTCCCGAAACTTCATCTCGATATTTAATAGTGGCATTTAATGACGTGTCTATTTCTTGTAAAAGAGATAAGGTGTATTTCCAATTACTAGCACTTCCACTCAAAGATGAAACTTCTACGTCTTTATAAACTAATCTATTTTGTCCTCCCATATATCCGTGAGATGAACATATGTATGATGCTGTCCCAAAATCACCTGTTACATTAATTGTTATTTTTCCGTGATAACCAGTTCCATAAGAACCATTAGATGTATTTATTCCACTAATTGAAATATTATGTAAATCATTATCATCCAAAAATATAGGATGTATTGATGACACATTTAAAGTATAAGTTCCAATACCTAGTGCTATTTTTTTATTTGCGTTATATGAAACACTATTGAATACATATTTTGAGTTAGCATCTGAAACTACACTATTATCATCATATTTATTCAAAAATTGGTATTCATTTGTGTCTTCTAATGAGTATTCAATTTGTATATTATCTTCGTCGCCAGGTAGTATAGCTTTATTAAATTCTATTTCAACATCTCCACTTATATCCAAA
>Ga0257106_1001654_pt1 | contig 10826 bp, 7 predicted proteins | sample LP_taG_3_FD_190177 | JGI IMG/M metagenome (GOLD analysis project Ga0257106, IMG submission 190177) | Marine microbial communities from Northeast Subartic Pacific Ocean, Canada - LP_J_2011_P26_10m | ecosystem: Environmental > Aquatic > Marine > Oceanic | place: Canada: Northeast Subartic Pacific... | reverse complement strand
CGGCGCGGGCTCGAAGGCCGCCGGGGCGCCCGGCGGACCGAGCCGCCGAACGCGGCCGTCAAAGTCGGGCGCTGCCCATCGGATCGGCTTCCCAGTGCACTGGAGCCCCTAGAGAACTTTAGGCCTGTGTGATCAATCAACCCCGGCGTGCACGTCAGGATTGAACATGGTCGTCTCCGCCTCGTCAATTCGCGACATGAGCACCGATGAAAAGCTGCCGCGTGCAGATTCCGATGGATCACTGGCGTCCATCGACGACGCAACGAACCACGCGGAGTACAAGGTGCGGCGGTCGCGCCTTATCGGTATGGTGAATTGGTGGCACGTCGCTATGACTTTTTACCCGCGCGGCACCTCGTGTCTGAAAAACACGCACGGCGGGATTTCCGGCATTGCCAGCTCTCTATTCATAGGCACGTCTTGGTGACTCTACTTTGCTATTTGGCCTCGCAAATCACATTTGATGTGCTGACCATTGGACCGAATGTGCCAATTGAGATTGCGCTGGGAGTCTTGCGGGAATTGCCCCCTGCTCTCTTGGACATGTCGTGGCGTTCAACTCTTCTAGGTCTTTGTCTTGTGTGGTATCTGGCACGGCACCACCATCCAGTTTACCTGGTTGACTTTGTGACCTTTGAGCCGCCAGAGAGCTGGCGATTGACTCATGATGAGCTGATGACCTGCATGCGGCGCCAGCGATGTTTCACGGAAGAGAGTATGGCCTTCCTAAAGCGAATTCTTGACAAGTCTGGCACTGGGCAGAGGACAGCGTGGCCGCCGGGGATCACGCGTTGCCTCCGAGACGAGTCGAAAACGGCGGATCAGTCAGTGGAAGCTGCGCGCAAGGAGTCTGAGACTGTGATATGTGACGTTGTTCAGAGTTGTCTACAGCGCACTGGAACTTTGCCGACCGAGGTTGACATCCTCATAGTGAACTGCAGCCTCTTCTCTCCGACACCGTCCCTTTGTGCCATGATAATGAATCGCTTCAAAATGTGCGAGAATGTTATGGCATACAATCTGAGCGGTATGGGCTGCTCCGCAAGTCTCATCGGGATCGAGCTTGCTCAGAATGTGCTGCGATCGCACCCGAATAAAGTTGCCCTCGTTGTTTCTACCGAAAACCTCACCCAAAATCTCTACCATGGAAATGAGCGCAGCATGCTCCTCCAAAACACGCTTTTCCGATGTGGGGGCGCCGCAATGCTTTTATCAAACAAGTGGCGCGATGGTCAACGAGCAAAATTTAAGCTGCTTCATGTTGTCCGTACCCAAAGCACGGGCGATGAAGCATACGACGCTGTTTACGAGTGTCAAGACAGCAGCGGCGAACATGGGGTCAAACTCGATCGAAACATTGTAAACATTGCAGGTCGTACCATGGAAAAGAACTTCACCGTCCTAGGGCCTTATGTTCTTCCTCTATCAGAGCAGATGCGTGTCGCATACACACTTGCTAAGAAAAAACTCTGTAAGTATCTTTGCAGGGCCCTACGACTCCATAAGGAAGAAAGTCGGTCGATAATGACTGAGATTCTCTCCAGCTGGATCCCTGCCAAGATTCCTGCTTATGTCCCCGACTTCAAGCGCGGCATTGACCATTGGTGCATCCACGCGGGCGGCCGTGCTGTCGTTGATGGCGTTGCTAAGAATCTCAAGCTGCAACCCGAGCACGCCGAGCCAAGTAAAGTTGCACTCTTCAATTATGGAAACACATCATCTTCTTCGATTTGGTATGAGATGGACTATGTTCGTAAGGTGCAAAACCCCAGGAAGGGGCATCGTATTCTCCAGGTCGCCTTTGGTAGTGGTTTCAAATGTAACTCTGCTGTCTGGCTCTGCCTTCATGAGTAGCAGGGACTCGCCCTAATGGCTCTGCTTCAGACCTGTGGGCTAGGATAGGAGAAAGGGGCAACTATCAGAGTTCTTGTCAAGGCTCCCGGACTTTGGGGGCGCGCGCAATAAGTTATTAAATTTTCTTACTGTGCTCACCATCCGATTTTGTGGTATAGATTTTCAAGTGACTTTCCAAACTGATGTTCTGACTTCATATTCATCTGTTTCCTCGCCAGTCACCTTCGTGGCGATAGCGACTGTCCAGTCGACTGTTTTGCCATCCGAATAGGGCGTATTCCAATCCAACACGCTAGTGCGCTAGCGGACCAGGAGTTAATTCATCTCCAAGAGCTCTGTGCGTGAGGTCTGAATTTTGAATGCTAGGCATATGCTCAGTCGGCACTGACGAAACATCGAGACTCTGCCCAAGACTCCACAAAGGTCCAACGGAAATCTGGCTGAGGTGGCCCCGCGAAGGGTGACTCTCAGCCTGGATCGCCAGCCTGGATCAGCCAGCCAGCTGCCAGCCAACCCATGCCTAGCAGCTACTTCCTCCCACTTGACCTACTGCGCAAGCAGCCAAAATCTGATCAGCCAGCGCGCTGGGTGCCATTGAAACACTAAGTTCGGCTAGGGTGCATCTCGGGTAATTGATTTGCCGACGGTAGTCGGGCCCTTTCGGCGGACTTTAATTTCGTGGGAAATTCGGGTATCTCGGTTAGTGCTGGGGACATCGTGCGTGAAATTATGAAGTGCTGGCAGCATCCTATTTCTCTCATTGGCCGGCCCATCGCGAGCATTTATTTCATTGACATTGGCCAGCCTCAGCGGCGGCGACCAGTATAGCGGCCGATGATGGAATTTCCACCTTAGAGGGCCCCGCGCTCCTCGAATATGCAATGACGTGCAACGATCCCAGCGGCTTTGAGGTCCGCAGACATGTGGGTGAGGCACATGAAAAGACGCGACATCCGGACGATTGCGAGGCGACGCAAACGGGCAGCCCCAGGGGGTGGAATGAGGCGCGGCAGCTTTTCGATTACTACTTCAATAAATTGACCGTAGCGTTTTTGCTAACTTACGAGACGGGGTCCTCCAATTAAACTCACCGGCCGCGGTGAGCTTACGGCGCCCGTCGTCGGAAGCGGTTCCTGTTGAAAGTAAGCAAAACCTTACCGATGGCGACGCGCGGTGGAAAATTCCAGAGTGCTGGCGGGACGAACGCCATAAATCTCACAGAAAAAAAGTGCCAGTTAAATTCGACGGCCTGTCCCACGCGACCAAACGCGTCGGTTTCTGAGGGGAGGGAACAACGCGGGGCAAAGTGTCATATTCGCCTCCCCCATGCTCAGGCCGACTCCAGGCGAGAGAAGCGCGCCGGCCGGCCCAGAGGGGGCCGACCACCAGGCATACACCAGCCGGGCACACACCGGCATAGCAGCCGCATAGCAGCCGCATAGCGGACGCATAGCGGACGCATAGCGGCCGCATACCACCCGCATAGCAGGCGCATAGCAGGCGCATAGCAGGCGCATAGTAGACGCATAGCAGGCGCATAGTAGACGCATAAAACCAGCATAGCAGGCGCATAAGACCAGCATAGCAGGCGCATACCACCAGCATAGCAGCCCGGCGACCGCTGTCGACGACCCCAGGCGACGGCCGCCGGAGGTCGCCGCATAGCAGGCGCATACCACCGGCATAGCGGACGCATACCACCGGCATAGCAGCCGCATACCACCGGCATAGCAGCCGCATACCACCCGCATACCGCCCGCATACCACCCGCATACGACCAGCATAGCAGCCGCATACCACCCGCATAAAACCCGCATAAAACCCGCATACCACCCGCATAAAACCCGCATAAAACCCGCATAGTAGGCGCATACTACCAGGCATACCGGCGGTCAACCCCCTCGGCGCATGACCCTAGCAGCCCCCGCGGACTACCAAAATTTTGGCCTTACGAGTCAAGCCACCGTCAGTTGGCCCCGCAAGCTTGCATGCTATGCAGCTAAGAAATTTCTCGGGTCGAAGGCTTTCGTTTTCATAAGGTCGATTTTCGGCGGCGGGTGGTGGGCGGAACATCGGTGATGTTGTCCGATCCTGGTTTTAGGTAGCCTCGCCGTGGGGAAAATTCTGACCTTATGGCCGGGAACCATCAACTGTCCTCAGCTTGCTGGGACAGTGATTTCCTATCTGATTCTGGGGTTGCGTCTCTGTCGGGAACGACCTTGCAGTCCCTGCGACCCTGTGAATCTACCGTCCGTTCGACCTCTGGAACCAATGAAGACTGGGACTTGGAGCTGTCACTCGGGGCAAAAACACCTAAAGCCCTAGCGTTGAATGAAGAAGCTGAAGATTATGCCACAGCTGCCGCGCCTAGCATCGCATCACTGGCAGATGATAAGCAGGTGGTTATCATAGACCCAAGTGGTGCACCAGTGGAATCACTGCTCGAATATCTCGATGGATATGCAATAAAAGACGCCATGATTTTCTATGATGTGCATAGTATGCATTCTCTGCCACGGCAACCAACACTATTCTCAGCATATGCAACATTCCAGCGACCACGGCAAATAGGAGCTAGCGATGTTCAACGCGATACTGATCGGGAAGCCTGTGCCATTTGGACTAAATCCTCTCTTGGTGTTGACCCGGACGTCCGGATAACACCACACGTACCACCAGAAATATCCACAGGATTCAGTATGCGACGTCAAGATCTTCGTAAACGTGATTCGATACCTTTTGCATCACCCCATGCGCCAGAGTCAGCACGCGGGACGGTTGCATGGCTGCAAAATTTGTGCTACAAGGTTTCCCATACGTCTGCTGTTGTTGCACGACCATCTCCAGAGCGATTCGAGAATATGTACGAACGTGAGCGACCACCAAGTGAGGAGGCAGCGTTGGAAAGGTCATTGCGTGCTGCAGAGATGGCGTACTGCAATGGAAGTTGGCACAATTGCGTCACGTACGTGAAGACATTATTGCACAGCCTCGAAACTGCTGCCAGTGTCACTCCAAAGGCACTGAAAATTGTCTCCTTTGGCGGACCCAGTGCATCAACGCTCGACGATGATCTCCGCTGCCACCAGTGCTGTGGGCGTCTTTCACGACTTGTGTGTCGTCTCGCGCAGCGCTGCGATGAGTTGTGTGCGGCGGAGCTGCTCCACGCGACGAACACAAAAAAACAACTTGACCTCCCCATAGGTTATCTGCGCCTCCCCATCCACTCGATGCTCGCGATTTAGCTGCATTCCGCCATGGAACAGCTGCTCTTCTAGGTGACATTGACGATGCCTTTCTTCGGGCTAAGAGCAAGCTCATGGTTGACGAAGCTGTGGCTCATCTAGCCTTGGTCAAAACCAATCCAGTGTCTAGACGTGTCTTCGTACGAAGGTACCTTTTCAGAATGCGAGGATTCGTATTTTCTCACCCTCATAGTATCAGGTACACTCACGCCCAACACGAAGATCCGTATGTGAGCAAATACGCGACGGGTGCGCACCACCATCCTTTCGTGGTCGGTGCTGGTGTGGGGCTCTCCCACCGCTACCTCGATCGAGTATTGCGGCCGCGCTTGATGTAGTTCATTCTTTACGTTTAAGCTATCGTATTCTGGATGCTGATGGCCTGGAAGCTCTCGTCCTGGCTGATTTACGTCTAGAGTCCATGGGCTACTCACCGTTAACTGTAGAAAAACTAGTACCAGGCGAATCACCCGAACCAAGAATATCTACAGTTATGTGGCGCGAAGCATCAACGTCGAGAGTCTTTTGGGAAGTGGCGAGTTCTAAAGAATTTCGTGACAAGGATGCTATTGCGTGTGAGTCCGGAGCGGCTCTCGAGTCAGCGCTGGAAAATAAGTGGTCATCGCGAGCATCAGGCCGTGTCGAAGGACGGCTTATTGCCCTAGTTCTGGCATTACCGCCGTCAAGTCTCGCTCGTGCCAAAGCCGCTCTTGCCCTGGGCATTGGCTACCTTCGTGGCGTCGAACGCGTCCGTGATGAGAAAGCCACGATAATTGACCGCTACGAAGCTTCTACGCTAGCACTTGGCAATAATCTTAGATTGCGCCGCAGATTGTGGCGCGGTCGGAAGGCGCTACATGGTGCAACACAAGAACTTCGCATTGCCGAGATGCTCCTCTTCGAGGCAACCTGCGTGTTGGAGCAACACACCACTACCATCCCTGTTTCTCTCTCCGGAGTCCTGTATGCGCTCTTCATGAGACCAATCTTGTTATGACCGCCAAACGGGTTGTCTACATGTAGGTTGATTTGCCTTTCCATGCCCATCGTTATGAAGGTCCATTGGATCCTGCATCGTCCCAGCAACACAACTTTGCCCCTACTGCCTATTCAGTTCTTGCATGCTCCATGGGTTACACAGCCTTGCGAGCGCTTGCTCGTGCGCTCGAGCGACGTGCAAAACATGCGTATGCAGTTTTGGTTCTTGATGTATGTGTGGCAATTTTGAGGCTCCGTGATGACTCGAATGAGCGACGCAAGTTGCAACGCGAATTATGCATTGTGTCAACGCGTCAAGGAGATCGTGAAACCGGAGTTACTCACTGCAATCATGTTTTGGGCGACTTGCGCGAACGTTTCGAAGGGCGCAGGATTCGAGCACTAGCACATCAAACGAGTTTGCAGGACAACAAGAGGCTGGGTCTTATTCAGGTGCTAGACTCAATAATTATTGCTGATGTCTATGAGGTCTTTTTTGTAGCAGAACTACTCGTGACTCACTTCGCAAAATCTAGTGATCTCACCTATGCGCACTTGACGTTGCAAAATTTACAAGCGGATCTGTCAGGGCGTCAGAAAATGTGTGCGACTTCAACTTCAATTTACGAGCTCGAGTTAGCATCACAACAGGCCGCTTTATCCGTAGCACACATTGCTGTAGAGCAGTGCGAACCTTCTCTAGCCACGTTTTGTTTAGAACGTGCTCTAGCTGTATATCCAACATCCCATCGACGTCGCATTACGTTTTTGTCATATCTCATTGAAGCTCATGTCCTGTGTGATGACACGATGAGCGCACAGCTTGCCTTGCGTAGGGTCGAACGCATTCGACAACATGCTTCGAGCGGATCCTTAGCTCGATCTCTATGGAATCCCTTGGAGGACCTGTGCCGTGGTGAATACCAACCTTTGTGGGATTCACCCCTGAAAGGTCGCCTCGTGGCATTTTGTGATAACGATGTTGACCTCGGCCAACTAGCTGCAGAGGTAGCCTTACTAGAGAGGCGTCCAAGGAGAGCATTGAAGAGGCTTGTGCCTACGGTTGCGGCGGCTGAGGCGGCTGTCTCTCGTGTGGGTTCTGTGCGAGGTCTTGGCGAACTTGGTGCTTTATATGAGCTTCGTGGTCGTGCGCAGGTAGCCTTTGCAAGGGATGCTGAAACACGAGCCTTTCCCTTGTGTCTCGATGAATACAGTCATGACCCCACTCGCCAAGATTGCGCACTTGATTGCCGGTTTTATAAGCAGCATAGTTGTGATACTATTCAATCTACCGGACACGATCAAAGTCGTGAACCTTTAAGCGTAACGGATGAGATGTCGAGACGATCACGATCCCGACACTACCGCGCTTATGGAAATGCAGCCGATATGCGTAATGATGCCTTGCGTTGGTATCGGCATGCATTGGAGTGCTTCAAGGCAATAAATGATTCGTTTGGCATTGCTCGAGCCGCATCTGCCTTTGCTACTTTAAGCCTTGACAGGATGTTTCTCGAAACAACGATGACCGCGCCTCAATCTGAATTGATGGCTGAAGGTGGGCGTGCAACAATTGAAGATGCGGCTTTAGCTTCCCGCCATGCCCTTGAAATCGCAGCGGTCATCAATGAGCCCCTGCTTCTCCTTGAAACCTATCTCAACATTGCCGAGTTGCGGCACGTCTGCGATGATCCTTTGGGTGCAATCGCGCACTGGTGGGAGGCAAGAGAGCTGCTGCTGAAGCTTCTTGTCGATGGTCCGTTCATACCATTGGCTACTGTCGCCGATGCTGCCACACGATCGCAGCTTCGCAAGATTCTAGAACGCTTGCTCCGTTTCCTTGCTGCGGTTGCAGATAAGGCCATGATTGACGAAAATGTCATACTTTTCGATGTTTTTGTACATTTCGAGAGCGATGTTCAAGTTGAATTTGTCCAGCATAAGAAGTCTTATTGCAGTCAACGAACGCTCGGAAACAATCATGTAACTGTTACTAATAGAACCGCACATTGGCCACGTTGTGCACCCACTGCGTGTGATGCGTCTGCATGCTGGCGGTCTATTGCGAGAGTGCGAGCAGACGTCGTTCGTCATCGCCGTGGCAAACTGACTCTCAATCAAGTGAAAAATCGCAATCGCAATGCTCTTCGAGAGCTCACCGCGACTATGAGGCGACTCCGCAGTATGCATTCTGAAACCCCAGATCCACGCTGGTTACCGACTGCCTACGCTATCCATGCTGCAGGTGCGCTTATCGTATATGCCCCCCGCATGGGCTGGCGTCATACGCTTGCATTTGGTCGAACTGATCGTGGGCTAGAGGCGGCTAGTGCATCCCTGATTGGCGCGTTTACTGGAGCGAGACGTGTTGTTGCGGAACGAAATGGGGTTGTTCATCGTCGTTCCATTCTCAAACGAATATCCAGCATAGTTTCCCTTCCATGTAATTTTTTCTCGACCGCACTAGCATCAGACAGGGAAACAATCGCCACCCTTGTCTGCTCTAAGCGTGCGCAAGTTCTGCCCTGGGAATGTATCTCTGATGTTGCTATCTCTCGTGTACTCTCTACGACCAATGCTGCTAATTGCTTTGCACACTCCGATGGTACTCGTGTTGGCCGCCGTGCTTTCGAGCGCAACTTTTTGCGCCATTCGATGGAGCTTTCGTGTTTTGGGGACATGGTACTTCATGACGCTCGCGATGTAGTAGACTTGATTGTGCATGATCTATCCTCGCCTTCAACAAGCCAGTCTGATGGCCACTACCTCCCGAACTCACTGACCATGTATCCGACCAGAAACGTCTCAAAGCCTAATGGTTATCAGTCCTGTGTGTCAAGCTGCTCAAAATCGGTAGCCAAAAATGTGCTGATGTCAACTTTTGTTGTTCTCCCCCTCTCTATGCTCCACGCTCCCCCAATCTATCTGACTGGATTTCAAGTCCAATACACCGAACTGCTCTTCGCACCAGATCCTGTTCTCTCGCATGTCATCGCTAGGCTTCGTTCCCGACAATGCACAGTTGAAGTTGGCGCTTGTCTTGCAAAGACCATGTCTGATGAACTCGCTTTGCCTATTGTGCATAGCAAAGCTTGCAGTCCCATGCGAATGACTAGCTAGGGCACAGTTGGGCGTGGGGAGAACCACCGGTTCTTAGACGAGCAACTCCTGTTGAGATGGGTTTATTCGGCTGTTGAGATGGGTTTATTCGGCTGCATTATTCTACTGTGCCCTCGACACTGTGCCTATAGAGTGCATTTACCTTACACTCCGCAGGCACCTGTGAGTTGCGCTGTAAACAGCGCTTAGCCGGGGATGCATTTACTGTTCGCAGCCATCGGCCAAAGTTCATGTTTTTCCGTGCGCCCTACTTGGTCCCGCGGTAGCATCGGAAGGGTATGCAGGAAGGGGAAATGTTGAACAAGACACATGCTTTCTGTCTTCATCGAACGGAGCACCAGGCTCTGATGGCTTCTGCAGATGGCTTCCTTTTTCCCTGGTACATTATCAATTGAGCTCAGCCTCCCCTTGGTGGGTTGGTGGGGGGACTGCTTCTGACTTCCCTAGGGAGACAGGGAAATAGGGGGACTCCTGCGCTACGGATGTAAATAAAAATACGTGAGGGGTCGCGGCTTGGCCGGCTCCAGCGCCTTGGCCAGCACCCGGCACGTTGCGGCGCCTCCTGCGTGCAATTGCTGGGCGTCTGGCGCATGCGCCGTCGTCGCGCGACGCCTTCGAGTCGCAACCATGCCCAGGGATGTCGTGACGACGCGTTGGGTGCGCTTCGGCTGGGCGAGAGCGTCCACGTCCGCAGCGGTGAGATTGGCCGCATCATCAGCATCGTGTCGTTCAGCGACCTCGACGCCGCCGCGAAGCGCGCTGTGCCGTCGGCGCAGAAGAGCGCTGCCAGCGGCGACGTCGACTTCGTCCTCGTCGAGCTGTACGCGACGTCGAAGTGGCAGCCGCCACACTTGGACCTCACGCACACGCGGACGGAAGTGGCCTCCAGTGACGTCGAGGCCGTCGTCCTCGTCGTCCACGACGACCATGGCGTGTCGCTGCCCCTCGAGGGCGTCATCGGTCTCGTCTACGGCAAGTCAGTCGGCGCGATCTCGTGGCCGAGCGTGCCCGAGGGCTCGCTCACGCATCTGGCCTTGGGCTTGCGCGTCGAGCTGCACGCCGTCGGTTTCGGCATCCTCTCGGAGGGTGGCAGCGACAAGAAGAACGGCATCGGGTGCAGCGCAGCGACAATCGGCATGACGAACACGGATTCCGCGATCCTGTCGCGCCTGTTCAATGCGACAGGCGCGCCGCCAACGGCTCGCCGGTCGACGACAGGCAAGATATCGTGGGCGATGCGCCCGAGCGACGTGACCTTCGTGAAGCGCACGGGGTCCTAGTCGACAACGACGCTCTCCTTTGTGACGCGGGCTCAGCTCGCCGGCGTCTAGCGGGTCATTGGCAGGCTCTGGACCATCGCCGTCAGACTAGGAGATGCTGAACTCGCGGAACCGCATGGAGGTGGGGCTGGAGGACCCGCTGCGCGCCGGCGACGCAAAGCGCTGCGTCATCTCGTCGTTGCACTTTGTCGTGCCGCCCGAAAAGAACGGGGGGGAGGAGGAGGAGGACGACGACGCGAGGAAAACGAGGAGGACGACGACGACGGCGAGGACCCATCCAGCGAGGACCCGTCCGTCGAGAAAGAGGCCGACGCGCCTGAGCCGACCAGGGTGACGATGCGACCTGAAC
>Ga0257106_1001653_pt1 | contig 10831 bp, 8 predicted proteins | sample LP_taG_3_FD_190177 | JGI IMG/M metagenome (GOLD analysis project Ga0257106, IMG submission 190177) | Marine microbial communities from Northeast Subartic Pacific Ocean, Canada - LP_J_2011_P26_10m | ecosystem: Environmental > Aquatic > Marine > Oceanic | place: Canada: Northeast Subartic Pacific... | reverse complement strand
CGCCGAGGTCGGCGCGCTCTACGACGCGTCGCTCGCCGCCGTGCCGCTCGCGCCCCTCGTCGACGCGAACCGGCCGACGCGGAGCGGCCTCGACGTGAACCGGCGGCTCCGCGACCGGGAACGCGGGCGCCGCGCACGACGCGTCGTCCTTCGGGGCCGCCCTGAACCGCTTCGTCGTCGCGACGGACGAATTGATCGCCAAGGACGGCGCCACGGGCCTCGAGACGAACGCGAGCCGCTGGATGTTCCAGTCGCCGGCCGCGTATTCGGGAAACCAGGGGGCGTCCTACAAGGGCAGCCTCGAGTTCACGCTCGGCGCGCTCGCCGGCGACCTGACGAGACCGTCGATGGCCCACAACCTCGTCGAGATCGAGTGCGCCTACTGCGACGTCAACGAGGGCGTGACGTTGGCGTTCCCCGTCCAGCCCGCGGCGTTCGACGGCGCGACGACGTCGTATTCCATCTCCCTGGACGAGGCCGCGGGCTGGATCAAGGATCCGAAAAACACGCTGCTCCAGTGGCCGACGCCGACGCAGTGCGAGATGATCGAGGTGTTGAGCGGCATCACGGCCATCCGCATCCTCGGCGACTTCACGGACTGGTACGAGTCCATCGCGCTCGACGCCGTCGCGCTCAAGGCGCCGCCCTCGGGCATGTCCGAGGTGCCCGTCTGCGCCCAGCACACGCCCGACGCCTCCACCTGCACCTGCGCCTGATTTAAAAGCGCCGCGTCGATCATCGCCATCTTGGAAGGCGCGCGGTATGTTGTATTCAACTTGCACACATTGACCGAGTGATCCGCCCTGTGTCAGTGGCAATGGTCGCGTCGTGCTAGCAATGCGAGGCGTGCTCGTCGTGCTCGCCTGCGCGTCGGCGCTCGTCGCGCCGCCCCGGCCGCCGGCGCGCCGGCGCTGCCGCCTGGCGGCGCCGGAGAAGGCGGCGGAGGCCCCGGCGGAGAGCCTCTTCCGCGGTCCGCCGGAGCTGCTGACGGTGCGGAGCGAGGCGCTCCTCGTCGCCCAGGCGGGCCTCGTGGGCGCGGCGACGGGCGTCGCCGTGTCCGGCTTCAAGCTCGGCATCGACGCCCTGGAGCAGGCGTCCTACGGCGCGTACGTGCGCGACGCGTTCCTCGCGCTGCCCGCGGGCTGGTCCGACGACGCGGCCGCGTCCGCGCTGGTCTACGCGTCCGTGCCCGCGCTCGGCGGCGCCGCCGTCGGGCTCCTGCGGGCCGCCACGCCGGGCTTCGGCGACGCGGCGTCGCGGACCGCGCCGGCGACGGCGCTGAGCCGCGCGGCGGCGGCCGTCGCGACGCTGGGCACGGGCAACTCGCTCGGCCCCGAGGGCCCCGCCGTGGAGCTCGGCGAGGCGCTCGCGGCGCGCGTCGACGGCGGGGCCGGGGCCACGGACCGGCGGCGGCGCATCCTGCGCGCCGCGGGCGGCGCCGCGGGCGTCGCCGCGGGCTTCTCGGCGCCGATCGCGGGCGTCTTCTTCGCGCTCGAGGTCGCCTACCGCGACGCCGGCGGCGCCGTCCTCGTGCTGCCCCGGAGCGCCGTCGCCGCGACGGCCGTCGCGTCCGTCGTCGCCGCCGTCGTGTCGCAGGACGTGCTCCAGGTCCGCCTCGCGCTCGCGGCGCCGAAGTACGCCGCGGGCGCGTCGCCGCTCCTCGAGCTGCCGACGTACCTGGGGCTCGGCGCGCTCTGCGGCCTCGTGGCCCTCGCGCTCGTCGAGGCCATCGCGGCCGCGGAGGCCGCGTGGGGCGACGACGGCGCGCTCGGCGCCGCCGTGCCCCGGGACCTCCGGCCCGCGGCCTGCGGCCTCCTCGTGGGCCTCGCGGGCGCGGCCTGCCAGCCCGTGCTCTTCAACGGCTACGCGACGCTGAACACGATCCTCAACGACGACAGCCCGGGCGACGCGGCGACCTTGGTCGGCCTCCTCGTACTCAAGGTCGCGACGACGGCGTCGTCCGTGGGCGCGGGCCTCGTCGGCGGCCTCTTCGCGCCGTCGCTCTTCCTCGGCGGCGTCGCCGGCGGCGCCTACGGCCAGGTCGTCGCGGCCGCGCTCGACGGCCTCGGCGCCGCCGCCGCCGCCGCGGGCCTCGACGTCGACGTCGCCGTCGCCGCGCCGCCGGCCTACGCCACCGTCGGCGCCGCGAGCGTCCTCGCGGCCATGCTCCGCGCGCCGCTCACGGCGTCCATGCTCCTCTTCGAGCTCACGCGCGACTACGACGTCGTGCTGCCGCTCGTCGCGTCCGCGGGCGTCGCCGCGCTCGTCGTCGAGCTCCTCGGGCCCAAGCCGGAGCGGGGCGAGCGGCGGGACGCGGGCGAGTAAGCGACGCGAGGCCGGGCGACGCGGCGGCGCCGGGCGAGGCTGGAGGGCCGCGTCGGGCGCGACGCAACGAATCAACGACGCGGCAACGGCAAGGGGCAGGCAACCGCCAAATGTTTGCGGCGACAGCGGGCCACCTTGGCCGGCGCAGTGAGTTTGGCTGGCTCGATTTTCGCCGCCACCCGCGCCCGCCGCCGCCGCCGCGCGACGACGATGTTCGGCCTGCGACGATTGCCGCGGGCCCTCGCCCGGCCGTCGGGCGTCGCCCGGGCCTCCCAGCCCGGCGTGCGGCCCCTGAGCAACTTCCACCCCCTCGCCCAGCACGTGAACACGGGCGACAACACGAAGGAGACGACCTTCGACTTCAGCCCGGACAACCACCTGCGCGCGGAGCACATCCTGGGCAAGTACCCGGCGAACTACAAGATGAGCGGCATCATCCCCCTGCTGGACCTCGCGCAGCGCCAGAGCGGCGGCTGGCTGCCGCTCGCGGCCATGGACAAGGTCGCCAAGTACGTCGGCTGCGCGCCGATGCGCGTCTACGAGGTCGCGACGTTCTACACCATGTTCAACCGCGAGCAGGTCGGCACCTACTTCATCCAGCTCTGCGGGACGACGCCCTGCATGGTCTGCGGCTCCGAGGCGATCAAGAAGAGTATCGAGGACCACCTGGGCATCAAGGAGGGCGAGACGTCGAAGGACGGCCTCTTCACGCTCCGCGAGGTCGAGTGCCTCGGCGCGTGCGCGAACGCGCCCATGATCCAGATGAACGACGACTACTACGAGTGCCTCACGCCGGACTCCATGGTCGCGCTCCTCGAGGCCTGCAAAAAGGGCGAGCCCCACGCGATGGGCCGCTGGGGGTCGCTGCCGATGAACGGCCAGGTCTCCTGCGAGGGGCCCGCGGGGAAGACGTCCCTCGCCGCTGCCCCGGGGCCCCAGCCCGTCCGCGCCGAGGGCTTCGCCGGCGACGTCGACCCGGCCTCCGTCAAGGCCCACATGGGCTACTAGGCGCCGGCGGGCCACCGCGCGCGCCGCGGGGGACCCCGCCCTAAAACCAAGCGCCCGGACGCCGCGCGGTCCGGGAGACCCCTTAGCCCCCCGCGCGCGGGCCGCCGTCGTCGTCGTCGCTCGGCGCGGCCGCCGCGTCGAGGGCCGACGCGAGGCTGTCGCTGAGCGCGAGGACGTCGTCGTCGCCGTCGCGCGCCGCGAGCGCGGCGCCGACGGCGCGGCCCGCGGCGCCCGCGGCCGCGGCCACGGCCGGCTCGCCGAGCTCCTCGGCCGACGCCGCGAGCGTCGGCAGCTCCGGCGCCCAGGTCGCGTCGCCGCCGGGCCAGCGCCGCCGGCGCCGCTTCCGCCGCGGCGGCGGCGACGCGTCGTCGCCGCCGCCGGGGCTCGCCGCGTCGCCGCCGGGGCTCGCCGGCGCGGGCTCGGCGCGCGACGACGAGAGGCCGTACTGGCGCTCGAGCTCGCTCTTGACGCGGAGCGCGCGCTCCTCGGCCTCGCGCCGCTTCCGCGCGCCGCGCTCCGCCGCCGCGGAGATCGTGTCGCGGACGCGCGCCTCGCCCGGCGCGCCGCGCGCCGTCGCGTGGAGCCGCGCGGGCGACGGGTCGCGGCGCGGCGCGGCGGCCGCCGCGGCGTCGTCGCCGCCGTCGCCCGCGCCGGCCGCCTCGCCGCGCTCCGCGCGGAGCCGCAGGCGCTGCGTCCGCTGCTTCTCCTCGGCCTCGCGCCGCTTCCGCGCGCCGCGCTCCGCGGCGGCGGCGAGCGAATCCTGGACGCTCCGCCGGGGCCGCGGCGCGCGCCGCGGCGGCGCGGCGGCGGCGGCGGCGGCGGCGGCGGCGGCGGCGGCCGCGTCGCCGGCGAGGGACCGCCAGCTCCGCTGGATGACGGCCGCGGCGTCGTCGTCGCCGCCGGGCGGGCCCTCGCCGCGGCGCCGCCGCCGCGCGCGCGGCCGCGCGGCGCGGAGGCTCCGCCAGCTCCGCTGGATCGACGCCGCGGCGTCGTCGTCGCCGCGCCCGCCCGCGCCGACGGGGAGCGGCGCCGCGCCCTTGGCGCGCGCCGCGCGCGCGGCCTCGCGCGCGGCGCGCCGCGCGCGGTCCGCGTCCTCGCCGCGCGCGCGCCGCGCCTTGAGCCGGTCGACCTCCTCGGCCATGACGTTGAGCTTGTCCGCGAGGATCTGCTGCCGCGCCTCGTCGCAGCGGCCGCGCCGCCGCGTGCGCCGCTCGACGGACGCGAGGGGCGCGCCGGGCCGCTCCGCCGGCGACGGGAACGACGGCGCGGACGCGTGGCGGCCGAGCGCGCGGTCCGGCGACGGCGGCGGCGGCGACCGCGGCGGCGGCGGCGGCGTCAGCGACAGCGCGCCGTCGTCCGGCGCGTCCGTCGGCGGCGGCGCGTCCGTCGGCGGCGGCGCGTCCGTCGGCGGCGGCGCGTCCGTCGGCGGCGGCGCGTCCGTCGGCGGCGGCGCGTCCGTCGGCGGCGGCGGCTCGCCGTCGTCGCCGTCGGCCGCGGCGGCCGCGGGCGCCTCGGCCTCGGCGCGCGCGTCCCCGGCCGCCTCGGCCTCGGCGGGCGCGTCCCCGGCCGGCGGCGCCTCGGCCTCGGCGGGCGCGTCCCCGGCGGGCGCGCGCGGCGGCGGCGCCTCGAGGCCGCCGGTGCCCGTCGCCGCCGTGTGGTCGAGGAGCCGCCGCGCGTGGTCGCGGACGAACGACGACCGGAGGAGCCGCTTCGCCGACGGCCGGTGCGCGGCGCGCTTGCAGAGCAGGCGGCCGATGAGGTCCTTGAGGTCGTCGCTCGCGTGGTGGGGCACGGGCGGCGACCCCCGGAGCACGACGGTCGCGAGCTTGCCCAGGCTGCCCGCCGTGAACGGCAGCTTCAGCGTCGCGAGCTCGAAGAGGACGACGCCGAAGGACCACATGTCGCTCGCGGCGTCGTAGGACTCGTCGTTGAAGATCTCCGGGCTCAGGTAGTAGGGCGTGCCCGTCTGCGTCCGCGCCATGGACGAGCTGTGCGCGAGCGACCGCGCGACGCCGAAGTCGCCCCACTTGGCGAGGCCCGACTTCGTGAGGAAGATGTTCTGGGGCTTGATGTCGCGGTGCAGGATCCGCAGGCCGTGGACGTACTTGAGCGCGACGAGGAGCTGCACGAAGACGCGCATCACATAAGCCTCGCCGAAGGGCGCGCCCGAGGCCTTGCGCCGCTTGATCGCGCCGTCGAGGTCGCCGCCGTCGCAGAACTCCATGACGATCGACAGCACCGCGCCCTCGACGACGGAGTGCTCCGTGAAGGACTCGTAGAAGGCGACGACGTTCGGGTGGTCCAGCCGGCCCAGGATGCGCGCCTCCTTCGTCGCCTCGAGGACCTGGGCCGCGTCGAGGGACGTCACCTGCTTGACGACGACGAGCGCACTCTCGTCGTCGCCGTCGTCGGGGTGGCGCACGTCGCGGCAGAGCAGCGCGCGCCCGTAGGCGCCCTTGCCCAGGAGCTTCAGGATCTCGAAGGACTCCATGGAGTCAGGCCCGGGGCTGCCCTCACGGCACGGCGGCCATCACGATCACGAACCGTCCGCTGGGTGGGATATGTGAAGTTTCCGATGCGCCGAAAGAAACCAAGATGAAGTAGAAGCACTAAGTCTTGGAAGCGAGGCCTCAGGCCGGAAGTTAAATAAAAATAACTAGGCGCAATTGATTTGTTTCCGGAGTTAAATGACGATTTCGCAGCAAATCGTGAAAGATTTATCAAAACTCTCTCTCTCCCGCCGACAAATCGACTGGATTTGCTCCCGAGCCACCGCGGGAGAACAAATAGAAGTGGACGTCGACATGGAGGCCACGAAGGGCCGCGGCGCGGCTTACACGAAGGGCATGAAGACCGCCATGGTCTGCGCTCGTGTCGAGGTGCACGGGCTCGGTAAGAAGTGCACGTCGGAGCTCGAGGAGTGCATGCTGCGGTGCTACAAGTCGCAGCTCGACAAGCGCAACGTGACGGACTCCAACTCGCGCACGGGGCGGGACCTCTGGAACAAGTCCGGGGAGTGCTTCCGGGAGCTCCTCAACGTCCTCCAGCCGGCGTGGAACAAGGTGATGGGCGGCCGCGACGACCCGCCGTCCGGGAAGCAGCTCGCCGAGATGCTCGAGTTGTTCCATGAGCGGCTGTGGCACCTGGCCCAGGAGGCCAAGACCAAGGCGTCGGACAAGGCGAAGGAGCGCCTGGCGAGCCTGCACGTCGGCGCCCTCGTGTGCTGCGTGAAGGACGACGCGGTGAAGTACTGGGGCCGCGTGGTGGCCGATGGGACGAACAAGACGTCCGCGACCATCAAGCCCTACGACGGCTCCAAGCTCCGGGTGTCCCAGGACGACGTCGCGGCGATGGTCGCGGCCGCCGAGGAGCGCATCGACTGCAGCCCCTACCCCGTGGAGGCGGCTCCGAAGAAGCGCGGCCGCTGCGAGGACAAGTTCGTGAAGGGCTGGAGCCACGACCTCTTCGAGGCGTGGCAGATCTTCGGCCCCCTGGGTGACGAGGGGAAGAACGAGCTCATCTTCGGGAGCGGGCTGTCCTCCGGGCCCGCGCCCCGCGACCCGGCCGCGCGCCGCGCGCCGACGTCGAACCGCGTGTCGCAGCGCGCGAAGGACAAGGCCGCGCTCGTCGGCGACCAGGCGGAGAAGCAGTCGAAGAAGGAGGCGCGCCAGGAGGAGGCCGCGCGCATCGCGAAGAAGACGAACTACCTGGAGCAGCGCAAACAGCAGATCGACCACTTGAAGCTCGAGTTCGAGTTCGCGCCCGACGACGCGTCCAAGGCCGAGGCCCGGAAGGTGCTCATGGACTTCATGCGCAACGCGCCCCTCTCGCCGCCGAAGGCCAAGACCGCTTCCCCGGAGGGCGCGAAGGAGGCCGCGCGCGCGCCGGAGCCCGAGATCGCGCCGCCGGTCGCGGACCCCGCGGCCGCGGCTCCTCCTCCGTGCGACTCCACGCCGGAGATGCCGCCGCGGCCCAAGAAATCGCGCCCCCTCGAGGAGGGGGCGGGCGAGGCTCGCGCCAACAAGACGGCGCGGGGCATCGGCAAGTTCCTGGAGGACCTCTCGCCTGCGGCGACGGGCGAGGCGACGCCGCCGAAGGAGGCCGCGGACTTCGGCTCCGACGGCGACGATCTGGACAACTAGGCGGCGCGCGGACTCCGTGTGTTGTAATGTTCCCTCAAGATACTACTACTCCGCGACGCGCGGGACTACTCCGCACCGCGGCGGTCGCCAGCGCGTCGGGGTTCCCAGGCCGCAGCGACGAGCCAGACGTCGGTCGCCCGCGGCCCGCCGTTGCATCGACGACGCCGAGGGCCGCGAGGACGGCGCCGTCATCGTGTTCCCGGCGCGGCGCGTCCCGTCTTCGCGGGGCGCGTAGCGCGCGGCGCGCCGGACGCGCTCGCGATCGCGGCGGCGCCGTCGTCGCGGTACAGGAGCTAGGCGCAGAGCCTCCTCGCGGCGAAGACGCTGAGCGCCGCGGCGGCGTTCCCGGCCCTCGTCGAGTCCGCGCGGGCCGGCGCGCCGTACGGCTGCAGCGGGCACGGCGTCGCGACGACGGGCGCGATCCCTCCGCAAACGTCGCGTGGCAGCCGGTCCGCTCAGGTGGCTCGCGCGCGGCGCTGGCCTCGGACCGGCCGCGAGGGGGCAGCGCGTCGGCGCCGACGCTGCCGCGAGACTGGGAGCGAGTGGCAGCTTTTTTTTGGCGATGCGAGCTGCCAACGCTTGATCTCGCAGCCGTCGCGGACGGCGTTGTGCGATCTCGACGATGCGCGCCGCTTCGAGGGGTCGCGGACGTGCTGCGCGGACCGCGCCGCGGGCGACGCGCGAGCACCGAGCGCGGCGCGCGCCGAGCTGCCACTGAGCGAGCTGTGGAGATTCGAAGTCCGGTGGATTCACCACAACGGGCCGCCGATGCCTCCGCGCGCATGTCTTAGGTACGCGTCCGAGAGGCGACTACTTGAGCCACTGGACGCGCCGCTCCCGCCAGCGGCGCGCGAAGGTCGAAATGATGTTGTCGCGGAGCGCGAAGTAGGCGTCCTCGCGCTCGGCTTCCAGCTCCACCTCCGGGATCACGCGGCGCGTGAAGGTCCGGTCGGGGACGACGTCCGGCCGGGCGTCGTCCTCGCTGTCGTCGTCGAACACGACGGGGATCATGGTCAGCTCCGCGTCGACCGGCTGCGGATTGGTCCAGAACGCCTCGTTCGAAGCCCGCGCAGCCCAACCGTCGTCTTCCAGGAGCATGTTGTGCAGGATCGCGCACGAAAAGAACACGTCGTCGATGGTGCCCACGTCCTGCAGGAGCAGACGCGACCGCAGAAGCCGATGGCGCTGCTTCATGATCCCGAAGGTGCACTCCACGTCCTTGCGAACGGACTCGAGCCACTTCGAGAGGTGCATGGCCTGCGGCTCGCTCGCGTTCTTCTCCACCGCCTGGAGGCACCGCCAGCGGTGGTAGCCGCCGTCGACGATCCCGTACGCGCCGTGCTCCGTCACGACGCCGCCGTCCGGCGTGTCGAGCTCGTAGGACACGTTGAGCACCTTTTTCTCCTTCACGTCCTGCACGAACTTGTCGTAGCGGACGATGGACTTGTCGTTGCGAGCGCCCGGGTGGCCCACGGTAGAGGAAATTATGCGCTTCGTGTGGGTCACGGCGACGTTGAAGGCGCGCGTCGGGTAGCCCTCCTTGCCCACGTGGAGCGAGTTTAACTCCGCCGGACAAGCGTCGTACCACAGGTGCACCGCATCCATTGAGAAGCCGCACCCGACCAGCCCCATCCGCGCAAACACCTCCATCTCCCGCCGGAGATCCTCACCCTCGGGCACCTTGACCCACGCCCCCCATTCGCGAAGCGCGAACTCGTGGACCCACGTCTCGCACGCGACGCGCGCGGCGGTCTCCGACGTCTCGCTGAGGTCACCGATCGTGTCGAACGTTTCCCCGCGCGCGAGCCAGCGCAGCGCCATGAGCACCTTGATCTCGACGAAGATGGTCTTCTTGTCGCCGCGCCCGGACCCGCGCGGGAAGACCGGCTTCCCGTCGTCGCCGCGCATCCACGACTTCGTCGTCTCGACGAGGTCCAAGAAGCGGTCGATGTGCACGCGGAACTGGCGGCGGAACTTCTTCGCCCAGTACGAGCCCGGCACGTGCACGGCCGCGCTGTCGATCATCTTGAACCACTTCGTCTCAGCAGACGGCAAGCGCTCCTGCCGCTCGCGCGGCCCCTGGCCTTGGCGGTTTTCGCGCACCTCGTCGTCGGAGCTGTCATCACTCGAGTCGAGGAGCATCATGATGTTGAGCATCGTGGAGGACGGCGCGCGGCGCGGACTACGGAGAGCAGGGGATGTTGTTCGAACTCCGTGGCGGGCGGGCTGCTATTTGCTTCGTGATTTGTAATAAGATTAGTAACTCCGCGTCCGAGCCAATTGGTTTGCCTCGAGCAAATCATTAAAAAAATCTAACTTCCGGCCTCACTTGGCCTCGACGTCGCCGGCTGCGTTCCGAGCCGTGGCACCAATCATGCGCGGCCGCGCGGTGCTCGCGCTGCTCGCCGTCGCGCGGGCCTTGCAGCGGCCCGTCGCCAGACACGCCGCGCGGCCGGCGCGCGTCCTGCGCCGCGTCCTCGAGACGGAAGCGGAGGTCGCCGCCATGGATCGGCGGCGGCGGTCGCGCGACGTCTCCGATGCGCGGCACGCGCCCGATGCGTGGCACGCGCCCGAGGCGCGGCGCGCGCGCGAGGCGCGGCACGCGCCGACGCGCCACCGGCTCCGGCCGCGCGCCGGCGCGCCGCCGGCTCCGGCCGCGAACTCCGGCGACGCCGCGGCCGCCGCGGCCGCCGGCGACGACGAGGGCGGCGCGCTCGCGGTCGCGGCGCTCGTCGCCGTCGCCGTGCTCTGGGGCACGAACTTCCCCGCCGTGCGCTACCTCGTGAGCGACCCCGTGGCCCTGAGCCCGCCGGCCTACGCCGTCGCGCGCTTCGGCGCCGCGGCCCTCGCGCTCGCGCCCGCGCTGCCGCGCGCGTCGGCGCCGGGCGCGCTCGCCGCCGGGTGCGAGTGCGGCCTCTGGATCGCCGCGGGCTACGTGGCCCAGTGCCTCGCGCTCCAGTCGACGACGGCGGCCAAGGGCGCGCTCCTCGCGGCGCTCCAAGTCGTCGTCGTGCCCGCGGCGGTCCTCGCGTTCCCGTCGCTCCGGCCCGCGGGGCCCCCGCCGTCGCTGGGCCGGTCGCGCAAGGAGTGGGCCTGCGCCACCGCGGCGCTCGCGGGCGTCGCGCTCCTCTGTGTGGAAATCAACCAGCGAGCTGGGACGTCGGGGCCAAACTTCAGAAATCTCTAGCGCGGTCAAATCGAAGTCGATTCGGCTGATTTTTGGACGAATCGAGTGCTCTCGTCGAGTTCTCGAAGCACAGCTGAAGATTTCGTGTCGAAACCGTCGTATACGCGCACATTGAAGTCGGGTTGAAGATTTGATTTCCACACAGGCGCTCCTCGAGGCCGAGGGCCTC
>Ga0257106_1001652_pt1 | contig 10835 bp, 13 predicted proteins | sample LP_taG_3_FD_190177 | JGI IMG/M metagenome (GOLD analysis project Ga0257106, IMG submission 190177) | Marine microbial communities from Northeast Subartic Pacific Ocean, Canada - LP_J_2011_P26_10m | ecosystem: Environmental > Aquatic > Marine > Oceanic | place: Canada: Northeast Subartic Pacific... | reverse complement strand
AAGTCAACGAAATCCTTCTTGATGTCGTTATTTGAAGCTGACGACCACCACAGTGTTGAAGGGCTCGACACTTTCAACGCGTGTTATGGTGGCACAAATGCGTTATTCAGTACCACGAGCTGGCTCCAGAGCAAAGCATGGAATGGCACGTACGGTGTTGTGGTCTGTTCCGACCCGGCGGTCCACCCAGGTCCCGCTCACATTTCTGGTATTGGAGCATCCTCGATTTCTATGGTTGTGGCCTCACAAGCTTCATTGATACTTTAGTGATAGCGCACGACATTCATCAAGCACTCCTGGGACTTCTACCGGCCTGTCGGATGGCCCACAAACGACGCGATTATGGACGTCAACATCGCGACATGTCAATACGAAGAGGCCATGCTGTGGTGCTAGGGCTGATTTAGTGAAACAGTGGGTCGACGAGACCTACTGACAACATTCGATCTAGTCGCATACCACAACAACGCTCCTTATCATTCAAAGAGGAACCTGTGACTCATGTGTGAAGTGATGTATGGTAAACTTTCCAAGGCTCAGCATGAGAGCCTGTTCTAGAAGCATGTTGAGGCTGGCATCGACATAAGTGCCGAAAATGCTACTACCTATACGTGCCCGGTCTACGCGAGTCTGCTGTCGTTCGCTCTCACGACTGGCTCTGGCCTGGCTAATCAACGCATCCTATGCATGGCGTATGGATCTGGTTGCGCCGCTAGTATGTTCGGACTGGACGCTACTGCTGCGCCCGTGTACGCCTCAGATGTGCTCGCCAGGCTGCGTAATCGGTAGCAAACACCAATCGAGGACGCCCTACTACTCGTCAGCGCTTTTGAGATGACACATGGATGATTTGGATACGAGCCGTCACATCACGACTGCTGATAGGATGCAGCATTTTATCTCAGGAGTGTCAGTGCAATGGGCGTTCGTGCCTACGAAGCTCATTCTACAATTACGTTGATCAAGGTAGACTCGCTGGATTCTTCTCGTGTTGTCCGCGTCGAGCTAGGCTAGGACTCGGTGACCGACTCGTTGCTCGAGGAGCTCATCCCAGTCCTGGATCCTGGACGAATCATAATTTTCGCTTTTGCGACTGCTGCTGAAAATGGCGTCGAGAGTGTCGTGGCAGAGAGACTCCTTCTCGATTACTTCTCGTCACGAAGCAGTCATCTTCCCATCCTCTTCTCGAGTCGCGGGCATACCACAGGGGGGAGAATGCTGATTATTGCGGTTGCAGATCTCGCGATTGCAACGTCTCAGTCTACGTTTGGACTGTCTGCCACGCTTCATCAACCCCTGGGCATTGCCCCCTTGGGACTTCGCAGACGGGTTAAAGCTCGCGTCATCCGGCGATGGCTGCTGCTTCAAGAGGACCTTGACGCGAGCACCGCACTGAGGAACGGCCTTATTGAGATCATCACCTCGAGAGGTGACAAACATCGCTTTCTTTGCTCTCTGGATCAGAGTTTAGCCTCAGAATCGACCGTGGGCTCGCAGATGTAGATGATTCTCCCTGGAGTCTTGACAGCTGATACGCACAGTACCAAGCAGCTTCAATTTAGATACCCTCTGGCAGGGGCTGGAGAATTGTTGTTGGATGAAGGCTCTTGCTCTTGGAGGCAGACAGCTGAGTACATTCACAATCTTCAGCGGGAAGGGATACACGCTATATTGCTGCAGGCAGGTTCCAGGACCCAGAGAGCACGCTTGGGTCCTCACACGGAGGGGAATTTACCGAAGAGGCTGACATCTGACTAGCACGCTCGATAATTGATTTTGAACATTCTTACAAAGCTCCGAGCTCCCCTACTTGCTATTTTGCACAGATACAGCTCGCGTGTGTTCAATTGGATGCTCGACGCTGACTGGAGGACGTGCGGGACTCAGACTCGTGCAGATGCATTGTCGAGATGTCAAGCTGCTGAACACGTTCCATGCTATGAGCTCACGCATGAAAGTACAGACCTGTTAAAGATGGGTGTCATTTCTTCCTTTCACCATGCTGCCTCTAGCCAATATTCTCATGCGCTCACTCTTGCCTACACAGTGACCTTGGCACCCCGCACCGGGGCCCGCAACACGACCGCACTACTGCGACCTAGCAATCAAATGGCCGGTGCAAACGTAGATACCTACTGGAGTAAGCAATATTGTGAAACAAGCAATGATGTCAAGCAGTACCCCCGATCCACCTGTCAGTTCTCCACAGAATGGCATGTTTTCCTCGCGACACATTCATTGACTGAACAAAACTAGCCTCATGTTTTTGTTGAATAACGAAGAAGAGTGGAGGTCTTAATCGGTAAAAATATGCCCTGCCTTTCGTTCGCTCGATCTATTGGTTTACATTATACAAATTTTTGTGTGTCAAAAGTAGCACCAAAAGTGCAGAGATCCCACTCAAAGCAGAAAGAAAAGCCAACAAATCGACAACTTTGGGCATAGATTCAAACATAAATATGCGCAAAAAACGTTCTAAAGTTTTGCCTGATGGGACTCAAAATCTCTAGCCTTGATATTGTTCTTCGTCAGATGCAGCCCAGCTCTCATTAACACGTGATCTGCTGCGCGCGTAGTCCACAAGAAACCGCTGATGGTATTTGGACTTTGGCGCATGCTTTCTGCTATTGTGAATTGCCAACATCGCTTGTTCTTGTATCTGACACTGCTTCGGATATCGAGCCACTTGCGACAGCGTCGGATCTGCTGATCGTGGAACGCAGAGACAACCCACACTAGCATTTTGCCCGTGCGTTCGGGGCTAGCATACGCATAAGCATCTCGTTGCCCAACTCCGAAGCGTCCTTCCACCTGAAGTCATATCTCCACTCTAAATCACCAGCCGAAGCGGTCGTGGCTAGCTGTCGTAGTACCAGTGCACAAGGTCCGAGTGTAGAACTAACACGCGACCAACGCACGGTGCGCCTTGTAGTTTCCACTGCCTCAACGTCGGTCATCGAACTAAATGACGTAGTCCACTTCAATGCTCAAAGCAATTCCCTAATTGCAGACCTGACCCTATGCATCGATTCGCTTCGGAGAATAGCCTGCTATGCAGAGAGCTGATCCATGCTATTTCAGGGCGCCGGTGCTTATTTTTGCACCGGCGGAAACTTTACGCAGATGGCGCAGAGCAACTCCGAGCTATTGAAAGAAGCTTTTGTCTGTTTTCTCTGAGGATTTTCGCGCGTTACTTGAGATATGCGGCGAATCAGCATGCCCAAGTTTGGTGCAGTTCATGGAAAGCTCATAGGCGGGGGTGTCGCGTTCGCACTTTCAACAGATTGGCGCGTCTGTACCGCCGGAACGACATTCAATTACGGCAACTTGCCGCGAGGAGTGAATCCCCTTTTCATGTTGAGCTGAGCGCTGCCATTGATGGCGGGGTAACCTACTAGTTTTCAAATCTATGTGGAGGATATAGTTCTCTCCAGTAATCAGGCACGTGCGCATGGCATTGTAGAGTAAATCACAGCCAGCAAGGCCGAAGCGTAGCACTCGTCAGCTGGTCCGGCCTTGTTCAGCACCCACTCAATTTTTTGACCCACCTCAGTACCTTCAGAGTGCGTGCTTGATGCCGCGCACGCGGCGCTGGAGGTCGTGTGCTTTGCTCAGTCTTTCATGGATCGAATGGTCTCCTCTGAGAAACCTCCAGAGGTAATGAGGAAGGGAGGCGTGATCCAGCGACCATCTCCAATCTAAGCTACACATCCCGAATTCGACGATTCCGATGTATCACGAAAAGTAAATCTATGCGTCGCGGAGGTGCTCGGCACTCGAGTAGCTGGAGGCGCGGCGTTGATGGCCGCGGGAATTGACTCTCTGGGTGCCACGGAGCTGTAACGGGCACTGAGCGACGAGTTCAGCGCCGAGCTCCCGGCCACCTTGCTTTTCGACCATCCATCAATCGAGGGAATCGCATCTTTAGTGAGCCAATTGTTTCAAGTGGCATCGCCAAACATGGGTGAAAGTGCTCGTTGCCAAGTGGACACGCACCAAGTGCAAGCAACGGTGGCCACTTGCGTCGCGGAGGTGCTCGGCACTCGAGTAGCTGGAGACGCGGCGTTGATGGCCGCGGGAATTGACTCTCTGGGTGCCACGGAGCTGTAACGGGCACTGAGCGACGAGTTCAGCGCCGAGCTCCCGGCCACGCTCCTTTTCGACTATCCTTCGATTGAGGGTATTACTTCAGTTATTACCGAGGAGAGGCTTCTGTTGGTTTCAATAATACACACTGAGGTGTACTCTGGGGCTTAAAGGACAAGACTGAGCCTCAAGTAAGATGCCTCGCCGCCCCTACTGATATCAGAAGCATCAGATGGGACGGCAACCTTGACCTACAATCGGCCCAATACTCAAAATGCCTGGGACGGTGAAATGATCGATGCCTTATCGCGTTCTCTCGAACTCTTGAGCAATAGTACGAGCACACAATAAGTGGTGGTTACTGGAACTGGTCGCTATTTTTGTTCGGGAGCCGCTTTCACTGAGATCGTCGCAGTGTAATCCACCGACTCAGACCATTCGAATCCGCTCTCAGTATTCCTTAGTTTTCCAAAGCCAATTGTTGCAGCAATTAACGGACCTGCATTTGGTGCGGGCGTAACACAAGCTACTCTTTGCGATGCCATCGTTTCTTCAGACGAAGCCACATTTTCCCTGCCCTTTAACTGATGGAAGGTATCGCCAGAAGGATGCTCATCAATCCACCTTGTTCGCATTGTTGGGGCTCGTGTGGCGTCCCAAATGATTGTAGACATGTGGATCCCTTCTTCTCTAGACCTATTTGCGGTTGGACTGGTCACGTGATCTGCGCGCACTAAAACGCTCGTAGAAACCGCATGTCAGCTTCAAATTGCAAGTTGAGCGCTCCCGGCCATTGGAAGTGCCTCGGAGGCAACCCACGAATACTCCGAAGCGGACGAGATGGAAAGTGCTGCTCTGAGTGATGCGTTTTCCTCTGCACCTTTCTTCCTCGGATAAATTGAGTTTGCTATGCGCTTGTGATAGCCGATAGTTGAGACCACTTTTCGCATCATGTTGTTGAATTCAACCTTGTCTACTATAGTTTAGTTGACTCACAATGGAGATGATAGTAGCGATGGAAAGTCGCGTGCGATTGTGGGTGCGATCGGCGGTATGCAGTAGCGGCGGCCAGAAGAGACTAAACCTCCACTCGCAGAACACCGGGCCAGGCCTCCATTTTCGCGAGAGGTCGGACAAGGACTCTGATTCTAATTCCATCTACCGGGCGCAGCTTTGAGCTCGGCCGATTTGAGATGCCTCGTATCCAATTCTCTGGTAACTTCTACCTGTATTCCGTTGCATCGGTGGGACAGTGCGTCGGAGCCACCTGCGGCAGCGTATGGGTCTTTTCTGTAGATGCCACTTGTAATAGACGATGGACGCAGTTTCGGAATAAATCGACTCGAGGCTGGCAGAACTGATCCGCAATATTTCTTGCTGCTTCAATTGGCGGGCCAAATAATTGAACCTCAATGCTCTTCTCACAGAGGGTTCGGAGTTTACGTGGGAATGCTTTCTTCCCCGATTGAGGTTGTTTCTACTTCCGTTCAAACGGGCCATTGATCGCAGGTCAGCTCCGCGGCTGGTCGAATCTCCTTCACGTTTGGGCTCACGGGCGCAGCTGTGACAATCGACACTGCCTGCTCTTCGTAGCTCGTAGCAACTCATATTGGTCTGATGGGGATGGAGTGAAACGATTGCACGCAGGCCTTATCTCTGGGTGTCGGTTTACTCGGGCCAATTTGGAATGGTGGATTTGCAGCGCAGGGCATGACTTCGACTCGCGGTCGCTGCCACACCTTTGATTCTCGCGCCGACGGATACGCTCGCGGAGAAGGCTGCTCACTGCTACTCTTGCATACTGAGGCCGACACGGTGTCTTGTCTTCTTTCCGCGGCAGTCTAAAACGACGGGCCAAGCGCCAGCATGACAGCCCCTAATGGATCCGCGTAGTGACGCCTGATTGATGCGGTACGGAAATCTGTTGATTGTGCACGTGAGTTTCGCGGGGTTGCCTTTGAGGCCCATGGGACGGGAACTGCGCTTGGAGATCCCGTCGAGGTTGGAGCAGTCATTGGTGCGCTTTGTACGTTCGGAGCAGAAATTGTGTGCACGTCGCTCAAGGCAAACATGGGGCATCTCGAGGCTGTCGCGGGTGGAGCGGGAGCGGTCGCATAATTATCTTTTGCTCTGTCAATAGGAAGTGTTGCTGCGAACTCACAGCTGCAAAAGCTGAACCCGCATCTGGGGACAATGGTTTGAGCTGTGCCCTACTCGATTCCGGTTCGGGATTTTGTACCACTAGGGGAAGGCGTGCTCCAAGGCCGACTCAGTTCTTTCGGGGCGACTGGGACGATCGCGCACGGGGCATTTGCGGCTATGGTCTAGTCACACTTGTCCAAGTACACTGCCAAATTGCCTTCCCTCTATCGTGCTCAGCTGCCAGCCGCCTCTGGCGCGCGGCGAGCAAGTCAGTGGAGTGCGCAACAGGACTCTGGAATCGCCGAAAGCGCGACGACGGCACCCCGCACCGGAGATCGCGATGTCAACACGTGCGCATATACAGACCTCTTGTCGCTGGCACTCGGTAGAACTCATGCATCTCTTGGTGACGTTCGCTTCAATCACTGAATCGTGTCACAGACTCACAACAGCGTGCTTGGTTGTCACTTTGACTCTACGGCGCATACTTGGGCTGTTGTGACGCAGTAGTGACAGCCTCGAGTGCTTGTGTGCGGTGTGGTGCTGCAGGATCGGTCATCCGCTGAGGTTTCCGAGATTGTCCCCCAACCAGCAGCTCCGCAGACTTGGACCATTTGCAGCGAAGCGCTCGGCACGCTGCAGTTTGATAATGTTTGCAGGGCTATGCTACAGTTTCCTCCCTCTGGCGAGTCGTAGGCGTAGTCTGCTGAACAGCTCTTATTATGATTGGCGATGGCCCTCGATAAGTGTGAGGTCGACAGCCAGTAAGAAATACTCGCAATCGACATGTATTCGCATCAGAGCGCCGATACGCAGATAAAGCACCTGTATCGCGCGATGGTCGCCGATCGCGCCGTGCGTTTCCTGGTTGTGGATGCCGCGTCCTGGGACAATACCGTTGTAGCGAGCGGGATCCACCTACAATGACGCGGCGCTTCATTGGCTCCATTAAACGCCGCAGACAAAGCTTTCGAACTCGATGTGGTTGGAATTGCCGCTTTGTCCTACTACGCTCCTAATCTAGCCCTGAATGCCTCCAGTGCGGAAGCATTCCATGTCAGTCCCGGCAGGTACACGATGGGGCGCGGGCAGGAAAATATCACTTTTGTAAGCGATGATGAAGACACTGTCTCGCTAGCATTGTCAAGTTTAAGCAGACTGCTTCGATGATGTGAGTTGGCCTTCATAGAAGTCGGACGCCTCGAGGTCGGCACAGAAAGCGCTGTGGACCGCGGCAAGTCAACCAAGTCCTTCTTGATGTCGTTATTTGAAGCTGACGACCACCACAGTGTTGAAGGGCTCGACACTTTCAACGCGTGTTATGGTGGCACAAATGCGTTATTCAGTACCACGAGCTGGATCCAGAGCAAAGCATGGAATGGCACGTACGGTGTCGTGGTCTGTTCCGACCCGGCGGTCCATCCGGATCCCGCGACCATCTCTGCCATTGGAGCCTCCTCAATATCCCTTGTAGTAGCGTCGCAAGCATCATTGCTGCTCCAGCGAGAGCGCACGACCTTCATCAAGCATTCTTGGGACTTTTATCGACCTGTCGGGTGGCACACAAACGACGCCTTCATCGATGTCAACATGGCAACTGGTCAATACGAAGAGGCCATGATGTGGTGCTAGGGCTGATTTAGTGAAACGGTGGGTCGACGGGATCTATTGACAACATTCGATCTAGTCGCGTACCACAACAACGCTCCTTATCATTCAAAGAGGAACCTGTGACTCATGTGTGAAGTGATGTACGGTAAACTCACCAAGGCGCAACACGAGAATCTGTTCCAAAAGCATGTCGAGGCTGGCATTGCCATGAGTGCCCAAAATGCTACCACCTACACGTGCCCGGTCTATGCGAGTCTGCTGTCGTTCGCTCTCACGATTGGCTCTGCCCTGGCCAATCAACGCGTCCTATGCATGGCGTATGGATCTGGTTGCGCCGCTAGTATGTTCGGACTGGACGCTACTGCTGCGCCCGTGTACGCCTCAGATTTGCTCGCCGGCCTGCGTGATCGATAGCAAACACCGATTGAGGACGCCCTACTACTTATCAACGCTTTTGAGATGACACATGGACGATTCGGATACGAGCCGTCACATCACAGGAGCTGATAGGATGCAGCCTTTTATCTCAAGGGAGTCAGTGCAATGGGGGTCCGTGCCTACGAAGCTCATTCTGCAGTCACGTTGATCAAGGTAGACTCGCTGGATTCTTCGCGTGTCGTCCGCGTCGAGCTAGCCTAGGACTCGGTGACCGACTCGTTGCTCGAGGAGCTCATCCCGGTCCTGGATCCTGGACGAATCATTGTTTTGGCGTTTGCCACTACTGCCTAGAGTGGCGTCGAAAGCATTGTGGCAGAGACAACCCTTCTCAATCACTTCTCGTCATGAATCAGTCATCTTCCGATCGTCTCCTCGAGTCGCGGGCATACCACAGGGGGGAGAATGCTGATGATTGCGGTTGCAGATCTCGCGATTGCGACGTCTCAGTCTACGTTTGGACTGTCTGTCACGCTTCATCAACCCCTGGGCATTGCCCCCTTGGGACTTCGCAGGCGGGTCAGATCCCACCTCATTCGACGATGGGTGCTGCTTCAAGAGGACCTTGACGCGAGCACGGCACTGAGGAGCGGGTTGATCGAGGTCATTACCTCGAGAGGTGAAGAACATGAGTTTCTTTGCTCTCTGGATTAGCGTTTAGCGTCAGAATCGACCATGGGCTCGCAGATGTAGACGATTCTCCCAGGAGTCTTGGCGACCGATCCCTCAACGCACAGCACCCAGCAGCTTCAATTTAGATACCCCTTGGCAGGGATTGGAGAGATGTTGGTGGACGAAGGCTCTTGCTCTTGGGGGGTGACAGCCGAGTACATTCACTGTCTTTAGAGGGGATGGATACATGCCATGGTGCTGCATACAGTTTCCAGGACTGAGAGAGCACGCTCGGGTCATCACACTGAGGCGAATTCACCGAAAAGGGCGGCTTCTGACCAGCACGCACGATGATTGATTTCGAAAACTCTTACGAAGCTCCGAGCTCCCCTACTTGGTATTTTTCAGAGATACAGCTTGCGTGTATTCAACTGGATGCTCGATGCTGACTGGAGGACGTGCGGGACTCAAGCTCATGGAGAAACATTGTCGAAATGTTCACCCGCTGCGCGCACTCCACAGCTCTCATGGGAAAGTGCGGATCTGCTCAAAAGGGGCGTCGTTTCTGCGTTTCATGATGCTTCTTCTAGTCCATATTCTCATGCGCTCACTCTCGCATACACTGTGACCGTCGCGCCTCGTGTTGGGGCCCGCAACACGACTACGCTACTGCGACCTAGCAATCAAATGGCATATGCAAACGTAGATACCTACTGGAGTGAGCAATATTGTGATACAAGCAATGATGCCAAGCAGTACCCCCCGTCAACTTGTTGATTCTCGACGGAGTGGCATGTCTTCCTTGCAACACATTCATTGACTTGCCACAATTAACCTTGTATTTTTGTTGAATAATGAAGCACGGCGCCGCCAATAGCGGAGGTATCGTACATAGAAATTGTGCTTTCCCTTTCGCTTGCTCGATGAATTGGTCAGAATAGTACAAAGGTCACTCCATGATTGGCGAATGTGTCAAAAGTAGCACCAAAAATACAAAGCAAGGGTCCTTTGAGTCCTATTCTTTTCCACTCAGACCAGAAAGAAAAGGCAACGAATCGATAACTTTGCGTATGGATCCAAACATCGCTATGCGCACAAAACATTCTGCGGTTTCGCATGACGGGACTCGGCATCGCTAGCGTCGATACTGTTCTTCGTCAGATGCAGCCCAGCTCTCATTAACACGTGATCTGCTGCGCGCGTAGTCCACAAGAAACCGCTGATGGTATTTGGACTTTAGCGTATGCGTTCTGCTATTGTGAATTGCCAACATCGCTCGTTCTTGTATCTGACACTGCTTCGGATATCGAGCCACTTGCGACAGCGTCGGATCTACTGATTGTGGAGCGCCGAGGCAATGCGCACTAGCAATTTGCCCCTGCATTTGGCGCTGGCATGCGCATTAGCATCTCGTTGCCCAACGCCAAAGGGTCTGTCCTCCTAAAGTCGTATCTCCACTCCAGATCAGGAGCCGAAGCTGTCGTGGTTACCTCAACACAATTTCCGAGTGTAGAAGTAACACGCGACCAACGCACGGTGCGCCTTGTAGTTTCTACTGCCTCAATGTCGGTCATCGAACTAAATGACGTAGTCCACTTCAACGCTCAGAGCGATTCCCTAATTGCAGACCTGACCGTATGCATCATTTCGCTTCGGAGAATAGGCTGCTATGCAGAGAGCTGATCAATGTTATTTCAGGGCGCCGGTGCTTATTTTTGCACCGGCGGAAACTTCGCACAAATGGCGCAGGGAAACTTGTAGCTATAGAAAGAAACTTTTGTCTCTTCGCTCTGGAGAACTTCGCGCGTCACTAGCGACATTCGCCGACTCAGCATGCCCAAGTTTGGTGCAGTTCATGGAAAGCTCATAGGCGGGGGTGTTGCGTTCGCGCTTGCCACAGATTGGCGCGTCTGTACCGCTGTGACAACATTCAATTATGGCAACTTGCC
>Ga0257106_1001650_pt1 | contig 10837 bp, 5 predicted proteins | sample LP_taG_3_FD_190177 | JGI IMG/M metagenome (GOLD analysis project Ga0257106, IMG submission 190177) | Marine microbial communities from Northeast Subartic Pacific Ocean, Canada - LP_J_2011_P26_10m | ecosystem: Environmental > Aquatic > Marine > Oceanic | place: Canada: Northeast Subartic Pacific... | reverse complement strand
GCTCGGCGATGATGGTCCGGAGCTTGCCGAGCAGGGTCAGCAGCTGGGGGTCGCTCTCGCAGTGGTTCGCGCTCTCGATGGACGCGGGCGTGTGCTCGACGGGCCCCGCGTAGTGCGAGTTCTCGAGCGCCGTCACGAACGCGCGCCAGTTGATGCAGTCGCTGTGCTTCGAGGACTGGAAGCGCTTCGTCAGCGCCACCAGGGTCGCCTCGGTGAGCGTCAGGCCCGCGCGGCCCAGCGCGGACTTGAAGCGCGCGATGGAGATCTCGCCGGATCGGAGCTTGTCGCCGTCCGTGAGGAAGTCCTGGAGTCGCGCGCGCCGCGCGGCGAGCTGGGACACCAAGTCGTCGATGACCGCGACGACGTCGACGACGGGCAGCGCGACGGACTTCTTGAGCCGCTTGCCCGTGGGGAACTCCTTCTGCTTGTCGCTGTGCGTGCCCGAGAAGCCGTGGGATCCGACGGACCCGATCAACGACAGGAACTTGTCGTAGTTGATGTCCGCGCTGCTCAGCGTGTCCCGCGAGTGGGACGCGACCGCCGCGAGGGAGAAGGGCGGCTTGTCGACGCACGACGCGACCAGCGCCGCGAGCTCGTCCGCCGACATCTCGCCCAGGAGCCCGACCATGGACAGCACGCGGCGGAAGTGGGTCTCGCGCACGCGGCCCGAGTTCGCCTTGTCGAAGTCCTCGAAGAAGGGCTGCATCTCCAGGCCCTGGACCTTGACGATGTGCGACAGCCGCGCGATCGCCGGCTGCGCGGCGTCCAGGACGTCGTCCGTCGCGCCCGCGGTCAGCGACATGACCGTGGCGTCGTTCAGATCCTCGCCCGCGCGCGCCGCCGCCGTCTCCGCGGCGACGTCGGCCATGGGCCGCTTCTCCAGGCCCTCCGGCACGAAGACGCGGTCGACGTCCGTCACGAACTCGACCCACTTCACGAACGGCATGCCGTGCGTGTCCAGCGCGCCGCCGACGGCCGTGTAGGCGTCGCTTAAAACTTCCGCCTCCTCGGCGGACACGATGCCGTCGACGGCGGCGCGCAGGCCCCGGTAGAACTGGGACCGCGTGACGACGCCGCGGTGCAGCGGGTCGTCGTCGCGGAAGAACTCTTTCAGGCGCACGCGGTTCTGGAGCACCTTCTGGCGCACGTGCTGGAGGAGCACGGGCGCCGGGCGCAGCGGCGGCACGTCCATCTCGCCCGTCGTCGACGTCGCCAGCGACGGCAGCGACGCGGACATGGCCCTGGGGAAGCCCGTGCTTCCCGGCGCGTCCGCGAGCGGGCTCGGCGCGGCCTCGTCCGCGGGGCCCAGGGGCTTGTCCGTGACGTCGCCGAGGAAGCTCCGGTAGTTGACGTAGTGGTCCGCCGGGTGGCGGCCGTCCTGCGCCGCGTACGCGGCGAGCAAAGCCTTGAGCTTCGCGCGCGTGTCCGGCAGGAGGCCGAACTGCGCGAGCACGCGCTCGAACTGGTCCCGGGTGACGTGCTCGTTGCGCCGCGGGTCGAAGTCCTGGAACGTGGGCACGAGGAGCACGCGCCGCTTCTTGATCTTGTCGCGGATCTCGAAGAGGATGGCCTCGAGGCCCGACGAGGGCTTCGCGCACCACCGCACGCTCGACGCCTCCTTCTCCGGGCCGCACAGGTCCGCCATGATGCCCTCGATGGCGTCCACGAAGGACCGCCAGGAGACGACGTCCGGCGCCGCGCGGTACTTCTCCGCGAGCGCGCCGACGGCCGCGGGCGACAGCTTCGTCGTGAACGTCCGCCGGAGGCCCTGGACGAACTTGGGCTCGGGGCACGTGCCGTGGCGCAGGGGGTCGAAGTCCAGGAAGAACTCGGCGAGGCGGATGCGCCGCTCCGACACCTGCAGCGCGAGCTTGCGCTCCAGCCCCGCGAGCGACGCGTCGCGGTCCTCGGCCCAGACTCTATAATCCTCCGCGTTCGCGTTCAGCCTTCCGGAAATAGACTTGGCGCGCCCGACCTCGCCGGCCTTGGGCGTGCCGATGTTGAAGGTCGACACGTGGCCCACGCCCAAAGCCTCGACGTCGGCCTGGAGCGCGCGGAAGTGGACGCCCTGCGGCACCGCGTAGGCGGACGCGAGCTGCTCCGCGGTCGTGTTCGTCATGCGCCGGTGGAGCCGGTGGACGTTGCGCATGAACTCCGCCCGCGTGATGCAGCCGTCGTTGTTGTGGTCGAAGTCGACGAAGAAGTCCTTGATGACGACGCCCGACGCGGAGACCGACCGGCCCAGAGCCAACAACGTCTGCCGCAGCGCCGCGATGGCCGCGCCGTCGAGGCGCGGGTGGCGCAGGCCGATGCGCGAGTAGTAGATGGGCTCGTCGTCGAGCGCGAGCTTCACGGGGCTCAGGGGCGTCTTCTGGAGGCCCTTGATCGTGAAGACCTCGTCGACGTCGTCGCAGAAATCCGCGTAGCGCACCTTGCCCGGGTCCGAGGCGCTCGTGTAGTCGCCGACGAGGGCGTAGAGCTCGTCCTCGCCCACCGTCGCCATCTCCCGCGTCACGCCGCTCATGTCGAGCGCCCGCCGGAACTGGGCCGGCGTGCAGTGCTTCTTGCCCGTCGAGTCGAAGCTCAGGAAGAACTCGATGAGCCGCACGCGCCGCTGGCGCACGATGAGCCGGATTTTGTCCACGACCGCGCCGCTCGACAGCGCCATGGGGTCGTCGCGTGCGCCGGACGCGCGGAGGCAGCCGACGCTCTCCCTAGCAGCCCGAGCCCGTCGCGTTAAAGCGTGGGTGGGTGCGGATGCTGCGTATCCGCATGTTGCCGTCAATGTCTGCTCGGGCAGCACTATGGTCGAGCTGGAAGCGGAGCCGGGCAAGGAGCTGAGCGAGGCGCAAAAGGTCCAGGTGCTCGAGAATCTCCGTAAGAAATTTGTAGCCCGGCAGGAGGAGAAGCGCCTCGCATCAGTGAAGGCGGAACAGGAGCGCCCGGAACTGGAGCGCCGTCTTCAGGTTGGTCTGCAAACTCAGCTTCACTTCGCGACCTCAAAAGGTCTGCTGGGGTTAGCCAAGAAAGCTCTTGACGAAGGAGCCGACCCAAATCTCGGGCCGCAGCGTGACGACGAAGACTTCGACTTCGCTTCCTTACCGCTGCACGTCGCGATTAAATTTGAGCATTTAAAGGTGCTCGAGCTCCTTCTCGAGAGAGGCGCCGACGCCGAGACCGTCCCGGACCACTTCACGCTCGCTTTGCATCGTATGCTGGACAAGGTTCGCCCGCCAGCTTCGTTCGCTCCGAAGAAAGCGAAGCGTCGCACTCGGATCGTGATGCTGCTCATCGCTCACGGCGCGAACCCGAATAAGGTGGGAATAGATCCCGGATTTGGCATGGAGATGGCTACCGGTCTCGAGATGTGCGCGCGCCTCGGACGGGTCGACGCGGTCAAATTCCTCCTCGAGAACGGAGCCCGCGCCGACGACAGACTGAACGGGCCGAAAGCTCTCGTCGCGTGTATGTACGCACTCTCGGCGCCGGCAAATTCAAACAAGTTTTTCTGGGAAGATCCGTTTGCATGTCGTGCCGACCACATGGGCGTCGCGCGGCTGCTTCTCGCGCACGGCTGCGACCCGACGCGCGTCGTCGACAAGAAAGTTGACCCCAAGCGGCACGCCCCCGACTTCATCGACACGTCGCGCGACAGCGGTTCGACGGTGCGCTGCATCGCGAGGTCGCGGGGAGACTTTCAGGAGTTCGCGGAACTCTTCGACGAGCACCCGCGCGTGCAGAAAAAGCTCGCGCGGCGCCGGTGCGGAAATTGTCGGGGCGAGGCGCCGCTCGTCGTCCCGGCGTTCCAGCTCTGCGCCGGGTGCGAATCCGTTGCCTATTGCTCTCGAAGCTGTCAAAAGGCGCACTGGCGTCGGAGTCATCGGTTGACCTGTAAATTCTTTCGAAAGGTGAAGAGCGTCGCTCGCGATAAGCTGCTCGGTTTGGCAAAGGCAGTTGATGACTTCGCGATCTCAAATCCACAGATTCCCGGAGTGAAGCTGAATTTCAGCCAAACTGGCGAAGTGGCGATTCTCCATCGAGATTATATGAACCTTGAGAGCACCCGCGACGCGATCACGGCGTTCATGGCGAGCTGGGCGGCTGGCGCCGGATTAGTGGCTCCGCGCGTGGAGCGCGAGTACATATCCTAATAAGCGATGTGTAGTAGATTAGTCCCCCGAGAAGCCGAGCACGTCCCCCTCGAGGATGGCCGACAGGATCCGCGCGAGGACCGCGACGTCCGAGTAGGCCGGCAGGTCGAGGCGGTTGAAGCACGTGTGGGCCACGGGGAAGGCCTTGTCGCCGCCGGGCCGGCGGCGCAGCTCGAAGCCCTTCGTGACGCCGTCGCGGCCCTGGAGGTTCGCGAAGCCGCCCGCGGGCAGCCGGCTCGTGCCCGTGACGAACTGGAGGAGCTTCGCGCGCTTCTCGTCGGGCAGGCCCGCGACGAAACTCCAAAAGTTCGCCACGGCCGGGTCGTCGTCGTCGTAGCCCTGGGAGTACTCCGTGTGCGCGCGCCAGTCGCCGACGTCGACGTCGTCCAAGCCCGCGATCGCGAGTTCTAAATCCCCCGGGTCGAAGGCCGCCGCGTTGAGCGCCGCCAGGGGCAGCACCTCGTAGAAGCCCTTCAGGAACTTGCCCAGGGGCTTGGAGACGACGTCGAGCATGGCGAACTTGAAGAGCCGCGCGACGTACTCGTCCCTGTTCGACGCGTCGACGTCGCGGTCCGCGCCGCCGGGCCCCAGGTCCACGGCCCGGGCGCAGTCGCGGTCCCGGTAGGAGAACGTGAGGCACAGGGCCTCGGCGTCGGCCGAGTCGGCGACGTGGCGGCAGGAGCGGTAGAGCAGCGCGTCGACGTACTCGAGGTCGGAGAACGTCACGGGCATGGCCAGCAGGTGCTTGAGCATGGGCCGGTTGAGGTGCGCGGGGATGGTCTGGCCGTCGAACAAGGCCTTGGCGACGAGGCGCCCGGCGACCCGATAGTGCTTGGCGTCCTCGGGCGAAAAGGCCGCCGGGTCGCGCGGCGGCCGGATCTGGAGCGTGACGTTGTCCGTCGCCGCGAAGCGCCAGTACTTGGACTCGGGGTCCAGCACGCCCGCGGCGATGAGCGCCCAGCACTCGCGCGCCAAGCCCCCGGCGTCCATGCCCGGCTCGTCCGCGATGTCGAAGCGCCACGTCTTCCAGAAGTCGCGCGCCGGCAGCGCCGCCGCGAAATCCAGCGCGTCCCGCGCCGCCGTCTCCCGCCGCAAGATCACCTGGATGTGGCCGTCCTCCCAGGGCACGGCCAGGCTCTGGCAGGCCGCCTTCAATACGCCGAGCTTCGACGACAGCGGCACGCGCGGCGCGCGGCGCGGCCGGTCCGGCGACGTCGCCGCGGGCGCGACGAGCACGCGCCGCCGGCCGCCCTCGTCGCGGAAGCGCTGCACCAACCCTTCCACGTCGCCCGAGGCCGTCGCGACGCGCACGGCGACCATGGGCGCGCCGTCGTCGGGCGGCGGCCGCCCGAAAAACGCGTCGCCGACCTGGAGCCGCGGCGCGCCGGCCGCGGGCCGGCCCGCGTCGTCCGGCCGGAAAACCCCCAAACCGAACTTGCCGCAGCTCAGCACGGCGTAGGGCACCCAGCCGCCCTCCGGCGGCGACAACTCCGTCCCGTCCCACTGCACGCGGCCCCGCGACGTCAGGTTCCGCAGGAAGCTCAGCCGCCGGACGTCGTTCTTCAGCAGCGCCTCGCCGCCGTCGACGGCGACTTCGCCGTCGGAGGAGTCGTCGTCGCTCGCCGACGTGAGGTCGTCGTGGGCCGACGCCACCAAACTGCCGGACCGCGGCCGCGCGCCCTCGAAGACCGGGTGCTCGCGGCGGATCGACACCTCGACTTCGTCGCCGGTCAGCGGCGCGTCGTCGAAGCCCAGGATCTCGCGCCACGTGTTGCGCACGGCGTCGAGCGCGAGCTCGCCGTCCACGACGCGCTGGCGCGTCTCCGCGCCGCCGCGCCGGTCCAGCATGCCCAGCCGCACGGCCTCGGCCAACAAGGCCTCGAGCTCCGCCATGGGCGCCATGTCCGGCAGCGGCGGCGGCTCGCTCGGGGCGTCGCGGGCCGCCTCGACGTCGCGCGACCGGCCGCAGCCCATCTCCTTTGGGGTTGCCGAGGAGATGCCGAGGTGACTCGAGAGAGAAGCCGACGCTGTGGTAAATCTTGGCGAAGGTGCCGAAGCCTTGCACTTCGAGCAAAGCTTAGCAGAGGCCATCCAGCCACGCACGATGGCCGAGCCACCGGCGGACCTCCTCGCCGTCTTCGAGACATGGGTCGCGCAGAAGCCGGCGGCGCTCGTCCACACCTTTCTCGAGGGCGACGGCAGCGAGAGCGACAGCTACACCATGGGCCAGCTCAATCAGGCCACGAACGGCGTCGCCGCGCTGATCGCGGCCAAGGTCAAGCCCGGCGAGCGCGCCTTGCTCTGCTACCCGCCGGGCCTCGACTTCTTAGTCGCCTTCTACGGCTGCCTCAAGGCCGGCGTCGTCGCCGTGCCCGTCTTCCCGCCGGACCCGCGGAAACTCGGAGGCCCCGAGGCCGACGCGTTCGCGTCGATCCGGACGTCGAGCGGCGCCGCCGTCGCGCTGAGCACGCTGTCCTACATCAAGAACAAGGGTCTGGCGCGGTCCCTGCGCGGCTTCAAGAGCCTGCGGCAGGACGTCGCCAAGTGCGCGGATTTGGACGAGGCGTGCGAGTGGGTCGCGACGGACGCCGCCCCGGACGCCGCGGTGCCGCCCATGGTCAAGGCCGGCGACCTCGCCTTCCTCCAGTACACGTCCGGGTCCACGAGCGAGCCCAAGGGCGTCATGATCGCGCGGGCGAACCTCGCGCACAACCTGACCGGTATTACGGAAGCGCTGCGATCCGACGAGGCGACGGTCTGCGTGTCGTGGCTGCCCCAGTACCACGACATGGGCCTCATCGGCTCCTACCTCGGCACGCTCTACTGCGGCGGCAGGGGCTACCACTCGTCGCCTGTGGACTTCGTGCGGGACCCGACGCGCTGGGTCCGGGACATGACCAAGTACGGCGCGACGCACGTCCAGGCGCCGTCGTTCGCCTACGGCTTGGTCGCGCGCAAGTTCCTCGAGAGCGACACGAAGCCGACGGTGGACCTGAGCGCGCTCGTCCACGCCATCAACGCCGCGGAGCCCGTGCGGGCCTGCGACGTGGACGCGTTCCGAGCGGCCTTCGCGGACCGCGGTTTAAGGCCCGGAGCCATCTTCCCGACGTACGGCCTCGCGGAGCACACGGTCTTCGTCTGCACGAACGGCACGCAGCGCGTCGACTTTGACGCCGACGCTTTGGAGCACGGCCGGGCGGCCGTCGGCGGCGCGCGGACGACGACGCTCTTCGGCTGCGGCGCGCCGCCGGGCGGGTGCGCGATCGCGATCGTCGAGGACGGCGGCGCGGCCGCGGCCGACGGCGCCGTCGGCGAGATCTGGCTCCGGAGCCCGTCGCGGGCGCGGGGCTACTGGAAGTGCCCGGAGAAGTCGGCCGCGGACTTCGGCGCGTCGCGGCCGGGCGAGCCCGCGGCGTCGTTCGCGCCCGGGCGCGCGCGCTTCGGCGACGTCGAACCCGCGGGCTGGCTGCGCACGGGCGACCTCGGCTTCTTCCACGAGGGGGAGCTCTTCGTCTGCGGCCGCTTGAAGGACCTGCTCATCGTGCGCGGCAAGAACCACTACCCGCAGGACCTGGAAAAGACGTGGGAAGACGCGGCGCGCGGCGCGTTCCGCCCGGGCTGCAGCGCGGCCGTGGCCTGCGCCGGCGACGACGGCGCCGAGGGCATCCAATTCTTGTGCGAGACGTCCGGCCGGGGCGACGCCGCCGCGGCGGCGGCGGACGCCGCGCGCGCGGTCGCGGACCGCCACGGCGTCGAGGTGACGCGCGCGACGGTCGTCGCCGCGCGGACCGCGCCGAAGACGACGTCGGGCAAGATCGCGCGCAAGTGGTGCGCCAAGGCGCTCGCCGGCGGCGACCTGGACGTCGTGTACGTCTTCAACGGCGGCGGAAAGGCGCCGATCCGGAAGCGGCAAGGCGACGCGAAGGCGACGGACTGCATCAAGACGATGAGCCCGGAGGTCCGCGCGGAGAAGCTCGCGGCGCTGGCGGCCATGGCCGACGGCGATTTGCTGAACTCCGTCGTCGCGCTGGCCGCGGGCGTCATGAAGGTCCAGCCGCGCGACCTCGACGTCGACGGGCCCGTCGCGGCGCTCGGGCTCGGGTCCATGGAGGGCCTCCACCTCCTGACGGTCATCGAGGAGGCCCACGGCTGCGCGCCGGACGCGGAGCTGCTCGCGGACGTCGACATGACGCTGCGGACCCTGTGCAGCGTGCTGAAGCGCGGGGGCAAGGCGGGGCCGCGCGCGAAGATCGTCGACGGCGCGAAACTCGCGAAAGAACTGGAGGAGGCGGACCTCGCCTTCGCCGGCGCGGCGAAGCGCATCGCGTCGAAGCGCAAGGACCGGGACCGGCGCTGCACGCTCGCCCAGGCCCACCTCGCGACGGGGGCGTTGGCGTGCGAGCCCGCGGCGCCGGGCGGGCGCTTCGCCGCGTTGGTCGACAAGGGCCCCGCGGCCGTCCTCGTCGCCTTCGCGGCGTCCGTCGTCCTTTTGCTCGCGTTCCTGGCCTCCTGCGCCGTCGGCCCCGCGGCGACGATGGGCATTTTGCTGGCGACGCCGGTCTGGCTCACGTCGCGCGGCGCCAAAATCGCCGGCGCGTCGCCGCAGATCGACAAGAAGCGGCGGGCCTTCAAGCACCGCTTCCTCGCGTCCGTCCACGCGAAGCGGCGCACGCGTGTGTACGTCGCGGACCCCGAGGCGCTGCTCCAGGCGACGACCGCGCTCGTCGTCGTCCGCGCGCACGCGGAGCCGTCGCGGCTGGACCAGCGCGCGTTCCACCTCGCGACGGCGGCTTTGCTGCCGGACGTGCTCGGCGCGCCCGTCGCCGCCCTCGCGGACCGGGACTACCTCGGCGCCGCGGCGCTCCACTTCCTCTTCGACGCCGCGCGCGCGCCCGCGCAGCCCGACGCGGCCGCGCAGCTCCTCTTCGCGAAGAAGCACGCGGCCATCGTCCTCGACGACGCGCGCGCGCCGCTCAAGGACCTGTGCACGCTCGCGGCGACGGCGGGGGCGGCGCTCGTGCCCGCGGCGTCGGCGCTGTCGGCGACGGGCGCCGCGGCCGTCGCGCTGGGGGCGCCCCTCGCCGGCGACCGGGACGCGATCCTCGCCGGCGCGACGGCGGCCCTCGGCGAGCTCGGCGAGACCGCCGCCGGGATGCTCTAAGTTTTGCTGTTTTTTTCCCATGCCCCACAGTGATCTCTAGGATTCGTTAGTGGTATCGGCGGTTCGCGCTCCGTACCGACGCCGCGCGGAACTCGAGGTCGCGCCGCGACGCCGACTCCGACAGCGACTCGATGGTCTGGCGCAGGACGCGCTGGGCCTCGGCGTCGTCGAGGTCGCCGTCCGCCTCGTCGAGGGCGACGGCCGTCTGCCGCTTGAGCACGAGCGGCCGGAGTTTTCGGCCCTCGGCGACGGCGGCCGCGAAGAAGCCGGCCCGGGCGCCGCCGCGGGACAGCGACGGGGGCTCGCTGCGCGCCGTCGCCGGCGCCTCGCCGTCGTCCATGGGCGCCGAGGACGCCACGTCGTCGCCGAAATCCTTGCGCGGGGCTGCCGCGGCGCCGGCGACGGGGCCGCTGCCGGAGGCGCGCAGGCGCTTGGCCGCGGCGCTGTCGATGGCGTTGGCTGGGAAGGTCCTGAACGCCCGTTTGCGGCCGCCGCGGTAGAAGAAGGTCGTTTGCGTGGAGCGCGGCGACATTACACGTTGCGCGGCTCTCCGTTTCTACGCGCGGAACCGCGCCAACAGACAGAGCCGCTGGAGGGGCAGCATCCCCAGGTGCCCTGCCGTATCAACCCCGTGCTGCGTCGTGGTGGCTGCACTTGGGTAGATCGGCCATCAATTACGTCTGCTCGTGCCCCCCCGCGTCGCCTTCAGTTCGCCGTTCTGGGCGCCCACTTCGTCATTCGAGACCATCGAAGCCTTCGTGCCATGCTTGCCGAGGATGTCGCGCGAAAAAATTGCGGGCGCGCGCGTCGCCGAATCGCTGCTCACCGCTTCGCCGCTTCGCAGGCAATGAAGCTCTCGCTCTTCGCTCTCTTCGCCGGATCCGCCGCGGCCTTCGCGCCGCAGCGCGCGGCGCCCCGATCCGTCGCCATGCGGTCGGATCTCGAGGGCCGCATCGACAAGATCGCCGCTGACGCGAAGACGATGTTGGCGCGTCCGCCGCGTCCGCCGATCGCGCCGCCGCGGCCGCCCTCGGCCCCGCGCGCGCGGCGCGCGCCGGGGCGACGCCGCGCGCCGTCGTGTGCCGGTCGCGCGGCGCGCCGCCCGCCGCGAAGAAGCCGCATCCGCGCGCGGCGGGATCTCTCGAAACCGCCGCCGAATCGCGCGCCCCTCCGCAGGACGACAAGATCAAGACGACCGGCGGCGCCGGCGCCCCCAGCGCCGCGGGCACGCCCGTGGCCGCGGCCGGCGGCGCGGGCGTCGACGAGCTCGTCAAGAACCTCAAGGACAAGTCCGAGCAGCTCGCCAAGGAGATCAAGGCCGAGATCGGCAAGAACTAGGCCGCCCCACCGCTCGCGCGCGCTAATTCGTGCATCGTCAGAGTGTCGCGCATCGCCGGAATGTCGCCTTATCGGGGATGTCTCTAGGCGGCGTCGTCGTCCTCGAGGCGGGCGACGAGCTCCGCCTTTTTGCCGCCGACCTTGAGGCCGCGCTCCTTGAGGACGGCCTTGAGCTCGGCGACTTTCA
>Ga0257106_1001645_pt1 | contig 10850 bp, 7 predicted proteins | sample LP_taG_3_FD_190177 | JGI IMG/M metagenome (GOLD analysis project Ga0257106, IMG submission 190177) | Marine microbial communities from Northeast Subartic Pacific Ocean, Canada - LP_J_2011_P26_10m | ecosystem: Environmental > Aquatic > Marine > Oceanic | place: Canada: Northeast Subartic Pacific... | reverse complement strand
AGGGCTGATTTCTGAGGAGGATCTGAGTATGATTGAGTTCAAAGTGTCGCCGTTGGAGCAGACCGAAGAGCGACAGCCCGCCCAGAGGAGACATCGATCGCCATGACTGAATGCGTGACCCCCGGCGGCGTCCGCCGCATCCGCGAGTCCACCGATGGACCCCTCTCCGACGTCTCCGTCCAGGTGCGGAACGCCCCCTTTCCGGGCGCCGGGCGTTTGCGGGACTGAAACTTCGGTGTTTCAAAAAGCATCGGGGAAACCCGAAGGCTCGAAGACGCGCCGCTCGCACGACGCGACGCCCGTCGGCCCGTACACTCGCCGCGTTCTGACATATCGCCCTTCCCCCGATTCATCCCAGGTGCTCAACCTCAAGACCGAGTCTGACATGTTCAGGTACGACCGCGATTCCGGCGAACTCCCGGTTCAAAATCCTTGGCACCCACGCTCAGCTCTTGGCACCCGAATTCAAATTTCCAATCGCCCCACGGACCTTTCCAACCTCACGCGCGCGCATCACCCCAAAACGCCTCGCTGACCCCCGCCATCACCCACCACCCACCCCACTCACACCAGCGGCATCCTCAACGACGGCGAGTCCAAGCTCGACGCCACCTTCTCCGCCTCCCTCAAGGACAAACTCATGAACGAGGTCAAGCCCCACGCCGTCCTAAAGCTCACGGACGTCACTTACGACAAGACACGAGCGATGGTCAACAAGTTTGAAATCGTCGGCTCACTCCCCGACGAGTACAAGAAGGCCATGGACCCCGTGACACCAGCGCCCGTCAAGAAGGAGGCGGCCGCCATGCCCACCTCCAGCGGCAAGAAACATCTCACCATCGCGGCGCTCAATCCGTACATGGGCACGTGGACCGTCAAGGCTAAGCTCGCGGCGAAGGGCAACGTTCGCACCTTCCGCAACGCGCGCGGCGAATCGTCCGTGTGCACCCTGGAGTTCTGCGACGCGGAAGGAACCGCGATCCAGGCTACGCTGTGGAAAGATGCCATCGACAAGTACGACTCCGTCCTCGAGGTTGGCAAGGTGTACTACGTGTCCAAGGGCAGCCTCAGGCCCGCGAACAAAAAGTACAGCTCCGTCAACAACGACTACGAGATGTCCCTCGACGGCCGGTGCGAGATCGAGCTCTGCGCGGAAGGCGACTACGACGCCGCGAAGATGACCCGCGCGTACGACCTGTGCAAGATTGACCGGCTCGCCCGCAAGATCGGAGGGCGCGGCACCGTCGACGTCCTCGCCGTCGTCACCGCCGTCGGCGACCTCGGCTCCATCAAGCGCAAGTCCGACGGCGGCGAGCTCCAGAGGCGCGACCTCACCCTCCTCGACGACACCAAGCGCACCGTCACGTGCACCCTGTGGAACTCGTTGGCTGTCGAGCAGGGCGAATCGCTCCGCAACGCCGTCGCGCCAATCGTCGCCATCCGCGGCGTTCGAGTCTCCGACTACAACGGCGTCTCCGTGTCCACCCTCGCGCGGTCCGAGCTCGTGCTCGAGCCCGCGAGTGCGGACATCGGCGAGAAGGCTGCCGCGCTCCGCGCGTGGTACGATTCCGAGGGTGCATCCGCCGATGTGGTCGCCGCGGGTGAAGGCTTGGCGTCGGCGCGCAAATCGGGCGACGGCGCCGGGCGGATGGAGCGCACGGACTTCAACGCGCTTCAGCCCGCGCTCGTCCCGCCCGCCACCGAGCCACCCGCGATTGGCATCCTCGGCCACTCCACCATCGTCCTGATCAAGCCCGACCAGGCTATGTACTACGCCTCCAACCCCGAGGAGGGCAACAACAAGAAGGTGGTTCCCACCGCGGGTGGCAAGTGGGAGGACCCGGCGAGCGGCAAGGTTTACGACGAGTGCCAGTACAGGTACATCGTTCGCATGAAGATGTCCGACGCCAAGGGCGGCGGATGGGTCAACATCTTCCACGAGCAGGCGGTCGAGATGCTCGGCATCGACGCCGATGCCCTCCACGCGCTCAAGACGAACAACCCGAGCGCGTACGAGCGCAAGATCAAGGCGGCGCAGTTTTCATCCTGGAACGTCATGGTGAAGGCCAAGACTGAGGAGTACCAGGGCGAGAGCCGCCGCAGGCTGACGGTCATGAAGTGCCACAAGCCGGACTACGCCGCGGAGAGCAAGAACCTTCTCAAGCTCATGGGCATCGCGACGCCCGTCGCTTAATACGTCTTGAAGTCTAAGTCTCGCGGCGGATGTTTGAATGTGACGTTTGAATGATGTGTGACGTATTCGTATTCGTATTTCGGGTCGAGGGTGCCCGTCGGTGGTGGCTGTGTGGGGACGGGAGCCCGGAACTGGGGAGGTTCTGTGTTAGAGTCGAGGCGGAGAGCGAGGAGGTCTTTCTATCACCGGCGGCCGCGCGATGCACGTCGCGCGGACGCCCGCACTTGTCGTAGCAGTTGCGCTGAGGAGGCGATTAATCTTTTCCAATATTAACCGTATTCTTCGCACCAACGTCAGTGGCCACACAGTTAGACATGAGAAAATTCATCCTCGTCACGAGAAACGCGTTTTCCGCCCACCATTTCGCGCGGTTTGGATGACGGCGCCGGTTGAACTTAAATTCGGCGCCGATCTGACACACTCGCACAGTGTGTTACCGCGCATGTCCGCTTTCGCAGCTCATCAGGTCACCGCGCGCCTCGCCGCCCGTGCTGTTTACCGCCTCGTCAAGGTGCGTTCACTGCCGATGACCGTACACCCCGGCGCCCGGCCCCGCCCGCCGCACCCGCGGCGAATACAAACGAGTGCAGGCTCGCTTTTGCAGTCGCTTTTACCTCGTCGATCCGATCGGCTCCCTCACCGTCCGCGCGCTGACATTCTCTGACACGCCTTCGATACATCCTTCATCCTACATCCACACAGAACACCCGCATCGCGATGAGCACCCGCGCCGCCGCGGGTCCCTCCTTCCTCTCCGGCGTGGAGCGCGCCCCCGCCGACCCCATCCTCGGCGTCTCCGTCGCCTTCCGCGAGAGCACCAATCCAAACAAGCTCAACCTCGGCGTCGGGGCCTACCGCACCGAGGACCTCAAGCCGTACGTCCTCGACGTCGTCAGGCAAGCTGAGAAGCGCATGATCGAGGCGGACTTCGACAAGGAGTACCTCCCGATGCAAGGACTCGCCGAATTCAACGAAGCGACCCGAAAGCTCCTCCTCGGCGACGCCTCCAAAGCCGTCGCGGACGGCCGAGTGGCCACCGTGCAGTCCCTCTCCGGCACCGGCTCACTCCGCGTGGGCGCCGCGTTCATCGCCAAGTTCATGCCGGGCGCGGCGGTGTACCTCCCGAACCCAACCTGGGGCAACCACAAGAACATCTTCGCCGACGCGGGCGCCGCGTGGAAGGAGTACCGCTACTACGATAAAGCGACAATCGGCCTCGACCTCGAAGGCATGATCGCGGACTTGAACGCGGCACCCGCCGGGTCCGTGATCTGCCTCCACGGCTGCGCGCACAACCCCACGGGCGTGGACCCGACCAAGGAACAGTGGTCCGCGATCGCGGATGCCGTGGAGGCTAACGAATTAGTTCCGTTTTTCGACGTCGCGTACCAGGGCTTTGCGTCGGGATCGCTCGAGGAGGACGCGTACGCGCCACGGCTGTTCGAGTCTCGCGGCATCGAGTTCTTCTGCGCGCAATCGTACTCCAAGAACCTCGGTCTGTACGCCGAGCGCATCGGCGCCATCAACGCGGTGGTAAACGACAAGGAGACGGCGGAGAAAACGCTGAGCCAGGTGAGTTACATTTGAGTTTATTTGCGTACTGTATGGGCAATTGGACTGACGTCGTGTTTTGTGAACACAGATGAACCGCATCGCTCGAGCCATCTACTCGAACCCGCCGGTGCACGGCGCGCGCATCGCCGCGACGGTGATCAACGACCCGGTGTTGTTCGCGCGGTGGAACGAGGAGATGGGGGAGATGGCCGGCAGGATCAAGACGGTCCGCGCCATGCTGTACGATAACCTGTGCGTGCTCGACCCGAACAAGGATTGGAGCTTCGTGACCAGGCAGATTGGCATGTTTTCGTTCACGGGGCTGTCGCCGTCGCAGGTGAAGCACATGACGGAGAAGCACGCCATCTACATGACCGGGGACGGGCGCATCTCCCTCGCGGGGCTCAGCCAGGCTAAGTGCGAGTACCTCGCCAACGCCATCGTCGACTCCTTCACGGTCGAGTGATGATGAGAACGGAAGCGGGGGCGGCGTTGTGGAAGTTGAAATTTATTGAAGACTGAATTGCTAATTAGACCGAATACCGTCTCAAGCGCCTATGAACAGACCGGGGAGCGCCTCTCGTAGCTCCTTGAGGTTCACCGCGCTGATCGTGGCGTCCGGGGTGAACCCCCCGTTTTGCCCAGACTCCTCCGCCGCGGTCTTCCCGCTGACCAGCACCGCGGTGAAGCCCATCTCTTTCGCGGTGACCAGGTTCTTGACGGAGTCCTCGAAGAAGGCTGTGCCGTGCGGGTCGATCTTGGCCCGGGCGCACACCGCCTCGAACGCGGCGCGCTCCGGTTTGCACACGTCGCCCATGAAGTCCGCGCCGTACACGGCGTCGAACTCGCCCTCCAGCCCGAGCACCTGCAGCGCCTCGATGGCTTGCTTCTCCGCGCAGTTGGTCAGGACAATCTTTTTCATGCCCGGGAACGCGCGCAGCATCTCGAGCGCGTCGAAGTTCGCCTCGAGAAAATCCGCCGGGTCCCCGCGGATGTGCGACCAGTACTTCTCCCTGTCGAACTCGAACCCCATGCCCTGCCTCAGCGCGCGGAGGGTCTGGTTGTAAGCCTTGAAGTGCGTCCACCATTGCTCCTTCGCCGACTCGATCGACTCCACCTTGAGCTCGTCGACCATGAACTCGAACACTCTGTCGCGAACAGCCTTCTCGTAGCCGTTCTCGATCGGGTAGAGAGTTCCGTCGAGGTCGAAGAGGAGCGTGTGCACGCCCGCGCCGATCTTTGGGGACATGGCGAGCCTCGTGAGGTGTGCCTTGTGATGTCGTGTTCTACATCGCACGTTGACACTTACAAGTAACGAACAATTGCAATTCAGTAATTCGTAATTCATCTTCGACTGTTTGCGCGTACGAGCTGTTCACGATCTCGATTCGAGATATTTCCCACTCGACGATGGTGATTTTTTTTTTTGATTGGCTGAGATATTCCGTTCGCCGTTTGACTGTCCGCGAGTCCGATCGGACGCCGCCCGGCACTGTTGCACTCGCAGAAGCGGTGCGCATTCTCCCGAAGCCGACCTTCGCTTCACAGGTGAGCGACACACGCGACCCGCGCTCGGAACCCACACCCTCGCGTCTCGATTACGAGCGCCGCGTCCTTCGGGTCATCCGACCGTCATCTGATTGTTTGTTTTTGGAGCCTCCCTCAAACGGCGGTGCCCCCTGGCGAGCGGGAGCGGACGCGCGCCCCGATCTCGGCGTCGACGCGCGCGCCCGACCCGCGCGTGCCTTCCGCACCGGCGTGACACGCGCTCAGTCGTGGGGAAGCGCAGTCGGCGCGTCTCGCGTGCGCCCTATCGCGCCCGCGTCGGCTCGAAGCGCGTAACCCTGACGCCCGGACACATCCGCGCGGAAACTCGAAACTCGGTTCCCCGATTGCAACCCCGACCGCTGACCTTCCCCCCGCCCACCTCTCCTTTCCCATCCGCCCGCACGAAGAGACCATGCACGGTTTCAAGTCCTACTTCCCGTCCTCCCTCTACACCCCCACCGCGGCCTCCGCGGTGGCTGACGCCAAGCGCGGCGCCGCGCCATTCGCGGCGCCCGTCGCCGGTTTCGCGCCGTCCAACTTCCAGCATCCCGCCGCGGGCTTCATGGCGGCTTCGTCGCAGGAGCACGGCACAGACTACTTCCTCAAGGGTGCGCTCGCGGGCGGCATCTGCTGCTCCGTGACCCACGGCGCGCTCACCCCCGTGGACGTCGTCAAGACACGCATGCAGCTCGACCCGAGCAAGTACACCGGCATGGTCTCCGGCTTCAACAAAGTCATCGCGGAGGAAGGCGCGGGCGCGCTGCTCACCGGCCTCGGACCCACCGCCTTTGGCTACTTCGTCCAGGGCTGGTTCAAGTTCGGAGGCGTGGAATACTTCAAGATCCAGGCCCACAACTCCATGACCCCGCAGCAGACTTGGGATAACCGCAACTCGATCTACCTCGGAGCGTCCGCGGCGGCTGAGTTCATCGCCGACATCTTCCTCTGCCCGCTCGAGGCGACCCGCATCCGCCTCGTCTCCAACCCGACCTACGCCTCGTCGATGGTCGGCGCCATGTCCAAGATGGCCGGCGAGGAGGGCGTCATCGGCGCCTTCTACTCCGGCTTCGGTCCCATCCTCGCCAAGCAGGTGCCTTACACCATGGCCAAGTTCGCCGTGCAAGGCATCGCGGCGGAGCGGATTTATGAATCCATCGGCAAAACCCCCAAGACGTGCTCGCAGGGTGAGAACATCTCCGTGTCCCTCGCGTCCGGTGTCGTCGCCGGTGTGACCGCGGCGATCATCTCCCACCCGGCGGATACCCTCCTGTCCAAGATCAACAAGAAGGGCGCCGGCGGCACCGGCGGCATGCTGTCGCGCCTCGGGAACATCGCCGCCGAGACGGGGATGTGGAAGCTGTGCACGCAGGGTCTCGCCGCGAGGTGCGTGATGATCGGTACCCTCACCGCCGGACAGTTCGGCATCTTCGACATCGTCATGAACGCGGTCGGCGCGTCCAAGTTCCACTTCCACGATCCCTCGAAGCCCGCCGACCACTAAGGTCATCGTCGGCGTTCTCTTGTAACGAATTCTTATACATATGTTGTGTCCTCCAAGACGTTCTCGTGTAGTGTTCGCGCCTCGCGTGCTATTACAGAATCTCATTCCTACGCCCGCACTAGTTCTCTCTCACATCCTCCCTCATGATATCATGTACTCGGCCGGCGTCACCTTAATAAAAGAATATAACCCGGTTCAGGCGAGGACGGCGAGGATGTCCTCCTCCGTCACGAATTTGCCCTTTTCGCCGTCGGCAAACTCAAAGTCGGACCCCGCGAAGCCGTTGATGAGAACCTTGTCGCCGGTCTTGACAGCCTTGCACTCGGGACCGGCGCCGACGATCTTGCCGGTGACGGAGGACCCGGGTCCGCTGTTCTCGGTGGACGCGGTGAGGAGGATGCCGCCCGCGGAGGTGGTCTCAACCTTGTCGGCGATGACGAGGATGCGGTTGCCGGTGGGCTTGAGGTCGGAGGGTTTGAGGCCCGCGCGCGCGACGACGGCGGCGCGACGGGTGGAGACGACCTTGCGAGCCTTGAGGGCCTGTTTGGGACGAGGGAAGGACGGGGTGGGAGGATCGTCAGTGGAGGCTCATGGGTGAAATCGTTGGGTGAAATCCAAAGGCGCGTGAGCGACCAAAACCCTCTGGATAGGGTTGAGTCCGGCATCGGGCCTCGGGGCTCGCGACGATGCCGTTGAGCTCCCGACGCGGATCCCGACGCTCTATGAAGGTACCGCGAGGTGCGTCGCGGGTGTCGAATGTCGACGTGGACCCCGCATCGACCCACCGCGGTCGCCTCTCGCGCTCCTTTCATCACGGGAAAAAGCAACCGATTCGCGGCGGAAACTGCCGAGTTCTTCCATTTCCCCCGGAAGCGCGGTGACACGGCGAGACGCGCGTACCTTGACGGAGCCGAAGGCGGCGGCGTTGGCGGAGATGGTAAAGGCGGACATGATTACGTGCGAGTGAGACTCGTGCGTGACGTGTAGTGGCGCAGAGCCGCGCTTCCGAAGGTTCGAAGGTCAAACGCGAGCTTCGAAACGAAAAAGAGCCGAGATCTCATGCAGATTAATTCGTATTTCAGGATCGTATGAGCAAACATGCATATAACGTAAATAGGACATTCCATAACCACGAAGGCTGTGTTGAGAAAAATAACGCGCAAAAACGCTGAAAAAACGCGGCTGAACGGAAAAGGTTTACAACTGGCACGCCGTACTTGCCGGCCAGTGGTGACACGCGCGAGGCCTCGGTGTTGGGCGTTCGATCGCGTCGCGATGATTTCGGGCCCCATGGCGATCGGGACGCCGCTTTCGACGCCGTCAAAGGTGGCGGGTCGACCCACACGAGTGAGAGCCCCACGCCCCGTCAGCAGCGCTGTGTGTCAGATTTCGACACGACGCGACGTCGAGGCACGTGCGCCCGGCGGGCGGCGGCTCCGATGCGCGGGTGCCCGGACGACGCGCGTCTCGATCACCGGCCATCGAAGTGACCGCCTCCGCGTCGGATCCGCGTCCATTCCCATCGGCGGCGCGTCGTCATCCGACGCGGATCCCACTTCCGAGGACGACGTCGGGACGCCAGCGCCCAAGGATGACGCTACCCTCACGGACATCGCGCCGGAACCCAAGTCCAAGTTTCTCCGATCCATCGGCGTCACCAACGGCATCCTCGGCGTGTCGCAGGACAGGGTAGAGATGGTCGCCAGGCAGGCGCTACCGGTCATGGGAGGGATGGCGAGCCAAAACGTGCTGAACCTCGCGGACAGCGCCATGGTCGGGCGGCTCGGAACCGCGTGCGTCGCCGCGGTGGGCATCAGCAGCACGCTCAACTTCCAGTGCCAAGCCGCGCTGCAAGGGATATCGTCCGGGGTCCAAGCCATGTCCGCGCGACGCATCGGGGAAGGGAAATCGTCCGTCGCCGCCGTTCCCCTCAACGCCGCGCTCATGCTATGCCTCCTCTTCGGGATACCCATGGCGCTGTGGGCGTACACAAACGCGCCGATGCTCGTCACGCGGCTCACGTCGGACCCCGCGGTCATAGACCAGGCCATACCGTACCTGCAAGCACGCCTGGCGGCGGTGCCCGCCGTGGGTATCAATTTCGCCTTTCGTGGGTTCTGGAACGCGGCGCAGCAACCATCGATATACATGAACACGCTGCTCGTGATGCACGCGGTGAACATCGGTTTATCGCTGAGTTTGATCTTCGGCGTGCCCGCGCTGGGCGTGCCGGCGATGGGTGTCGTGGGAGCCGGGATCGGCACGTCGGTGAGCGTGTGGGTCGGGTCCGCGCTATACCTGCGCATGGGATTGACCCGGGCGAGAGAAATGGGCTTCGCGTGCTGCGTCCCGAGCGCGAACGATTTCAAGGTTTTACTGAGGCAAGCCGCGCCGACGTCCGGGACGAACTTGCTGTTCGCGACGGGGATGGCTGCGATGTACTGGATCGTCGGTCGCCTCGGCACCGCGGAGACCGCCGCGGTGAACGTGCTCATCAACCTGATGCTGACGCTGGTGCTCCCGTGCATGGGGATGGGACTCGCGGCGGGCGCGCTCAGCGGCAGGGCGCTGGGGCGCGGTGACGTGGAGGACGCGACGCAGTGGCCATGGGACGTCGCGAAGCTCACCGCGGCGTTGATGTTCGGCGTCGGGCTCATCGCGGTGCTCATACCCGAGCTGTTGCTGAAGATCTTCCTGACCAACGAGGACGCCATCCGAGTCGCCACGTGGCCCCTTCGGTTCACCGGTATAACCGTCGCGGGCGATGCGCTGTCGCTGACGATGCAGAACGCGCTCTTGGGCGTCGGGGACGCGGCGCGGGTGGCGATGGTGTCCATCGGCACGCAGTGGCTTTTGTTCCTGCCGGTGGCGTACGTTGGTGTGACGAAGTGGGGCTTCGACCTGAACTGGATGTGGGGTTTATACGTGGGGCAGCGGGTGCTGCAGGCGGTGATCTACGCCGCCATGTGGAAGGACGGCAAGTGGAGGAAGATCAAGCTGAGCTGACGATTGTGTTGTTGTTGGCGTGCGCGTTGGGCGCTTGAGGAGCGTGAGGGTTTTGGCTCCGGTGTTGTAACGAGTGTACCGTATCTTTCAACTTTCTCGCGAGTATTATGGTAATATTACGACAGCAAGATGTGGAGCGTGGAGATGACCAGCAACGGGACTAAGCCCCGGGTGTGCACCGCGTGATCGTCGTCGTCTTGGATGAGGTTTGGTGGTTGCGGCGATGGCGGCGGTGGAGGCGGCGGAGGCGGAGCCGGCGGCATCAACGCCGCCGCGGCAGACGCCTCCGTCTTGAACGTCTCCAGGGTGCTCGAGTCCACGCCGTCGATCGTGCCGAGTTCGGTGATCGGGTCGATGGGGTCGCTCGTCTCGACTCCCGTCACGCCCTTCGCCTTGAGCGAGTTCTCCGCGGCGGTGAGCATTGAGTCATCAACTTCAGCCTCGCTGAAAAACACAGAGACTTCGTACGTGGTCGAGGCGAGTGAACGACGCCTTGATGCCGCCGTCGCGATGCACGCGCCGAGTGAGCTCGAGAGTCCCGCCTTGGTGTAGTAGTCCGAGCATGCGGTGTCTTCGTCTGGAGCTGTCAGCTTGGCGGACATCTTCTTCACCTTCTTCCCGCCGATTGCCGCGTCGGCGAGCAGCTTGGCTTTTTTCTTCAGCTTCGCGTCCGTCACGCCGTCGAGCATGGTGTCGCGGGTCTTCTCGGCTTTCTCCTTCGTCTCCTTCGCATCGTCATTTTTGTTCGGCGAGGAACTGCTCGGGCTGCTCGGGCTGCTCGGGCTGCTCGAGTTGCTCAGACTGCTCGAGTTGCTCGGACTGCTCGGGTTGCTCGGGCTGCTCGGGCTGCACGTGGCTCTCGTCAGCACCCGATCCAAACACGACGATGTCCCCGAGACTGTGTACCCGGCGTCGCACTCGGGCTGGCACGAAGATCCGCTGGCCAGCGTGTCGGTGCAGGTACCGACGGCACCGTTAACGATGCGAACGTTGGCATCGCAAGCGTTCTCTTTGCGCACCCAAGCGGTGGGACGTGCACGTGCACGC
>Ga0257106_1001644_pt1 | contig 10850 bp, 6 predicted proteins | sample LP_taG_3_FD_190177 | JGI IMG/M metagenome (GOLD analysis project Ga0257106, IMG submission 190177) | Marine microbial communities from Northeast Subartic Pacific Ocean, Canada - LP_J_2011_P26_10m | ecosystem: Environmental > Aquatic > Marine > Oceanic | place: Canada: Northeast Subartic Pacific... | reverse complement strand
CCGCGCGTTTCGGGTGCTTGAAGTTCACACACTCCTTCGACCAAAAGCGAACGAAAGGGAGAGCGAGAGAGAGAGAGAAAGAGAGAGAGAGAGAGAGAGCGGTGCATCCTCCCGAATAGGAAAAGAAGAGGAAGGATGATGACGATGCGGACGAACGGATTTTCCTCCGTATCTTCCCCTCATCCGTGTTTGAGTTCTCGGTCGTCAAAGACGATTCAGACGATTCAGACGACGAAAACGACGACCTTTAATACTAAGAGGCGAATGAAAATGTCCACCGTGAAAAGTGTTTCGGCTTCAGGAGGTAGGAAAGGCGAATATTACGTCGGACAAGGCAAGTGGATTAAAGACCAAGACGGATTAGAGGAGAACAACAAAGGATTGGTCTCCGAGACCGGTCGAGATGCGGTCGTCGGCGGGTTCGCCGGAGGCGAGAAAAGGTTGCAAGACTATCGAAGTCAACTCAACGCGGCTAATGCGCAAGAGAAGGCGAAGGAAAAAAAGAAACCGAGGAAGGAGACGAAAGAGGTGGTGCTCGGGAAGGACTTTAACAGCTCCGCGGGCGGGATTTTCTTCGGCGAGGTTGGTTTACAATCGTGGAAAGAGACCGGGCGGATTCCTACGAGGTCGAAAGAGGCAACGTTAGGTTGGGGGCCACCGGTTTTGTTGGCGTTAGTGGCCGCGGCCGGGGTGACGTATAAGACGACCGGGGCGTTGAGCGTAGACGCGTTGACGAAGACGGTCGAGTCGGTCGGGTCCGGGGTGACGAACATCGACGTGAACGACGTCGTCGGGAAGGTTGGCGGTGCGGTCGGTGCGTTGGACGAAGGCGCGAGCGTGTTACCGCCGGAGGTGAGAAGTGTGGCCACACAAGCTGCGTTGGTCGGGTTTGGCGTGTTGGCATTGTACGCGTTGATTGGGAACGTTGTGAAAACGGCGAAGAAAACGGGCGGCGATTTCGCGAAGATTGCGCTGTTGGTCACAGTTACGTGGACGATTGCAAAACAGATTTTGCATTAACGTTACATCTACGGTACCAGGTACCGAGTAAATATATAATACTAGCACTTCCTCCCCAGCATACTAATCTACCTATAACAACAAGTTAATTCTATTCTCTAACTAATTTTTCAATCGTCTTCGTCCAATGAAAGCGCTGCGAATGCGTTCGAAGGCCCCGCTTTTCTACTATTCCGCTCGTCTCCTTCGCTCTCGTCGCTGTCGTCGTCGTTACTTTTAATATCCACTTTCTTTGGAGCAGGATCAAAGCACGGATCTTCGTCGTCGAAGTAATCGATTAAATCGAGCGCATCGTGAGCACCACCACCACCCCCATCTTCTGCGAGAATAAGTCCGTTATCATTTCTGTTCATCTCTTCCAATTCTTCTTCGAAGCCTTCTTCGTTCTCGATGTTCACGTCCTCGTCCGCGAGCGGTGCGTGAGCCGAATCTCGCCTCGCTTTAATCGCGACGTTATCTATTGGTGGAGGAACGGCGTACGGTGATTTACCGTCCAAAACGCGTTTCAACGCAATCACGCCTCCCGCGCGGTCGTCCGGTCGTCCGCCGGAGACGAGGAGCTTTCGTTTCAACGCCGTTTCGCGAGCTAAAGACAACGGTGACCAAGGAAGAAACCCTTCGAGAACGTCCGAAGCGTCTCGCAATTCTAAAACTTCGCTGTCGTACAAATCTGTAGGCAACGCTGAAATTTTCAACGTTTCCGGGAGCGTCTTGGATAGTTCTTCGGCTAAACGACGATCTTTCTCGTTGGACGTCTTGCTGTCCGCGTACGCTTTCCATCGATCTTTGCACGCATCTCGCATTTCGGCGAGCCAACGTAACGATGAGTAAGGTTCTCGTACAATCGGTAACGGAACAATACCACCGACGATTTGTTCCGGTAAGCTCGCGTCGACTCGAGGAAAGACTAATCCAGGCGAATCGCACAACCACACGCCTTTGGCAAACCTTAACGTCTGCAACGTTTTAGTGTGCCCAGGCGTCGCTTTCACCGAGACTGCTTTACGACCGAGTAAAGTGTTAATCATGGAAGATTTGCCAACGTTTGGATGTCCGACGAGCGCAACGACGCACTCGTCTTTAGGCGCGTCATCTCCCTCGTCGTCTTCGCCGTGAATGTTCTCAAACTCGTCTTCGAAAAAGGCATAATTTTTCGTCTTCATTCGATGCAGACGCGAGTCCTCGTCCTCGTGCGGATCATCTTCGACGACGTGTTTCCACCGCTTCCCGTACTTCGCGACTCTTTTCACCGCTGAAATTAACGCCGATTTACCGACAGTCATTTCTCGCGTCGGCTCGTACACCCTCTTCGCGAGTTCCTCTTCGTCTAATTCTTCCTCCTCTTCTTCCTCTTCTTCCTCTCCTTCTCTCATTCTGTCTTCGTCCTGTTCGACCGCGATGAACCCTATAACGTCGTCCAATCCAGGCAATCCTTCCATTAAACACTTCCTCCACTTCTCCGCGGCTTCCCGCGGCACTCGATCGATCTTATTCAACGCGCAAATCAACGGTTTCTTATGAACCCTCGTCGCGTGCGCGTACAACGCCGCCGGAAAATGCAACATAGGATTTCTCGCGTCTAAAACGCAACAAATCACGTCCGCTCGTTCCATAGCTCGCCACAACTGTCTCCAAACTTCCAAGTTCTGCTCAAACGCCGGCGGATACCCGCCTTTCGCCACCATCTTTTCTTTCACCCGTCTCGCCCACTTCGCGAACGCCTTTCGCTCTCTCAATCGCAAGCGGTTTTTACTCGTCTCTTTCGCGTCGCCCTTTCGCGACCATTTCGGTCGCCGCGGCATGAAATCAATCGCCTCCACGCTTTGGTGTTCTACAATAATCGCACCATCGGATATCGTCTTCGCGCTCTTCGTCTTTGCGACGACGACATCTAACTCTTCGTACGCTTTCGGCTCTGTCCCGATTGGTCTTCTTGCGTCTTTCACGCGTCTCTCCACGTCGTAATCCGCTTCTTTCGCGAACGTCGTTTGTACGCCTTTCTTATGCGCGTTGCGACTGCCAATGCCTCTCGTTTTCTTCCCGAACCCAAAGCTGTTGTCTCCTCCTCCTCTTGAAGGCACTTTTGTGGATTTTAAATCCAACGCGTCCACGGTAAACACAGTCGTCGCCATCCCTTGTAAAGCGGACAATTGCGTCGCTCGCATCGTGTTCGTCGTTAATTCTCCCTCTCCAGTTCGCGCTTTTTGCGTTTGAAGCATCTTTTGCGCGTGCGAGAGAGACTTCTTTTTCTTCGTCGTCTTTGGCGGCATGACTGATTCTTCTTTGTGGTCGTTGAGAGGATGGAGAAAAGAAGAGGGCGAGTTTTATCTTCTTCTCTCTCTTTCTCCTCAAACTTTTGCGCGACGATGACGCGACGATTTTTCGTCGGTGTTCGTCGTCGTTTACGTCGTGTTAAGCGCACCCATAAAATGGAGAAAAATCTCTCCTTGTGGTGGCTGCTGCTTGGAAAAAGCGCGTCGAGTGGCGCAATCGATATTACGAAGAAGAAGAAAGAAACTCGTTGGTATTAGTGTTCTTAATAGTGTCGTTATGTGGGGTTTTCTATACATTTTAAATCTACTTTTTATTGTGTGAACGCGTGTGAAACAACGTTTGTTCTTCAGTTCTGTCGCTGCGGTTGCGCCTCGGCCAACGTTTGTTGTTGTTGTTGTTGTTGCAAATCCGCGTTGCTGGTGTCTTTCAAAGGCGTCCGAGATTTCAACTTCTTGGAAAGCGCCGAGCTACTTCCAAAGCCCATCATGGAACTTCGACTTCGAGTCATTTTCAGAGCTGATTTCCGGATGATTTCGTCGGCGTTTTTACGCTCGATTTCCGAGTTGACGTCTTCCATCGGTAAGACGCGACCTTCGGTAGCTAACTTGTGCGCTTCGTCGTAGCGTTTCAAATCGAAGAGCATTTTCGCCAACTCGACTTTATGAATTAATCGGTTCGGGCTGAGTTCGATGCAGCGCTTGAAGAGCTTTTCGGCGTTTTCGGCGGAACCAGGAGCGAGTGCGCCGTACATCATCTTCACGTACATTTTGGTGATGCCGTTCAAGTTAGCCATGGACCACTCGTAGCGACCCATTACGTGCAACGCCATGTCGTCGTTCGGATCAATCTCCAACGCGTTATCGAGAGACTCTTTGAGCATTTTACCGAGCTCAACTTTTTCTCTGTTTTCGTTGGAGAACATTTGCGCGCGACCGTACGCGACCGCCAAACACACGTGCGCTTGACACGAGTTTCTGTCGATTTCAACCGCTTTCTGCGCGCGGCCGACGGCTTCGTCCGCCAACGCTTTCGCTTTCACTCTGTTTTTGAAAATCTCCGGTTCAAAGACTCGGTCGGAAAGAGACTTCGACAGCGCGATGTTTGCAAACTGGTTCATCGGTTGACGTTCCACCGCTCTGGTGAATATTTTTACCGCGGAAAGCGTGTCGCCGGTTTCGTTCTTCTTTTGGCCCTCCTTGATCAGATTTTCAAACGACTCTGTTTTTTGCATGATGTTTGTTCTCGATGACACGCGATTCATCGCGTTCACGCTGCCTCGACGCGCGATATTCGCGATGGATTTCACCCCGAGTCTAGCAAATTTCAAACTCGGAAACGATATGTTTCGATTTTTCACGCTCGATTTCACTCGACGAATCCTTCGCGATATGCGCATCAAACGTTTTCTCGAGTTTGGAAACAACCAATCCAACGCTTTTAAGACGCCCAAGCCGGTAAACACGGACGGTAACTGCGTGAAAACCGACGAGGGCAGAGCGACGACAAAATTCAAAATCACCGCGACAAACGTCACCTTGGTGTAAAACCATTTCTGTTTCTTTTCATCTGTTTCTTCTTTTCGTTGAAGTTTCTTGTTGTTGTTGTGTTTTTTATTCGTTTTAGTATTCGCGCTCGTTTTATTTACTGTTTCTTTCGGCGCCGCTTTCCCTGTTCTGTTCACCGGCACGTGCGAGGTGATGTGCAACAAATCTTCCGACGTCGTCGGCTTATCCCACAGACGATTGACCATTTTCCGTTCGTTTTCAATTTCTCTTCTTTTAAAAGACCCGGAGAGCTCTTCATCATCTTCGTCCTCGTTGTTCGAAACTGTTTTACCTTGGCCTTTGTTATTGTTGCGGCGTTTCTTCGCGTCTGGCGTAAACCCGTCGTCGCTGAAACAAAACTCGTCGTCCACTTCGCAATCGTCGTCGATCCAAATCGGATCGGCCACTTTATTACCTCCTCCAAAGGACCCGGTTTTCTGGTGGTGACCAAACAAAGGCGACGAAGACGGCGTCCCCACGTCGCGCATGCTATTCGTCTTTGAAGAAGCGTTTTTGGTTCGATCGAACCTTCGTCCAATCGACGACGACGCTCCCGGCGAACCGCCGCCACCCGCGTCGCCGCCGCTCTCGCCGTCTCTTTTGTTCTTATTATTATTACTACTACTACTATTACTCGGCGAGGAGGAGGACGGGGAGGAGGATGCGTCTGGTTTTCTCACGATCATCATCGGGTCGAAATCTGTTTTTTTTTTGCGCGTTTTTGGTGCGTTCCAAAACAAAGGGGAAAAAGAAAAGGTCAATAATTGAAAGAAAAAAGAATACGTATTCTAAGCTCTCGGATCGTTCTCTCTCTCTCTCTCTCGAGAGAGACTGATGAAAAACGACTTCCTCGCGCGTCTCTCTTCCTCTCTTTCGATCGCTCGCGCTGAAAAACGTGTCCACAGAAACATCAACAACTCTTCTCCCTCTTCTGTTTTAGATAAAAGAAGAGGGGGATAAAAAAAGCCGTCGAACACCCAAAAAAAGAGGAAAAACTGACTGTGCAGACTCGAGGCAAAATTGGCTCTTTTGAACTCTTTTAAAGAGCACGAGTAGTAAGTAGTAAACGTACCTTCGGCGAAAGACGTGCTCGCGCGCATCATTTGCTGCTGCAAGTCCCTCATTTTATGCGTTTAACTGTCGCGCGTTTCCTTTTCTTGGTCTCGTTCGACCTCTAGACGACGACGTAAACGAGGCAGAGGAGGTGAGAAGCTTTTTCCGTCTCTCGTTTTCCCAAGGGTGGGTGTTCGACAAAATTATTCCCGTGCGAGAGAGATTTTTCCCGTGTTTAACGTAACGAGCGGTGCGCGTGTCTGTTCTCGTACTAAAAAGAGTGAACTAGATCTCCTCCTCCTCTTTCGTGCGCGCTTTAAACGCGATATCGAAAAGAAGTTTGGATATGTGTGATGCGTTTGCACGTCAACAAAGAATATGCGTTGTGTGGGTCTTTCGAAAGTGATAAAAATAAAAGGCACCGAAGAGTCGCTTTCTCGCTCCCCTATCGCTTCACCAAAAATGGGTTTAGGGTTGCATTTGGTTTTCGATTCGCGACTACTACTACTACTACTACTACTACTACTTCGCGTTCGTACGACTATTGCTACTACTACTACTGTCTGTGTTATTCTTCTCTCGCCTTTGAACCGTTTTCGTCGCTCTTATTCTGTTCTTGTTTTCCCGTCTCAACCTTTTTGTCACCCCCCAGGGAAGGAGAAGGTAACGACCGTCGCCACGAGTTCATTTCCGTTTCCAAGGAGCGTAAAATAAACTCGAACGATTTCGGTCTCTCTTCGACGTCTTTCGCGGCGCAGGTTTCGAACAAGTTCGATATGGAGTCGAACGCGAGCTCGTCCGCTTGGGTGAGCGGGAGTTGTCTCTGAGACGACGCGCCGACGAGCGCTTCTCTTCGTTTGTTCCAATCGGTCGGTAAAGCGAGTCTGCGCTCGGAGTAACCGACGACGGCGACGACTTGCATGGGGTGTAAGTCGTCCCAAGGCGTTCGCGTGGTTAAGAGCTCCCAACAGACGACGCCGAAGGAGTAGATGTCGGCGCGTTCATCGTACGGTTCGGCGCGGAGCATTTCCGGGGCCATCCATTCCGGGGTGCCGTGGAACTCCGAGCGCGCGGAGGCTAAGGTGGAGAAGCGGACGCGGGACATGCCAAAGTCGGCGATTTTGACTCGCCATTTTTCGTCCACGAGTATGTTTGGAGATTTCAAGTCCAAGTGGAGGATCGGTGGCGATCGAGTGTGGAGGTAGTGCATGCCTCGAGCGACGGCCATGGTAATGTTCAGACACCGCAAACCGTCGACTTTGAAACACTCGTCGGATTTCAAGATACCGTGTAAAGAGCCGCGACGCATGAACTCGGTAAGGATCAGAGGGGGCTCTAAAGCGTAGCCCATGAAGAGGAGGAGGTTTGGATGTCGCAAACGCGCCAAAGTTTGCACTTCGTTCTCTAGTTTTTCGCGAACGCTTTTTCCGCGCTCGAGAAGTTGCTTTACCGCGACTAACGTGCCTTGATACGAGCCTCGAAAGACTTCCGCGAAACCGCCGACGGCTATGCGTTCGAGTAGGCGAACGTTCTTGGCGTCTATGCGAAACTCTTCGGAAAGCGCGTTGGTTTTTTGCTCGCTCGTCGACGCGCCGTTGTTGTTATTGTTATCATTGTTCCCTTTATATTCGCTGTATAAGAATCCACGCGATTCACCATCTTCGATGTCCCCATCGTACCTTGCCACCGCGTATCTCCCATCCACCGGGCTCGCGTAGGTATCCACGGCGGATATATTTGACGTTGTCGTCGTCGTCGTCGCCGCGTGAAACTCCTCGTCTCCTCTCAGTTCCACGAGTCTCGGTGAACTTCCGCTCGCGTCGTTGGTATCGTGTGCCTTCTCGCCTAACGCCAACGTCGAGCCTCCTTTCTTCTGCCCCCGATCTTCCGCGCCGAAATTCGCAGAACCCTCGGGGTTCGCCGTCGCCGCCGCTACGATGCTGTTGTTGTTGTTGTTCGGCAAACTCGTCGTCGAATTTTCCAACTGTCCTTTCCCAAAGTGCGCTCGAAAGTGCAAGTTCATGTTCACATCAACCGTTTCCCCATCGATCCTATCCACGCGCATAATCGGTCCATTCAACGCCTCCACGCGTTCTGGAGCAATTGCCATCCGTTCAAAGCTCGCCGTGGTCGTCGTCGTCGTCCCCGTCCCTTTTTCTGCATTTCCTCCTAAAGACGTCACGTTCCAACTCTGCACCGGCAAATTCGATAAGGTCTGTTGCAACCAAAGGTCGATTTGCGCGGATTTGGCGGTTTGGCCGACGAGTGTTTCTCCTACTGCAGTAGGCGTAGGAGTATTCGTATTCGTCGTCGAAAGCGTCGTCGGTGCTAAAGCGAGTGGATTAGTATTCTTTTCGGCGCGGTCGTCGTCGTTTCCGTCGTCGCCGTCAAGTCGTTCCAAAGCGTTCGTTTCTTCTTTTTCCATTTCGAAAGCTACTCTCCCTCTCTTACAGATTATTTAACGCTCTCAAATCCGTTTAAGTTGTTTACGTATACTTATTACGATTGGGTGGTGCGCAGTTGCCCGCGGCGGTGATGGTCATTGGTGGTCATTCGAATGCGTTTCAGAGCCAAGAAGAAGTGAGGACGAAAAGCGCTTTTTGAGAGAAGGAAAGAAGTAAAAAATATTGAGATTTCATTTATAAATACAAAGATTTAATCACGCGCAGATCTTACATTATGGCGGTCTTTTTGGACCTTTCGCTCGCTTATTACTATTCTATGAACGAGGAGGAGAATGAGGAGGTTCGTTTCTTCGTCGTCGGCGTTTTTTGGCGAGGTCGGTGGCGTCGTAAAACTCTTCGAGCGCGTTCTTCAATTTCCAGAAGAGGACGATAGATTTGGCGAGAACGATGTCGAATATCCGGACGAGGACGGCGAAGAGCGTTCCGATTTTTGTTTTTGCCTCTTTTTTAAAGCTCTCGAGCTTTCTTTCGAGCTTTTTGATGTCCTCGATGGATTTGAGCTTCGAGCGGTTGGCGAGCATTTGGGCGGTTTTGGATTTGTCCAAAGTCCGCTCGACGACGCCGAGAGTGAAAAGACGGTCGACGGTTACGACGGCGACGAGCGTGATGACCAGGAAGCCTACGAACGACCGCATGTAACTCCCGAAGAAGATGTTAAAGACGAAGAGGATGGCTTTGAAGTGCCCTCGCATGACTGTAGCGATGGAGCGGCCAACATTTTTGGACGCGATTTCGCACGTGATACGAATCGCGACGAGAAGGCGGAAAAAGTTGCTGTACGCGGCGCGTTGTTTCGTCTTCGCGTCGCGAAATTGCATCACCAGTTCCTTGAACGAGTTTGGTTTGCTCTTTCGTTTCTCTTCCGCCTCTTCTTCCAACTTTTTTTGCTTCGCGAGCGTCGCTTCTTCGTGCGTGCGAGAACATTTCTTCGTTAACGTTGTGTCGTGCACCTCTAAATCTTCGGTGAAGCAACACATGCCTTTATCGTCCAAGACGACAGGCGAAAAGCACACGCCGTCGCACCCGATACTTCGATTACTTCCACCACACACGCCACACGTGTCTACGACGGCTTCGCCTTGACACGCGCCGGCGCAATCGAGTTTGGCGCCCGAGCCGCACACGCCGTCGCACCCGTAGGTTTCTTCCCCTTTACACCGACGTAACTCAACGTCGCCGTTACAATCTACTCTGGATTGGAACCCTTCCGAGCACCTCGAGCTACACGTTGCGGTCCATGCTCCAAACGTTCGGTCAAAAACAGGGAGACTATCAGCAAACGGCGAGAGACGATTGGCTGTTTCCAACGCGATCTTTTCCTTCTCGCATGTCCTCTTCGAAGGCGGTTCTGGCGTCGCCACGTTCTCAAACCGTTCCACGTACGTACAAAACGCGTATGTGTTCGATTTTGCCTTTGCAAAAGTATCAATCGCGAGTACTATCATCTTCCCAATCGTTGAATGAAACATCGATTCCATATTTTTCTCCTTGTTTTCTTTCATCGACGCGCGTATTTTATCAAAGTACACTTCCGCGTTCATTTTTTCAAACAATAAACGATCCACGGTTAATTGCCTCACTAGAATCACCGACCCGTACACGTCTATCAAAAAGCTCTCGAGTCCGTTCGCGAAAGATCTCAAAACGAACGTCTTTCTCATCGTCCCAAACACCAAATCGTACGCCATCCTCGGCGTTTTCATCGGCACGTCGGAGACTTTCTCGATGCCAACTCTATTCGCCGTCTCTAACGCTCTCCGACACCCGCGTCGAGTTCTGTCTCTCAAAGTAAACCGAATCTCGTACCTTTCGTCTAAACTCATAAAATCCGTCACGAATTGCGGCGTTCGGTTCCCTCGTCGTTTGCCTTTTAATTTCGCAATCTGCTTCTCCGCGTCCTCCATCCGCGCTCGCGCGAGTAACCCGGTGCCGTTCAACTCTCTCAAGTTTGCTTCTAATTCATTCACCGCTAACTGACTCGCGTTCCCGGTAATTGCGTTCCCGGCAAAAACGAAAAATCTGTACAGCAATATCGCGAGCAGGACGGTTAAGTACGACTTCTTGACGTTTTCTCGCGTCCGCTTCGTTCGCTTCTTCTCCACGTTTTGGAGTGTTCTTTTCCTGTTGTTGTTGTTCGCATCCGTTTGCGTTTGTTTATTCCTGTTGATCATCATCGTTCGTTTCGGTGAAGAGTGCGGGGAGGATATCGGCGATACTACTCTCTTTCGATGATACCCCCGATGGTGAGAGTCAACCGCATCTCCGCTGGAATCGACCAATCGAAACAGCGCTTCTGGCATTTTAACACCCTTCACTTGTTCTTCGTTCTCTTGGTGTTGTTCTTATTGTTTTCCCAAACAGAAAGCGCGATGTTTGCAACCGCGCCAGTCAAAACGATCGTCCCGACGAGCGCGATTTTAGAGTTGTACGGCACGTACCGCTCCCAGTTTAAGATTCGGAAGAACGAGGTTTCCGGCACTTTATGATTGTTGTT
>Ga0257106_1001643_pt1 | contig 10854 bp, 9 predicted proteins | sample LP_taG_3_FD_190177 | JGI IMG/M metagenome (GOLD analysis project Ga0257106, IMG submission 190177) | Marine microbial communities from Northeast Subartic Pacific Ocean, Canada - LP_J_2011_P26_10m | ecosystem: Environmental > Aquatic > Marine > Oceanic | place: Canada: Northeast Subartic Pacific... | reverse complement strand
TAAAGAACGGTGGATTTAACGGAAATTTTTTGGAGAGAGGCGGTGAGGACTGGCCCCCGGGGAAAGGGGACTGTGCGTCCGCGCCAGGCCGGACCTAGGCTGCGGTTATTACGGGTATGCCAGATAAGTACTAAGCCGAGAATACCGAGAGTAGTCGCGAAGAGATAACCGATCTCAAAGGTGGCCTCTTTTTTTTTGGTTTTGAGCCGGACAGAGGGCGAAACTCCAGGGAGCACGAGAAGGGGGATTTGAGAGCCGATTTCGAGTTTAGCTAAGAAATCTGGCGGGATATCGACTTCTACGATGCTAAGGAGCGTGTCTTCTTCCGAGCTCGCAAGATTAGCTTGAATCTGAGCGGTGTGCTTGACTTTGGAATCGGGAGCGGTGTTGGATTCGTGGACGCTGATAATGCGTCCTGGACGCGTTAATCCATTTTCTAGGAATTCATTGTTACGCTTCGTAAGGTTGAAGGTAAGTCCGGCAACTACTATCCCCGCAAAGATGGCCAAAAGGCCGGCGCTGGTGAGATTTAGAAGTCGCTTCATCATTACGTTGCTAGCTTATTCCGAATTGATGAGACAGTCACGAAAGGAGCTTTGGATTTTGAAAAAATTCTGGAAGGGCTGAATTTAGGGCTGGTGGGTGCTTAAATTTAATCGTTAAGGTCGCAAATCGGGCGAGGGTAATCCCTCGGCGGGTTTTTCCAATCACTATTCAATACCGTGAACGAAGCAGAAGAAGCTCCGCGGCCATCCGCGCGATCAATCGTGAGACGCCAGCGGCGAACTGCGACTTTAGTGAGTTTGATCACCGCGCTCTTGCTGATGGTTCTCATAGGCCTTATTCTTGCAGTAATATTGATGACGGTCAATCCGGTCGAACAACCTTCATTGGTCTCTTATTCGGGAGTCTCCGAGCCAGAGCAAAAGATTAAGCAGCCAAAGATTCAAACTAATGTGCAGCGCAAGCCGGCTGCTCCGAGCATGGCGGCTGCTAAGATGTTGGTGGCAAATACCGAGTCGCCAACTTTAATTCCGATTCCGGAAATTGAAGTTGAGGAGGTATCGATAGATATTGGGGTAGGCGATGATTTTGGGGCTGGATGGGGTGATGGTGAAGGATTTGGGAATGGCGGTGGCGCGACTTTTTTTGGTCAAACTTCGACTGCCGAGCGCTTAGCTTATGTCATCGATTACTCGGCCTCGATGAGGTCGCAAGGTCGTGACCAAATCATGAGGAAGGAGCTTTCACGGTCGTTACAGAAAATGCAAAACGGATTGCAAATCGGGATGATCTTCTTCGCCGGCCCAGCTTGGGTGGCTGGAGATAAGGTGAAAATAATCAAGCAAAAGGAGGCCGTGGTCGACCCCCCAAAAGGGAAAAATTATAAATGGAAAACAACAGGGGGGGCTAATGGATGGCAGCCAGATGGGCCCAAGCAAAAAGCTCCTTGGTGGGAGATTGGAGATCGCGAAGTCAAGAGGCTCCAGAAGATTGTGAATGAGACTAAGTTGGTCTGGGGTACGATTTGGCATCACCCGATTCATATGGCTCTTGATATGGATCCGCCGCCGCAAACTATCTATTTCATGACTGACGGAAGTGCGAGTGGTTCGGCAAAGTGGGCTCAAGAAGTTGGGAAGCGCGCAAAGAAAATGGGTGTCATTATCAATTGCGTGGCTTTGATGCATCCAAAGGCCAAGGCTGATCTTAAAACGATTGCGGAGATGACTGGTGGGATGCTCACCATGGTGGATGCCAACGGTAAGCGCGAAGAGATCAAATAGGATGCTTTAAGAGAGTTCTGCCTCTGGCGTCTTGTATTTACTTAGATTCACTAATACTCTGCCAATAAATAGCACTTTGTTCGCGAAGTTTTTCCACCGTCCTAGGATGCTCTTTTATAAGATTACGCGATTCGCCAAGATCATTTGGAAGATCAAAAAGCTCTGCTTTTTTTCCATTCATCACGAGCTTCCATTTTCCTTCACGAACTGCGACCGACTTTCCTGATTTCCAGTGAAAAATTTTATGAGGTGAACGAGCGCTTTTTGAATTGATCACTGGGAGCAGGCTTTTGCCATCGATCTTATGTTCAGCAGCCGGAATCTTACAAAGCTCCATAATGGTTGGGAACCAATCGCAACCTGTGGCGATTTGCTTCCGCACTTCGTTTTGCGGCAGATTGCCTGGCCAAGAAATGATTGCGGGCACTCGAATACCACCCTCGTAGAGGCTAAATTTTGCACCTCGGTGAGGTCCCGCACTCCCGCCTCCTTTATGAGCTCGAACTTCTTCTGATGCACCGTGATCAGACTGAAAAATGATGATGGTATCATTCGTGAGTCCAGCGTTCTCTATTTGATCTAAAAGTGCTCCGATTCGGTCGTCCGTAGTGGAAAGAAATGCTGCGTAAAGATTTCTCGGGTAAGGAAGATCCCGATAATGCTCCAGCCATTTCGGGGACCCTTGATAAGGATAATGTGGAGTGTTGAGGGCAAAATAGATGAAGAAAGGTTGGTCTTTGTTTTTATCAATAAATTCGCCTGCTTCCTTCACCATGAGATCTGGAAAAAATTCACCATTATGAAAGACTTCTTTACCATTACGCCAAAGGTCATGCTTGTTAGGTCCGCTCCAGTAGAAGAAGTGCGAATAGTTGTCGATGCAGCCGACGAGGTGACCAAAGGAGTGATCGAAACCTTGGGCATTCGGGATGGTTTCCTTGTGGTGTCCGAGGTGCCACTTGCCAATGTGCGCGGTGGCATAGCCTGCCTTTTTCATCTTTTCGGCGATCGTAATTTGTTGCGAAGGCATTCCGACTGAATCGAGCGGGACATTACCATTGAGACCTCCGTGCTGCGGAGTGCGACCGGTCATTAAACCGACCCGCGAGGGCGAACAAACAGGAGCGGCCGAATAGAACTGGGTGAAACGCACTCCGCGTTTTGCGAGTCCGTCCATATTTGGTGTAACTAGATCTTTGGCTCCGTAGCAATTCATATCCACGGTGCCCTGGTCATCGGTGAAAATTATTATGACATTGGGCTTACGTGCGGAGAGTCGTAAGACACAGGCCAAAAGAGAAAGGATGACTATATGGCCGGCTAATTTCGAAATTCCTATCACCATAAAATCCTATCGAAGCTCGAGGGTTCCAACCATGAAAAATATCGGGACTCTATGATATCTTCTTCTTTCTTCGCTTTAACTCGCGAACCAATGGCTTGTCCTTCTGCAGTAACTCACAAGCATGAGCATCAGTGGAACTTCGATTAAAACTCCGACCACCGTGGCGAGGGCTGCGCCTGAGCCAAGGCCGAAAAGCATCACAGCTGTGGCGATAGCGACCTCAAAGTGATTAGATGCCCCAATCATGGCCGATGGCGCAGCATTTTCGTATCGAAATCCCAACACTTTCGCCGCAAAGTAGGTGATAAAAAAAATCAGGAGAGTCTGAAGAGCTAGCGGGATCGCAATCCAGAGGATCGTTAGTGGATACGTGAGAATCGTTTCACTTTTTAAACTGAACAGAATGATTAGGGTCGCTAGGAGCGCTAGAATTGAGACCGGATTAAGATAAAGAAGAAATTTTTCATCAAACCAGCTCTGCCCCTTGGTTTTCAGAATCCACTTCCGTGAAAAATATCCTGCAACTAGAGGTAGCGCGACATAGATGGAAATGGATAGCAAAAGCGCTTTCCAGGGGACCGGCATTTGATTCACGCCAAGAAGCCATTTGCCCAGTAACCCATAGAAAGCCAACATCAATAATGAATTTAGCGCCACCATGATAAGGGTCAGCCCTTGGTTTCCCTTAGCCAAAAATCCCCAGACTAAAACCATCGCTGTGCAGGGCGCGATACCAAGAAGGATCGCTCCGGAAATGTAAGAGCGATAAAGTTCCACCTCGGTCCCATCTTTAAGAATCTCGGTCCCAGGCAAAAAGCCTTTAAATAATACGCCGAGAAAAAATGCGGCAATTCCAAACATCGTGAAGGGCTTGACAGCCCAATTTATAATTAAGGTAAGCAAAACTGGTTTGAGAGTCCCCCGTGCTACTAGGGCATTTCCAAAATCAATCTTCACCATGATAGGATACATCATGAAAAAGAGACAAATCGCGATGGGAAGTGAAACCACCGGCGCGCCATTTACCATAATGGCCATCCCGTTGAGCGATTTCGAGAGTCCTGGAAATCCTTTTCCAAGAATAAGTCCAGCCGCGATACAAAGGCCTACCCAAAGTGCAAGCTTTCTCTCAAAGAGGTTCATGGAATCGATATCAAGTTTCATTTTAGGAGGCGGTCACTAGTCGCGCTGGTAGGCTACTGATTGCGATGATGCGGTTGAAGAGAAATCTGGAACCGAACAAACAACTCTATCTTGACCGACAAAATATGAGACCCTTCAAGATTTTTTGATTTGCTCAAAAAGAGCTTGTTTGAACCCTGATTGTCAGAGGAAGTTCACGTTGTGAGTTTGATCAAGATTCGTCCGGCGGAAGAGGCCGATTTACCCTACCTCGTTAGTTTTAATATGGAGATTGCCTTGGAGACTGAGGGGAGAAAACTAGATGCGGGGATTTTGCAAGCTGGAGTTAGGGGGGTCTTTGAGGATGCGACTAGGGGATTTTATTTGGTGGCGGAGATAGAGGGCCAAGTTGCTGGGTCATTGATGATAACCAAGGAGTGGAGCGATTGGCGGAATGGTGATTTCTGGTGGATCCAGAGTGTCTATGTTCTGCCGGAATATCGACGTCAGGGAGTTTTCAGAGAGCTATATGAAGAGGCGCGCCGAAGGGCCAAAGAGGATGAAAGCGTTTGTGGGTGCCGACTCTATGTTGAGACTGAAAATCAGTCAGCTCAGAAGGTTTATTTGAAGCATGGGTTTGTTGAGACTGGCTACCTTCTTTTTGAAGACGTTTTTTAGAAACCAATTTTGAATGGTCGCTTGTGTGTTGATCTCTTCCTCCGGGTGAGTGTATCATTCAGATCGCAAAAATAAGCCATCTTCGATGGGGTGGTGGTGTGTCTAAATCAGGAGCATGGCTAGAGCCATTATGGACATGCTGAAGTTTTCGGTAAGAGTCACCGTCGAGACGGGGACCTCGAGAATTTTTCCCATACAGGCGCAATTGATTTGTTTGTCTTGCCGCATGGTGTTTAAGACTCCGAGTGCGCCGAACGAGAGAATAACGATGGTAGCAAAGTAGGTGGCTTGAGTTTGCCATCGTGATAAGTAGGCGAGACCGAGGCCGAGTTCTAAAAAGGGATAGATGAGTGCATAGGTGCGAGACCGTGCAGCGAGAAGGTCGTACTTTGCAAACCCGGTGGCAAAGGACGATAGGTCAAAAAGTTTTACCATCGCGAAGACGAGGAGAAATAAGCCCATGAAATCATGCATCCAGATATGAGAAGACCAATTGACTTCTGTATGATGTCGCGCGGCGGCTCCCAAAGCGGCGGCAAAAAGAATGACAAACAGGGGAGCATAGGCAGATAAGCCAAGTTCTCTGTTCTCGGTTTCGGGAGGTTGACTGCTACAGCACGATTTGGGTTCGGGGGTGGACGTCATGGTTTGGGCGAAATGATGAAGAGAAAAGTGGGAAGTTGCAAATCCGAGATTTGACCACTAACCGTGGTGTGTGTTGTCCTTACTTCGTGCCACGGGTCCGTTCGCCCAACCTAATATCCGGCGGTATGCGTGGTTTACCACACTCTTTAACGCTCGGTTTTACTATCCGATTCTTGCAATCTTATTTCTCGATCTCGGGCTGACGTTATCCCAGTTCGTAACCTTAAACGCGATTTGGGCCGCAACAATTTTTCTGGCAGAAGTACCATCCGGAGCCTTGGCGGATTTGATCGGGCGACGCAAGCTCTTGATTACCGCAGCAGGTTTAATGGTCCTTGAGATGTTGGTGCTGCTGGTGGCACCTAAGGACGCGGGGATTTGGCTATTTGGATTTTGTGTAGTGAATCGTGTTTTGAGTGGGTTAGCGGAGGCTGCGGCGAGTGGTGCGGATGAGGCACTGGCGTTTGATAGTTTGGAGAGGGATGAAGATTGGGATGAAGTTTTAGAGATCGCCTTCAAGCTTCGATCGAGCGCAATGGTGGTGGCGATGGTGGTGGGTGCCTTGGTTTATGATGCAGGAGTAATTGGGCTTAATGTGGAGCTTGCTCATCGTCTACCTATCGTCTTTTGCTTTTTTCAGGCGATCGGGGCCTTTCTAATTTCGCTGAGGTTCCAGGAATTTAATGGGGGAGATAAAGCTGCAGGCTTTATGGCAATTTTCAAGCAGACTTGGAGGGCTACGAAGTGGGTCTTTACGACCAAGGTGGCGATTTTGATTGTGGTGGGTGGACTTCTGATTGACGGAGTCGTTCGAAATTTTGCTACGATCAATAGTGAATATTATAGGTTGATTGAGATTCCGACATACACTTTTGGATTTATTGCAGCCGGAGCGGCGATGCTTGGGGTTTATGTGCCACGTCTTTCGCGTTATTTAGTCGGCACCTATACTCCGCTAACTAATTTTGTGATGATAGCAGGGTGGTGTTTTTTCTGTCTCTACACACTCGGTCAAACCTGGGTTCACTGGGGAGTGGTCCCAGGAATTGGAGTGATGGCGGGAATGTCACATCTGAGATTTTTAATGAGCCGATATTTGAATGGCCTCGCTGATTCGAGTCAACGTGCAACAGTACTAAGCGTGAAAGGACTACTTTTTAATGTTGGTTATGGCACTGCGAGTTTGGTTTTTGCCGGTACGGTTTTCTTGCAGAAAAAGGAGTTTGGGAAGACGGATGATGATTCTCTAAAGTGGACTCTAGAATTACAACCGTGGGTATTTTTAGCAGCTTTTTCGATTTTCCTCGTAGTGGCGAAAATCCTCCGCTTTCCAAGAGAGATCGGGAAGTAATTGCTATAAAGAAAAGCAGCCAAAACAGATGGTTCCGGCTGCTGAAGTAACTAGAACCTATTGCTTTAACGTCTCCGCCCAGCGCGTTGATCAATCTTACCGTCGCCATCACGGTCTTCCCCGAACTCCATGGGCATTGTCCACTTAATACCTTTGCGACGTCCTTCTTGAACGTGGCTCTGATAGTCTTTCTTTTCAGTGGTTTTCACGAAAGTCTCATTGGCCTTGAGCAGCGCTGCCTTGAGATCATCTACTTTGATATCGAGTGGAAGCGATTTTATGATTTTTCCTTTTTGACCATAAGTGTCAGGGACAATAATGTTGATTCCCGATTTTGATTTGCTTCCGGTAAGAATTCCGGTCCAAGTCTTTGGGTCAGTTTCAAAGTCGTAGTGGAATCTACCAATAATTTCGGGGTCGTTACTAACTGCAGGAATGGATTTCCGAGCTTCTTTAATTTCTTTCTCATTACCGCTGATAAGAATGATGACTCGTTGGTCGGCGGAGGCGACATTAAGTCCGAGGCGAAAGTTTGGAAAATCTGGAACTGCTGCTGCTTCGCTTTTTCCTTTTGTTCTATAGTCATCAGCGATCCCTGCAAAGGCTGACACTAAGTCGCCTCCGAGGACTTGGTTTGGTCCACGGCTGCTTCTCGTGAGCTTTTGTTTTCCATCGGGAGAGAGAAGGCAAAAGGCGGTGTTTTCGAAGCGACCATTGAGGTAGCCGCGAACAATTTTTTGGGCTTCTTCACTCTCATAAGAGTCGATTCGGATGCAGACAAAATCGCGGGTGGCTTTGATGACTTTTGGATTGCTGAACTCACGGTTCTGCGTGTTGGTGTAGCCAGGTCAGAAAACACCTGAAATACCGCCGCATTGCGAGGCCACAGCCATGAAGAGAATTGGTTTATTGGTGCGCTTGGCTTCAGCCAATCCGTCTTTGAGGATGGGATACCACGCGATACCGGCTGAGCCAAGTTCGGCTGGCGACTCAGCAAGGTTTTCGGGCCGCGGGCCACCGCCTCGTTGTCCTCCGGGCCGTTGACCTCGCCCTGGTGGGCGATTGCCCCGTGATGGCTTACCGCCTCTAGGTGGGCGTTCACCGCGGGGTGTGTCCACTCCGCCGGACCGCTGTCCCGGGGTCTGTGAGCGCTGTCCGTAAAGGAAATTGCCAAGTAACATGAGCGAGGAAAGAAAGAGGACAAGGGATTTCTTCATAACATGGAGTACTCTATGGATTTAAGATGAATTTAAGATGAAATGGGAGAGTCTTTTAAAAAATTTGCTCTCAATACAACGGAGAATTGATCGAGTTCAACCGCTTCGTGGCTTGATTGCTCCCTGTTAGAGCTGTTTGTTTGATTTTCAAAGTATGGTATTCTCGCTAAGTCATGCGGCCATATTGCGCTGCAAAGCGAAACATGATTTGAAATATTCAACGCCCTCATTTTTTTTTGGGCTAATTAACTCCTCTTCCTACGGTGAACTACAGCTATTTTATTTTTATCTTCTCAATCCTTTTGTCATTTCATGCGAATGCTGGGAATGGCACTTCTCGGGCCGAGAATTTTGCACTCATTGATCATGAAGGGAAGTCTCACGAATTGGACTACTATCTTAAGATAAAGGGCGTGAAGGGATTGGTAGTTTTTGTGCAGGGTAATGGATGCCCCTTAGTTCAGAAGCGTATTCCGGAATTGAATCGTATGAGTGCGACCTACCAGGATAAAGGTGTCCTCTTTTGTATGCTTAATGCGAATCTTCAGGATAGTCGGGCTGATATCTCGAAGGAAGTTGAGGAGTTTAAAATTAGGATGCCAGTGCTTAAGGATGAGGCACAGATTGTGGCTCGCTCGCTCGGGGTGGAGAGAACCGCGGAGGTTTATTTGATCAGTTCGGCAGGTCGAAAAATTGTCTATCGGGGGGCATTCGATGATCGCCTAAGTTACCAAGCTGCAAAACCGGTGGCGACTAAGCACTACCTTCGCGATGCTCTTGAAAATCTTCTTGGGGGACATGAAATTAAACCAGCGGAGACTGAGGCTCCCGGTTGTAAGATTACTTTTCCCAAGTATCCGAGAGGGTTGACCTACACGAGGGATATCGCTCCAATTCTCGCCCAAAAGTGTACTTCGTGTCACACCAAAGGGGGCCTTGGTCCTTTTGCCATGAGTAGCTACCGAAAGGTGGCGGGTTGGTCTGACATGATATCCGAAGTCATCATGACCCGGCAAATGCCCCCATGGCAGGCAGATCCTGAGGTTGGGGAATTTGCAAATGATTGCAGCCTTACCGCTGAAGAAGCGAACAAGGTTGTTAGCTGGGTGGCTGATGGGAGCCCGAAAGGTGATGGCCCGGACCCTCTGAAGAATCTGGAAAGACAGGTGCCTGAATGGTTCCTTGGAAAGCCCGATCAGATCATCACATTGCCGGCGCAGAAGGTGATGGCCGAGGGCGTTTTTGACTATCGCTATGTTACGATGGATAACCCTTTCGATCGGGATGTTTGGCTAAAGGCGACCGAAATCCGTCCCGGGAATACGAGAGTTCTACATCATGTCATTGTCACTTCCCATCCAGCTGGAACACGGAGGAGCTCACAGTGGGTGACCGGCTATGCGCCGGGGACCCAGGGGCAACGTTATCCAGAGGGCAGTTCGGTTTTCTTAAAGAAGGGCCATCAATTACGGTTCCAGCTTCACTATACGGCTTCTGGAAAGCCTGAAGTAGATGAGACAGAACTTGGTCTTCATATTTCTCATGAGCCAACTGCTAAGATTTTCAGGACCGCGGTGATTGCTCAAAGGCGCTTCGAAATTCCGTCTGGTGATCAAGAATATAAGCAGCAGAAAACCTTACCCATTCGCAGGAATGTCACGCTCTATGCAATCAACCCTCACATGCATTTCCGGGGCAAGTTCATGGAATTCGAAGCGGAATTCCCGGATGGAAAGCGTGAGATGTTGCTTTCGGTTCCAAACTACAACTTCAATTGGCAGCGGACCTACGTTTTAAAAGAGCCGCGCAAATTGCCTGCGGGAACCCAGGTGCATGTCCGGAATGCTTGGGATAATTCTCCCTATAATCCTCACAACCCGGATCCAACCAAAACGATAAGGTGGGGTGAGCAAAGCTTTGAAGAGATGTTTTTTGCAACTCTCGGTTATATCATCGATTAACGAGGTTTTCTTCTTGGCGGTTTGATTTGGCAGAGTGAATCGGAAGGTTCTTTGCTAGAAGCTTGTGAAGTATTGCGCTGTGCTTGTAGTTGTCGGCTGAGCGGCTAATGTCCCACTCGCTGACAAGGAGTCGGACATAATTTTTCAAGCGAATGTTAGGAATCCAGGAAATCCAAGAATTGGTTGCTGAGCATGGATCAGCGGTGAATGACGGGCGGTCAATTCAGCAGTTGATTGACGATGGTGAGATCTCTCGACTTGAGGGGTGCACCATTTTGAATGGGAAAGTTTCTGATTCCGTTTTTGGAGGACCTCTGATTCATCGTGATGGCAGGCCCATCCGTTTGATGTTTCGAAACAATCGAATTTCTACTCATGATGTAAACCGCGGAGCTATTCCGTTTAAAGATCAGGTGCTCGCAGTGAATCACGATCACATGCTACGATTGGTGAAAGATGTCATGGGAAGTTCGCAGTTTGAAGTGCGAGGCCTAGCACCAAGTTCAACCGTTATTCCGGCTGAAAATTTGACTCTTGTGATGTTGGAAAACGTGGTTCGCTTTTACATGGCGGAAAGTTCGACATCGACTTCACTTTATCAACACTGGCTTATCGCCAAAGAGGCTGGAACTAAGATCATGCAGTATGCGGGGCATGATTTAGAAGTTGGAAGACTTGAGCCAAATGGTCGACTTCCGTATTTGATGGATACACCAAGTACGAAGGATAAAGTAGATCGGACCGTGTA
>Ga0257106_1001641_pt1 | contig 10862 bp, 5 predicted proteins | sample LP_taG_3_FD_190177 | JGI IMG/M metagenome (GOLD analysis project Ga0257106, IMG submission 190177) | Marine microbial communities from Northeast Subartic Pacific Ocean, Canada - LP_J_2011_P26_10m | ecosystem: Environmental > Aquatic > Marine > Oceanic | place: Canada: Northeast Subartic Pacific... | reverse complement strand
CACCGCCGGAATCCCCCTCCCGCCAAACCGTCCCATTCTTTCCCTCGTAATGCCTCCGCCGTATGAGCTCCTTAAAGTACGCCTCCACCACCGTCATGTCCACGTCCCCGCGCGTCGCGCTGCACCGCAGCCCACCGCCGGGCGGTGCGGTCGACGTCTGGGACCCGGCGTTTGACGCGGACGGCGGCGTGTCCGGCTGTGTCGTATCGTCCGAGTCGAACACCCCGGACGAGACCCGTCGCAACTCCTGGGTAACCGTGGGTAGCAAACTGGCAAAGGAGCCCCTCCGTCGATGCTTCGGGCTCTTCCCCTCTTCACCCGCTGACTCGTCGCCGCGCCAGGCCTTGGGGAGCCGGAGCTTGGCGGCGATGACGCACCACGCGCGCCACAGTAGGGCGCTGAGTATCTCCCCCGGGTCGGATGCGTCCTCGCCGTCCCGCGCGGATTTAAGATTAACGATGTCCGCCTTGTTGCCGACGAAGAGCGCGGGGCACGGGAGCCCGCCGAAGCCGTGCGCGACGCATCCGTCGAGCGCATCGCCCAACAGTTTACCCCCGACGGCGCCGACCATGGCGTCGCGGGCATCCCGCTCGGAACCCGCGGGCGTCGGCGACGCGAACGACGCGCGCGCGGCGATCTCGCGAGCCCATCGAGTGAGCCGACGCAGCGTTCGCTTCCGCGTGAGGTCGTGGACCAGCACGACGCCGTCCAAGCCTTCGTAGTACACATGCCGTAGGTTCTTCCACTCGTGATGGCCGCCGATGTCCCACATCTCGACGAAGTACGGCCTCTGCGGATCAGCGCCGTTCACCCGCGTCTCGTCGAAGTGTACCAAGGTCACCTCGGGCTTGCACCCCATCGTTCGCTCCTGATCCCGAACGGCGTCGCCGGCGCCGCGGGATCCGCCGTGCGGGCCGTTCGCGCGGATGAGGTGGACCCATGAGGTCTTGCCGGAGCCCGTGTCGCCGACGACGGCGACGCGGACCTTCCCCACCCTCTCGGGCGCGGTCGAGGAGCCGAGCATTCAAACTTGTGATGATGATTTCCTCGGGAGAAACGACGTTGTTAAGATCCCTAAAGGCACTCGGTGAGGGCGCACGTGAGGGGTGCACGGCACATGGGGCCTCGAGGCGGCGGGGACGCGGAGGCGGACGCGCTCCTCACGCACGTCGAGTCCGCGCCCCAGCCATCGATCCAGCGCGTCGCGGCACGCGGCGTCGTCGCCGTGATACGCTCGGGGCGATGCCAACGCCCGGAAAATGCGCTGCGCCGATGCTTGGTGGGCACCCCGCCCGCGTGCGTCGACGAGACGTGCGGAGCGTGCGCGCAACTGGTCGCCGCGGGGGTTTTCGACGCGGACGCCATGTGCGGTGAGCTGCTCGCGGCGTTGGCCGCGTCGCACGCCGCGGCGACCGCGGACGGCGCGTCGACACAGACGCGCCGCGACGAACGCCGAAGGGCGGGCGCGCTCGTTCGGGGCATAGCCTCCGTCGTCGCCTACTCCACCGCTGACCTCCACGCTGATGGCACGGACCACCAGGGACGACGCACCACTCATCGCACAAACCCCACACGCAGCCGACTCGCGGAGTGGGTCGGCCCGCGGCATCCCCTGAGCCGGGCCCTCCGCGCGCATCCCACCGGCGCGCCACCCGCCGTCCTCGCGGCCATCTCCGCCATTCTCGGCCACGGCCCCGACTCCGCGGCGGCGCTCGCGGGTGCGCCCGCGCGTCTCGCGTTCCAATCCCTGCGCCCGTTCCTGCGTCACGCGCTCCTCTCCGACGACAAGGCCGTGGGCGCTGGGTTCAGATCCGCGCTGCACGCGAGGCTGGTACGGACGGCGTGCGGCAGTTCACTCGAGTTGTCGGCGCCAGTCGCGATACTTCTCGCCGGGTGCCTTCCGTGGTACCGAACCATTAACTCGGGGTTAAATGACCAAAGTGAGTCCAGCGCGTGGGTCGCGGGTGCCGCCGCGGACGTCGCGGACGCCCTCGAGTCCGCGGCGCGGCGAAGTTTCCCGGGGGGAACTAACGACACGTCATCGATCCAAGGGATCGCGTACGCGTCGTTAGAGGCTATGTTCGGCGTCGTGAACATGACGCGCGAGTGCGTCGGACGCGGCGAATGCGTAACGTCTTTACTCGGAGCGTTACGAAGGATGCTGGGCCTGGTGACCGGGGATAGCGCGGGGAGTCCATCCGAGGACACCCACCTCGTGCGATGCGTCGTGTCGTCTGTGAAGGGGCGGAACGCGCTTCGGTCCATGGCGTGTGACCTGGCGGAGTGTTGCGAAGACGCCGTCCGCGGCGCGGGCGCCGACGCGGGCGCGATTGCCGCGTTGCTCGGTGAGTTCGCGTCGGTGTCCGGCGTGCTCGAGTGGGGGACGTGTGCGCGCGCGGTAGTGGGCGCGCGGGTGAGCGGGGCGATGTCGTTGGCGAGGGAACGCGGCGGGGCGCTCGCCACATCGCTCGCGACACCGAGGGTGAGAGTGTCAGAGAATGACAATGTCGAAATCGACGGCGGCTGCGGGGGGGGATCATCGATGGATTCGGCGCTGGTGGATATCCTCCACCGCGACTGGCGCACCGGAGGAAGCGGCACCGACGCTTGTACAGAGGAGGCGTGGACGCTCGCGGTGCTCGACGCGGACACGGCGGCGGACCTGGCGGCTGTCAAGGCGGACGCCGACCGTCGCCGCCGGCGACGACGAAACCTCGGCAACGACGGAGGCGATTTCACCGCGGCTGACTCCTCGCGGACGGCGCCGCCGCTGCTCCCGCTCGTGCTCGCGTCGCACCCGAACCCGCGGGTCCGCGAGCGGGCGGCTGCGGCGCTGGGCGAGCGGATGGCGGCGGTACCCGACCGCGCGCCGTCGTCGCTCCCGCCGACGCTGCTCGCGATCAAGGCGCTGAGTCGCGGAAACGAAAACAAAAACGAAACTGCGGCGGTTCAAAGGAAGGCTTCGGCGCGGGCGGCGCTCGCGGCGCTCAGGGCGGCGACCGCGGGCGCCGCGCATCCCCTCGGCACGCCCGTCGCGCTACGCGCGCTCTCCCCGCTGGTCCAGCCGATCCCGGACGACTCTCTGACGAAGAATTCCAAAGGGGACGATTCCGACTCCGCGCTGAAACTTGGGTTCACCGCCGACGCCAAGGCGCCGGACCCGAAGGCCCACGCGCTGGCCTTGACGCTCCTCGCGGACCTCTGGCGACATCACGCCGGGTCATTCCCGAGGCTCCGCGCCGCCCTGGAGCACGCGGCCACCTCGCGCGATCCCGCCGTCGTCATCGGCGCGGCGGCGGCTACGATGCGATGCGCGCAATCCGACCCGCACGGCGCGTGCGACCTCGTCGGCCCGCTGCGTTCGTTCCTGGATCGGAAAGCGCCGCCCGTGGCGCGCGCGTTGGCGCTCGAGTCGGTGCGATTGATGTGCGACGCGGACGCGCTCGATTTCTACGCCGCGTTCCGCGTCGTCGTGGCTCGACTGGGCGACGGCGCCCCCGCTGATGTAATCGTGAGGACGGAGTGGGCTCGGTTGCTGGGCGCGGGGTGGCTGGACGCGGATGCCCGGCCGGATGCCGCGGCGGCGGTCGCGGGCGCCGCGTGGGAGTGCGTGAGGGTAGGTTTAGGGTTAGGGTTTAGCGGGCCGGGCGACGAAGGGACGCGGGCGGCTGCGTACGAGGCGCTGGGGAGGTTCGACCCGAAGGTTCTCGTCGAGCCGCCCGCGAAGGATGAGAAGGATGAGAAGGATGACGAAACGCTCGCATGCACACCCGCGCCGGTCCCCGCGGGGGAACTGGCGATCGCCTACCTCACCGACCCGGCGTCGTCCACGTCGGCGACCGTGAGCGCGGCGGCGAAGGTCGTGGAGGGCGTCGCGAGGCTCGAGCGCGGGCGCATGGCTCGATCACATCTCGCGCCCGGCGGCTTTTTACGCCCAGAAACGTCCGACGAAACGTCCAGAAACGACGCGAAGGTTCGAAGGGAAAAAGGCCACGCGGCGGCGTCCAACGACCCGCTGCTGCACAGGTTGCTGAACACCACCCCGCGGCGCCTCCGGACCATGCCCCGGCTCGACGGCGCGTCCAAGGGGGGAGGCGGGGGGAACGTCCAAGAAAGGTACGGTCCCGCCGGCGCGGGCGCGCACCTCTTCCTCTTCCGCCCTCCCCCGCGCGCCGACGACGGCGACGACGTTATCGACGCCCGCCGGCGCGCCACGGAGGTTAACGCGGAGCTTCGCGCGCGCGCGGAGGCCCACCGACGCGCGTTCGCGTCGTGCGCCGCCGAAATCAGGGAACCCCCGAGGACGCACTGGTGGCACGGGCAGACCTTATTGAAATCTTGGCACAGGTTCATCCGCCGGTGGCTCCGAGCCGAGGTGGCCGCGTTCGCCAACGTCGCCGAGTCCGATTCCGTCGCGTCCGAGGAGGCTGTCGCGTCCGTCACGGCCGTTTTATTTAAAACGCTCGCGGATCCCAACGCCACGCCGGACGCGAGGAGCAACGCGGCGCTCGCGATGTCGTCGCCGGCGCTTCTCGATTTCGCAAACGGCGCGAGTTCGAAAACGGCTGAAATCGGCTCGAACCACGACGTTAAAGGGACGACAGAGTCCGTCACGGACGCGATTCACGAAGGGTTGACCTCCGGGTCCATGGTGGGCGCGGAGAGGCGCGCGTTTCTGGCGTACGCAGCCGCGGTGAGCCGGTGCCACGCGGCTGACAAGCCTCGACGCGAATCGTGCGCTCAATTTTTACTAAACGAGCTCACGGCGTCGTCCGTCACCGGGCCGGCGTGGAGCGGGCGCACCGCCGGCGCCGCGGCTGAGGCGCTGGGTATGTTCCTGTTGGGGCTGGGACGCGACGTGGAGACGCACGGGCCCGGCGCGGGCGCGTGGAGGACCGAAATGCTTTCAAGCTACCGCGACTCGCTTTCAAATTCGGGTTTGAAATTTGAAGTCTCGGACGACGTTCAGGACGCCGAGGCGCACGCGCTGTTCCGCGTTGGTGCGATGCACGGCGAGGCGTTCGCGGCTGCGGGCGCGGACTTTGCCCACGGCGGGTTCGGTCACGTCGTCGGGCATCTTCGCCATCTCGAGAACATCTTACGGAGCGGGTACGTTTTTTTTCATTTCGTACGGGCAATTACACTGACGACAACATGTGTTTTGTTTGTTTTACAGGGGTGCCGGGTATTCGCAGGCGGAGATTGCCGGGGCTGCCGCGGCGGCACCGACGGCGGCGGCGCTCGCGTTAGCGTCCAACGCACCGGTGGACAGACACGTCACGGACACTCTGCGCCTCATCGTATCACTCGTAGCTACCCCGGGTGAACGGTCACCCGTATGGCTAAACAGTCTCGCGAGCTGCGGCGCCCTGCTGGACGTCGCTCTCGCCGCCGGGTGCTCGACGGATCGGCGGCTCGCGACACAAACGATCGACGCGTTGACCGACGTGCTGTTAAACACGAGCGGTGGACACGAGCGTCCTCCTGCTCCACACGGCGAGACGGCGCACACCGCGGCGGCCCTCGGGCTGGCCGCGTGCGTCGGCGGGACCTGGATACTTCCGACGGTTGATACGATCATCGCAAACTACGGCTTGAGCGGCGCGGGTGGCGGCCGCGCGAAAGATACGTCCACTGAACACCTCTCCGCGCCGCTCGTGTGGGGCGGGGAGGAGGGCGGGCGGCTCGCGAAGCGTGCGTTGTCGGCGCTCGAGGCGGCATCCTCCGCGGAAGGCACGGCGGCGGCGGCGGCGACTGGGGGTAAGGGCGCTGTGGGTATCCGCGCCAGGGAGGTCGCGGCGTGGGGGCTCGCGGTCGCGGCGGATCGCTGCGCGGCTCGCGCCTCCGCCTGGGCAGCTTCGTCCGCGTCCGCACCCGCCTCCGCATCAGCGTTGAAGGGTCCCTCTACGGGTACGGGTTCCAACGGCGTCGGCGGCGCGATCGGCGCGTTGGTAACGGCTGCGACGGCGGGTGACACCTCGTCGATCGCCGCGACGAGGGCGCTGATGACGCTGTCGACGCTCGACAGGCTCCCCGCCGGTGACTGGCCGGGCGCGCTGCGTCGGTTGACGCGGCGCGGGGATGTTGACCTGGTGGACGCGTGCGTGGCGCTCGCGGTGGCGCACCCGGGTCCGTCCGTGGGCGGCGGTTTGCTGGAGAGCCTCTTGGGTGAACAGCCGATCGACGACGCGGAAGCCTTCGACGAGTTCGGTATGGCGGAGGTGACTCAAATGGATCCAATAATAAAACCGCCCCCGCCGAGGGTGCTCGCGTCCCTCGGCGAGTGCGTCGCCGCGTTACCCCGCGCGGCGGCGGCCGCGGCGCTGCGTCGATGCGCCGCGTCAGTCGCGTCCGCGGTGTCCGCCCTGGGACTCCCGACGGACGTAAAGGAGAAAGACGATGAAGAGATGAAGTCGACCATCGACGCCGTTGCGGCGGCGTGGCGCGGGCTCGCGTCCGCGGGCTCGCGCCTGCCCCGCGGTCCGTGGACCGAGGATGAGATCGCGGACGCGTGCGCACAGCTGTGCGGCGCGATCGCGCGGCCTGGCGGGCCCGAGCTCGACGCCGCCGTCGAGGCGCTGTCGCCCAACGGCGGAGCTCCGATTGGCGCCGCTCGAGCGTGCTGCGCTCTCGCCGCGGATACCTCCGCGCACAGTTTCGCGGCCAACTCGCTTCGCGCGCGTCTCGCGGTCGCGGGTTCGATTCCCCGCGGGGACGTGAAACCGCTCGCGACGTGGATGCCGTCGGGGGAGCTAACGCGGCTCGGACGGTGTATGGCGACGCACCTCTGCGCGGTTGGTAAACATTTGGCGATTCCGCCGCGGTGGCTCCGCGGTCGTTGGCTGGAGGAGTCGGTCGGTCTGGACGACGGCCTCGTCACCCTCGCGTGGCTGTGCGGCGCGTGGTCCGGTTTGATCGTCGTGGGAGGACACGAGGGAGCGTCGTGTCTGGACGACGATGACGTGGTTCGGTGCCTTCCGGCGACGCTTCCGGTTGCGTTTGGAGACTCGGAGGGTTCGGGCCGGGGCGGCGGCGGCGAGAAAGTCGCCGTCGCTCTCGCGGCGATCGCGGGGGGAACGAAGGAATCGCTGGTGACGCGTGAGGCGGCGGTGCGTGCGGTGCGGGGGGTGCGGGAGATGCTCCCGGGGGACACGTGGGAGCGACACGCGTGGCGAATCGAGTCCCCCGACACAGCGGAACGGATGGATCAGTGATGTCACACCTCAGACTTTCACAAAAAACAATAAGATTCTCGCCGCAGAGGGGGACTGGTTACCCCCCGTCGACGCCGCGCACACGGACGGACTCTAGCGTCGCATATGCGTTCACTCAACCCACTCCTACGCTCTCAATAACGATTAGATAATTACTCCAGAGTGTTTACCCGCCCATCCTGAACCCGTGTTCCTCCTCGGTCTCCACAGCCTTGAAGTCGTCGGTGTCCAGCGTGAGTGGCTCCTCGTCGAATGAGGTCTTGCACTCGAAGGACCCGTCCTTGACTTCGCACTCGGCGTCGTACTCGCCGGCGTTGATGACCCGGTACATCCCGCTGCTGAGCCCCTCGCACACGAGCTCGCCCTCCGCGGTCATCTCGCACCGCACCTCGCAGCCGCGCTGCCGCTCGCTGTCGCATCGGGGCGCGAGGGGCTGCTCCTCCTCGTCGCCCGAGGTGGCGCCCGCCCACCACGCGGAGACCTCGTAGACGCCGGACGGGATGTCATTCGCGACGATCACGCCGTCCTCGGTGACCACGCAGTTGTACGTCTTGTCGGTGCCGAGCTTTTGGTCGCCACCCGCCATCACCACAACCGAAGCGCGCGATCTGGAGGACGCGTTGCTGGGTGCCCTCATCGCGAGTCGGGCGGAGATCGATCCGCGCGCCTTGGGGGCGGCGATCGCGTGACGCGCGCGAATCGCGGTCGTCGATGCGATGGTGCTCATCGTGTTAAAGGGTGATCTCGTGCGTGCGCGTCCCTTGTGCGCGCCCGTCGAGAGGAGGGCGCGGGGAGTTCGAAATCGAGCTGACTCGGATGGATAGCCAGCTATCTGCCCAAACTGGCAAGGCCATCCTCGCTGATTGGCTGACTGGCTGCTGGTCTGTTGAATCCTGAAAAAATCTCAATCGAACCTCATCAAAAGCTGTAGCCAAAAGTCTCGGACAGGTCGAGCCTCGCCCCCGGACCGCACACAATGTCGCTCTTTCCAAGCGAGCGCGCGCGTGGCGTTATCCTCGACGACGACGATACGGACGATGCAGTCGCATTCGAGCCCGGCGTGAACATCGCCGCTCTGGTCTTCTCAAAGATACAGTGCGTCAGGACCAGAGCAGCACTGGCGCAGGCTAGCAGTTTTTGGTTGGACGTGTCGAAGCAGAAGGAAGCCCTGCCCCGCTGGTTCTACTTCCCCATGTGCGAGCACGTCAACACCAAATGCACGTACCGGCTGGGATGTGGCGCGTGCAATACCAGTGACCTGGGACGAGACATCCTTGTCAACATGAACAAGAACAAGTACAGACCTAAGCTCCTCAAGCTTCTAGACAACGACGAGGCTCTGTCTTTGCCAAAAGAAAGGGTCCTCGAGCTCTTGCCCCTGCATGTAAAAACGGGAAGAAACCTCTGCTGTTTTGCCGCGGAACACGGTTGTCTGAAGGTGCTCCAATGGGCGAGGGCCAACGGTCTATGGATCCTCACCACAGACCTCTATATGAACTCGTACTTCGCCGCCTCTGTATCCGGCCACCTGCACGTCATCAAGTGGCTTCACGAAAGCGGATATCGGTGGGATTACAGGGCGTTCGGTCACGCATCCATCGCCGCCCCCGATACGTCGACGACACCGGCTCACATTCCAATCACCCAATATCTCGTGGACAACAAGTGCCCGGGGTGGGAGGATATGCGGGTGAAGTGGGCAAAATTCCTGATTTGAAGAATACTTGTAAAATGACAACGCGACATCCTCTACCGCGCGTCCGGGTCGTCCGGCGCCAGTATCTTGTTCACCCTCGCCACCGTCTCCGTGTCCCCCATGTTATACGCGTTCTTCCGCAGCTCCTTCAGCCGCTCCTGCTCCCTCAAGTTTTCCAAATCCCCCGAGTCGCCCTTCATCCGTATGTACGTATCGCGCTTATACTTCGCCTCCCGTCGTTCACGCTCCGCCGCGATCTCCCGCTTGCGCTCCGTCTCGTCGTCGAAGCTCTCCCGCTCCGCCGCGGACTTGGCGCCCGTCGGGTCCTCGCGCGTGCGCCTCGCCGCTTCTTCTCGGGACCACTTCTCCAGATGGTAAAACTTTTCGTGCGGGAGCGTCGCGGTGTTGTAGTCTTCGGCGTACTCTTTGAAGAGTTCCTTCTCCTCCCACTTTTGAAGTGATTCGACGTCGAGCTTCTTGACCTCGCCGAGCCACGCGCGGAACTCGCCCTCCTTCTCGTACTTGTCCGTCTCCTTGATGAAGCCGCGCGCGCCGAACATCGGCTCCGGGTTGGCGTCCGCCCCCGATGGTTTCTCGGCGTCTGAACCGTGTTTTTTGGCATCCTTCTTTGACTTCTTGTCCTTCTTGGACCGCTTGCCCTTCTTGTCCTTCTTGTCCTTCTTTCTGCTCTTCTTGCTCTTCTTGCGATCGGACGACGAGGATGACGACGCGGACGACGAGTCGGAGTCGGAGTCCGAGTCGGAGCCGACGCGTCGTTTCCGCTTGGACTTTTTCGAGGATCGTTTCGATCCACCGCCGCCCGCGGTCGTCGCCGCCGCGCCCATGAACGCCTTGATCTGCGCGTGTGCCTTGTCCACGTCCCAACCCGCCGTCTCCAGCGCCATCATGCACGTCTCCGCGGACGCACCGGGCAGCGCCCTGCGCAGGGCGCCCAGGCAGGCCTCCTGCATGGCCTCCTTCTGCGCGCTGGCGTGCTTGGCCATCATGGACGGGGCATCGGCGCGCTCCTTCAGTGCGCCGACGACGTCCCTCGAGTACTCCGTGTTCGGGTTATCCATCGCGGCCGACGGCTCTCCCTATCACGCCCCCTTGCGGCTCGATGCGGTCGCGGCTCGATAACCCGGCGACGATCCGAGACCCGCGCGCCGACCAAGTGATGGGCTCGCGGGTCCGAGCGATTATCAATTCGTGTCGATGGTTTCTGATCGACGGCACTTTGTGGGGCGCGCGAAGGAAGGATGGCGACGGTGTGGGGTCCGAAGGTGAGGATTGCAGTTCCGGATATCGACGGTGCCGATGTCGACGAGAAGCGGAGAGAAGAGTTGACGACGAAGGGCACGAAGCGGAAGAGAGCCCCTCCAACAAAGTATCCCAAGGGGCCGTGCGAGCACGGGGTGAAGCATCGCTCGGCGTGCAAGGTGTGCAGCGCTTGTCCGCACGGTCGTCGGCGCCGTCAATGCAAGGAGTGCGGTGGGACATCAATCTGTGAGCACGGACGTCAGCGAGATAGGTGCAAGGAGTGTGGTGGGGGCTCAATCTGCGAGCACGGTCGTCAGCGCTATTCCTGCAAGGAGTGCTGTGGGTCAGGAATCTGCGAGCACGGTCGTCAGCGCTCTCAGTGCAAGGAGTGCTGTGGGGCATCAATATGCGAGCACGGTCGTGTGCGCTCTAACTGCAAGGAGTGCGGTGGGGCAGGAATCTGCGAACACGGTCGTCAGCGCCCTCTGTGCAAAGAGTGCGGTGGGTCAGGAATCTGCGAGCACGGTCGTCGGCGCTCTCAGTGCAGGGAGTGCGGTGGGGGATCAGTCTGCGAGCACGGTCGTCATCGCCCTTATTGCAAGGAGTGCGGTGGGTCAGGAATCTGCGAGCACGGTCGTGTGCGCTCTCAGTGCAAGGAGTGCGGTGGGGCAGCAATCTGTGAGCACGGTCGT
>Ga0257106_1001640_pt1 | contig 10863 bp, 8 predicted proteins | sample LP_taG_3_FD_190177 | JGI IMG/M metagenome (GOLD analysis project Ga0257106, IMG submission 190177) | Marine microbial communities from Northeast Subartic Pacific Ocean, Canada - LP_J_2011_P26_10m | ecosystem: Environmental > Aquatic > Marine > Oceanic | place: Canada: Northeast Subartic Pacific... | reverse complement strand
CTTTAGGCGTATGGTCTTTTAGTTTGCAACGTTAGTCTGCGTTCCCCACAAAGTAACTCAAAAGAAAGTCAGTTTATAATTGAAGATATTAACTTTTTTTGATTTTATTAATATAGTAACTAAACTTACAGATGAGGTCTTGTTTAGTTATATCTATTTTAATTTTAAACTATATGTTAATGGGAAAAGGAATAATAAATAAAACCATTAAAGAATTTTCAACCAATCTCACTTTACCGGTTAGTTTAAAATATCATATTTATTTTCCAGATAACTATCATGATTCTGATACTAGTTTCCCAATGGTACTTTTTTTACATGGCTCAGGTGAAAGAGGTGATAACATAGGATTAGTTGAAAAACATGGTATACCTAAAATGATTAATAATGGACATACTTTCCCATTTATTACAGTGGCTCCACAATGTCCAGAATTTCAATGGTGGTCAGAGCCGCTTTATTCAAAGGCGCTAATATTTTTAGTAGAAGAAATCATTAGAAATAATAAAGTAGATATTGAACGTATTTATGCTACTGGTCTAAGTATGGGTGGATACGGGACTCTTACTATTGCAAAAGAACGTCCTGATTTATTTGCTGCTATAGTCCCTGTCTGTGGTGGGATGGATACAACAAATATTGAAAACTTAAAAGACGTTCCTATCTGGCTGTTTCACGGAGATTTGGATGAGGTTGTTCCTGTTGAAAATTCAGAGCTTATTTATGATTTATTAAAACCAATTAATCAGGATATTAAAATAACTATTTACAAAGGTGTTGGTCACAATTCATGGGATCGGGCTTATGATAATAAAAAGATGTATGAGTGGATGTTAAAACAAAGTAAGTAAGCATCCTTACTTATTTTGTAAAGTTTTAAACTCAATCCCGTTTCCCATAAAGTAATTCAAAAGAAAGGCTGTTTTTAGTTTATCTTATTATGGTTATATTGCTAAAAAGGATCAGTATGAAAACTAAAATACCACCACCTTTAGTCACATTGATTTTTGGTTTCATAATTTTTTTAACGAAGAATATTTTTCCTAAAATTAAAATATACAATAATATTGTTTTAGGTTCATTATTTATCTTGATTGGAATATTAATTGCTTCTTCATCAATTCTCTTATTTAAAAGATACCGTACTACTATTACCCCTATAAACCCTAAAAGTGCTACAAAATTAATAACTGGTGGTATTTATAAATTTTCAAGAAACCCTATGTACTTTAGCTTATTATTACTGCTCACAGGAATAAGTATTATGACAAATCCAATTGGAGGTTTTATCTTTATCCCAATTTTTATATTATATTTAAATCTCTTTCAAATTTTACCTGAAGAAAAAGCGATGACTGATTTATTTAAAGACGAATTTTTAGAATACAAAAATAGTGTAAGAAGGTGGATTTGAATAAAATAATTAATATTGATAAACCTAAAGATCAAATCCCCATTCCGCATAAAGTATTTCAAAAGAAAGTCCGTTTTTTAACGAATTTTTGCTTCTATCTGATTATGGGTGGGCTGGATATGCGAAAAAAAAGCATACACATTGTACTATTATTTTTTATTTTGGAAATAAATAAAAGCCTTAATCAATAATTCTCGATTAAGGCTTTTATTTCAATGTTTTTGAATGGTTTTTGTTACTTTTTTTAGAAAAGTCCGAACGCGCCTCTAAATTTTGCATCATAAAAATGATCATTCATTTTTCCCGTTAACTTTTTATACCCAAAAAGGCCTTTCTTTCCACCAAGAGTGATAAAGTCTTTGCTGTGTGGATAATAAAAATATGTTGCAAGTAGAGAGGCATAAAGTTTAGCCCCCTCAGTTGATGTTCTAACATTTTTGCTTATTCTAAATTTGGATGGGTCCTTCACAGCAAAGTATTCACCGGAGGTACTTGAACTTATGTAATAGCCTACTGGTGGTTGTATCAATGACATAGGAGATTTATCACCAAGGAAAGCTAAATCATATTCATAAGTTGAAGATACATCATACTGTTTGCTTCCACTCTTTAATTTTCCCGCTATTTTTGTTCTTTGTCCATTATCTCTCAAGCTTTCTGGTAGAAGTTTAGACGCAATTCTTTTTGTTAGCGGAAGTTTTTCTCTATATGTTGAATATTCCATGATCAATTTAGATTTTTCACCGTCAGGTGCAACTATTTCACATTCTAGATAATCAGTGTATTTACTAAACCATTTCCAGTACAGAAGACGTCCTTTAACTTCAGTGACAGATTCACATTCGCATGATGTTTTTTCATCTGCCCTGACAACTAAATCAAAATTATAACCTCGGGTATAGACTCTTTTACCAAACTTTTTTGATTTAAGGCTTTGTGACCAATCAGATTTTAAATTTTCAACAGAATAATCATCTCCTATTGTACCAAACTGAGTCCAACCACTTTTACTTCTGTTTTCATTTTTTGTCATTGATTGAAATGTGTTTTCTTTAACTTTTTGTATGTTAAAGACCTTATTCATATCATCCCTGACACCATCAAAATTACTAGGGGTTTTGATACTCAATAAAGCAGCATTGTCTTTGATTTCTTTTTCTATTTTTTTGAGCTTATCCTTTACTCCACCCAGTGCACCTGATAAACGACCTTGGGAAAAAGCTAGGTTGAACATCATTGTTATAATCAGTATTTTTTTAAACATTGTTTGTCCTTTTTTTTATATGATTAACTATATTATAAAATAAATAGAACAAAGCTGTAAAGCAATTGCTATTGAGTATCATTATCAGTAAAATGCAAAAGATTCTATTATCATAATATTATTTATTTACTTCTCCAAGCTCTGCTGCCGCTGCTGTATTAGGTCGCTCAACAAATGGCTGGGATAAATGGAAAGATGTAAATGGTAATACGCTTGATAGTTTGAAAAGGTAATTTTTAGAACCTTACAAAACTTCACGTTAAATTACAAGATTTGTACTTGTCAAAACTTATCAGGTTTGCTGGACACACTTTCACCCCCTATGGGCGTATAGGATTTTAGGTTACAACCTTAGTCTGCGTTCCCCACACAGTAATTCAAAAGAAAATCGTAACTGTAAATGACAGGCAAGGACATTGCATCACTCTTCTTTGTAAATTTGGGCTTAGATAATTTTAATATTCAAAAGAGGAAATTGTGATGAAACAAAATGAAAATACATTTTATGATTACGTGAATCCAATATGTTTGTCAATAGGTATTATTGGATTTCTACTATATTTTGGAGTTGATTATTTTGAAATCGGAATTACAGGATTAGGTTTGTGGGGGGTCACTGGTGCATTAGGTATTGAAGCAAAAAAAAATAAATTATAGTTTAAACCCATTGGGGGTATCGGACTTTGTTGGTGTCGTAATTCTACTCCATTATGACATTAATGATAAAATAAAGCAAAATTTATGAAAAAATAAAAATTAATGATATTGAATCTCAATAATCTATATAATAAATTAAAGCATCCATGAAATCAAAATGTTGTAAAAAATATATTCTAACTTTATTGATGCTTAACTTTTTTCTATTTGCTGAAAATGGTTATATAAAAGGTGTCATTGTAAATGAACAATCTGAACCTCTTGCAGGTGCAAATATTACAATAGTAAATACAAATAAAGGTGTAATTACAGACTCAGATGGTAATTTTTTATTAAGTAAACTTATTCCTGGTCCATATACTCTCTCTATTCATTACATAGGTTATAAGGTAATATCGAAGACTTTCATGATTGTTTCTGAAACAGAAGAAGCAGGATCGAGTTTCCTAGAAAAAATGAAAGTTGAAGATGCTAATGATTTTGAAACCGGATTGTTCCATACGGACTTAATTTTTAAAATGCAGCCAGATCCGGTAGCTCTGAGACAAGTAGATGTTACTGCACATGAAATTGATAAAAGTATATCTGATATTTTGAAACAGACTATTTTTGGTCCTTCAAAGATAAGAGAATCATATATGACTGTTGGAGCGAGCGTAGATGCTGTATCCATTAAAGATATAAAAATGTCCCCTGCATTAAATTTCTATGAAGGACTAGATGAATTAAAAGAAGTAGAAACCAAGCAACTATCTACAATTTATACGTCCTTAGTAGTAAGAGGTCTGGGTGTGACAGATGCTAGAGATTATTCACAACTAGTAGACGGTATGCAATCGACAAATTTAAATTATGGAAATAATTTTGGGAATATCACAGGGTTATCAGAGATCGATGTTGCGAGTGTTGAACTTGTTCATGGTGCTGCATCTGTAATGTATGGACCATATTCAACTTCTGGTTTAGTACTTATAGGATCTAAAACACCTTGGTTTTATCAAGGTTTAAGCTATCAACTTAAGACAGGGTTTAATCATAAAACTAACGTAGCAACAACACCTTTCAGTCATTATGCTTTAAGATACGCTAAAATTTATGAAAAATTTGCATTTAAGTTTGTTTTTTCAGAAAAACGTGCAACTGAATGGGAACAACCAGTTGACTCTACTTACATGCAACCAAATCTTGATTCAACAAGTACTTTTGATCTAAGGTACGTTCATGGTGATGATACACCTTTGAATGAATATTCAATAGGTTCATTTGTTGATTCATTGTTACCACCAATATCTAGGACGGGCTATTGGGACATAGATATTGTAGAAAAATCAGTTTACAATACTAAAATAAATACATCTATTAATTATAAAATTACGAATGATATTGATTTTTCTTATGATATGAAAGGAGGCTGGGGGTCTTTCACAAATGTAGGTATTGGTAAATTTTGGAATAATAATAGTGGGGGTATTAATCATGGATTATCTGTCAGAGGTCCGGGCTGGCTTATAAGAGGATATACTTATAATGAAGGACAAAATCCTTTTAACGATTCAGATGTTGATATACAATGGGATGTTAGGACAATTGCATTAGAATTACAAAATTATTCAAAATCAGATGAAATATGGTTTAAAGATTATGTTGCTGCGTTCAATGGTGAAGTTGATGGTGTTGATTCTGCGAATCATCACTTTGCAAGAGAATATGCGGATAGTGATAATTCGATCAGTGAAGGAACTTACTATAGAAGATTAGTTCCTGGCACGGAACTCTTTAATACCGTTTATGACTCACTTATAAGAAGAGATAAGAAGAGGTTTACATCACGATTAAAAGATAATGGTTTTTATAACCTAGAATTTGTTTATGACTTTTCAAATAGCGTTGATTTTGGGGGGTTGCAGATCGGTGGTAATTTTAGACAATATGAAATTGGCTTCCATAACGGGATTATGAGTAATTCTCCAGAGCTTAATAAAAAATATGGACCAATAAAACCATGGGAATACGCATTATTTATCCAAACTACTAAATGGTTCTCCAATGAAAAATTAAAACTGCAGGGAGCACTTAGGTTTGATCAAAGTGATACCTATGGTAAAAATCTATCGCCAAGTTTTTCAACAGTCGTTAAAGTAAAAGAAAATCAATACCTCAGATTATCATATCAAAAAGCGAGGTTAAACCCACCGCTTTATTGGAGCTATCTTAACATACCTCAACAAGGTTTCTTAGCGATTGGTGGTGCAAAAGAAAATTTAAAAAGACTAGGAGTTGAGGAATTACACACAAGAGCGGTGACAATTGATACTGAAGGTGGTACATACGATACAACGCATATTCAAATTCCATATCCAACTGGGGAAAAGTTATCAGCATATGAAATAGGATATAAAGCTTTGATTAATGATAATATATTTTTTGATATAAATTACTACTTTAATCATAAAAGTAACCTCAGAGATGATCAAAATATAGTCTGGTTGAGCGAACAAATAGATTATGTTTCAACGAGTGATAGCACGGGATATGGTACTCCATTAGCAGAGCCATTTTATGTTTATACTCACAGTGAAGATCATGAACAAAAAATTAATGGTGTCTCTTTTGGTTTAGCTTATAATTTTGACAATGGTTTAATTTTATCTACAAATTATAATCACATTGGTTCAGTTGGAGACCTAATTGCATATCAACCAAATCGAATTCAAGGGACTAGCGTTGGTACGTCAAGACCAAAAAACAGGTACAAACTCTCAATTAATCACCCTAGAGCTTTTAATGATAACATCGGCTATGCGATTACCGCAAGATATACTGAAAAATACTGGTATGATAATTATCTTTGGTATGGAATTGGAGAATTGGGTGGCAACGTGAATATAGACACTCAAGTTTCTTACATATTAAAAGAATATAATATACTTCTAAAAGCTGGAATAAATAATTTACTTGGCCAGTATTACAATACATCTGTTCTTACACCTAAGATTGGATCAACTTTCTATATAACAATTGACTACGATGGCTTAATTAAATAATAAAAGTTTTATTTTAAAGATCTAAAAAAAAGTCAGTTTTTCAACTAAGTTCCTAATCGCAAACTTTGTATCACTATTTTTTGTAGATTATGAAGTTGAGTTTATATTTAAATATCGATTTTTCTTCTTAATTGCATTCTGCATTGTTTTAACTATTTTTGAATATGATGATATATCAACAATTTTTTTTTATCGCTATACTAGATTTAGCTAATGTAATGACTGAAGCTAAAAAAGATGACTCTGCTTGAGAAATAATAATGACTAAATACTTACTATTATTTATTGGGTTGGCTTGGGGGCAAAATCTAAAATTCATTAATGCTGATGGACGGTCTATTACTTTTAAAAAGGCTCCTTCACAATCAAGATTTGGACCATACACCAGCGACACTTTTTATTTAAACGGGACTAATTATTCTTTAAAGAATATAGACTTTAAAACAAAAGTAGTTAAGGTAAAAAAGATATACCGTAATGGCATAAGCCAATTTATTAATTATAACAAATACGAAGAAATTCCCTTTGATTCTATTCGTTCTTTCAGGTACTTAAAACGAAGTTTTAGTGTCATTCCGATGGTAATTGGTGGAGCTATAGGATACTTTTATTTAACAAATCCAAATGCCAATACTCTATCTTTTTATTTTAGTATGTCTGCTTTCGCACTTGGTGTGAATTTATCATTTACGCCAAAGTTTAGTGAGGAATTAATTGTGGATGATGGTGGATGGACTATCAAAACTGAATAATCCACATCTTTTTTCATATAAACTCTAGCCGTCATAAACCAAAAGAAAGATAGGACAAGTTTATGGACACACATTATTGGTTTTTTTGTTTGTGGGATGAGGGGTAGATTTCATTAAAAAATAACGAGGATTGATTAGTTCATGCCAAACCCCACATTAACAACAGCTGTAGAAAAGATACAGCCGACTGCGATCATCAAGTTGGATGGGGCGTTTAATGACTTTCACGCCAAAGAGGTGATCGGAATAATTGATGATTTATTAGCGCAAGATTTTGTTCATTTCATTATCAATTTTAAATCCTGCACTGAGGTAAATAATTATGGTGTATCAGTACTGATTAGTCTCATTGGATCAATAAATCAAAAATCTGGAAAATTATTTTTTACAAATGTTGATTCACATCTTGAAAAAAAGTTGAAAATGATGGGCCTTGCTGCATACGCAGAATTCTATTCTGAGGACAAGGTGGCACTCGAGTCATTAATTGAAAAGCACTAAGTAATAACTTTTAAACCTAACGTATTGGAAAATAAGTAATGTTAAATAAGACAAAACTAATTCTTTTTCATTTCACAGTATTGTATAATTTTATTTTTGGTAACCCTTCTGAAGGAATATGGAAGCAATTCTTGTATACGAATGGAATTTCAAGCAACTATACATTTGATGTTCACAAAGATAAACAAGGTAGGGTTTGGGTTGGAACTCAAAATGGCATCACCCTAATTGATGGAAGCATTACAAGAAAATATGGTGTCTCTCATGGCTTACCCTCTGCTGACATTATAAAAATAACTGACATAAATGGACGTTTATTTGCAGCTACATCTGGTCAAGGTGTATATGTTTTGGAAAATGATACTTTTGAAAAAGTAAATTTTGTAAAAGGCTCAAATGTTACCACAATGGAAAACATTGGGGACAAAATCTTTATATCTACGAACCTGGAAAATATCATGTATGATGGAAATAACACCTCCTTTATGGGTAAAGGATTTCCAAATTCTAAAATTATTGATGCTTTTTCAAATGAAAAAAATGACTGGTTTGTTTCTGATAGGAACCTTATCAAACTAAAGGGAAATAAGTATATATCAGAAAAAATAACATTTCCTAGCTCGAATGTAAAAATACAAGCATTAATTATTGATGGTGATATTGAATATTTTGGTACCAATCAAGGCCTATGGAGCAGACAAAATAATAGGAATGCCAAATTAATTAAAAATATCAATGTATTGAGTCTCGATAGAACATCAAATGGCTTAATAATTGTTGGAGCAAAAAAAGGTTTTTATTATCTAAGCAATGGAGCTCTGAAAGAGATAACTCCCATTGGGCAAGATTACCTTTCACTCAGCAAGACTGCTGTAAGGGATATTGAAGTCACTTCAGAAAATGAAATATGGTATGCTACGTTTGGAATGGGTCTCTTTCTTCATGATCCAGGAACTTTTACTAATATAAATACTAAAAAGGGTCTAGACGTTGGTGGGATGACCTTTGATCTAGAAAGAGACGGAGATAAAGTATATATAGCTACAAAAAATGGCCTCTTCATCTATAAAAAAAATAGAATAGAAAAACATTTCACCAAAAAAGATGGTTTGCCATCAAATATGATACTAGATCTTGACCTTGATTCTAAAGGTGATTTATGGATTGCAACTGCTAATGGTCTCTCAAAGTTGTCTGGGTCTTTCTTTAAAAACTATTCGCGTACAGATGGCTTACCATCTAAATTAGTTACATCAGTGCATGTAGATAAAAGAGATGACTCCAGAATTTGGATTGGCTCGGAAAGGTCGGGGTTGACAAGATTTGATGAAACAGGGTTTTATACATTTGCAGTACAGGACGGTCTACCAAGCAATTCAATAAGGGATATTACTCAATTAAACAATGGCACGCTTATAATTGCTTGTTACAAAGCTGGAGTCGCAAAATTTGATGGAAAAAGATTTACACTGTACGATAATGGGCTTGATGATAAACGTGTAATACTATTGGAAAACGGGTTTGATGGAGAAGTTTGGGCCGGAACGGAATCCGCGGGAATAGGTGTATTAGAAGGAAATCAATTCAGGATGATTCGCGATTCAGACGGCCTTGCCCATAATGAGATGTTTTCACTTTATAATGATGGAAAAAAAATGTGGGCAGGAACATTTGGTGGTGGAGTAAGTTGTTATCACGAGAATACATGGTTTACCCTCAGAGAATCCGATGGTTTAAATAGTAATACCGTAGGTTCAATCGTATCAATTGATGAAAATACTACAATGATTGGTGGTACTTCAGGGATTTCAATCTTTAAAATGAATAATCAAACGTTCAGTTTAGAAATAATAAATATACTAACGCCTAGTGAAGAACTTTCATTTGAAAAACAGATGGAACCCATAAGTGGTATTTTAAAAGACAGATTTACTTTGACTCCTAATCCCATGGTATATAATCCCTCTGATGCAGAAATAAAATATAGGTATAGAGCAAAAAAATTCAGTGATCCAAAATTTAGTGGTTGGTCAAAATTATCACTTTCGCCACAAATTTCATATGTGCCACAGAATGTTGGTTCTTTCCAGTTACAAATACAAGCTGTTGATAATAGAGTAGCTTTCTCTGAAATAATTACGGTACCATTTAACATCGGTCGTGTATGGTATCTAGATCCAAAAACTGCTATTCCATTTTGGGGAAGTATCTTGCTCTTAATTGGATTTTCTACTGTTACTTATATTAATTACCGTAAAAAAAGTATAGAGGCTGAAAAACTTAGAGAGGCAGAAATAGAGCGTCAGCAGGCAGAAATGGAAGAAGCAAGAGAGTTTCAACAAGCAATGTTGCCAAGTGAAATGCCTATTACTGATGATTATGAGATGGTGGGGTTTCAAAAGACTGCAACTGAAGTTGGAGGAGATTTTTTTGATTTTATGCAAAAAGAAGATGGAAGATGGGTTGCAATATGTGGTGATGCAACTGGGCATGGTCTGACCTCAGGAAATGTTGTTTCCATAACAAAAACTGCAATGAGTTCACTTGTAGAAGAAGATCCGGTACCAACTCTTGACTCATTAAACAAGACACTACTTAATATGAATATTGGTTTAAACAGAATGTGCTTAAATATTGCAAGTATCGGTAAAGACTCTATTCGCTTTTCTTCTGCTGGTATGCCTCCGGCCTATTACTATTCTGCTGAAAAACGCGAACTAGAAGAAATATTAGTTGGAGCACTACCTCTGGGTTCTTTCAAGAGAGCTATCCACACAGAGAAGGAGATTGCTTTTAAAAACAGTGGAGATATCCTGATAATGATGTCTGATGGCCTTCCTGAGGCAGAAAACTCCAAAAATGAGATGGTAGGGTATGAGCGAACATTAGATTTGATTAAAACTTTATCTGATAAATCCGCTGAAGAAATAAAAGATGGACTTGTAGAGATGTGCGATAATTGGCTTGGTGATACTGCTAAACTTCAGGACGACATGACATTTGTAATAATCAAAAAAAGATAATAGCCTAGCTAAATGCTTACCCAAATAGCGGAATTTGTATGCGCGCACGGTTCAGGTCCGTGTATCTTATTAAGCATGCTGGTTTTAATCCAGTTTCGAGTCTTTAAGATAAGCTATGAAGTTGAATATTCATTGTTGGATTATTTCATAGATGAATAATAGTTGGCTTATATGACCCTACTCTTCCAGAGTTCACCAACCGAGTCTT
>Ga0257106_1001639_pt1 | contig 10866 bp, 6 predicted proteins | sample LP_taG_3_FD_190177 | JGI IMG/M metagenome (GOLD analysis project Ga0257106, IMG submission 190177) | Marine microbial communities from Northeast Subartic Pacific Ocean, Canada - LP_J_2011_P26_10m | ecosystem: Environmental > Aquatic > Marine > Oceanic | place: Canada: Northeast Subartic Pacific... | reverse complement strand
CACGGTTTCGACATACGTCTTTCGTTGTCTGAAAAGCACTCGCCGCGAGCAAACGACTCGTCCAAAAATCAGCCGAAACGACGTCGATTCGACCGAGATAGAGAGGTTTGAAGTTTTGCTGGACCGATCCATTCCACTGGTGGTTTCCGGCACAGGCGCACCTCCGGGCCGGCGGCCGGCCGCGTCCCGACGTCCGACGAGCGGCCTCGACGCGGCACGCTCGCCCGAGCGCGGGCCCCGTCGACGTCGGCATCATTTCCTCGAACGCCCGCGCAGGCGACCACCGCAGGGCGCTGCCGGCCTTCGAGCGCCTCGCGGCGGCCGGCGACGGCCGCGCGGCCTACAACGCCGCGCACATGCGGTCCAAGGGCCACGGCGCCGACCCGCGCGGACGCCGGCGGTTTCGGGGGGGGCCGACCTCGGGAGCGCCCCGGCGCTCCGACGTCGACGCGGCTCGCGCTCGGGGCCGTCGCGGCGCGCGCGCGCGCGTCGACGCCCGCGCGCGCGCGCGCCGACGCGCAGGCGCCGACGCGCCGGACAAGCTCGCGGCGCTCGCGCTGCTCCGCCGCGGCGCGGAGCTCGGCAACGGCCGGAGCGCGCTCCAGCTCGGCGTCCTCTTCGCCCACGGCCGCGGCGGCGTCACCAAGGACGACGCCGCCGCGCGCAAGTACCTCCACGCCGTCCTGCACGAGACCGACGCGTCGCCCGAAGACTGCGAGGCCGCGCGCGCCGCCGCGTGGGAAAAAAACCGGTGGAACGGCCCCGTCCGGCGAGACTCCGCGCCTCCCTATCTCGGTCACGTCGGCGTCGTTTCGGCTGATGCTTGGACGGATCGTTGTCTCTCGGCGAGCCCTGTTCCGACGGTGAAAAGCCGACGTCGAAACCGATCGAAGACATGCCCATTGAAGTCGCGTCGCACACGCGTGCTTCCCGCCCAGGCACGCGGAGCTCGCGCGCCTCGACCTCGCCATCGCGCCCGCGGGCCTCTGCGGCAAACACGCCGGCGCCTAGGGGGGCGCGCGGGAGCGTCAGCCATCGGGGTGCTGCGGGCGATCGGGCGGGACTTTCCCCGGGCCGAGGCTCGGACCGCGTCGGCGCGGCGCCGCGCGACGACGGCGTGTCCCGGACTCCGGCTCGTCGTCGCCGCGGCGAGGAGCCAGCAGAGGCGATGGCCTCGAGCTAGCACCGGCCCCGCCGCTGGGCGCGTGGACCGCTTGTTTTCCATGGCGTCGCTGGAGTCCATCTTCGCCGCGCTCGAGACGGAGTACCGACACGACGCGTCGCCCGGCGAGCGGCGGTGCGCGCGCGAGGCGCTCGCGGCGGTCAAGGCCGACGCCGGGTCCTGCTTCAGCGTCGCGCGCGCGACGCTCGCGCTGCCGCCCGGCAACGACGCCGTCGCCTTCTTCGGCCTCGGCTGCCTCGAGCGCGTCGCGACGGCGTTCTGGAACGGCCTCGACGGCGAGTCGCGCGCGGCGACGCGCGCGCTCGCGCTCGGCGCGGGCCGCGCGACGGCGGACGGCGAGGCGCCGTTCCTGCGCAACAAGAAGGCGGCGGTGCTCGCCGCCGTCGCGCTCCGCGAGTTCCCGCAGCACTGGCCCGGCTTCGTCGGCGACGTGCTCGCCTGTGTGGAAATCAACCGGTGAGCTGGGACGTCGGGGCCAAACTTCAGAAATCTCTAGCTCGGTCACATCGAAGTCGATTCGGCTGATTTTTGGACGAGTCGATTGCTCTCGTCGAGTTCTCGAAGCACGGCTGAAGAGTCTGGTCCGAACCGTTCGATTACGCGCACATTGAAGTCGGGTTGAAGATTTGATTTCCGCGCAGGTGCTCGCGGACGGCGGCGGCGACGCGGCGCTCGAGCTCGGCCTCGGCGCGCTCGCGGAGGTCGCCGAGGACTGCATCGACGCCGACTACAACGGGCGGCTCCCCGCGAAGCGCCGCGCGGACGTGCTCAAGGCGCTCAACGCGTCCGCGCCGGCGGTCGTCGCGGCCGTCTTTGGCCTCGCGGGCCGCGCGGCGCGCGGGCCGGGCCCCGCGGGCGAGCGGCGCCTCGTCGCGGCGCTCCGGTGCCTGCGCCACTTCGCGACGTGGGTCTCCTGGGACGGGCCCCACATGGCCGCCGCGCGCGCGGCCGGCGACCCCGTCGACTTCGCCGCGACGCTCGCCGCGCGGCCGCCGGCCGGCGACGGCGCGGCGACGGTCGCCGCGCTCCAGTGCCTCCGGGCCCTCGCGGCGTCGCCGCACCTCGACCTCGACGCGTCCCTCGGCGTCGCCGCCGCCGTGCCGCGGGTCGCCGCGGCGCTCTTCGCCGCGGGCGCGCAGCGCGTCGCCGCGGGCGCCGACGCCGCGGCGCTCTGGGCCGCGCTCTGCCGCTGCGCGGGCGACTGCTTCAAGGAGCTCTGCGCGCGCTTCAAGGCGCTGGGCGCCCTCGGCGGCGACGTCGCCGCCGACGGCCGCCGCGACGCCGTCGACGGCGCGCTCGCGGCCTACCACGGCGCGCTGCTCGGCCTCCTCGAGGCGTCGGCGAGCCGCCGGGGCCCCGAGCTGCTCCTGCCGGCCTTCCGCGAGGCCGCCAAGCTCGCGCAGGCGCGCAAGGTCGGCGCGCGGACGCGCGCCGCCGTGCACGCCGCGGCGCCGCGGTGCTTCGACGCCTACGTCCGCGTCGCGTGCCGCTGCGCGGCGGCCGACGGCGGCGGCGGCGGCGGCGGCGACGACGCCGAGGCCTACGACGCGGAGTTCGTCGACGCCGACGAGTACGCGCAGCACTTCGCGAACATGCGCGCGGGCCTCGCGCAGCTCGTCGCGGCGCTCGCGGAGCTCGACGCGGCCGCGCTCGCGCGCGCCGCGGGCGCGCGGCTCGCGCGGCTGCTCGCGGCGTGCGACGCGCGCGACGCCGCGGGCGCGGCCGCGGCGGGGCCCGACGCGCCGGGCTGGGCGCTGCTGGGCTACGGCTTCGTCGTCGAGCGCGTCGTCGACGAGTGCGGCCGCTACGGCGACGGCGCGGCGCGCGACGCCGTCGGCGCGTGCGTCCTCGCGCCCGCGCTCGCGTGGCGGCCGCCGCGCGACACGTGCGAGCGCGCGTACGCGAAGCTCCTCCTCGTCGACGCGACGCGCGGCGCGCTGCCCCGGGCCGGCGGCGGCGCCGTCGTCGCGGCGCTGGAGCACGTCTTCGCGCACCTGAGGTTCCGCGCGCCCGCGGCCGACCCGAAGACGCGAAAGGTCCGCCGCAAGGCCGCGATGACGCTGAACCGCCTCGCGGAGGTCGCGCCGCACGCGCTCGCGCTCCAGTTCGACGCGCTCCGCGACGGCGCGGCGCGCGTCATCGCGAGCCGCGCGCTCTGCGACGTCGGCGCGCAGCACGTCTGCGAGGCGCTCGTGCTCGCGTCGAACGCGGTCCGCGGCGACGCGGAGAAGCGGCGGTCCCTCCTCGAGGCCGTCGTCGCGAGCCCCCTCGCGGACCTCGCGTCGCCCGCCGTCGCCGCGGCGGTGGCGACGCCGCGGGACCTGCTGGCGGCGCTCGGCGTCCTCGTCGCCGCGCCCGGCGGCGGCGCCCCGGCCGTCGTCGGCGACGCGGCCGCGCGCGCGGCCGCGGACGCGGACGGGCCCTTCTGCTCGCCGGCCTGCGACGCGCTCCGCCGCGCGCTGGGCCTGCTCCTGGGCGTCGCGCGGCGCGCGCACGCGCCGCCGCCGCCCGTCGAGCCCTGCGGCGCGCCCGCGGCGCCCGCGGGCGGCCTCGCGGCGCTCGCGGCCGGCGACGCGGCCGCGGCCGTGCTCGCGCGGTGCCTCGGCGCCGCCGTCGCGGCGTCGCGCGCGGTCCACGGCCTGTGGGCGCCGCCCCTCGGCGCCGCGCTCCGCGGCGACGGCGTCGCGCGCCTCGCGCTCGCGCCGGCCGTCGACGAGATCCGCGCGAAGACGGACCCGGGCGGCGCGGCGCTCGCGGCGTCGGGCGGCGGCCTGGGCACGGCCGCGGGGCTGCTGCGGGGCCGCGCGGACAGCGACCACGCGCTCCGGCGCGCGGACGGCCCGGGCCTCGGGCCGCGCGCGCCGGACCGCGGGAGCGTCGCCGCGCGCTGGGCCTGCATGCTCAACGAGCTCCGGAGCGCGCTCTACCAGATGGCGCGGCTCTGGGTCGAGTGCCGCGGCGCCTTCGCGGCCGACGGCGCGGAGCTCACCGCGGGGCTCTTCGGGTCGCTCGGGCTGTTGGGCGACGGCGCGTCGGCCGCGGTGCTCGAGTCCATGGAGCACCGCCACGTGACGTCGCTGCTCAAGCACGTGCTCGAGCCGCTCATGCTCCGCTGCCCGCCGGCGCTCTACGACTCGCACCTCGCGCCCGTGCTCCGGCGCCTGGCGGCGCACGTCGAGGCGCGGCTCGCCGCGGCCTGGTCCGACGACGGCTCGGCGTTCGCGGCGTTCTGCCGCGCGGGCGGCCTCGCGATGGCGGACTTCGACGACGGCGCCGCCGCGGCCATGGCCGAGGCCGCGACGCGCGACCTCGGCCGCCAGTTCGTCGACGCGCTCCACGTGGGCCTCGCGCTCCGCGGCGAGCTCGCGCAGCCCGTCGCGCGCGCGCTCGAGCGCGCGGACCGCGCGGCCGCGGCGCCGCGGCCGCCCGAGTCCGACGGCGCGCGGGGCGCGCGCGTCATGGCCGCGCGCGACGCGCGCGCGGCCCACGCGGGCGCGCTCGCGGCCTGCCTCCTGCCGCCGGGCCGCGGCGGCGACGACGGCGTCGCGCCCCTGCTCCGCGCGGTCGCGCGCGGCGTCCGGTCGTGGGCCGACGTGCCGACGTGCCGCGGCGCCGTCAAGGTCGCCGAGGCGGCCGCGTGCCGCGTCCACGGCGACGCGTCCTACTGGCCGGCCCTCGCGCTCCTCTTCGACGAGGCGCTGGGCGCGCTCGTCGGCGAGCCCGCGTGGCTCGCGAACGCGGGCTGCGAGTACGACCTGCTGTCGCTCTGCCGCGCGGTCTACGTCGCGCTCGTGCTCGCCGCGGACCCGGCGCGGCTCGGCCGGCCGCCGCCCGCGCCGCCGCGCCACGACGGGCCGCGCCGCGCGCTCCTCGCGCTCCCGGGCGTCGGCGCGGCGCCCGTCGCGCGGCTCGAGGACGACCTCCGCGCGGTCGCCGCGCACAAGGACCAGAAGAACGCGTTCCACGAGCTCGTCGTCCTCGCGCTCAACGCCAAGCCCCGGGCCGACGACGGCGGCGGCGGCCCCCCGGGGCCCGCGCCGCCGCCGCCCGCGGGCCGCCGCGTCGACGCGTCCTCGCTCCGCGGCGCGACGCCCGCGGTCCTCGACCTCCCGGGCGACATGGCCGGCGCCCGGAAGCTCGTCCCGGCCGCCGACGGCGGCGGCCTCGGGGCGCCGAACCTCGCCGACCTCTTTAAGGACTAGTCCGCGGCGGACCGGGGGCCGCGCCACTCGCCGCTCCCGCTCGCCGGGGCTTCAAGTTCGACTCGTCACGTAGGAAGGTGAAGTCATCTGGGTCCGTGCATTCCACCGTACTGGAATCTCGATGGTGAGCTGCCCCGGCCTTCTCGCGTTCGCGCTCGTCGCGGTCGCCAACTCGCGAAAGATCTCTCCGAAAGAGCTGCAGCGCCGGGAGCAGCGGAAGCGAGAGCGAGAAGGGCTGCGCGGGCCGGCGGCCGAGCAGGCTCTGCAGGACACTGCGCGCACGCAAGCAAGCCCCGCCCTGCGCCTCGAGACGCAACGCGCCGAGCTCGAGGAGCGGCTCGCCGAGCTCGAGACGCAGGGCGCCGCGCTCGCCGCGGAAACGGCGCGCGTCGAGCACGGGCTCGCCGACGTCCTCGAGGCCCTCGACCGCGCGAACGGGACGGACGCCGCGGCGGCGCCTCCGCCCGCGGCGGCGCCCGCGGCGTGCGCGGCCCCTCCCGCGGGCGGCAACGCGACGGTCGTGCGCTTCGGCGCCGTCGACGAGTCCGGCCTCCGCGTCGCCGGGCGGGGCTGGGGCCGGGTGCTGGCGAAGTGGCGGTGCGCGAAGCGGATGAAGATCGCGGTGCTCGGCGGTTCCATGACGTGCGGCGGCAACCTCGCCAAGTCGGACAAGGACAAAAAGGGCAAGGCCTGGCCCTCGCAGCTCCTGGCGAAGCTGCGGTCGAGCCTCGGCGCGGGCGTGAGCCTGCACAACGCCTGCGTGCCGGCGTCGTCCCTGGGCTGGTGCGTGAGCCTGCTGTCGACGCGCGTGCTCGCGGGCACGGACGTCGTCGTCGTCGACTACTCGCAGAACGACAACCGGCCGACGATCGAGGACGCGCGCGAGGGCGGCGCGGCCGTCGACGCGTCCGTGCGCCGCGTCGCCGAGGCCTTCCTCGTGGCCCTGGCGAAGCTCGCGAAGAGCCGGCGCGAGCCGCCGCCCGCCGTGCTCTTCCTCACGACGATCCTGCCGCCCAAGTTCCACATGCCGACGACGAAGCCGGCCTTCGAAGACTGGCGCGCGCTCTGGGCCGACCCGGAGCGGGCCGCGGCCTACGCGGCCGTGCTCCGGGGCCACGCGCGCGTCTACGACCGCGTCGCGACGTTCCACGGCGCGTCGTCCTGCTGCAGGACCGCGACGGCCTCTGGCCCGACGCCGACGTCCTCGGGAACGCGCGCCTCGCCGAGCTCTGGCGCGCGCCGGCCTCCAAGGGCGGCGACGTCGACCACCACCCGGGCGCCGCCGCGCACGCGTTCGTCGCCGACGCGGCAAAAGCCCATCAGGGTGCTATTTCCAGCTGGAATTCGGTGCATCATGGTGTTCGGACTGTCGCGAGACCGCGAAATTACCGTCCGCGGGCCAAAAAATGTCCGCGGAAAAAATTTCCACAACCGTTTACGCCTGTAGGGCGGTGCTCGCGCTCGTGCGGCGCGCGGAGCGCGGCGACGGCGCCGTCGTGCCCGACTGGGCGCCGGGCAACGGCACGCTGTCGAGCCCCGACGAGCTCGCGGAGCTCGCCGCCTGCTCGCTGGGCATGGCCGCGCGCCACGTCGCCGCCGACGCCGAGGCCGCGGGGCGCCCGGGCGCCGAGGTCCGCGCGCGCGGCGGCTGGGCCCTGGGTCGGGACCGCCCGGACAAGCCCCCGGGCTGGATCGTCAACGCGACCGCGGCCGCGACCTCCGAGCTGTCGATCGTCGTCCCCTGCGGCAAAGCGAGCACCGTCGGCCTCGAGTACCTCTGGAGCTACGAGCACATGGGCTCCGCGCGCGTGTCCTTCACGACGATCGACGTCGAGAAGGACAAGTTCAACGAGCTCATCTGCGCGGGCGAAGACGAGTGCGCGGCCTACGCCGCCGCCGCGCCGAACTCGAAGACGCACGTGAAGGTCTCGGCCGTCGAGACCGCCTCGCTCAACGCGACCTGGCCCCAGGCCGAGTCCCTCGCCGTCGTCAGGCAGTTCAAGGTCAAGCGCCGGAACTACCGCATGGTGTGGAACCCCGTCGTCGTCAGTCTGAGGCCGGACCCGGCGGACCGGGGCAAGTTCAAGCTCCTCTCCGCCTTCGCGTGCTAGGGTCGCTTCGAAGACCCCGCAGCAAAGCGCGCGCGCGTACGACGAGGCCTGCGCGTGGGCCTGCGTCGGGGTAAGGAAAGGTGAAAGATGAAGGGGGGTTGCACTATTTTCACCAAGTCATCGAAAACGACGTACAAGGGGAAAGGAGGCCAAGCGCGTCGGCGGTCGCGCCGGGAAAGGAGGCCAGGCGTCGTCGAGCGCGTCGGTGCCCCGGGCTCGCGGCGGCGCCGCCCGCCCCCGCGCCGGCGCCTCGGCATGGTCGTCCACGATGGCGAGGTGCCGCCGCCGCTGCTCTTCTTCACGGCCGTCGTGTGCACGTCGGTCATGGCGAACTTCACGCTCCTCGTGCCCGTGTCGACGTACTACAGCGCGACGCTGCTGGAGAGCGGGGTCATCGTGTCGAGCTACGCGGGCGGCGCGCTCGTGAGCCTCTACTTTTGGAGCACCTACGACCGCTACAGCGTCCGGCCGGCCTACGTCGCGCAGGCGGCGATCATGTGCGGCGGGAACGCGCTCTTCGCGGCCGTGTGCCTCGCGGACCTCGACGCGTCGACGACGTTCTACGGCCTCCTCGCCGCGCGGTTCGTCGTGGGCCTCGAGGCGGGCGCCATGTACAACGCGAACCTCGCGCTCGTGGGCTACTCGGCGGCGGAGCACCGCGTGCGCTACCTCGCCATGTACCAGTCGTTCGTCGGCGTCGGCCTCGTGCTCGGGCCCGCGATCTCGAGCTCGTGCCTCGCCGTCGCCGAGGCCCTGGGGTCCGCCGCGCTCGAGGAGTCGCTGTCGGCCGTCGTCATGGCGGCCTGGGGCGCGTGCGTGTTCGCCGCCGTCGTCGCGCGGCTCCCCGACGACGCGGCGCTCGAGGCGGCCTACGGCCGGCCCGCGGCGTCGGGCCTCGACGACGACGACGAGGGCCGCGCGCCCGCGCCGGGCCTCTTCGGCCTCGACGGCCGCGACTCGCTCCTCGGCGAGATCTTTCTGGGGAACCTGCTGCGCATCTCCCAGCGCCTCGGCTGGGAGGTCGGCGCCGTCGTCGTGCTCGCGGACACCTACGGCTGGGGCTACATCGCCGCGGGCTACAGCCTCAGCGCCTTCGGCTTCGCGCAGGCCGCGGGCCAGTACGCGTTCGCCGTCCGCGCGGGCGCCGCGGACCCGGGCACGGCGCTCGACCGCCTCGAGTTCGTCGAGGGCCTCGCGATCGGCGCGCTGTTCACGCTCGCGACGGCGGCGGGCGCGATGAGGGGCTTCCTCAACGCCGTCTTCGTCGCCGCGTCGCTCGTCTTCTACCTCGCGAACTGCCTCACGTCCGCGCCCTACAACGCGCTCATCCTCGACAAGGCCGCGGGCCTCGACCGGGAGGAGATGCTCCTCGCGTCGCAGTACGGCATCAACTTCGCGCTCGGCCTCGCGCCCGTCGTCGTCCGCGGCGCCATGGAGGCCGTCGGCTCGCCGGGCGACGAGCAGAACACGCTCGCGGCCGTGCTCCTCTGCGGCTGGGCCGCGCAGACCGTGCTCAACGGCGCGCTGACGGGCCGCGTCGCGTCCGCGCTCGTCGCGACGCTCGGCCTCGCGACGGCCGCGCTCGTCTTCTGGGCCATGCTCGACAAGGGCGTCGGCGGCACGGGCTGGGCGAACGTCTTCTCCTGGCACCCCGTGCTCATGGCGCTCGCGTTCTTCGCGGCGATGACGCTCGGCCAGCTCGCGTACAAGGACGACTTCGGCCCGGCGCCGAACGTCAAGGAGGACCGGCGCCGCGTCCACGGCGCGCTCATGGCGCTCGCGTTCGTCCTCGCCGTCGCGGGCTACTGCTTCATCTTCACCGCGCACGAGGAGAGCGGCGAGTCGCAGGTCGGCACCGACGAGACCTGGTCGCGCGCGGTCCACGTCTGGATGGGCTACCCGACGCTGCTGTGGCTCGTCGTCCAGGCCACGGCGGGCGCGCTCAAGGCGCGGACGCTCGAGGTGCTCGGCGAGCGCACGTTCAAGTGGCACGGCGCGTCCGGCGAGTACCTCCTCGTCGCCGGCTACCTGACCTCGCTCTGGGGCTTCTGGCTCAAGTTCAACTACCGCGCGCTCGGCGGCTGGAACACGCAGCTCAAGCTCGCGCTCACGGCCCTCACGGCCGCGCTCCTCGGCCTCAAGCTCCTCCCGGCGCCGCGGCTGCCGCCGCTCGTCGACGCGGCCGACGCGGACGCGACGACGGGGCTCCTCGACGCGGCCAAGGAGGCCGAGCGGCGGAAGGCCGCGGCCGCCAAGGCCGAGGCCGACGCGGACCTGCCCTAGGCGCGGGCGGGGGGCGGTGGGGGGGGGTGAAGTACGTTCCTACTCGGCGGCGCCGTCCCGCGCGATATCGGGGGGGGGCGGGGGGGGGGGGGCCTAGGAGAAGACGGTCGTCCAGACCTGGGGCGCGAGCGCCTCGAGCGCGGCCTTGATCGCGGCCTCGGCCTGCTCGTCGGGCGCGAGGGCGATCATGAGGCCGCCGCGGCCCGTGCCGGACATCTTGGCGCCGGCCGCGCCGGCGCCGCGCGCGGCGAGCACGAGCGCGTCGAGCTCGGCGCAGGACACCGTGAGCTTCTGGCAGAGCGCGTGGTTCTCGTCGAGGCACGCGCCGAGCGCGGCGACGTCGCCGGCGTCCAGGGCGGCCTCCGCGCGCGCGAGGAGGCCGACGTAGGACTGCAGGAGCCCGTCGAACCAGGCCGGGTCCGATTCGCGCTTCGCGGCGACGTCGGCGACGACGGCGGTCGTCGACGCCGTGATGCCCGTGGACGCGTAGACGACGCGGATGGGCGCCGGGAGCGCCTTCTTCTCGAACTTGGGCGCGCCGGCCGTGCGCGCGAACTTGAGCACGCCCCCGAAGGTCGCGGCCGTGTTGTCGATGCCCGACGGCGTGCCGTGGTAGCCCTTCTCGCCCTCGTAGCCCGCGGCGTTGACCGCGTCCTCGTCGAGGTCGAGGGCCGGGACGGCCTGGCCGAGCGCGCGCGCGAGGGCGACGACCTGCGCCGCCGACGCGCCGATGCCGCTCACCTGCGCCGGCGTCGATCGCAAGGCGCGCGCGCGCGGCCGGCCCTCGACGCGCGCGCGCGCGGCCGGCGGTCGGACGAGCGCGCGGCGCGCTCGTCGAGGACGCGCGCCGCGACGGCCGCGCGCGCCCGCGCGCGGCGCCCGCGTGAGTGCGGCCCGGCCGCGCGCCGCGGTGAGGTCGCCGCCGAAGGTCATCGTCACTTTTTGCGCCGCGTAGTCGACGCCGAGGTGGTCGAGCACGAGCGCGACGGCGGCGCGGCCCTCGGCGCCCTTCTTCGCCTTGTAGCCGGGCACGGCGGGCCGGTGGTCCACGACCTCGATGCCCGCGCCGGCCTCGAAGGCCACGTCG
>Ga0257106_1001638_pt1 | contig 10870 bp, 7 predicted proteins | sample LP_taG_3_FD_190177 | JGI IMG/M metagenome (GOLD analysis project Ga0257106, IMG submission 190177) | Marine microbial communities from Northeast Subartic Pacific Ocean, Canada - LP_J_2011_P26_10m | ecosystem: Environmental > Aquatic > Marine > Oceanic | place: Canada: Northeast Subartic Pacific... | reverse complement strand
TTGCTCTAGAGACGGGGGGGGCAGCACCATTCAAGCACGACCTTGGAACGAGCTTTTGTCCGAAGCCATTCGATATTTTTCGTGCATGAAGCTTTGGTATGTGTGGCTATCAGCGGGACCCGCTGATAATAATGGCGAAACAAACGTGCTGCACGAAAAACCGGGTGGCCAGGAAACCTCGGTCGAAAGCCGGAGCCTCTCGGACAAAGGGTAGGTAGAGTGAGGACGGAGGGGCAACACCGTTCAACGTCGCCCCGAGGACCTTGATTCGCCGGCGCTCGACGCCGTCCTCGACCTCGCCGACCTGGGCAGGAAAAGGGTGCTATCTCGGCCGATTTCCACTCGTAGTGCGTTTTGACAGGTGGTTGCGTGTTGCATAGCTGCACTTGCAGGAACAGGAACAGGATCATCAGCAGCCCCAGCAGGCCCAGCAGGCGACGTCGCGGTAGCAGCGGCTGCCAATAAGCCAAGACCAGCCCCAGCACCGCCCACCGGGGCTGCCTCCTGATGTGCTTAATCACACTCGCGTTCTGACCTCGATAGTCGCCGTTTATCAAGTCCGTAGTAGCAGGATAAGCACAGTGGGTGAGAGGGGAAGCTCAGTGTGCTACCTTACGGCGGCCCAGTCATTGTATAGTAACCGATTATAAAGGAGGGGAACGGGAAGGAGAGCCTAACTAGGGTAGGTACAGTACTAGCATGATGGTAGTAGGGTAGTGGTAGAGTAGCGTACTGTACTACAGTATAGTCATGGAGATATAGAGATAGAGATAGAGCGACGGGAGCGAGTATCGACTGGGCTGCAATAATAAATAGCAGCTCATTCTCTCTCTCTCCTTGGGCGCTACTTTCCTCCAGGGCTAATCGAAGATTACCTGTACTGTCTTAGGTAAACAACGCGGGAGACGCCGCTCGCACTTGATGGAACGGATGCCACCTCGGATCAGCTATGACCCAGGCTTCCCGACAGACGAATCCGCGTTCATCTCGCTCATATCATCCTCGCTCATACATTGGTCGACAAGATCATCCGCCACCTCTGTACTCATCAGCGTTCTGCAATATGTTTATCGGTAACCTCCCCCGTTTGTAGTCCGCCGATGCCTTAGCGATAGATGATGCCATCACAACATATCATGACGAGCGTTATGTGATGTGGCAAGAACTACTTAAGGCGCACCTGACATTGACAGATATGAGCGTTTCAGCCGAAGGTGCTCCACCCATGACAATTATCCCCGAAAGGGAGTCCTGGTGGGGTGAGGACAAGGACGATGAGTATAGTCGTTTGCCATCCGGAATCATTAATCCTTCTGACCAACGTAAAATATATTGGGACGCGTTTGTTTGTGCGTGTGTCGTTTATCTCACGATGACAATGCCATACTCGATGGGGTTTCACGCCGAAGCGAGTGTAACACGGGCGCTCATCCGCTACGGCATCGACCTGGCGATTGACTGCACATTTGCTATTGATATGGTCCTTTCCTGCTTCACTGCATACGAGCTCCCGACCGGCGTATTGGTTGGAGACCCTCGGATGATTCGCATCCACTATCTGAAACATTCTTTCGTGCTTGATTTTGCGTCCACTTTCTCGCGTGTTCCAGAATTTTGCGGCGAGAATAATCCACTGATTAAGAACGTGCGGGTGGTCCGTGTTGTACGACTCTCAAAGCTGTTCAAGCTCACCCGTCTTATGAAGCTCAAGAGCAAAAAAACAGACCCGACGGAGGAGCCTTCAATTTTGGCACAACCTGGTGTTGTTTCTGCTATTCGCATGTTTCTCACTTTGTTTGTTATTGCTCACATGCTTGCATGTGTGCGTATACCTGTGTCCTAAATCAGTTTGTTTTTAGTTAATCATCCCGTAGATTTGGCACGGGCTTGTGATCCTAAAGCAGCAAAAACATGAGGCCGAAGATGATCGGGGTGAGCTGACAAGGCACTGGGTGAACGCCAACAGCCTGAACGGAGACACGCCAACAAGCCGGAAGTATAGGGTCGCACTCTACTGGGCTTTTACAACGATGACAACGGTAGGATATGGGGATATATACATTGTGAATAATACCGAAAAGTTGGTAGCGATGTTTGCAATGATAGTGGGGGGTGCCTGCTTCGGGTACATCATAGGTGGCGTAACCTCAATTCTTGAAAACCTGAACCTCTCCTCGACAATACATGCTGAGAAAATGGACGCTGTAAAAGAGTATTTGTATGATCGACAATACCCACCTGTTTTGGCAACTCAGATCAAGAAGCACTTCAAACACATCTACGCCACAGAAGGCGTCTTCGACATGACTCCCATTTTGGAGACATTGCCAGCGGCGACAGCGATCGACCTCGTATGCGCTTGCTTTAGTGAGCTTGTCCACGAGACGCCATTTCTGCGCCGCGCGGATCGAGACTTTATCGTGGCCATTGCGCCCAGCCTGTTTCCATGCGCTGCTGAAGATGGAGAATTCCTATTTTTTGAGGGTTCAGTCGGGACACACCTATTCTTCATCAACTCGGGGATGGTTTCCATCCTTGCAAATGCAGATGGAAATACGAACCATGGCGAGGACCAACTCAGCCAGCATGTTTCTTCATCTACTTTAATACTCAAGTCATCGGATGATCCACAACTTTCTGTGTCATCTGGCATAAATTGTGGCACGCGCCAAGTGGGTCAGCTCCTTGGGGAGGTTGCAATTATGCTCACATTTACTAGTCCATACTCTGCCTATGTTTTGCACAAGACAGATTTGCATGCCATCAAGAAGGAGACCCTCGTCGATGTTTTTGATACTCACGAGACTGTGAGAAAAGACCTTCTCAAGGTCGCTTATCACACGCAGCAGCATGTCCAAGAGTGCCTCGCTCCGAGCCAGGACAAGAGCAATGCATTGCCATTAAAAGTAAACACGGGTTCAACTCCCTCTGCAGAAGATGAATACAGGTCACATGATATGCACCTTACCAGGACCGAAATCGAATCAATTAGTTACACACAGACTCGGAGCTCTGACCCCAACGGTGCTAGAGTGGGCGGCAATCACCTTGGAAGTTCTTCGTCGAGACACCGCACGGGCGAATGCGAACAGAAGCTAGATGCAAACCAAGAGGATCGCGTACTCCCATACATAGACATGGAACCTCGAAAGTCCTCTGAGGTCAAAGCACTATCCAAAATGGCGCATCTCATCAAGACAAACCTCGCAACCACAGCAATGGTATCGGAATCCAAGGAGCAAGAGCACACCAAGTTGGGCGTCCTTGACCAATTCCGAGCTCCCCACAACGCTCAGATTCACCCCGGCTTTGACGTCGGTAACCATACTGCGCGCAGGGTGGTCTTGCTGATTAATCCAAGCGACCTATGGCGCAAGTACGCGGTGATCCATCCCGAGCTTCCGGCAAAAGTCTTCTGGGACGTTCTGGTGTGTTTTTTAATAATCTATTCGATTGTAGCGATCACCTACACAATCGCTTTTGGAATCGAAGAGCGCGCGTGTTCACTGCCAACGAATGGATGGATGAGCATTTTGCCGTGCCCCAGTTCCGTGGCCCTTGGGATATCTACCATATTCCCACGCACAGGCATTGATCTATGCATTGACCTCTGCTTTGGCTTGGACATGGTGCTGTCTTTCAATACAGCTCATTTCAGTGAGGTGGACCAGACGCTGGTTCACTCAAGGCAGCTGGTTGCGAGGAAGTATGCCTCTGGCTGGTTGTCCATTGACCTTGCCTCCACAGTGCCCATCGACAAGCTAGTCAGGGACAGAGTAGCGTGGTTTTGATTTAGCTTGAGCGGTAGTTTAAACCTGTAGGTAAATTGTCTGTCAAGCGGGCAGGCAAACGCCGCATTTCGGGCTTTCAAGATGGTACGTGCCTTGCGACTCGTTCGGTTGGTCAAGATCCAACAAAAACTGAAGCTAGGGGAGCTTTCTGAACGCCTGGAAGACAGATTTGGAGTAAATCCGGCCCTTTTGAAGCTTGGAAAGCCCCTTGTCGTCATGGGTGCTGTAGCGCATGCATTGACGTGCGTTTTCTTTGCAGCAGCTCGTACCCACAACACAAGTTGGCTGGATCGCATCGATGACGAATCGGACGATGGTGAAAAAATGAAGCGCGAAGAGCGAATAACACAGTATTTAACAACTATGTACTGGGCATTTGCAACAATGACAACAGTGGGATACGGGGATGTTTATCCAGCTAAAGAAAACGCTGCAGGTTTAGTTGCAACAATAATTTCCCAGGTTCTTGGTACTATGATTTTTGCTTACGTGATCGGGATCCTAGTCGGGATCGTCACAAATCTTGACCCAGCAGAACGGCACCGAAAGGCAGAGAAAGGTTATCTTGCTGATTTTTTAACTGAGATTCGCGATATCTCACCCACCTCTGAGCTCCTTCTTCGCGTTCGTCGAAACCACGGGTACTGTCTGACTATGAACGGCGTCTTTGATGAGCAAGGAGTCATTGAGCTCCTCCCCCCACACGTACGAACCCCATCCATCATCTATGTATACCGTGGCACTCTTCCCTATCTTCCTTTTTTCTCTGCCATCGAGCGGCAGCACATGGGTGCAATCGCCATCATTTTGAATCGATTGAAATCTACAAGCTACTCAAATGGTCAAATTATTAATTCTGCTCGTATCGCAGCACGTGAGCTCCATTTTGTTGTGAAGGGATCTGTCTCTGTCATTTACACGAAGAACCCAAATAAAAAAGATGGAAAAGATGGAGGAAGTAAAGTCGATGAGATTTACGGCCCCCAGACCTATTTCGGTGATGCCATGCTACTGGTTCCTACCGGGACACAATTTCGACTCAAAGTGCGCGTTACTTGCTCTAGCCGGTCATGCCATTGTTTTACATTAGTGAAGGATGATCACGAGACCATGCGAGGAGCGTACTCGCCCATTGTGCAAGCAATCGACGGCGAGTTCGATCACTCATTCATAAAAAGGTGGCTACGATTTTAAGCCAATAGCGCCGGGCCGCCCCGCTGTTCGCAAGCCCGAGTAGCCGCACCCCAGCATCGCACTCCGCGAGTAGCCTGCCCCCCAGGGAGCTGCTAGTCCACTACCGTGCATAGCCAGCTCATATAGTCCTGAAATTTCAAGTAGCAGGCAGATTCGCGCTAAAACTTACTCAAATAACTATAAAGGTAATTTCCCCCCGCCCTGACTCTCGGACTGGGGTATGGTAGTTGCCAGTGATGCTCGCCGCTCCGAACGCGGGAAACTCGACGCGTTCTAGTTTGGGGCCCGCCCACCCCCCCCGGCGCCTGAGTAAAGCCCCCAGCTGCCGACCCAAAATTGCCGGGGGCGTCTCGGGTCCCTTTGGGCCCCCTCCAGCGCAGGGGGGATTTCTGGGCGAGGTTCCGCCTAGAGAGTTTTTCCTAGTTAGAGAATCACGATCCTGGGAGTATCCCTAGTTAGGCGCCTCCTCTCCTCCCTTGTACTTTAATTCTCCACGGTTTATGCGTAAGGAGAGTTGCGGGGCTGAACCTGAAAAGGGAATTCCTCGTAGTCAGTATAGTGAACTAGAGTAAAAAGCTCCATTATTGCTACCTATGCTATAACGGCGCATAGCTGGTTCAGTAATGCACACAAGGCTGAAGTCGAGTTCCACCACACATTTCATTTAATATGCCTAGCACTTTCAAGAAGTGCTGAGTTGAGGAGGAGTATAAGTAGCTCATCACCTCACACACGGGAAGTGAAACTTCTTTTAGGCATGGACTCTTGGTCTGGTTTAGGCATAATTTACATTACCCTGTTCCCTCACTATTGCGACGTCACACTATGGAGATGACACTGCACTTCCCCGTAACGTTGACATCAACGTTCCTTAGTACCCTAGTTTGGGGTATTTCCGTCCACTTGGCCTTTCGTATCTCCCACTAGCCTGAGCTACCAGCAGACCAGGCAACTCCAGCATAAGCCCATTTCCGGTTCTGTGTGGCAACGACACCAGCGTGGAAAGGAAAGACAATGTCAGTATGGGCGCGCGACGGGCGGCCGGCGGCCGGGGGCCGGCGGATCCAGCGGGATTCCAGTTTAGGGCTCGGAGTCCGAGTCGTCGCCCGAGGTAGTCATGTCAAGCCAGGCGCCCCCGGTCCCAGTGCTACCGGTCGGCCGCTCTGTGGCCGGGTTGCCATCTAATAGAACGCGTCGAGTTTCCCGCTGTAGCGGGAATTGTCCCTTCAAGGTATACTTCTCTTACTAGCCTGAGGTTCACAGTGCAGTGGACATACGCCAGCTCAGTTGCTCGCTTGTGTCTTTTGTACGAGGATACGCGGATGCGGTATCATCTTCTTTCTTTCTCTTGCACACTTTTAGTGACCGAGGAGTCTGGGGGTTGCGTAACGGCCCGTGCACCAGCCCCAGAAGCTGCGACCACTTTTGCTACAACCGCCCCGCCGGAAAGGGCAAAACTACGCCGCGTCGAGTCCCCGTAGTACTACACAACACGCCGCGACTACAGGCCAAGTAGAATGCCGGGGTTTAGCCGGGGTTTAGTTGCTTTGCAGCATTAGGTTGAAGTTGGCTTGGAATCTGCATTGCGGCATATATATCCGACTCAACGCAGGCTAGAAAATATACTCGTGAGGATCATCTGGGCTCACGGAACCGTTATTCACATTCGCTCAGGGCTCCTGTGGTATAACCAATTTCGACGGACTGGAGAGCGAGAGCGCCCCACGGAGAATGACAAAGGAATTCCAGCGGAAGAAGAACTAAACCTTTTTGCAGCTATTCGACTCTACGGATTCCAAGGGGCTAGCATGCCCGTCAGGTTCGAGGGCGCTACAGGCCGGACTTTAGTTAAACCCAGCCCTTGCTTCTGGTTGCAACGTCAGCGGAGCAGTTCATCGCGCTTGACTTGAGCCCACAGCGCAATTTCACGCGTGCTTTCCTGTCTAGAACCGTCGGAGATGATATTTGCTACAAAGTCCTGACGGAAATATGGTGCGACCTGCAGTTTATTGTGACTGGAAATTCCCATATCAACTTACGACACACGGTATAGACCTCGCCTGCGTGTAGTACAAGTGAAGTAGCCAAATCTCCAATTAACCCGATAGAGTTTTTGGTTATGCTATCATCATCGTTCTCTTGGGATAAAGTGTCTAGAAATTGGAAGATAGTGCCAAGGTGTGGTCGTATCGAACCACAATTACGTCCATCGTTCAGCCTATGATTGGTTGAGAGTTTCTGGGAATTCTGACTCAAATGTGAGCATGGACTCAAATTTGCCTACCCTTGAACAACACCTATGTAGGCCTCTAGGATGCCTTCGCGCAAAGCAGTCATATATTCGATTAATTCGTCATCATCACCTGAAACCTTGGTCCTGGCAGCTTGCTCGAGCATCTGAAGCGCTGAAGGCAGATACTTCACGAAATTTCCACTGATTGCGAGCGCAATATCGCCGAAGCAGGATAGCACAGCAGGTTTGACTTGGCGATTGAGTGCAGGATTTTGTAGATTCTCAAGCAAGCATCGGACAATCTCATCACAGTACGGTAGTAACTGAATTTCTAGGGCACGACATATATCACCTGTAGTACCAACAGCAGCCGAGCATACTTGCCACTCAGCGTAGTTACGCAGCCCTTTGACTAGAAGTGGAAAAAAGTCTACCATGTACTTTTCAAACTCTCTGTCAATCGTAGATGCTACAGCCCCAATTGCCATGAAAGCTTCCTCGGATGCAACAGCATTCTGATTATTCAATACTTTAAACAATAATGTCATTGTATGATCGCAAAATGGCATGATGTCTTTGTCAATGCCACGTGTGATTACCTGTACAACACTGCAAAGAAGGCTTTGTAACTGATCGCGTTCGTCTTTATCGTCCTGCGATACGATCGCCATGGAAAACGTGGCATGTAGGCGCTGTAGGACAACCTGCAGGACTTGGACAACAATAGGCCGTGTATCTGGCGCATGATTCTGAATCAACATGTTCACTGCCTCATAAGCTTGGCCACGGAGGTTATGGTCCTGCCAGTCACCACGCTCTGTTGCTGCAAGAAGCTGTGTCAGTAGGGGATGGAAAAATGGCGAGAGCGCATTCGTCTCTCCGTGTTTGGGCGCATGCTCAAAAGCCTGTGCGAGATTGTGTATGGCAAAGCAAGCCTGAGCTGCAACTCGTGATGAGTCATGCAATGCGCCACTGAGCCGTTCGATAAGAGGTTGGAGGTACCCTTGTGGAATTCGTTGTGCGTGGAGCTCACAAATCCGCGCTAGGGTCCAAGCTGTCGTATCTTTGACTAGCACGTGTTCGTCATTCAGCGCACGTACAAGAACCGGCATTGCTGTCTGTACTGGTCCGGCGAGTGTTTCAGGTTTGGGCCCCTCAAGGATCTGACCAAAGGCCATAATACTTGCTTCACGCCGCCGCCATTCCGCATGCAGTATATTTGCCTCGACGAAGGCAAGTACATCAGCTACCAAAGCATCACCTACTGTCTGGGCGACAAGGCCAAGGCAGATGGCACCAGCCGCACTAATATTCCAGGCATCTTCATCAGCATTTTCATCTTGCTTGACAAGGGTCGATTGAAGCAACACGGGGACCACATGAGCTGCTGCTGCGTGCACGTATTGTGCGCATTCTCGTCGAGGTCCTTGGGAGGTCCGAGAATCTTCATTCTCTTCGATAATCTCCATCTCTTCCTCGCACAGCGTCGACCAGAATTCAATCGCCATCATCGATACTTGCTCTTCTTTGTCCTGCTGTATCGCTGTTAGTGTCAGTGTGAATAGCGCTTCGATGTATTGCGGTAATTTTTCGTAGTACAGAGATGCTACCCGAGCAAGTGACTCAAATGCGGTAACACGCAATCTCTCGTTCAGACTCTTTGTCGCACTGCAAACGACCTGCATGATCATTGTGCGTTCTGCTTCGTTATCAAAGTTGTGCCTTGTGAAAATCAAACTATTCAACAGGGCTTGAGCCGCCGCAACTCTCACCGCATCAATGCGATCTTCACGCATACCATCCACAATGGCTGTCAGTATCTGGTTTGTCTCCAGTTGATCCACTGACTCATCTTCCAGTTCTTCGCACATGTAACCAAGTGTCTCAAGTGTCGCGGTTTTAAGTAGATCACCATCTACAACCTCCACCGCTGTCATATTCTTCAACAAATGGCCGAGCAGTTCTGGCCATTGTTTTCCCTGTAATTCGATTGCGCCTATCTTTGCCACAACCTGTGCACCGGTGTGAGCTGCTCCGAGAGCAGGTGACTTCAGTGCATTTAAACATGCTGCTTTAATCTGTAGCCTTGAATTGACATCTACGACCGTGTACCAGCGCCTTTTCTTTTCAGCGGCAGTATTGGCATCCCTCGCAGACAACAAATTCTTCAAGTGAAGGCCCGCAAGTTGACGCCTGTAGGGGATGAGGGATGTCGTTTATTACAATTGAAAGAACAGCGATCATCTCTTACGAACTTTCATTGTGGCCCTCCCCTGCGAGCTCGTTGGCAAGGCCGATCATGAATTGAGGCTAAAAGGAATTCGATCACCACGGATTACGAGAAACCAGGAATCTCACCAGGGATTGTGCTTCCCAATGCGCAAGTTGCTGCTCCGCCAAGTTCCTCACGTTAAGGTCTAAGTAGCGAGAATAACTTGAACGCTTTGAATGCAGAGATACCTTGGCTTTGCGCGTTAAGCAGAATCGTGCCAAGATCCATACCGCTCATCGGTCACTAGGACAGCCCCTGATCTGTGTCCCGGCCCGGCGATCACTTGATCGATCTAGCGAGACAGTTTGTCCACAACTCTAAAAAAACGCAGTCGACCCACTGGCTCTACATTCAGCCACATATAGTACGGTACCATCCGGGGGTATTTTTTAACGGTCGTGACGCCCCCATCTAGCGGCTGTGCCCTTTTGCATACCCCGAGACGAGTCAGATATGCGTCTTTCCTGAAAAAAGCGCGTCCAACGGACATGATGGCGTCGAGATCCGAGCCCTGCAGGACTCCTGATAGTCCTACGTAGGATACATAGAACGGTACTTTCGAGGATCTAACGTCCGAGGGGGACCGCGACCTCGTTTTTGCTCGCGCCGGGCGCGCGAAACCGCACCGCGTGCGCCGATACTCCGGGATCAGTGCAGGGGCGTCGCGGTTGCGGGTGCGACCGGCTGTCGAAAAACGTGTTGTAAGGAAAACGTCCGAAACCCTTAACATACATGCTGACTTCTGTTATAGTATCAAAGAATCTATCGAACAAAAAAACACCCATTTCTTGTTTAGTTTCTTCGTTCAAAGAACCAGACGAAGACTCGTTAATTCTTTTTTGAAATATATCTGTAATGTGTTTCAAGTATTGCTTTTTCTTTATGCGGTCATCGAATTCGGCAAGACATGATACAAGAAATTGCAGCTGTTCATCGTCGTCAGTTGTCCAGAGCGGATTTGTGTCAAAACTTATCGGAATGTAAATATGTCCGTGTGTTTTTGTTTCATGCACACGAAGACAGCGCATAGCGGCCTGCATCCGCGGAAGGGTTCTGGAAGGGTTCTGGAGGGCTTCTGGCACGTGGCATGGGGCGGGTTGCGCCCTCTAAGGCGTGGGCGGCGCGTCAGAGGTCCCCGGTGAGGCGTGAGCGGCGGTGTTGAGGTCCCTTTTGAAGGGCAAGCGGCTGTGTTGAGGTCCCTGTTGAAGTGCAAGGTTTGAGGTTGAAGCCAAGTTGAAGCGGCGTTTAACATATCCCGCCGGCGGGATATGCTACCCTCTAGCTGATGCGTAGGGATGGGCCGCTTAGGCTGTGGATGTCGTATGGTCGGGGGCTGGGTTTCGTATGTGTGGGGGCAGGGAGGACGGGCGGCGAGGCGTG
>Ga0257106_1001637_pt1 | contig 10877 bp, 9 predicted proteins | sample LP_taG_3_FD_190177 | JGI IMG/M metagenome (GOLD analysis project Ga0257106, IMG submission 190177) | Marine microbial communities from Northeast Subartic Pacific Ocean, Canada - LP_J_2011_P26_10m | ecosystem: Environmental > Aquatic > Marine > Oceanic | place: Canada: Northeast Subartic Pacific... | reverse complement strand
CTATCCGCCACGACTCTTTTACGTTCTCGTCGCCTAAAACTGTCGGCATTCCCGGGTGCGTGCATCGCACGTGCGCTCCGCTTCCCCACACTTTGGAGTGCATGAGGGTGAAATCCCCTCTCCGAAAGGCGTCGTAGAATAACGAGTTGCACGTTTCCACGGCGACTAAATCGTCTCGTTTTAACAGAGCGATAGAATCGCGTAACTTTGCGGCTTCTGTGTAGTTTTCTAGGGATATTTGTAGTGAAAGTTCGCGTTCTAGGGATGCTAAAGAGTTAGAAGAGGTGGATTCTTCTTCTTCCTCGTTCACGTCGTTCTTCCCCGCGCTGTTGTTTACCCTGACGACTGAATTCCGAACCCTGTGACCTTTTCTTCTCGGAAGAAGCGCACTGGTAAAAAAAATGTGTGTTGGTGATGCTCGCGCTGATAACGCTGCCGCTGCTCCCATCGTCGCTTTCACGCGCGGGCAAAAAGGAGGCGAGTAAACGGTGTCGATGAAGGAGAGAGAGAGAGAGAGGTTTTGAGGGACTTTCCCCTAAAGGGCAAAAGGAATATAAAATGGCGGCAGAAAAGATACGCACACACACGCACACATACATACACACACGCAAAGGAAAGTGACGAGGAGAACGAGCCCGATATATTTCACCACCGCTGTGAGTTTACGATGATTTCTTTTCGCGCTCATCATCCGTCGTCGTCTTTATCGTCGTCCTCAACAGGACGCAACAAAATCAGGGCGGTGACAGGCGTTGAAAAGATACGAAAAGGTCTTCTTCTTTGTCTTCTCCTTCTTCTGTGCTTCGCGCGCTCTCCACCACCTTTCGCCCGCGCTTTCGAGAAGGACGACGGAAACGGGTCGGCGGAAACTGACGTCGCCAAATTTCTGGGATACACGTCCCCGGAGAAACTGTTCGGCAAGCAGTCGTTTTTTGCAAAGTTGCAGCACAAGCTGGAAGCGCCGAAACTTCGAGGGATGGCGAGTTTCGTGCCGAGGCAGAAGCTCGAGGGAGAGGAAGAGCCGAGAGAGAGTTTTGGGTTCAAGAGAGAAGCATACATTGGCGGTCACTTTATATCCGGAGCTTCGCCGGATTTGGATGTCGGGGTTGTCGTCAGAGTGCCGCGCGCGGCGTTTGCGGAAAAAGGCGAGTTGGAGAAGTTGACGACTTCCGCGGAGTGGTTCGTGTTCGGAGATAAGAATCCAGGGGAGAGAGTGGAGCACGAGAGCGAGACGTCGGTGGTGTTTGCGAAGCTTCGAACGCCGGAACGTGGCGAGTTTGAGTTGCCTTTGAGGTTTCGTGCGAGGTACGCGAAGCCGGTATTTCGAAACAAGACTGAAGAAAAAGCGGCGGAACGAGGAGGAGCAAAATCTGCGGAAGAGATGAAGAGGAGCGAGAATGATGTGAACAGTAGTAGTAATAGTAATACTATCAGCAGCAGCAGCAGCGAGGCCAATACAGAAGAAAGAGGAAAAAGAGAGGGAGGAGAGGAGAATGAGGAACCGAAATGGAGCAAGACGCACTCCCGTATTGTGTTCCCGAATGTCGTCATTCTCGCACGACGTGAAGACGATACCGGACCGTGGACCAGAGTTGGCGAGTTGGAAATGAGAGGATCTTGGTATGTTCCCATCGCGTATTCAAATCAAGCCATCGGCGTGAAGATGATGAGTATAATTATTACTGTCGGAGCCGGAGCATTAGTATTCAAAGCGATTAGGCAAAAAATAGTAGAAGAGCATTACGGTTTGAACCGCTCGTCGTCGATCCCATCGTTGAAGAAAAGCAGGTCGAAGAAGAATAGAAATTAAGCTCGATAAAGTGTATATACAGTATGCATGCGACGTAAATTCTTACGGTGACTATAAAACATAACTTGCGTTTTTGTACATTTTCGTTAAGAACGGAAGAGGCCGTCTTGGCCTCTAAAGGCTCTATCTACAGATCTTGGCGGTGAAGAGGATTGCTCATGGACGCGTTCGGCCAACATTAAATTACGTCTCGCTCGATCCGATAAACTGCGCTGACGATCCCATCTGCGCGTGCCACCTGGAGAAGATTCAGATTCGCTACTACCATCTTGAGATCTCGACGGGCTATTACTAAATGGATTCTGATTATTTGTGTTATTGTTGTTATCGTTATCGTGCGAGGTTGGTTCGGGGGCCGCAGCAGCTGCGTTGTTGACGACGTACTGCGTATACGGCGTAAGTTCTGAAGGCACTCCGGCGAGTTCCACATCTCCAGTACCGCTCGTTGTTGTATTGCTCTCGTTGACCGCCGCCATCTGACGACTCGCCGATATCGCGCGATTATACTCTTGATACTCTTCCTCGAGCTCCCAAAACCTCCCGCCCAACGCGCGGTCTCTTCGCACGTCTCGCATGTGGTTAAACCATTGCTTAATAATGCCTTTATAAATCCAGTACATTATCGTGACGCCAAGGAAACACATGAACCCAATAAGGACGATGAACCTGGCGGAATCTTTCTCACCTAACCATCCCATGGAATTTTCTACGTTCTGTCCGTTCGAAACCTCGTCCGCGCCCGCGACACCGTCGTCGTTCACTGCGTACCGCACGCTTCCGTTCTCTTCGCGACAATCTAAGTTCAGATACGCGAGTTCAGAAGGGATTTCGCAATCGAAAATATTCCCAGTAATTGACGCGAACTGGATTTGAGACTCTTGATACTGCGATACCCATGAAGGTGCGGTTCCCGTAAGTATGTTATTACTCACGTCCGCAAAATGAATGATGTAATACTGATTGTTTACGAGCGTCGGCGACGTGCGAAACATCGCGCCAAAGTCCAACTTATCGGGCATGTTACCCACAAACTTGTTGTTCTTGGCGGAAAACTGAATCAAACTTGGCCAGTTTGTGGACACTTGAGGTAAATTACCGGTAAACTCGTTGTCGTGGAGGGAAAAATATTTCAATTTTGGCGCCTGTTGAATCCAAACCGGAATGTTTTCGCTCAACGCGTTGTTGGAAACGTCCAAGGAAAGGAGATTCTTCCCGGAAATTCTCCCACTCCCATCGTTTTCGTACACAGAAGTGGGAATACCGCCTACGTTGAGTTGATTATTCGCCAGAGAAATCGCCTCTCTCGCCTCGTCGTCGCACACGCCTTGAGGAATAGATCCGCTAAACTGATTCTCGTTGAGATGTATAGTTTGTAAGTTTGGGGCATTCGTCCCCAACGTCGCGGGTATCTGACCGGTGAACAAATTGTCCTCCATGTGTAACGCCCGAAGTTTCGGCACGTTCCACTCGTCCGGTAACTCGCCGGAGAGTTTATTCTCGGACAACTCCAAATACGTCAAGTTTTTTGCAAAGTTTCCGTTCACCAACGACGCCGGCAAAGTGCCTTCTAACTCGTTTCCGCCGGCGTACAACACAGCGACGTTGGAATTCTCCGGGTCGTCCAGCTCGGGTAACGCTCCAGTTAATTCGTTATCTTGCACGATCAAAACGTGCATTCTTTCCAACGCGCATTTCGGAATCGTTCCATTTATACCGTTTCCTTGTACATTTATCGTGTGTAAACTTAACGGAAGTTTATCGCAATCCGCTCCGAAATCTACGTCCAGCGTTCCCGTGACCCCCGCTCGCGCAATCTCGAAATGTTCGAGCGCGTTTGCACTCTTACTCGCCTCTAAAACCTCCGACACGTTCGCCAACGTCACCTCTTTGAATATCTTTCTATAACTGCCCGAATAGTAATACCCGCTCATTTGAAACCTGCGCATAGATGGCGTCATCAACGTTTTCAACGCCTCCGAAGGGAACTCGCAGTTATCTTCCGTCTGCGCGCGATTAAACTGAAACAACCATCGCGCGTCAAACTCCTCTAAATTCCCATTCTCGTCGCAGACGTTCCCGTCGTAGTGACACAAATCCAGCTCTTTCCCACTCCCAGCGTACTCGTTGCCTTCTCTCCACTCCACGCACAAACTCTCGCTTGCCGAGCAACACGCGTCAAAAATGTTCCCTAAAGCCGTTTTATGCGCTTCGCTCAAACTCCTCGCGTTCGTAAACGTCTCAAACTCTAACGCGTATTCGCTCCCGTGCGCGGCCCATCCTTCCACGGCGACTCGAAAGTACATCCCAACTACACTCCCTCCGTTCGAAGAATTCGCCCACTTTTGTATATCGTATCGACTGATAAAGATCACGTCGTCTTTGTGCGCGTGCTCCGAACGGAAATCAAACTTCGAGGAGGATGGAATATTGTACTCTGCACTACTACTTGAAGGCAATAACGCGTACACGTCCGCGTCGCCGTCGTACACGCGCAATCGAATTTTCACGTCCAGATCGTACGAAGGTATCGTAAAGTTGAAATACGAAGTTTCTCCTTGATCTAAGCTCGTCGTGGATTGGTATTTCGGTGTTGAAGACGTCAACTCGATGAACGACACATCGTCGGCATTTGTCCCCGGTATCGAGATTAAAAGACCGAAAAGGATGACGACTAATCCAATAAGAGATTTTGTAAACGCCAAGTTTCTCATCACGAACGTTTCGAGACGAGAGGAATGCTTTCAGATCGATTCTGTTTCACTTTTGACGAGTATGCGATCCTCGGCGCGCTTTTTCTTCCTCTCTCGGGGCAGATAAGACATAGAAATAAACCGAAAGGTCGTCGTAGTAAAATTCTGGCGTTTTTTCGCTCGATTTCGAGTGCAAAATATTCCTTTAAATCCCGCGTCGCGCGATATATACGCGTCGATACTATAGGAACGAAAAAAACATCTGTTCATTCAAAACATGTTGGCAGTACTCGCGTGATTGTCGTCGATGGTGAGTTAAAACCACGGTGAAAATCATTTTCAAGGTGTATTATAAAGGGGGAGGACTCTCGAGTATTTTTTCTTCGTAAAAACAAATTCTATATGTTCGAGGACTCTTCCGCTCTCTCTCTCTTTCTCTCTGCTATCATCACATCTCTTTCTATTATTATCTTTTATATCTTCTCTCGAACGAAGCTTTCTGACTACTGTACAAATGCTTTCTAATCGTAATCGTCCTCCTCGGGCTCGAAAAACGCTTCTTTGGTTTTCGCGTCCAACTTCTTCGCCTTTTCCGTGGTGACCTCGATCGCTTTCGTCGCTTTGACGTTAAACTGGACGCCCACGTGGGCGTCGCCGCCGGTTAATTCCGTCGAAGGCGCAATCCCGCCTTGCAACTGCGTCAGCATTACCATCCTTTCTTTTTCTTCTTGTTCTCTTCGTTTCCGATCTCTCTCTCGCGCTTCGCGCATCTGCGCTTCGCCTTCCTTCCCTCGTCGAGGCCCGATCTCGTAGTTCTCGTTTAATAAATTATCGTCTTGCGGGACGCGAATCCCTGGCCGTTCCAACAATTTCGGCATCGGTTTCTCGTTTAGTTTCATGCACGCTTTTTGTAAACTCTCCGCGGATTCCAGAGCGTCGTTCGCCGCGAATTCCCGCGCGAGTATCACCCGAGACGCCAAGCGCACGTCTTTCACCGAGACTGAGTTTTTCTTCATCTCTTCCAAGTTCATCATCGCATCACCACCATCTCCACCATCGACAATTGCTTCCCCTCCTTCGTTGTTCGCAACATCGTACCCAATCCTGTGTCTCTGGTATACCTTCGCTTCTTCCAGAACGTCGCCGACGTATCTGTATATGAATTCCAATCCTTGATTGACCACTCGAGGTTCGAAGTGTTCTGCGCCCATTTGGTTCAGGATGTGTTCGACGACGATCGCGTCTCTCGGTTTCGTTGTTGCGGTTTTTTCGCGTCGAGCTCGTTTTTTTTTGTTGTCCATCGTTACTCTCTCTGACATTCTCTCTTATTTGAGGACGCGTGGTAGTGTTTCGCGCGTATTGGCGCTGAAGAAGTGAAGCATGGATTGGTTTTCCCCAGGGGCGGTTTAGGGGAAAATTCAAAATCGAATCGATTTCTCCGCACAATAGACTCCGTTTGTGTGCTCCACGTGATACTAAAAGAGAGAATGTCCTCTGAGGAGAAGATCAGATGTTCACACCTGCTCGTGAAGCACCAAAACTCACGCCGACCCGCGAGCTGGCGCGACACCACGGGTGCAATCATCACCAAAAAGACCAAAGAATCAGCCATCGAAGAGTTACTCGCGTATAAAGAACAGATCGACCAAAACGTAATATCATTTTCTGAACTGGCAAAAAGAGTGAGCGATTGCTCGTCGGCGAAAAACGGCGGGGATTTAGGCCATTTTGGAAAAGGCGCGATGCAAAAACAGTTCGAGGATGCCGCGTTTAAGTTAGAGGTTGGAGAGATGAGTGGGGTGGTGGATTCGGACTCGGGTGTTCATATTGTGCTGCGCCTGGCGTGACGAGCGAGGAAAGAAGAAGAGACTTTAGCTGTTCCTTCTCCTAGTCATCCTTCTTCATGGTTACGTGCTGCTGCTGCTGTTGCTGCTAGTAATAGCAATCGACGCTGTATTCTTGATGAAAAATGTACTTCTCGTCGTCGTCGTCGTACGCGCTTGTTTTTTATTATATTCCAGAAAAAATGGTTGTTCGCTACTAAAATTGTATTTCTTTCTTTCGTTATCGTCGTCGCGGCGGCGGCTGTTGTTGAGCTACGTTGTTGTTTTGGGGCATCATCGGCACTTGTCTCGCCGGTCTGTATCCGACGTTCTTTACCGTGTTCTTCGCTTCGTCCTTCACCACAACCTCGGCTAAGTCGTCTTCGGTTGATTTTTTGGGTACGATCATCTCCGCCCACGTTTTCGGCAACAACTGGTTCGCCAACATTTCTTTGTGCGCTTGTAACGCAAACAAAATAGCAACGACCGGAACTGAGACGACGATGATGGTCAACAACAAATATGCAACCACTCTCGCGTCCGCTTGGCCTTTCAACGCTGCTCTCGTGCCTCTGACCACGTACTCGTGGTGCTCTCTTAAAATCGAACCAATCGCTTGCCCCAAATTTTGTTTCCCTTCAAACATCTCCGGCGCAATCGCCGCCTCTTCCTCCGCCTCTTGAATAATGCGCAACTTGTCCTCCTCGGTCACGTTTTGCCCGAGTTGTTTCAATTGTTCGCGAATGCGATCTTCCAACATCTTCCCTTTCGAAACGTCGTCCAAACCGCTCTCTTCGCTCAACAACTCCGCGAACGAATCGTCCGACTCTTCCGTATCCACGCCTTCAATCTCGTACCCAATCATCCTCGCCGCTCTAATGTGCGCGGTTAACTTTAATCTCGTCGCTCTCGGCAACTGTCCGTGTTCTAAATCACCCGTATCTAACGCCTTTTGTGCCGCAATCAACTTCTCTCGCGCGTTCACGCCCATCTTCCCCACGTGCGCCTTATACAACTGCAACTTTTGCAATTTCGCGTCGTCCCATAACTCCGCCGGAAACAACAAATATTGCACTCTCGACGTCAACTTATCCAACGGCAACAACCTCAGCCACGCCGCTAACGCTTGCACGGCTTCGTATCTGTGCGCTTCCACGTCCCCGTACGTCGGCGGAATGTACGGCACCGGATCTTTCCTCGCGTCCAAGTTTGGCTCCGGCACCAACTTCCCGCTCAAATAGTCCATAATCGCTTGCGTCGGCACGCACTGCCCGGGAAAGTACGCCGAATATCGCTCGATCACGCACGTGTGCGACTTCCCTAAACTCGTCAACTCGCTCGAATCCACCACCGCTTGTTCGATTAAAAATTGCTTCACCGCGGCTTCGTCGTGCGCTCCGGAAAGCACCGCTTTGTCGTGGTTTAATCGCCTGTAAGTAAGTGTTTCGTCGTCGTCGATTTTGTCGTCGATGCGCGCAACAACAAAGGAGTAGAAAAGAAGAAGAAGAACGATGATTTTGTCAGATTAATACTACAAGAAAACGCGCGCTGCGAACAAGAATATTATATATTCTCGAAAGATGAAGCTTTTTGTGGTGCCTTTTCCGCCGTTCAAATTTTGTGATCCAGATTGAGAGATCTTATTCATCTCAAACACACACACACACACGCATACATAAAAGCAAAAGAAACAATGTTAAACGTACTTTTCCTGTTCAATCTTCGCTTCGTGCAGTTTTACCACGGCGTTCGTGCAGTGCGTCCCGCAATCGATGCCGTACTTTTCTTGGAGCACCGCTCTGTTTTTTGCCTTGGAGGCGGAGACCGAAGGGAAGAAGACGTTTCCATCATTTCCGTGAAAGAAAATGAACGCGAGGAGGAGGAGTTTTACGAAAGAGGAGGAAGGAGCTCCTCGACGACGAGTAGAGAGCATTATTTTAAGTCGCGTTTTAGTATCGCTTTAAAGTTTGTTGTTGTCGTGTGTGCTCGTAGTACTTCTGCTCTTTTGCGCAAGTAATGGATTGTGTAGCAATTAATCGTGAGAAGGAGAGAAAGAGAGATAGGGTTTAACACCCTAAATAAAATTGCTTTTGGAAGAAACTCTTTTGTCACATCACATTATATCATCACATTAGCGCTTAAGAAGAAGAAGAAGAAGAGCAAGAGAGAGTTTTAAAAATGACACCGGAAAAGTGCCAATCGGAACTCAACGACGTCCTCCACAACAACCCGACGATTACGTTTCTCTTGGACAAAATCGAATCCTCCGGTTGCGCCATCGATCGCGCGAAATTCTTCAAAATCGAGAAATGTTCGAAACAAGTCTGCGGGGGATTCGTCCCGGAAAAAGGCGTCAGCGTCTGCCACAATCACATACAAACGAGGACGGAGATGGAGAACTTATTAGCGCACGAGTTAATACACGCGTACGACGATTGCACGAGGAGGAAGATGGATTGGATGGACGTGAGGCATCACGCGTGCTCGGAAGTGAGAGCGGCGAATTTGAGCGGGGACTGTCACTGGTGAGTTCGTTGTTTGTTGTTGTTGTTACGCGTTTGCGAGAACGCGCTCGTTTTGGCGAATAGTTTTTTTACTTTCGACGAGACTTTTGTTATCTTTTGAACGGCGACTAATAATAACTCTTTCTTCTTCTCTCCTTCGCGTGCGTGTGTGTGTTATTAATATCATTATTGTTATTCACAGGGTAAACGAATTTTTCCGCGGGAACTTACAACTGAAAGGTCAACACAAGACGTGCGCGAAACGGAGGGCGGAATTGAGCGTAGCAATGAGCCCGGTGTGCGAAAAGCGAGAGAAGGACGGGATAGAAAGTAAAGAGGAGTGCGCGAGAAACGCGGTGGAGAAAGTTTTAGATCGGTGTTTTGGGGATACCAAACCGTTCGATGATATTCCCTGAAGAGATTCATTCGCGGAAAAAACGGGATGCTGATATAGTATTTAGCAAAATGTAAAATAGTATTTAGATGGTGTATTAAAAATGAAGACGAGAGAGTGCACTTCAATCTCTCTCTCTCTCTTTCTCTCTCTCTTTCTCTCTCTCTCTCTCTCTCTTTCGTTCGTTACGTGGTAGTCGTAGAAGAACAAAAAAATGTCAACTTGCGGCGGCGGTGGTTTTTAAGACATCCAATCCGGTTTCTTCAAGCCTTTCAAACCTTTTCTCATCAAGTCTCCGAATTCGCCCTGCGCTCTCGAAACCGCGCCGGTAACTTGGTCTTGCACCTTCGCCAACTCCTCCGCTTGAATCTCCGCCGCCGTCTTCGGCGGCGCAAACGCCGGGTGCTCCATCAACGCCGCAAACAACTGCGTCCCTCTCAACGCGTTCGTCAGCGGCATGTGCCCCGGCGCCGCGTCCGCTCGCCATAAAAACTCGTTCGGAAACTTGCGATAGTCCCCATTCTCTCCCGTCGTCCAATCGATTTTCTTAAAAAATTTCGCCCAATTCCTCTTTTGTGCCACCCATAACTTTCTCTGAATCGCAAACCCGTACCTTCCGCCGGAGAAGTGCGACCAGAGAGCGTCGATGGTTTTTAAATCAGTCACCGGCATATTTTTCACCTCGGTGAAATACACCCACTCTCGGTCCTCGGCTTCCTCTCCAGCCAAGACGCACATCAGGCGTCTGTGTTCGTCGTCCGCTTTTTCCCACTCGCCGGATTTCAAGAGGTCTCGGAATGGGGCGTAGTCCACGCCCATCTGTTATTTGAGAGAGAGAGAGAGAGAGAGAGAGAGAGAGAGAGAGAGATGATAGTACTGTCAGTAAACGCGAAGCAAAACGTATTATTATCCGCGCGCGCGAATATCGTCTGAGTGATGATGATCGCGTTTTTCCAATTTATCCACAAGATACGAAAACAAAGAGCACACTATTACTACTCACGTCTGATTTCAACTCCGGCTCTGGTTTCTCCGTCGTCGCTGCTGATGATGATACTGATACTGATGCTGATGCTGATGATGATGCTTCTGGGGCTGCGCTATTCGTCGTCGTCGTATTCTCGGCAGTTTCAGCGTCCGCAGCCACCTTGACTGCTCTCATGCTTCTAGATTTTTGCTTGAATGATGTCGATGTTTTATTCGTTCCTCCTCTACTTTTCGATGATGATGCCGTCGCGTAAGAGTACGCCGACGACGACGAACAACAACACGCAGTGGCTGAAGAGAACGACATCATTATTTGTTGCGTTTCGGGTTTGTTTTCTCTCTCTTTGGAGCGCTCTGCACTCGTCAATTTGGAGACACAAAAGAGAGAGGCGATTTCTATCTTCCAGAAAAGGAGATCTTTATTAAAGAGTATTAGGGTCAGAGACCCTAAATATCTAAGAAAAAGTTTTTCTGGGAAATTCTCAACTTTCTCTTCAGTTGAGTCGTCGCGTAGTTAGTTGTTTGCGTTTGCGTTGTTATGTTTGCGTCGTGACTGAACGAACGATGGAAAGAAGAAGAGGCGTAAACGAGTGAAGGGGAGAACTTTTTTTTGTTTGCGAGAAAGAAGAGAGAGAGAGAGAGAGAGAGAGAGGTAGCATCGTATCGTAA
>Ga0257106_1001636_pt1 | contig 10882 bp, 12 predicted proteins | sample LP_taG_3_FD_190177 | JGI IMG/M metagenome (GOLD analysis project Ga0257106, IMG submission 190177) | Marine microbial communities from Northeast Subartic Pacific Ocean, Canada - LP_J_2011_P26_10m | ecosystem: Environmental > Aquatic > Marine > Oceanic | place: Canada: Northeast Subartic Pacific... | reverse complement strand
AGAACTCTTTTAAATCTCCCTCTTTTTTACCTTTTGCATGTTCCTTACCAAAAGAAGTGTACCCTCTTTGACCTTTAAAACCATCAAATTCATATTTATTTTTAGTTTCTTGAGGAAGATCAAAAAAATGCTTTATTTGAGCGTATAGATTATCTATATTATTTTGTGTGAGAAAATGACCCTTTAGTGAAACAAAACCAATTTCTTTATAAGCTTTACCAATTTTATTGACAAAATCTTTTTTAAGTGAATCGTCATTTGATAAAAAATCCGATAAGTTTACTGAGGGAATATTAGACATAACTAGAAAATTGTTTTAATATCAGTGTAATCGAAGTTAAAAGCATCTGCAACTGCCTTATAAACAATTTTTCCGTTGACTATGTTCAATCCTAGCCTTAGAGATAAATCTTCCTCACATGCTTTTTTCCATCCTTTATTTGCAATCGATAAACCTCCGCTAATGGTAGCATTTGTTAATGCTTCTGTTGAAGTTACAGGAACTGCACCTGGCATATTAGCGACACTATAATGAAGAACATTGTCAATTATATAAGTAGGATCTTTATGAGTTGTAGGATAAGTTGTTTCAAAACAACCTCCTTGATCAACTGCTACATCAACTAACACCGTACCTTCATTTAAGTCATTTAACATTTCCTTTGTTATAAGATTAGGTGCTTTGGCGCCTGGTATTAATACGGCTCCAATAATTAAATGTGCACTCTTAATTGCTTCAGAAATATTATAAGTATTTGAAAATTGAGTGTTAACATTTTTAGGCATTATATCATCTAATAATCTTAATCTATCGAGGCTAATATCAAATATTGTAACATTAGCACCTAAACCAGCAGCCATTTTAGCAGCTTGTGTTCCAACAACACCTCCACCTAAAACAATTACATTTGCGGGTTTAACACCCGGAACACCTCCTAAAAGTATACCGTGGCCTCCCTGTGGTCTTTCTAAAAATTTAGCACCTTGTTGAGTAGCCATTCTTCCTGCAACTTCAGACATTGGAGTTAGAAGGGGTAGGGAGTGGTCAGGATTTTGAACAGTCTCATATGCTAAACAAATTGATTCACTACTTATCATCGCTTCGGTAAGCTCTTTAGAGGAAGCAAAATGGAAAAATGTATATATTATTTGATTTTTTTTTATTAGACTATATTCCTTTTTTAAAGGTTCTTTAACTTTAATTATCATTTCTGATTTAGAATAAACTTCTTCAATCGATTCACACATTTGAGCGCCTACAGTGCTATATAGTAAATCTGAAAAACCACTGCCCAAACCAGCACCTTGCTGCACGTATACTTCATGCCCATTTCTAATGAAAGAATTGACACCAGACGGAGTCATTCCCACTCTAAATTCATTATTTTTAATTTCTTTTGGGATCCCAATTGTCATACCAATACATTTAATATTAATGCATAGTTAATCACAAATAATCAATTTACAAAACACTATCTATTGGAAAGAATAAAAAAATTATTCAAACAATTTAGAGTCAATCGAAGGAAAGAGTTTTAAAGCATTCTGATAATATAATTTTTTCAAGACCTCATCTGGAAGGTTAAGACCATACATTTTCCAAAGACCATGTCTTTTTCTATAATAGTCAAAATATTCATCTGAAGATTCAAGAACTCTAAAATAAACATCAAATTCAGATTTCTTGTAGGTGTCCTTTCCAAACATGACTCTATCTTGATAGTCTATAAAAAATTTTCTTGCTCTTCTTGGTTGTCTTCCCAATTCACCAATAACAGCGCCAATTTCTGTATAAACATTCGGAAGACTATCTAAATGTCTTCCCAACTTATCTAAGTCATTTGCCATCCATCCCATATGAGCATTAATAAACATAGTATTAGGATGATTTTTAAACATATTATACTGTTCATTCATTACAGTATCAAAAGTTGGGTATTTACTTGGAGGTCTAAAGCTATTTGGTTTTTGTCTAGCGTGTAACCATCTCTCATTATATTTATCAATTGGATCAAAGAAAGGGGAGGGCTCTCCAGAATGAATCAACACGGGAATATTTAATTTTGCACAAGCATCCCAAATAGGAGATAATCTTATATCATCTACTTTTACTCTTGTAGTACTAGAATCCTTTAAATTGAGACCTAAATTTTTATAGATTTTTAATCCAATAGCTCCTTGTTTAACTGCCTTTTCTAAAATTTTTACAGAACTTGACGCAAAATCATCTTCATCAATTTTGTCAAAGTTTAGATTTACAAAAACACCAAATCTTTTTGGATAATTTTGTTTAACATTTTCTATAGATTTTGAAAGATTTAAATCCATTAACGATTGATTTCCAGAGAAAGTTGCAAAGCCTGATCCACTTAGGTTAATCATGTAAACCATATTTAAACTATCCATCTCTTTAACTAAATCAGAAAGATCTTTAACTGGCATATCCCAGTGGTGGCTGTGAACATCTATAAAAGGAAACTTTGCACTTTTTGTAATATTCGCAGGAACTTTAAGTGAAGATATTGGAGAATATTCTTCAATATCCATTAAATTATTCTTTTGTTGAATCTTATCAATTACAAAATATGAAATACCTCCAAATAATAAAATTATAATTAGAAGAGAGAATAAAAACAATGTTGCTTTTAAAAAATTTTTAAAAGAAAACATAATACTAGTTGAAAGGAATTACTACTTCTGTCAAATCCCATCTTAATCTAATCGCTGAAGAGGAAGGACCACCAGGGGGTGAAGGAATAAAGTCTATAGTAAATTGCTCAATAGAATCTTCTGTAATATTAGATGGTACAGAAATTGTAAATAAATCCATTTCAGAATTAGGTTGTGAAATCCCAAAGTATTCGTTGGTAGAATTAAAAGTAACATCCCAAGTATCTTTACCAGGAACAGTATACATTGAGTATTCGCCAGGATTTAAGACATTATCTGCAAAAATTAAATCTGTAGTGGTTTTTATCATAGTATGTCTATTTGCTCCAGTTCTCCAATATTTGTTAAAAGGAACTAAAGGAGATTCAGATTCTAAACCAAAAATTAATCTATCATTTTTAAATGGAGCACTGTACGTTATAGTAACATCCTTATTTTTTTCAGCATATGAAGCAGTTATTAAAGGACTGACAGGATTATTAATCAAATATGCAACGTACGTTAAGAAAATTGCAACAATTAAAACGAGAAAGGTTAGTATTTTTTTTTTCATAATTAGTTATTGTTTTTTTTAATACGATTTAACATAATATAAATTATAGTTCAATTATAAGTTAAACTTTCTTAACTTTAATAGCATTCATTCCTTTAGCACCCTTGATTGTATCAAACTCAACTTTATCACCTTCTGTTATTTCGTCATTACATTCGCTAATATGAACAAAATACTTTTCTTGTGATTCTGGGTCAATAATAAAACCAAAGCCTTTCGAGTGGTCGAAGAAATTAACTTTACCAATAAAACCACTTGTTTTAATAGCTTCTCTCTTTGGAACCCCAATTACTATACTTTTGGCGCTTATTTTCTTTTTCTCCGAAGGATCTGGTGGAGTATCTGTAAAATTTCCATTATAATCGACGTATACGAATTCGTTAGTAACAAGTTCTCCGTTATCTCTAGCTTCTTTTCGAGCCAACATCTTTTTTCTCTTATCTTCCTTCTTCTTTTTACGTTTCTTTTCTTTCTCTAATTTATTGAAAGTTTGTTGAGATTTAGCCATATATAGTTTTAAACCTGTAAAAATACAAGATTTAAAGTTTATATTAAAATTATCTGAAAATGATTCAGATTTTTAATTTTTTTGATTAAAATTTTAAACAAAAAAAAATCTTAATTTCTTAAGATTTTTTAGTTTATTTTTTTGAATATTACCACCTGTATTGAAATCCTCCTCTAACAGCTATAACACTATAACTTAAATCTCCAACTTTACCACCTTGATAATCTAAATCTACATTCCATCCCCATTTTTTGCTTTTTGAAAAATTTAAAGATGTTCCCAATATAAATCCATTTCCAGAGTTAGAAACCTCTCCAACACCATCTACCTTAACAACCATTGCAGAACTTGAGTATTGAGGCTTTACATCAAAAGTCATATTTTTTCCAGCATCGAATCTAAATAATGGACCAATACCTAAGTAACCGGCTCCAAAAGAACCTCCCTCGATAGTATGACCACTTGAACCCCAATTTATTGTCCCACCAATTTTTTCAGAAAACATAAAACCAAGTCCGATCAGATTCATTGCAATACCAGTATCTCCCTCCGAAATATCACCCCCAGGGATAGCAACACCTAGGCCAACACCCACATATCCTTTTTCTTGAGAGTAACTGTTAAATGTAAATAACATTAACACAAACATTAAAATAATTTTTTTCATAATAATTTTTTTTGATTAAGTTTCTAATGTAGGTAATTAATTCTAAAAACTTTATTTAAATATTATTTAAGTTTCTGATTATTTCATCAAAAAAATATAAAATCGAGTTATAATTACTGGCTTTCTGAAAATAACATGTTTTTGAAAAACTCTTTTTATTGAATATGTTTGCTAGTTAAATTAATTGTCATATAATTGATATGTTTGTATAAAATGAAAAAATATATTTTTTTTACCAAAAAAACATTTTCAATACTATTTTGTTTGTTTTTTGCATTTGGATTTTTATTTTCTCAAAGTGAGGGAACAAATGAAATTATTGATTCAATCATTACCAAAAAAGAAAAAAAATTAAGAGATTATCAAAGGTCTGGTGATTATTTTCCTTACGCCATATTAACTGAACAAGACACATTAGAATGGCCACTACAATACGATCTCAGTTTAGATTTCTATGATTTAAAAGGATTTGATGTAAAAAACGAAATTTTCACATCTGTTCTTGCATTTACTTCTTACAGTGATTTTCCTTTTGAATGGATACAACCCAGTAGTGGAGAGCCATGGGACATGACTCACTCTGATTACTTTCAAGCTGTTTTAAGAGAAAGTGAACTAAGATTGGTTGGAGACGCAATTAAAGAAGAATATATAAATCCCTCAGATTCAATTATATTTTATGGATCTAAAATATCAAAAGAAGCAAGGATTGTTGATACTGAATTTGACCATAAATGGGATTTGGGTAATTACCCTTTTGATACCCAAAAACTACTTTTTGAATTCAAAACTTCTTATGACACCTCATTAGTAAGACTAAATCCAAGTAAAAAGTTTGTAAGTACTTTTGAAAAAAACATGAGAAATTTAAAACCAGGCTATACAATAATTGGAATAGATCATAGATCTGAATATAATGAGATTAGTACCGAAAGAATTAATACTGCACCAGGTGTAATACGTCCAGCAGTTCTTCAATCTTTAATCTTTGAATTAAATGTTAAAAGAGGTGGTGTTGTTTTGTTTTTTAAAATTTTCACTGGAGGATTACTTTCATTTTTCATATCCTGTCTAGTTTTCCTTATTCCTTTAAAAGACTTAGACTCTAGAATTAACTTAGCTGTTGGTGGAATTTTTGGTGCAATTGGAAGTAGCGCATTTGTATATGATGTTTTACCTGTTGTAAATGTATTTACAAAAGCTGACGCTATTAATAATTTAATAATAGCTATGGTTGTTTTCAATATTCTTGTTCTTCTTCTGCAGCAAAGTACATTTAAAAGAATTAATATTGATGGTAAATACTTGTATAGAACGGTTGAATCACCATATTTTAAAAGTTTACAGAACAGTAGATTCTCCTTCTATTATTCCATTTTCGCTTTCGTTACAATATTAACAGCAATTTTTCTGTGGTAATCAAACTGAAAAATAAAATTAAATTTTATATTTTTCTTCCCTAGCCTTTTTAACATCTCTCCATGTCTTAGCAACTATTTTACTTTTATTACTTTCTAAATAGTCTATAGATATTAAATCTTTAATTTTAAACTTGTTATTATTAAGAAATAACAAAAAAAAGAGACCTGTATTTTTTTTGAATGAATTAGTGTTCGTTGTTTTTTCTTCAATAGAGATCTCTATAGAATTCTCCATATTACACTCAATAAACCTAATGATACCTAAATCACATATTTTTGAAATATTAGAACTGTATTTATAAGAAGATTCTTTATTTGACAATATACTTTTAATCTCACCAACCAAATTTTCTAATTTATTTGATTTCTTTATTTTAAATTTAATAGCATTCATTATAGTTTTTATAAAAAAAAAGCCCGTTTGAATTAACAAACGGGCTTTAATAATAATAACAAAAATATCATCACATAACTCGTTTGAATTTGTGTATATGGCGATATATATTGTTAGTGTTTTTCATTATTTAAATTATTGATTTCCTAGAATTATTGGTAATCCATCTTTTCCACTTCCAATAACAATTACTTTAGAATTAGGAGATTCAGCTAACTTAGTTGTAGCTTCAATTCCTTTATCTCTTAAAATATTGGTAGTTAAAGATGAGTTTAATATTCTGTTTGCATCAGCTTTACCTTGAGCATCAATTCTAACTTTTTCTGCTTCTTTCCTAGCAGATTCTAGTTTAAACTCATATTCAAGTGACATTTGCTCTTGACTAAGCTTTCTTTCAATTGCTTGTTTAATTGTGTTAGGTAATGTAACATCTCTTACTAGAACATCATTAATTTGTACATATTGTTTTTCAACACCTTTTTTTAATTCATCATAAATTTCACTTTCAATGGCATCTCTTTTAGTTGAATAAAGCTGTTCAGGTGTGTACCTACCAACCACACTTCTTGCAACTGCTCTTATGTTAGGAACAATTACTATATCAAGATAATTAGAACCCTTAGTTTGGTGTAATAAACCTAATTCATCTGCTTTTGGTTGATATAGAACAGAAACGTCTAATGAAATTTCTAAACCATTTGATGAAAGAACTTGCATTTGACTTTCAAATACTTCTTGTTGTTTTACATTATATAAATAAACCGTGTTCCAAGGAGCTATAATATGAAAACCTTCACCCAAAGGAGCTTCATCAGTTACTACACCACCACCAAAAGTTTTAAACAATACGCCAGCTTCACCATATCCAATATTTACTGCAGATTTCATTAATACAATAAACAAAAACATAATAGTTACAACCACCGGTAATCCAATCTTATTTAATTTATCCATTTTTTAAAGTTTTTTTATTTAATTATTTATGTTAACATGCCGCCATCGACATTAATTACTTGTCCAGTTATAAAACTAGAAAGATCTGAAGACAAAAATAAGCAAAGATTTGCTATATCTTCAGGTTTTCCTGCTCTTTTTAATGGAATACCTTGAATCCATTTTTCTACAATTTCTTTATTTAATTCACTTGTCATTTCAGTTTCTATAAACCCAGGGGCTACCACATTAGATCGAATATTTCTAGACCCAAGCTCTAATGCAATAGATTTAGAAAAGCCAATTATTCCTGCTTTGGAAGCCGCATAATTTGATTGACCAGCGTTACCTTTTACACCAACAATAGAACTAATATTAATAATGCTACCTGATCTTTTTTTAAGAAATACTCTTTGGGTAGCTTTTACCATATTAAAAACAGACTTCAAATTTACTTCAATAACTTGATCAAAATCTTCTTCATTCATTCTCATAAGTAAGTTATCTTTAGTAATTCCCGCATTATTTATCAAAACATCAAAAGATTCAAAATCTTTTAAAATTTGTTCAATTAAGGATTGAGATTCGTTAAAACTAGCGGCATTACTTTTATAAGCTTTACACTTAACCCCTAAGTCTGTTATTTCTTTAACTAGACTATTAGCAGAATTAACAGACTTACTATACGTAAAAGCAATATCTGCGCCATTTTTAGCTAAAGTGACAGCAATTCCTTTTCCAATACCTCTACTAGCACCTGTAATAATTACGGTTTTACCATTTAACAAACTCATATAATTAAAAATTAAAATTACTAATTATAACATAATCTCAGCTACTTTCTTACCAATATCTGCAGGAGAATCAACCACATGAATTCCGCATTCTTTCATCACTTTCTTTTTAGCTTCTGCTGTATCTTCAGAACCTCCAACAATAGCTCCAGCGTGACCCATTGTTCTTCCTTTTGGAGCAGTTTCTCCAGCTATAAAACCTACTACAGGTTTTTTATTTCCATTTTCTTTAACCCATAAAGATGCCTTGGTTTCAAGTTGACCACCAATTTCACCTATCATTACAATACAATCAGTATCTGGATCTTCCATAAATAATTTAATAGCATCTTTAGTAGTTGTTCCAATAATTGGATCCCCCCCTATTCCAACGGCAGTCGAGATACCCAAACCTTGTTTGACTACCTGATCGGCCGCTTCATAAGTAAGTGTTCCAGATTTAGAAACCACTCCAATTTTTCCTTTTTTAAAAACAAAGCCAGGCATAATACCAACTTTTGCTTCACCTGGCGTAATGATTCCTGGACAGTTAGGTCCAATTAAAGTACAATCCTTATTTTTTAAATATTGATTTACCTTAGTCATATCAGAAATTGGAATTCCTTCGGTAATTGCTATTATAGTTTTTATTCCTGAGTCTGCTGATTCCATTATAGCATCAGCAGCAAAACCAGCCGGAACAAAAATTATAGAAGTATTTGCTTCGGTTTTTAAAACAGCGTCAGCAACAGTGTTAAAAACAGGTTTATCTAAATGTTTTTGACCACCTTTCCCTGGTGTTACTCCACCCACAACATTAGTTCCGTATAAAATCATTTGTTCGGAGTGAAAAGTACCTTCTCCACCAGTAAAACCTTGTACAATAATTTTAGAATCTTTGTTTACTAATATGCTCATATATAATTATTTTTTTACTCTTTCCAAGTAAGTTCCCTTTTCAGGATCAATTTTGATTAAATCGCCTTCATTTATAAACAACGGAACATTAATTCTAGCTCCTGTTTCAAGGATTGCAGGTTTAGTAGCATTTGTAGCTGTATTTCCCTTCAATCCTGGTTCAGTTTCTGAAACTTCTAAGGTAACACTTTGAGGCATTTCAATTGACAAACTAGTACCATCTTCAGAATTCGTTAAAACTGTTACAATCTCACCCTCTTTCAAAAAACTAGAAGAATCCAATACATTCTCTTCAATAGTTATTTGATTATAGTCATCTACGTTCATAAAATGATAAGTTAGACCATCTTTATAAAGAAACTGAAATCGTTTAGTCTCAACTCTAACTTCTTCAATCTTATGCCCAGCAGAAAAAGTATTATCAATTACTTTACCGTTTGTTACACTTTTTAGCTTTGTTCTCACAAAAGCAGGTCCTTTTCCAGGTTTAACGTGTAAAAAATCAATAACCTTATATATATCGTTATTATAATGTATACAAAGTCCTTTTCTTATGTCTGATGATGATGCCATATATTAATTTTGAAAATATCCCTTCATTATTCCCCTTTGAGAGCTTTGAATGAACTCAATAATTTCATCTCTTTCTTTTGTTGCTTCCATTTCTCCTTCAATAATTTTTACCGCTTGAGTATTATTATATTTCTTTTGATATAAAATTCTATATATTGACTGAATTTCCATTATTACTTTATTGTCAAAACCTCTTCTCCTTAATCCAACTGAATTAATTCCTACATATGAGATGGGTTCTCTTGCTGCCTTAACAAAAGGAGGAATATCTTTTCTAACTAAAGAACCACCAGCAACAAAAGCATGATTTCCAATTGAACAGAACTGATGAACAGCTACCATACCAGCTAAAATAACATGACTTCCAACATTAACATGACCAGCTAAAGTTGAATTGTTAGAAAAAATACAATTATTTCCAATAATACAATCATGAGCTATATGTGAATAAGCCATAATCAAACAATCTTTACCAATAACAGTTTTATTTCTATCTTCAGTTCCTCTATTAATAGTTACACATTCTCTAATTGTGGTATTGTCACCAATTACGGCAGTTGTATCCTCCCCCTTAAACTTTAAATCTTGAGGAACAGCAGAAATAACACTTCCTGGAAAAATTGAGCAATTTTTTCCAATTCTGGCACCACTCATAATATTTACATTAGAACCAATCCATGTTCCTTTTCCAATGGTAACATTATCTTCTATTGATGTAAACGGTTCTACAACAACATTTTTTGCGATTTTTGCTTGTGGATGAATAAATGATAATGGTTGATACATTTTATGTTTCTGTTTTTCTTATAATTTTAGCCATTAAATCGGCTTCACTTGTTAATTTACCATCTACAAAAGCTTGAGCTTTCATATGACATATCCCTCTTCTAAGAGGAGATAATAATTCGCATTTAAAAATTAAAGTATCTCCAGGAACCACTGGATATTTAAATTTGGCATTATCTATTTTTGCAAAAAAAGTTAAATAGTTTTGAGGATCAGGAACGGTATTTAGAATTAAAACACCACCAGCTTGAGCCATAGCTTCGATTTGAAGAACCCCAGGCATTATAGGTTTTCCAGGAAAATGTCCAACAAAAAAATCTTCATTTATGGACACATTTTTTAAACCAATAACATGATTATCAGAAATCTCTAAAATTTTATCAATAAATAAAAATGGCGGTCTGTGAGGTAAAATGTCTTGAATTTGATTAACATCCATAATTGGAGGTTTTGATAAATCAATTTCAGGAGCTAAATTTCTTTTTTCATTTTTTATAATTGAAGATAAATGTTTAGTAAACATAGTATTTACGAAATGTCCAGGTTTATTAGCAATAACCTTTCCTTTAATTCTTACACCTAACAAAGCTAAATCCCCAATTACATCCAATAATTTATGTCTTGCAGCTTCATTTGGGTAATGGAGGGTTAAGTTATCTAATATTCCATTACTTTTTACAGAAATT
>Ga0257106_1001635_pt1 | contig 10884 bp, 6 predicted proteins | sample LP_taG_3_FD_190177 | JGI IMG/M metagenome (GOLD analysis project Ga0257106, IMG submission 190177) | Marine microbial communities from Northeast Subartic Pacific Ocean, Canada - LP_J_2011_P26_10m | ecosystem: Environmental > Aquatic > Marine > Oceanic | place: Canada: Northeast Subartic Pacific... | reverse complement strand
ATCGCAGGTCCAGGTGGTGCTGGTCCAGATGGCGTAGTTGATACAAACGATAGAACTTTCCTTGGATCACCAATCCCAGATTTATTTTATGGACTTTCAATAAATGCCAATTATAAAAACTTTGATTTCTCAATATCAGGCCAAGGTGTTAGCGGTAGAGAAGTATTAAATTTAGTAAGAATGCTAGGGACCGAATATTATGGGCCTGGACCAGGTGATAATTTATCTACAACTGTTTTAAACCGATGGACTGGAGCTGGTACAAGTAATTATATGCCAAGAGCCATTGCTAACGGTGGAGCGAACGCAAATAACCGAGTTTCTGACATGTATATTGAGGACGGTTCATTTTTTAGATTGAGAAATCTGCAAGTGGGTTATAGTTTACCAAAGAATACTTTAACTTCATTTACAGGAGACTTTGTTGACTCAGCGAGAGTGTATTTTTCTGGACAAAATTTACTACTGATTACCGACTATAGCGGACTAGACCCTGAGGTTACAAGGGGCTTTAGTTATGATAAGGGAGAAAAACCATTAGCAAATGGTGAAGATGGAGGAAGGACCCCTCAACCAAGAATTTTACAATTTGGTCTACAGATTACATTTTAATTTTAAAAACATATTACAATGAAAAATTTTATTATTACAAAAATTCTTTCAATAACAATAATTTTTACTACTAGCTTTAGTTGTAATGATTTAGATCTTGTGCCACTCAACCAGCTTTCAGAGGCCGTTTTTTATAAAACTGAAATTCAGTTTGATGGTGCCATTTATGCATCGTATTCCCAAACTCAACAATATTGGGAAACTTTTATGGGTGGGGACAGATTAGCTTGGTATAGAATGTTTCTTGCTACAGACGATGATGCATTCATTCAACATCCTAACGCAGAGCCATACGACAGTCATACACTTCAGGGTAACCCAAAATCCGAGACTGCTCTTAAAAATGTATTTATAACTACTTATAAAGGAATTCACAGAGCAAATCTTGTCTTGAAAATGTTGCAAAATGATGATGTCCAAATGAGTGACGCTAAAAAGTCAATATTTGAGGCTGAAGCAAGGTTTTTAAGAGGGTTTTTCCACTTTCAAGCCGCTAAAATATGGGGAAATGCGCCAATTGTTGCTGATGTGATTGGTGATTTTGATAAACTAGCAGTACCTAATTCAGATCCAACTGCACTTCTTGATCAAGTAATTGCTGATTTTGAAGCTGCTTATGACGGTCTGCCTACTAAATCAGAGTGGGGTGATGCAAAACTTGGACGAGCAACAAAATGGGCTGCCAAAGCATTTGTCGGAAAGGCAAATGTTTGGAAAAAGGACTGGTCAGCTGCTATTGCAGCATTCGAGGCAGTTGAGTCTTCAGGGGCTTTCAAATTGATGGATAATTTTGATGATGTTTTTGCATGGGACATGCAAAACAATGATGAGTCAATCTTTGAAATTCAAGCCGCAAGTAATTCTGATAACAATTTTTGGGTACTTGACGACAACCATCCAGAACATCCTAAGGCTTCTCAAGGAATGCTCAGACCATTTCATTTTGATCCTAGTTGGAGAGCAGCTGGAAATGATGTTCAATGTGCCGGAAGTCAGTACACAAATGAATATTATGCAGCAACTCCTGAAATAGTTAATATGTACGAACCTGGAGATAAAAGGTTAGCAGTAACATTATATAGCGATGGAGACGATTATGTTGGAATTGGATGTAATGGGGCTCCAATGGGCGCACTTAAATACTCATTAGACTGGTTGCATGATGGAGCTACTGGCACAAACATAAAAAAATACCGAGGTCCAAGAAATGCAGTTGCAGCAAACCATTCACCTAATGGAGGTGTTGACTTTAACAATCACAGATGGTACCGTTATGGAGGGATGCTTCTTCTACATGCAGAAGCATTGATACAAAGTGGTAATACAGCAGGAGGGTTAGATATAATTAATAACAAAATCCGAGCGAGGGCTGGTTTAGGAGCAACCACTGAAGCCAATGCACTGCAGGCTTTGATAGATGAAAGAAGAAGAGAACTTGCCTTTGAATTTCATCGTATGTTTGATATTATGAGATGGGATATTGGAAGTAAAGTTTTTGATAATTTTGATTCAAGGTTGAGATATTTCCCGTATTCTCAAATAGATATAGACAAGAGTGGCGGAGTTTTAAGTCAAAGCCCTTCATGGTAAACAAAAATTAACCTTTTTGATTTAGTAAATATTATAAGTATTTTCTAATTGTTAATAATTGAGTAGGGATTGATATCAGTCCCTACTTTTATTATAAAGATAAATGGATTCAATAAAAAAATATAGTAGACTTACTTTAAAGTTCATTTTTTTATTTGCTTTATTTTCATTTTTTAGTTGTGAGAAAACAACTAAACGTTTTAAAAAATTATCCTCAAATGTGTCGGGTATACATTTTTCAAATGAAATCCCCGAAAACCTCTCTTATAGTGTTCTTGACTATTATTTCTTTTCTGGTGCTGGTGTAGCTATTGGAGATATAAATAACGATGGTTTAAATGATATTTATTTTTCTGGAAATCTTGTATCCGGAGAGTTGTATTTGAATAAGGGTAATCTTGAGTTTGAAAATATTACCTCCAGTGCAGGGATAAGAGACAGTATATGGGGTACAGGTGCCGTTATGGAGGACATAAATCAAGATGGTTTATTGGATATATATGTTTGTGCATCAGGTTTCCCTGATGCTAAAAGAAGAAAAAATCTCTTATTCATTAATAATGGTGATTTGACATTTACCGAATCAGCTAGGGAATTTGGATTGGATGAGGATGGTTACTCGACTCAGGCTGTTTTTTTTGATTATGATCGCGATGAGGATCTAGATTTAATAGTTGTAAGAGATCCATATGACATTTATTATAATGATGTAAGTTATGTAAGAGAAAAAAACAAAGGGGCTGATTTACCTGGTTCAGATAAAATTTTCAGAAATGATGGTAATAATAAGTATGTGGATGTATCTGAAGGTGCTGGTATTGTACATGAAGGTTACTCTTTAGGGGTTGCTATTAGCGATATAAACAAGGATGGTTGGCCAGATATATATGTTTCAAATGATTTTCAGTCAGATGATATTTTATACATTAATAATAAAGATGGGAGCTTTATCAATGAAACATCTAAATATTTAAAGCATACTGAATTCGCAGGCATGGGGGTTTCAATAGCAGATATAAATAATGATTCAAACGTTGATATATTTGTTGCAGACATGATGCCGGAAGACAATAAGAGATTAAAAATGATCATTCCCTCTACAAGCTATGATAAATTTAATTTGACTCTAAAAAAAGGATACCTCCCACAATATTCAAGAAATGCACTACAGATTAACAATGGAAATGGAACATTTAGTGAGATAGGTCAACTCCTGGGCGTTCATAATACAGATTGGAGTTGGGCCCCATTAATTGCAGATTTTGATAATGATGGGGACAGAGATTTTTTCATGTCAAATGGTCTTCTTAAGGATGTTGGAGATTTAGATTTTATTCACTATCAACCTCTGAGATCATCATTTGGTACAAAAAAATCAAAAGATTCAATGAGAATTGAAACTGTAAATAAGCTTCCTTCACTTTCAATTAAAGATTATTTTTTTGAAAATCACGGATCTTTAAAGTTTACAAATAAAACTATGGAATGGGGAATTGACGAGCCATCAATATCCCATGGCGCAGCGTATGGTGATCTTGATAATGATGGAGATTTAGACTTAGTTATTAATACAATTAATAAGGAGGCCATTATTTATGTCAATCAAACCATGGAAATGGAGGACAAAAATTATCTAAAAATTAAACTAAAAGGTCCACCAAAAAATCAAAATGGAATTGGAGCTGTAATAGAAGCTTTTGTGGATAATAAATCTATTATTTTTCATGAAAACTACCCTTGTCAGGGCTATCTTTCAACGGTTGAAAACATTGCTCATTTTGGGTTGGGTAAAAACCAATCTATTGATAGTATAAGGATAAAATGGATTGATGGTAAAGGACAGGTTTTGGATAAAATTAATATTAATCAAACTTTAGTAGTTGATTATTCTCAAGCAACAAATATTTCTAATGATATTAAATCAAAACCTGATCATGAAAAATTATTTAGCAATAAGGAAGATTTCCTAGAAATTGACTTTGTACATATTGAGGATAATCATACAGATTTTAAATTACAACCTATTTTACTTAAAGAACATAGTAGAATGGGGCCAGGTGTTGCTGTTGGAGATCTTAACGGTGATGGAATTGATGATTTTGTTGTAGGAAATGCTTCAGGTGCACCAACAAAAATCTTTCTACAAAACTCATCTGGAAAGTTTGACTCTAAAATTTTAAATGTTGATGAAATCCAGAGGGAGGATATGGGGATTTTAGTTTTTGACGCTGATAATGATTTAGATAATGACATATACGTTGTGAGTGGTGGAACATCATTCGAAAAAAATTCGGTTCAATATCGCGATAGATTATATATAAACGACGGTAAAGGAAACTTTATTCCTGATAAAGATTCATCTCTTTTACCAAATTCCAGTGGAGCGAGTGTATCTGGAGCTGATTTTGATAAAGATGGGGATGTAGACTTATTTATTTGTGGTCATGTAATACCGGGTGAATTCCCTTTATCTCCAAAAAATCATCTACTTGTTAATACAACAATTCATTCAACTTCAGAAAAAAAATTACCAAGATTTATATCTGCTGATTCAAATATATTCCCTTTTACCAATAATTTGGGAATGATATCTACAGCTTTGTGGACAGATTTTAATAATGATGGTTGGACAGATTTAATTTGTGTTGGTGAGTGGAATTCAATTAATTTTCTTGAGAACAAAATGGGAGTATTTTATGATGTTTCCAATAAATCTGGTATTCAAAACTCTAACGGTTTGTGGAACAGTATAACCCCTGCTGATTTTGACAATGATGGGGATATTGACTACGTAGTAGGAAACAATGGATTAAATACAAGGTTTAAGGCATCTAAAGATGAACCGCTGTCTTTATATTCAAATGATTATGATAAAAATGGAAGAGTTGATCCAGTAGTATCTTATTATATCACTGGAATTGCTTATCCTGCTCATACTAGAAGTGATTTGATTAGACAAATCAATGCAACAAGGAATCGATTTAAATCTTTTCTATCATATGCGAAATTACCCTTTGACAAGGCATTCTTGCCTGAAGAACTTAATGAGGCCGAGTTATTTAAATGCGAAATATTGGAGTCTGTTTATCTCGAAAACTTGGGGAACGGATCATTTAATTTTGAAGCTCTACCGATAGATTGTCAGTTTTCGCCAGTTTTCGGAATGGTTGCTGAAGATTTCAATGATGATGGTAACGAGGATGTTTTAATGGTTGGTAATCTTTACTCAATGGAAGTTGGACTTGGACGATCAGATGCATCTAATGGAGTATTACTATTGGGGGACGGAAAAGGCAAATTTGAAGTAGTTAAGAAAAACCTAGGTTTTTTAGCTAGTAAAGATGCCAAAGCTTTAGTAAAATTGAATGGACTTAAAGGTGAGTCATTATTAATTGATTCCAATAATAATGACAAGATTGATGTATTTGAAAAAACAAACTCGGAAGGAAGAATATACAATATTGATAATAATATTAAAAGTATATTTATATACAGCCGTGGAGGAAAATCAAGAAAAAAAGAGTTTTACTATGGTAGTTCTTATCTCTCACAATCCTCACGTTCAATTAAAATTTCAAGAACTTTGGATAGCATAAATCTTAATTTTATTGATGGTAGAAAACGGACCATTAAATTCAATAATTAAATACAATTATGTATATAGTAAAACATCACGTTTATTATTTAATCTTAATTTTTTCGCCAATATTTTCCTGTTCTATTGATGATTCTAAAACAACTATTTCTGAAAGGCATAAAAATTCATTGTGGATTCATTATTTTAACAAACAGCTAACCAATATCATAATTTCAGATGTTTTTTCTCCACCTCAAACTAGTAGAATATATGCCTACGCGAACCTAGCTGCCTATGAGGCAATGAGGGTGGATGACAAGAACTTCCCTTCAATTTCAAAAAAATTAAAAAAATTCAAAAATATCCCAGCAAATAATTTTAAAATAAATCACTTAATAGCTGGAGTTACTGCCTTTGCATATGTTGGAAAAAAATTGGTTTATGATAGTTTACCATTACATAATGCACAAAATCTCTTTTACGAAACTGTAAAAAATAATAATTTCAATTCATCTGTTTTTGAATTTTCTAAAAAATTTGGAGAAATAGTAGGTAAGGTAATCTATGATCGTTCTGCGATTGACGGTTATTTGCAGAGGACTTCAAAAAAAGGATATTTAGTAGACGAAAAAAATATTAGTAAATGGCAGCCTACCCCACCCGCTTATATGGATGCTATTGAACCACACTGGAATTCCATTCTGCCTTTTGTAATTGATTCTGCCCAACAATTTAAACCAAATAAACACACTCCTTTCTCTATTGAAAAAAATTCAAAGTTCTATAATGAAGCCATTGACGTATATAACGCCGTAAATAATCTAAATAAAGAGCAATTAAGTATTGCAATGTTTTGGGATTGTAACCCTAATCAATCAAACAATTTTGGGCATCTCATGTACAACAATCAGCAAATTTCACCCGCTGGTCACTGGATTCACATTACATGCCAAGTAGCAGAACAGGAGAACCTTTCTAATCTAGAGGCATCTTATGCATTAGCCAAAGTAGGAATTACTTTAGCTGACTCATTTATTATTGCATGGGATGAAAAATATAGAAGTAATCTTATTAGGCCTGAGTCATATATTAACAAATATATAGATCCAGATTGGAAACCTATTTTAGAAACACCCCCTTTTCCTGAATATACTAGTGCCCATAGTGTTGCATCAAAAGGGGCTTCCTTAATGCTTACAAATATTTTCGGTGAAAATTATGCTTATACAGACTCAACAGAGATTCCCTTCGGATTACCTGTTAGAAAATATGACTCTTTTGAACATGCATCAGATGAAGCTGCAATTAGCAGAATTTATGGAGGAATTCATTACAGACCAGCTATCGAATTTGGCAAACAACAGGGTGAAGAACTAATACGGTTTGTTCTCAATAAGCTTAAAGATAGCATTGATTTAAAGCGAAATAAATTTTCAAATCGTAATTTGTAGAAAAAATACTTTTAAAATGATAATATGAATCTTGTGACTTATAGCACCAGAGTTTATTAAAACCAATTTAAACAAAGACTCATTAGTATAATTAATAATAAAACTAATCAAATGAAATATTTAATTTTTTTAAAAATTTACTGTTTAAGTATTTTTTTTACAACTGCTCAAGAAAAAATAATTTCACTTTATCCGGAGGGAGTTACCTGTGGAAATAATTTAAAAGAAGAAGTTGAATATGATTCATCGGGAAGAATTTTTAAAAAAGTAATTAATCCCGAAATATGGTACTATCCATCTTTAAAAACTTCAAAGAACAAAAATAGAGCTGCAGTATTAGTAATTCCAGGTGGAGGATATTGGGGCTTATGGTTTGATAAAGAAGGTGTTGATGTCGCAAAATGGTTAAACACCCTCGGGGTATCAGCTTTTGTTTTAAAGCACAGAGTTCCTTTTTGGGAATCAAATGATTGTAGAAGTAAAGTTGCTCTGCTTGATGCTCAAAGAGCTATACGGATTATAAGAGCAAATTCAGATAAATGGGATATCAATCCAAATAAAATTGGTGTTCTAGGCTTTTCAGCTGGGGGTCATTTAGCATCAACTTTATCAACACATCATGACAATGGTTTAGAGTTGTCTAAAATTGAAATTGATAAAACAAGCAGCAGACCAGATTATTCAATTTTAGTATACCCTGTAATCACTATGAAACCACCTTATGCACATATGGGGTCAAGAAAAAAGTTACTGGGAGAAATTCCAAACGAGGAATACATAACCTATTTCTCAAATGAACTTCAAGTTAGAGAGGATACTCCACCTGCAATTTTAATCCACACAGATCAGGACAAGGGAGTTCCTGCTGAAAATAGTATTAAATATTATTTGTCTTTAAGAAAATATAACATTCCAGCAGAATTGCATATTTGGCAAAGTGGTGTCCATGGTTTAGGCCTTGCTAAGGACCGTGAATTACCATTCAAGAATTGGCCGAAGACATGTCACCAGTGGATGATTGATAGAGGAATAATTGATCAATGAATTATAAATTTAATAATTGAGTAAATAAAAAATTTACACATAACTAAAACCAAAATATGAGAATCAAAAAAATACATTTTATAATTTTGTTTTTTTTAATTGCTCAACAATCTATATCACAAAAAAACCAAGCATATCTATACAGTTATTTTGTTAATAATGGAGAGGATGGTCTTCATTTGGCTTACAGTTTAGATGGATATAAATGGGAAATTCTTAATGACAATAAATCATTTCTTACACCAACTGTTGGTAATGACAAACTCATGCGAGATCCATGTATTATCTATGGCCCTGATAACAAATTTCACATGGTTTACACTGTAAGTTGGAGAGAGCGTGTAATCGGCTACTCTTCCTCTAAAGATCTTATTAATTGGTCTGATCAATTGGAGATTCCTGTGATGAAACATGAGGAGTTTGCCCTAAATTGCTGGGCACCTGAAATTTTTTATGATTCAGATTCGGAAAACTTTATTATTTTTTGGTCTACAACAATTCCAGGACGATTTGAAGAGACAGATCATAGTGGAGACTCTATTGATATTCATTCACCAGTAAGATTTGGAAAAAACAAAAATTTAAACCTGACATACAATCATCGTCTATATTTCACAACAACAAAAGATTTCGAGAATTTTAGTGATACAAAATTGTTTTTTGATCAGGGTTTTAATGTAATAGATGGAACCTTGAATAGATTAGGAGAAGACTACATCCTTTTTGTGAAAAATGAAACTAGATATCCTCCTCAAAAAAACATTAGAGTCACATCAAGTAATTCTTTATTTGAGGGTTTTTCGCCTGTATCTGATCCAATTACAGGATATTATTGGGCTGAAGGTCCATCATCTATCAAGATTGGGAATTATTGGCATGTTTATTTTGATAAGTACTTGACTACTGGTAATAGGATGGGTTGTGTTAAATCAAAAGATCTAATCCACTGGGAAGATATTTCAGATCAGATTGACTTCCCCGAGAATGCATTGCATGGTAGCATAATTAAAGTAAATAAAGATATTTTAGATAAACTTTTTACGTTTAATAAATCGCAAATTTAAAATGAAAAAAATAAAAATTTATCACAAGAGTTTTTGGTCTTTAATATTATTATTTTTTATCAATTCTTGTGCCAATATCGAATCAAAATCTTCTGAAAATAATGAGCAGTCTAACGATAACTTAATTGGAGAAGTTTGGTCAGTTGAAAAGGCTAATGAATGGGGTAAAAATTTACCCTGGCTTAGGGGAGCAAACTTTAATCCTAGCACGGCAATTAATCAATTAGAATTTTGGCAGGGTGATACCTTCGACCCTGTGACTATAGATAGGGAATTAGGTTGGGCATCTGATATTGGTATGAATTGTATGAGAGTTTATCTTCATCATGCTGCGTGGAAAGTTGATAGAGATGGATTTAAAAAACGAATAAGTAAGTATTTAACTATTGCTAGTAAGCATAGTATATCGACCATATTTGTTTTTTTTGACGATTGCTGGAATTCTAAATATTTGCCAGGAAAGCAGCCAGATCCAAAGCCAGGTGTTCACAATTCTGGTTGGATTCAGGATCCAGGAGATTTACTTTTTACTACTGATAATTTATTACCCGTTCTTAAAGATTATATAACTGATATTTTGATAACATTTAAAAATGACAAAAGGATAATATTATGGGATCTCTACAACGAGCCCGGGAATAGTGGTCGTCAGAATAAAAGTATGCCTCTTTTAAAAAATGTTTTTAAATGGGCTAGATCTGTGAATCCGGATCAACCTCTTACAGTAGGAGTATGGAATACTGAATTAGAAGAACTTAATAAATTTCAACTTGAAAACTCGGATATAATTACTTATCATAATTATAACGATGAAAAGGACCATGAAAAAGCTATTGATTCTCTTAATATATATAATAGACCAATGGTTTGCACTGAGTACATGGCTCGCAGAAACAATAGTCTTTTTAGTAATATCATGCCGCTTCTGAAACAAAATAATATTGGAGCTATAAATTGGGGACTAGTTGCAGGCAAGTCAAATACAAAATACGCCTGGGATGAACCAATTTCAGATGGTTCTGATCCAGAACTTTGGTTTCATGAAATATTAAGAAAAGATGGTACACCCTACAAAAAGGAAGAGGTTAATCTGATTAAGGAGCTGACCAAAGAGCAATAGTTATATTAAAAGAAGATAATTCTTTAAATAATAAATATTAAAAAGAATTCTTAATAAAAATTAGATTCGAACATTTCTATAAAAAAATATTAATTATTTAAAAATTTAGTCTTTAGCATTCTCAAATTATCAGCAAAATTGAAGAATTCTTGAAAAGTCAATAATGTCGAATTCGATAGAAGTAATCAAAAACTGAAAAAAGTATCGCTAGAAGTACCAAAACAGCCCAATTATGGCATTTGAAAATTCAATAAAACCTTCTACCCTTTCGTAAGTCCTATAAATATTGATATTCATAGCAGAAATGAAGAGACAGGAGAGTTTGAAGTTGAGAGAACACAAATGAAAAGAAAATATTAAGACTGTAAAGGTGTTACACTTTACAAAAACTTTTATATTTGCCCTTCTGTTTTGGGTTTTTCAAAA
>Ga0257106_1001633_pt1 | contig 10904 bp, 13 predicted proteins | sample LP_taG_3_FD_190177 | JGI IMG/M metagenome (GOLD analysis project Ga0257106, IMG submission 190177) | Marine microbial communities from Northeast Subartic Pacific Ocean, Canada - LP_J_2011_P26_10m | ecosystem: Environmental > Aquatic > Marine > Oceanic | place: Canada: Northeast Subartic Pacific... | reverse complement strand
ATTTATTAAAAAATTAAGTTTATTAATGTTGATAGCTTCTGTTTTTGCTTGAGATAGTGGTAGTGATAAAAAAACTTGTTTGACTTGTACAGGTGAAACCTTTTTTCAATTTAATTAATTAATTAATTAATATTTTATTAAATAATTGCAGTTGCCAAATAGTTGCCAAGATTTTATATATTTAAATAAGTTCTTTGTAGAGCATCCAAAACAAAAACCCCCAATTTCTTGAGGGTTTAAATAAGGGTGGAAGAGCGGTCTCGAACCGCCGACCTCCTGAACCACAATCAGGCGCTCTAACCAACTGAGCTACAACCACCATTTAACGAATCGCAAATTTAATAGATTAGTTAGATATAAAAAACTTTTATTTAAGATCGTTTAAGTTATTTATTCCGATGAGTCTTTTTGACGTAAATCCTTCTGCATTATTAACTCCAATTAGTCTACCTAAATCAGCAGAACGATTTACTACATCGTTTAAAAAACTCTTTTTACTAATTAATGTTTCAGGTTCATTATTATTTGGATCAAAAAATTGAGACTTATAAGCTTTAATCGCTTCCAATTTCATATCAACAAACCCTGAAATATCTACTAAAAAATCAGGAGAGGAATTTTTCCATTGAATATAATGGTATACAGATTTTGGTCTCCAAGGGGATTGTTCACAATCATCAAATTTTGTTTTGACCTTAAATAGTCCACTCAAGAAACATGAATCACTAACTAGACTGGCACCTTTTGGATGATCAATATGCCTATCATCTTGAGCATTACATAGAACTATCTCTGGTTTATATTTCCTTATACACTCGATAACTTTTAATTGATGAAACTTATCATTTAAAAAAAAACCATCTTTAAAATTTAAATTTTCTCTTAAAGACACCCCCAATATTTTAGCTGCACTTTCAGATTCAGAGGTTCTAATTTCTGCATTTCCTCTCGTACCTAACTCGCCTCTAGTCAAGTCAATAATTCCTACATTATTTCCGTTCGAAATTTCCTTTATGATAGTTCCCCCACAACCTAATTCTACATCGTCTGGATGAGCACCAAAAGCCAAAATATCTAATTTAATATTTTTCATATTTTATTAAAAGCTTGAACTAAATCATTTTCTAAATCTTCATAATCTTCAATTCCTACAGAAAATCTTAATAAACCATCTGAAATACCAGCTTTTTCTCTTTTTTCTTTTGAGATTTTAGAATGTGAAGTTAAAGAAGGAGAAGTTATTGTTGATTCCACTCCACCTAAACTCATTGCTGGTTTAATAATTTTTAGAAACCTTGTAAATTCATCAGATTTATTTTCATCTTTTAATATAAAAGATAGCATACCCCCAAAACCATTCATCTGCTTTTTAGCAAGTTCATGTTGGGGATGAGATTTTAAACCAGGATAATAAACGGATTTAATATTATTATTGTTATTTAAAAACTCAGCAATTTTAAGGGCATTTTTGTTCTGAGCATTAACTCTCAAGGACAAAGTTTTTATACTTCTCTCTAAAAGCCAAACAGTGTACTCGCTGAGATTGCCACCATAATTTATTGATGATTCTAAAATTTTATCAATAAGAGTTTTTGTTGATGAGATTGTTCCAGCTAAAATATCACTATGTCCTCCAAGATATTTTGTTGCACTATGAACTACAATATCAATTCCAAAATAAGTGGGGTTCTGATTGATTGGACTAGCAAAAGTGTTATCAATTATAGAAATTAAATTATTGTTTTTAGCCAAACCGGAAACAGCTTTTAAATCTATCAATTGTAAAAGTGGATTACTTGGTGTTTCAATATAAATTATCTTGGTATTATTTTTAATTTGTTTTCTATAATCTTCGATCATTAAAGATTCAACAAGTGTATGTTGTATATTGAATTTTTTGAATTCTTTAAGAATTAAATTTATTGTTCCTCCATACAAAGAAGATTGAAAAATAACATGATCACCAGACTTCAAAAATGAAAACATTGATGCATAAATCGCAGCTATGCCAGAACCATAAATTAATGCTTTTTCACAATATTCTAGTGAAGCTATTTTTTTTGATAATGCTAATTGATTTGGTGTATTAAAATATCTTGGATACTTATTATGTTCAACATCAATATAATCATACGCAGTACTTAAATAAATTGGAGAAACTGCCCCATTATACTTATCATCTATCAATTCTCCGTCGTGTACACAACGTGTATTTAATCCTTTATTTTTTTTCATGCCTTATTAACTCTTAATCCAATCTAAAACGACTGGATCATCAGGTCTAACTTTTGGAGAAACAATCTTTACCAAAAAACCATTTTTATCAATTAAATATTTCTGAAAATTCCATTTAACAGAGGAATCTTTATATCCGTTTCTGTCTTTTTCAGTCAAAAATTTATAAAGAGGGTGCATGGAGGATCCTCTTACTGATACTTTTTCCATCATTGGAAAAGAAACTCCATAATTTTCTAGGCAAAATTTAGCAATCTGCTCATTTGAACCAGGTTCTTGCCATAAAAAATTATTGGAAGGAAAACCAACAATAACAAAATCTTCAGATTTATATTCCTTATATAGCTTTTCTAATATCTCATATTGATAGGTCAAACCACATTTTGACGCTGTATTTACAATCATCACTTTCTTTCCCTTAAGACTAGACATATTAAATTTATCACCTGATAAATCTGTAATTTCAAATTGGTGTATAGTTTCCTTCATTTGTTTAAAGTTTTGTGATAATGCAAATTGACTAATAACTAAAGTAATTAAAAACACTGTTTTTTTCATAGATTGCAAATATATGACAACTTACAATATTTCAGCACTTAATCCTGCCTGAATTAATTTTATACATCTTGGTTTTAAGTCAGATATAGACCCTGACTTTACACTACATTTTCCTTTGTAATGAACTATCAATGAACATTGTTCAGCCTGCTCAGATGAATGGTCACAAACTTTAATTAAAGTTTTAATAACATGTTCAAAAGTATTTACATCGTCGTTATAAAGTATAATTTCATTTTGATGAGCAGAATCAGGAACTACCAACTCTTTCTTTAATATTTTTTCTTTAGTGCTCATATCAACACTAATTTACGAAATTTTAAAGTGAACTATTTGCTTTAATAATTAAATCAAAATCATTGGCAGATAATGAAGCTCCTCCGATTAAACCTCCATCCACATCATTTTTACTAAAAATTTCATTAGCATTGGAGGGTTTTACACTTCCCCCATATAATATTGAAACATTTTCAGATATGTTTTTATCATAAAATTCTAAAACACAATTTCTTATAAATTCATGCATCTCTTGAACTTGGTAAGGAGATGCTGTTTCGCCTGTTCCAATTGCCCACACAGGTTCATATGCCAAAATCACGTTTCCCCATAATTCTTTATTTATTTTTAAAATAGTATTAATGAGCTGTGTTTTTATAACTTTAAAATGGTTATTTGACTGTCTGTCTGAAAATTCTTCTCCAAAACAAAAAATAATATTTAAATCATTACTTAAAGCAAATTCTATTTTCTCAGATAAAATTTCATCACTTTCATTAAAGTAGGCCCTTCTTTCTGAATGACCAATTAAAGTTCTGGATATCCCAATGCTTTTTAACATTTCAACGGAAACCTCCCCAGTAAATGCTCCACTTTTTGCCTGGTGAACATTTTGAGAAACTACTTCGATTAAAGAGTTGTCAAGAAGATCTACAGAATTCTTTAAAAAGGGATAAGCAGGTGAAATCATCACACTTACATCATTATAATTTTTATTTTTTTTCAGTTCCTTGATTAATGATACAGTCTGATTTAAATCATTATTCATTTTCCAATTACCAGCAACAATTTTTTTTCTCATTATTTATAGTTTTTATTCAAATTTAATTTTAGGATCTAACCAAGAATATATTATATCAACAAAGATATTAATCAATATGAATATGAATGCTATAGTTAACACCGCTCCCATTAATACTGGAACATCCAATGTATTTAGAGAGTCAACTATTTCTTTACCAAGACCATTCCATCCAAAAATATATTCAACAAATACAGAACCTGCTAACATGCTAGCAAACCAACCAGACAAAGCAGTAATCACTGGATTAAGTGAGTTTTTTATAGCATGATCTTTTATAATTTGAAACTCTGTTAATCCCTTAGAATATGCTGTTCTAATATAATTTTGAGATAATACTTTTAAAAGTGAATTTCTCATCATTTGGGAAATAACGGCAACAGGCCTAATCCCTAAAACAATGGAAGGTAAAATCAAATTTTTAAAACTGATAGTTAAATTTTCACCATAATCATCCAATTCATATAAACTTCCTGTCATATTCAAACCTGTAAAATCATGTAAGACGAATCCAAATAGCCATGCAAACAAAATTGCACTAAAAAATGATGGAACACTCATTCCTAAAGTACTTAAAAACTGAATGGAATAATCTATCCAAGTGTTTTTATTCAAAGCTGAAAAAATACCTAAAAGCATCCCCAACATTACAGCGATAATAATTGAAGATATTGCCAGAATAGCTGTATTAGGAAAAGTATTCTTAATTATATCAATAACTGTAACCCCATTTTTTTGATATGATTCCCTTAAATAAGGGGTTTTTAAAACTATTTTAAAGTTCTCAAAAGAAAGGAAATTTATATAATTATACTTATTCTTTTTTAAGAAAGAAATACTTGTCTTATCATTAAAATGAATTGAAATTAATGATAAATCATTTAAATAGTATAAATATTGTACAAAAACTGGTTTATCAAAACCATATTTTTTTTTTATTATAACAAGTTGATCTGAACTTTCGTTTTGATCCAACATCATTTGTGCGGGATCACCAGGTAGTACATTAAAAAGAAAAAATATAATAGTTGTTACCCCAAATAGAGTTAAAAACATATTAGATAGTTTCCTTAATATCCAATACATATAAAATTATTTTTCTTCTAAATGAATTAAAGCAAAAACAGAATAATTAATCATATCTTGATAATTTGCATCTATTCCCTCGCTAACAAGAGTTTTACCATTGTTGTCTTCAATCTGCTTTATTCTTAGTATTTTTTGAATTATCAAATCAGTCAATGAACTTACGCGCATGTCTCTCCATGCTTCTCCATAATCATGATTTTTATTTTCCATTAATGTTTTTGTCTCAGCCAAATGAGTATCATATAAAATTGATGCAGAATCTAAATCAAGATCAGGGGATTCTACAATTCCTTTTTCGATTTGAATTAAAGACATAATAGAATAATTAATGATCCCTATAAATTCCGAAACTTGACCTTCATCTACTTTTCTAATTTTGTTTATTTGGAGACTTCTGATTCTTTGTGCTTTAATAAAAATCTGATCTGTCAAAGAAGATAGTCTAAGAATCCTCCAAGCACTACCATAATCTTTCATCTTCTTTATAAAAAGATCTTTACATTTTGATGTAACTAAATCGTATTGATTTGAAGTTTTGATAATTAAATAATATTTTAATGTAAATTTCGTTGAAAAAATTTAAATAGCTAGATTAGTTTTGTAAAAGTTATCAAAAAAATAATAATCAAAATGACGATAAACATAAAAGGAAAATTGCTGGATCTATCTCCTCCTAAAATTATGGGTATTTTAAATGTTACTCCTGATTCATTTTATGACGGAGGAAAATATAATTCTGAAAAAAAGATTTTAGATCAGGTGGAGAAAATGATTAATGATGGAGCGGATATAATTGATGTAGGAGGATATAGCTCTAGACCTGGAGCTAAACAAGTTAAGTTAGAAGATGAAATAAAAAGAGTAGTTCCTGTGATTAAATTAATAAAAAATAAATTTAGTGAAACTGTTATTTCAGTAGATACTTTCAGAAGTAAGGTTGCCCAAAAAGCTGTGGATAGTGGAGCCTCTGTTGTAAACGACATATCGGCTGGAGAATTAGACCCCGATATGTTTAAATGTATAGCGGAATTAAATGTTCCCTACATTCTTATGCATATGATAGGAAACCCTGAAAACATGCAAGATAAACCTACTTATAAACATGTAGTAAACGAGATAGTAAAAAACCTTTCTGAAAAAATATTTTTAGCTCGAGAAGCCGGAATAATGGACGTAATCATTGATCCAGGATTTGGATTTGGAAAAACTTTAAATCATAATTATGAGATATTAAATAATTTGTCTTTTTTCAAAGAACTAGAATGCCCTATTTTAGTTGGTGTTTCAAGAAAATCGATGATATATAAATTACTAGGTAACGAACCAGAAAATGCCTTAAATGGTACTACTTGCCTTAACACTGTTTCCGTTCTTTCAGGTGCAAATATACTTCGTGTTCATGACGTAAAAGAGGCAAAAGAAGTGGTGGAATTAACTAATTTTCTAAAAAAAAATACTTAATTCATTTTTAATTACATTTATAAAAATTCTAAAATTTGGATAAAATTGATTTTCTATTGCCTGATTTAATTGACGTAGTCGATATTATTCTAGTAGGAATTTTAATATACTATGTTTATAAATTGGTGAAAGGAACGGCAGCAATTAATATTCTTATTGGAATTATTATAATTTATTTAATTTGGAAATTAACGGATATTTTAGAAATGAATATCCTTAGTAATTTATTAGGGCAATTTATTAGCGTAGGAGTTTTTGCGCTAATTGTAGTTTTTCAACAGGAAATAAGAAAATTCCTACTGATGCTGGGATCTAATAATCTGACTAACAATAAACTTTATTTAAAATATATAAATGTTTTCAAACCTTCTAGAGAAATTAATCAAATGGATATTGATGAATTTTTAAAGAGTTGTCAAAAATTAATGAAAACCAACACTGGAGCCTTATTTATAATAGAAAGAAATAATAGCTTAGATTTTATAAAAAACTCGGGCGATAATTTATATTTAGAAATCTCATCTCCAATTATTGAAAGTATTTTTTACAAAAACAGTCCACTCCACGATGGTGCTGTGATATTAGATGGAAATTTTATTACTGCGGCAAGAGTTATTCTTCCAGTTTCAGAGAATAATAATATCAACTCTAGATTGGGTTTAAGACACAGAGCTGCATTTGGCATAACTGAAAAAACAGATGCAATTGCTATAGTAATTTCTGAAGAAAATGGAAAAATTACTTTTATTAAAAATGGCGAAATATTCTCTCACAAAAATAGTGAGCACCTAAAGACTATGATTGAGGCTGAACTAGTTTAGTTTCTGGTTTTTTAAATTGAATTTCGTAAAGATTTCTATAATAACCATTCTCATTTTTAATTAATTCAACGTGAGACCCTGATTCAACTAATCTACCTTTATCCATAACTAATATCCTATCTGAATCTAAAATAGTTGACAATCTGTGGGCAATAATTATAGATGTCTTATTCTCAGTAATTTTTAAAATAGCTTTTTGAATTAATTCTTCTGAATTAGAATCTATAGAGGAAGTTGCTTCATCTAAAATTAGAATAGAGGGATTCTTCAAATATGCTCTCAAAAAAGAAATTAACTGTCTTTGACCTTGAGACAACATTACTCCTCTTTCTTTTACATTATAATTATAACCACCAGGAAGTGACATTATAAAATCATGTATTCCAATTTTTTTAGCCGCACTAATAACGTTTTCAAATGAAATAGTTTTGTTAAAAAGCGTAATATTATTTAATAAAGAGTCTGCAAATAAAAATACATCCTGTAACACAAGTGCTATTTTAGACCTTAATGAAAAAATATCAATGTTTTTTATATCCATTTTATCTAATTCAATGGATCCTTTTTGAGTGTCATAAAAACGAGTCAGTAAATTTACTATAGTTGTTTTTCCTGAGCCTGTTGCGCCAACAATTGCAACTTTTTCTCCACTCTTAATACGAAAAGAAATATCTTTTATTACATCTTCTCCTTGATTGTAATAAAATTCTATATTTTTAAAAATTATGTCACCTTTTATGTTATCAGCGGATAAAATTCCATTATTTGGTATTTTACTTTCCGTATCTATTATTTTAAAAACTCTATTGGCAGCAACCATTCCCATTTGTAGAGTATTAAACTTATCTGCTATTTGTCTAAGGGGCCGAAATAACATTTGAGAAAGTTGAATAAAAAGAAATATAATTCCAAGTGTAATATCGGAATCTTTTAAAATAATATTTAATCCGCCATACCAAACAATCATTCCAATTGTAATGGATGTAGATAATTCTGCAATAGGAAAAAAGATAGAATTATACAAGACAGTTTTAAGCCATGCTTTTTTATGTTTCTCATTTATAACTTCAAAATTTTTATATTCTATTTTTTCTCTGTTAAAAAGTTGTACTATTTTCATTCCAGTCAATCTTTCTTGAACAAAAGAGTTTAAGTTTGAAACTTCTGTTCTTACTTCATTAAAAGCAATTTTCATGGATTTTTGAAATTGTCGAGTTGCAAATAAAATAAACGGAAGAATTACAAAAACTGTCAAACTAAGCTTCCAACTTAGAGCAAGCATTACAATTATTACTAAGAGCATTTGTAATAAATCTGCAACAATCATAAAAAGTCCTTGACTAAAAATACTAGCTATAGTCTCCATATCATTAACTGCTCTTGTAACCAATCTACCAATAGAGGACTTGTCAAAATATGCCATTTTAAAATCAAGGATATGTTTAAAAAGTTTTATTCTCAAATCATAAACAACATTTTGACCAAGAAGATTCGCGTAAAAACTGAACAAGAACATAAAAAATACTGTAAATAATAGGTTAAGTAGCATAAAGCATATTACATATATGAAATCATCATATTTTCCTATGGATAAGTAATCATCGACCGCTATTTTTATTAAATATGGTGTGAGAATAGAAAAAATAGATATTAAAATTGCTGAAATAGCAACAAAAATAAAAGTAGTTTTGTATTCCAATACATAACCTAATAATCTTTTAAAAAGTTTAATATCAAGAAATTTTGACTTTTCACTCATTTAATAAGAAATTTTTAGGATACATAATATTACTTAAATATAAGCCTTGTGCGGGTACTGAATATCCTGCAACTTCTCTATTTTTACTTTTAATAACGTGATCTAAGTGACTAATTTCGTATTTCCCCTCTCCAATCTCTATCAGAGTTCCAACAATAGCTCTGATCATATTTCTTAAAAAACGATTAGCTGATATTTCAAAAACCCAGTGGTTTTCTTTAAATGTCCAACTCGCACTTTTTATTTCGCAATCAAAGGTATGTACATCAGTGTTAGATTTTGAAAAGCACTTAAAGTCTTTGTAATTAAAAAGTTTTAATACAGCCAAATTCATTTTATTAAAATCAATATCCTTTCTTAAATAATATGAATTATTAGCTAAAAAAGGATTTTTTTCTGTATGTAATTTATATTGATAAGTTCTACTTATAGCGTCAAACCTAGCATGAAAATCATTTTTCACTTTATATATATTATTTATTGAAATATCAACAGGTAAAAAGGAGTTCAATTTGTAAATAAAATCTACTTTATCTTCGATTTCATTTTTATGATCGAAATGAGCACAGAAATAAGAGGCATGTACTCCAGTATCAGTTCTTCCAGCCCCTACAATACTAATTTTTTCACTTAAAATTGTAGAAATAACTTTCTCAATTGTTTCTTGAACAGAACTGGAATTTGGTTGTATTTGCCAACCGTGATAATTCGCACCATTAAAAGATAATTCTAATAAATATCGCAAGAGAAATACTACTTTTGTTTTATAACCAAATATAGTTTAATAAGAAAGTCAAAAAAATAATTAATTGAAAAAAATTTTATTATTATCTGACACCCATAGTTATATAGACAAAAGAATATTAAGCTATGCTAAAAATTCAGATGAAGTCTGGCATGCCGGTGACATTGGAAAGCTTGAAGTTTTAGAGCAATTAGAAAAAGTTAAAAAAACTAAGGCAGTATTTGGTAATATTGACGACCATATATTAAGAGCTGAGTTAAATGAGATAGAAATTTTTAATTGTGAGATGATGAAAGTCTGTATGATTCATATAGCTGGAAAACCTCCATATTACAATCAAAAAACCAAAGATTTAATTAAAATAGAAAAACCTAAAATATTAGTCTATGGTCATTCGCATATTTTAAAAGTGGAATACGATAAAAAAAATCAAGTATTATGTGTAAATCCTGGTGCAGTTGGAAAGCACGGGTTCCACAAAAAAAGAACCATGATTCAATTAGAAATTGATAATAACAAAATTAAAAACATGGTTGTTATTGAAATGAATTCACAAGAATAAAATATTAATAAATAAAATAATTAAGAGTTGAGAAAAGTATAATAAATATTTTAGCATTATTTTACTAACTACCTCAACCTATTTGAGGAATTAAGTATTTCTCGATCCTTTTTAATAGATTTTAATGCCATGAAAATTAACATAAAAGATGTAATAAAATATATTAGTCCAAGATCTTTAAAAGAATCTGTAAAAGATCTTTCATAAAATAAATTGATAATTCCAAAGATTAGTAATAGAGTAATAAACCTCAACACATTCAATTGAATTTTAGTGTATTTAAACAAAAATATATTTAATAAAAATAATAATGATAAAATTTCAAAAAAGTAAAAGTTATATACATAATGACTAAAATTTCCTAAGTAAGATACTAATATAAAGGACTTACTATAAGTGCTTATTGCAAGAGATATATTTACAAGTAATAATATCAACATATAAATAGATTGGATTCTTTGTATCATTTAAGTTTAGTTTAGTTTAGTTTAGTTTAGTTTAGTTTAAAATTATGATTTTAAATTGATTTAATAAATAATTGTATATTTACATAGATTAATATAATCATTCCCACAATCTTAGACTACGAATTACAT
>Ga0257106_1001632_pt1 | contig 10908 bp, 13 predicted proteins | sample LP_taG_3_FD_190177 | JGI IMG/M metagenome (GOLD analysis project Ga0257106, IMG submission 190177) | Marine microbial communities from Northeast Subartic Pacific Ocean, Canada - LP_J_2011_P26_10m | ecosystem: Environmental > Aquatic > Marine > Oceanic | place: Canada: Northeast Subartic Pacific... | reverse complement strand
ACTTCGACCAATTGATTTACATGGTGCTAAATCTTGACCCATCCTCAACTAAAAGGCTTGATGATTATGCACTTTACTTGAAAGAGAAGTGGGGTTGATTACCAATGACCGCAAAGTTTATATGTGTGAATCCCCTACAACTAAGTGAGTGAGATACTATGACAGACAGATGTTTAGGACAAACCCGAAGAGGGATGTGTAAAAGAAAACCATTGGCTACCTACGGCTATTGCCGTCAGCACCTTAATGAACGACTCAACCAATTGCGACCACAACCAGAGATAGGATGGTTAATTGCTGAATCTGGTTGCGACCCTCGATACCGATTAGATGTTAATATGAAGTTGGTGGAAGATTTTCAAGCCACTTTACCACCGCAGGAACAACATTATTTTTCTGGTCGTGGAAATGCAGGATACGCTTTACAAAGATTTGTAGAAGAAGGTGAACACCGCAGCCGCCCATTAGTGGCTACGGAAGCATGGAATAGCATGATATTACAAACCAAAGGATTTAATCTTGAAACGGCTATTAAGGATGCCAATGCCGCACTGCTACTTAATTATAAACGAACTGCCAGTAATTATGCCAAGGGTTTATTCACAGTGACACGATTCAAAGATGCTACGGTGGGTCTTAACAACGCACTACAAGCAGCAGGTATGGGTAGTGAAATCTTGACAGATAGTGAATATCAAGCCATGTTAAATCGACAAACGGACTACAATGTGGCGATTGCAGAATGGCAATCAGGACTCAACGAAGTGAACCAAAAGTTGCAGCAGGCGGCGCAGCGCAAGCGGGACGCATACTACAAGTCAAATCCACCGCCAACACCTCCAAAGTTCTGACACTAATATAATAGAGTTAAGTAGTGGTGCAACACTAATTAGACTATGCCGTGGGCAGAGTTCGGAGTAATGCTAACTTTGTTTGTGATGATGTATCTGGGTGGAGCCTTAGTAGAACGATTCCAGAACAGAAGAGTTAAATAGGAATGGCCTACTACGATAAAGTGAGTCGGATGGTTAAAATCAAGTTGTTTCCAAGTGAATTAGAGTGGTGTCAAAGCCACGCCGAAGGAATTGTAGCCCACTACGGCGGTAATAATACTCAAGGTTCTGGTGCTTATAATCATAATAGAATAGATAGTAATTTAGTAGGTGTCAAGTCGGAAAAGGCTTCAGAGGTTTGGCTGAAGCGATATATTCCATTAGAAGATATGAAACTTCATTACCAGAACTATGAAACGGTTTATGGAGTAGGTGATATTAACATCTACGGACAGAGTTTAGAAATCAAAGGGTTGAGGCCGCACCAATGGGAAAAGTTCAAGCGAATGATTCCACCTCGACAATTGCACCATTATGTTCGTGATAAGGCTATTGTGGTCTGGACTACGGCCACAGGAGATAGCAAAAAGCGGGATGTGCATCTCAAGGGATGGAACTATGCTCACGAAGTTCAGAGCAAAGGCATACCGATTAAAACTATTTGCGATAACATCTGGTTAGAAGAAGATGCCGATATGAGAAGCATGGATTCTTTGATACCTATTTTACGAAGTCTTAAGTAGGTGCTAATGCCTATCGTTGGTATGGACAAGATAACCAAAGTGAAACTTGGTCTGAATAAAGAAATGGAAGTCATGGTGACTTCAGGGATTTCTATGCAGAATGATGCTGACCGTGATGATGTTTATTTCGTAATGTTTAATGTTTTAGACAAGCCTCTGCGGTTTGTGGTCTCAACTGCTGGAAACTTTACGGAGTTCTTAGTAAGTCGAGGAGTAAAAGATTCTCAAATCAAAACTTGGCTGGCCGAGGACCCCGACCAATTCTTGAATCAGATTGTGCAATATCAACAAGATTTGTTAGGACATAGTATTGAAAAGGTCAAAGTAGTTCTGGATTCTCAAAAGAATGCAGATATGGCTCGTGCAGTGGTTTCATCCATGATTGAAAAAGGTTATTTCGTTAATGTTAGCAATTATACTATTCCGGGGCAGGAAGAAACAGTGCAAAAGATTCAAAAAGTTCCGACAGGACAACTTTTGAATGATTTCCAAACTATGTTAGAAGTTATCAAACAGTGGGATGGTTTTGAGTTTGAAACTTTCTTACGAGAAAAAGGAGTGCCAGAAGAAAATATCGCTGCTATGTTGGAGGGTTCACAATGAGTATTAGTAAAGATAATGAAGAACACGATTGCTGTGCCGAAGAAACTTGTGAACATCAACAACCAGAAGTCATAACTTTAGACTTGCGAGACATGATGAAAGAAATTGAAGCCAATGGTAATCTACCAGATGGATTCTTGATGGTTTATATGTTGGCTGACCCTGCGGAAAGCGAAGATGATAGTCAAACAGATTTCTTTTTCCGAGCCTTTGCCGAAAGTCGTGGCTTTATTCATAAGAAAACTGTATTGATGTATCAAGATATTCCTATTACACGACATGAATTGGCTTGGTTTGGTGAATGGAACTTGATGGCTGATAATATCGAGGCTACGGAATCCGAAGTTAAAGATAACCTCTTGGGATTTTTGGAAAATGAAACTTTACGAGTGATGCCTCGTATGGATTTTATGTTTGTTAATCAACCGAAGTCCGAAGAACTGGTGGCTTCAGAGGATGATGTTTTCTAATCGGAGTTTTTGAAATGCAAGTTAGATTAGAACTCGGAGAAGGTAAGTGGCTGAACTTTGAAGATTATGGTGAAAAGCGTAAGCATTTGAAAGTTTCTATCGAAGATGCGGCTGGAGTCAAAGTTGTGCTGGGCATTTGTTTGAAAGATGAGTTCAAGCGTGCTGGCCGTAGTTCGTGATTACCTTTATATGGGTGCTACGCCTTAGTGAAATTAAGAGATAGGCTCACCCCTATTGATTGAACGGTGATTAAGATGACTGACGAAAATAATATATTGAAACCTGTCTTTGACAGTATGCGAAAAGGAAATGTAAGATACAGCAAGGGTGGATTGAACCCAACAGGTGCATCTTGCTTTATTACAGATGAATTAGGTAACGAAAAGTTGATTGGCAAGTGTCATCGGCAAGTTTGGTATAGTAAAAACAAAGTGCCTCGAAGTAACTTTCCTGATGATAAAACATTCATTAAGTTTGCAGTAGGTCACGCTATGGAAGAAAACTTCCAGACGCATTGGAATCGCATGGGATTGCTCATTGATGGTAACATTCCTCTCCGAGAAGATATTTCCGATGGCGACTCTCGTGGAGAACTTATTATCTCTGGTGAGGCCGATGGTTTGCTTCGAGAGTTTGAAGTAGATGAAGAAGGTGTTATTACTAAGATTTCATCCACTCATGCTATTGGTATGGAGATGAAGACCAACCGTGGTTATTTTGCTCGTAAAGAAGTTTATGGTATTGGTAATAAGAAGTATCCACGAGGACACCCTAAGATGGACCATGTAATGCAGACCGCTATGTATCTGCGAATGCGTTGGAAGTTGGAAGACTACTATGGTGTAATTATTGATTCCTTCCGTATTGTTTATTGTCAAGTGGATGATGGTTTGACTACTTACTTTGATATTAGTCTAAGTGATGGCTACGGTGGCCAAGTGGTTATCAAAGACCGCTATGGCGATATTGTGCAACCTGATGTTTTGGCTTCTTTAGAAGCGGGTATTAACCTTGACCCAGTAAGCGGATTGACTATTGACAACATCATGGACCGATACTACGAGTGTGCGGAAAAGTTGTTGGATACTGAAAACCCACCAGACCGAGATTACCAACTACGATTCTCTGAAGAAAGTTTTGAGAAGAAACGAGCCGCAGGAGATGTGAGCAAGACGGCAGCCGGAGCGTGGGAGAAGAAACCTTTGGCTGAAATTGGAGATTGGCAGTGCCGATTCTGCGATTGGAAAGAAGTTTGCTTGCCTTATGGTGTGCTAACAAAGGCTGTGGAAGATGGTTTGCTGACTCCAGAAGCCGCTATGGGTCAATTGGGAATAACTGCTTTCGGAAAGTGAGGTGCGGGAATGTATTGGTTGTTTGCACTATCAGTCTTTATTTCTTTGGGTATGATTTTCATGCTTTATCGACATTTTAATGTTTTGTTTGAATCACAACATGAATTAACATCACAAATTATAGCCACTTTGGTAGCCATGAAAGCGAAACCATTGGAAAAAGATTTTCTATATGGAGTGAGTTATGAAACTACCAGTGAAGAGGAATAATAATGAGGGTGTTATTCCTAATGCTGGCATTGGGAATGTTAATAGGGTTTTTATTTAGAGAAGCGTTAATCTCGTTTCAAAAGTTATTTAGTGATATTCTTACTCTACAACGGCGACCACCAAAGTAATGTCATCGGCTTTACCACCTCTCCAATCTTTAGTATCGTAGATTTTATGGTCTTCGTAGGCACTTTGAGCAAAAGGACTCCACATATTTTGGTCTTTACTTAATTCGTAAGCCACAGTGCCGACCACATTTGCTAATTGTTTGGCACTTCGTAATCCAGAGTTAGTGATGATTTGTAAAACTTGTGTTGGAAACATATTGTCCCAAAGACCATCGGACCCTGCTACGATTATATCTCCAACTTGTAATTGGAAAGTATATTCTTCAGAGTGGAACATCATAGTATCATTAGAACTCTTGCCGATTTGATAAGGTGCATCGTGGTAACGAACTTGAGAATGAGTTTGGTGAACTACATAATTACCTCTAATAACTATTAAGTTACAATCTCCTACTTGTGAGACATCTAAAAGTTTTAATCCCTCTTGGTAGTAGGCCACCAAAGCCGTGGTGCTTCCTAACTTTTTTGATTTAGATTCTGCTATTTCTAAAGATTCATAGGGTGTTTGTGCTCCATCAATAAAGTATTCACGAGAAAACTTCATAATCTCACGAGCACATTCTCCAGCATTGATACCTTGACTTCGCCAAGAACCTACACCATCGGCAACACCGAAAGCAGAAATAACTGAATTAGTAATAAACCAAGCATCATCACCGCCATCACCGACTTTATCGTCACGAGGTTGATTAAAGAAACCCATAGTTATCATGGTGATGCCTCCAATAACTTTTTCCATTCAGTCCCAAACCAATTAAGTAATTGCATTAGAACAGGGTAGTCTTGAATGAGGGGATAAAACTTATGGTAAATGTAAGACCACTCGTGGTCCCAAGTATCCTCTGGTCCATCCTTTTTGGTAATTCTTAGTCCCGTCTTGGAAAACCTTCCATCATCCTTGTAAGTTTCTACTTCCCAAATCAAGGGTTCTTGTCCGTCTCGAATTAAGAATATGTATCCCACTCCATCTCCACCATACCAAACACTGTTCTCTTTCCTATCAAAATACAGTAAAGTTCCGGGTGAAACTCCAGTCATGTCCGTTAAAATAAAGCCCGGATATGAGTCCCCTTGCATGGCAGGAGTATTTATCATATACTCCAACGATTCCACTGGGGTAAGAAAATATGAACCTTTCACCACATCATCTCTTGATTTGAATAACATTTGAACCAAAAACAAGTCATCCATAACCACACATTATTCTCTTTGATACTTAAAGAGTGTCATGTTTATGTAGGTGCTTCGGTATAGTATAACTATGGTAAGAATTGAGGTTAGAGGTTCTACTCGTAGATTCCGTGATGTCTTACGAAACAGTTATGATTTGCGTTGGGATAAGTTATCCATGTGCTATGCTGGTGATATGAAATTAAGTGAACGGCGTATTCGCAACTTGGTTAGATTCTGCGAAAAGTTTAATCTGCCAGTCTCGGTCGATGGCGTGCAATTCAAAAGTTCTGCGGAAGATGTGGAAGATGAAGATTCCTTCAAGATTGAGCCGGTGAAAACTTCTCGTGTTTCAGCATTAGGAAAAGTAGGTTCGGAAAGATTGATGCCTACTAAAGAAGGAGCACAAGCACCGGGTTATCAAGAAATACACCTAACCTCCGATTCCGAAATAGATTTTGATAACTATCAAAGATGGGTAGATGAAACTTTGTTTGAAGATGCCCGTCCAGAGCAACAACAAGTTATTCCTGCGGTAGCGAAAGTTTTACGCAAGGGATACAAGAATGTAATTATTGAAAGTCCGACGGGTAGTGGCAAATCTGCATTTAGCATGGTGCTACCGAAAATGTTTGGTAGCGATAAGAAAAGTTCCTATGTGCTAACTCATTTGAAAGGTTTGCAGGCTCAATACTTAGCAGAAATGCCGTTCATGGAAAGTATCATGGGTCGTGGAAACTACGGGTGCAAACTTGATGTTGAAGCAGGATGTCGGGATATTGAAGTTGCCGAAGCAGCAGTTCAGCGTGCCAGAGCAGGTATCGCACCTGCTAAGTCGTGCACCGCAGATACCGCACCTTGCGTGACGATAAAAGATTTTCAATGTCCCTATAAGAATCCCAAAGAAGGAGATAAAATGCGTTGGGATGTAGACCCAAAAGATTTGTGTGATTATTACGGGTCTTTGACTAAGGCGCAGAACTCGGAGTATTTCGTAGCGAACATGGCTTATGCTGCGGCAATTGGAATGACCCCGATGTTACCACAAAGAGAGTTCTTGATTGTGGATGAAGCCCATAATTTACCTGATGTTATGGTAGGTGCATTTACTTTAGACTTGAGTGAGCGTATGTTGGAACGATTGTTAGGTGTAAAAAGTTTAACCGAGATTCTGGAACTTAGTGGTAGTGAACAGGTGACGGCTCACGAACAAAGAAAAGTTATCATGGGTCCTTGGAGGCCACGAACTGCCAGCAAAGGGTTTCCTAAAATCCCAAGTGTCACGATGGATATGAGTCCAGACATTATGAAAAAGGCTGCTGCGGTTTGGGTAGCCTATCTTAACGACCTTGACAAAGAAATACAAAACAACCTTAAGAATAACTTTTACGAGGATAGCAAAGATTTGAAATTGGCTATGCGAACTACTAAAAAGATGGAAACCATTGTGGCAGGTTTGACTCACGATACCACCAACTGGATTTGGCAAGTCAGTGAAGAAAGAACTTTTGTTAATTTTAAGTGTATCGAAATCAAAGAGTTTGCCGAAAGTTTGTTGTTACACGCTGGTCGCCGAAGAATCTTCCTAAGTGCTACTATTGGTAATCCTAAAATGTTTTGTGAAGAACTGGGACTTAAGTTAGAAGAAACAGTGTTTATCAAAGTAGGCTACTCAAGTTTCCCTGTGGAAAACCGGCCGATTTATACCCGTGAAACGGGTGGGTTGCTAACACGACAAGGACAAACCGATAGGGATTGGCGCAATACGGCTGAGACCATTATTGAGATTATGGAACAACACCCAAATCAACAGGGAATTATCTTGCCTTACACTGATAGAATAGACAAGCAGTTGGCAGAACTTATTGCGGAGATTAACCCTGCACAGGCTCGTCGGTTAATAAGACACGATAAAACGGCACATGGTCGGGATGCGGCTATGCAAGAATGGAAGTCCAGCAAAGGAGGAGCCATTATGTCTACTTATTTGAATCAAGGGTTTGATGGTAAGGAAGCGGCTTATTGTATAGTAGTCAAACTACCTTATTTGAGTTTAGGAGATGTGAGAACGGCTAAGAAGATGAAGGCTACACCTGCATGGTATAGTCAGCAAACAGGAATTGCGTTAGCGCAAATGTGTGGTCGAGCAGTTCGTAGCAGAACCGACAAGGCTAATACTTACATTATTGACCCAAGTTTCTGGTTTCAATATAGCAAAGGCGTAGCAGGTAGACCTCTAAAAGATTTCTTACCAGCGCATTTGTGTGAGAGCATAGAACGATACGAAGGCTTAACTGCTAATGGCATTCAACAAGCCTTGTGAAGTTTTAAGTGAGTGATAGGATATAGTGGTAATTATGAAGATTGCGATTGCAGGACAAATGGCGAGTGGTAAAACCACTTTGGCAGACCAACTCCAAACAGAATTAGAAGATTTAGATTATCGAGTAGCACGACATAGTTTAGCCAGTAAGGTAAAACAAATCGGCAGCGACTTATTCGGCATGACTGAGAAAGATAGACCTTTACTTCAAAAAATCGGAATGAAGATGCGAGAGATTAGACCCGCAGTTTGGATTGAATATGTGAACCGAAGTATTGAGAAAGATTTGGCTGCGGATAAATATGATGTGGCGATTGTGGATGATGTGAGATTTATTAACGAAGCCAACTTCTTTAATGATAATGAATGGCAAGTGATTCGCCTTAGAATTGATGAGGATTTACAACAAGCCAGATTACAAAAAACTTATGAGGATTGGGAAGTTCATTGGAACAATCGTGCAGACCCCAGTGAAACCGAAGTTATCCAGATTCCAGACGAAAGTTTATGGATGGATATACTCGCCCACGATTCGGATGATGCTTTGATTCATGTGTTAGGTAATTTAGAAACTATTTCTTAATTATTCGGATATTATCAAGTGGTAAAAAACCCCGTAATAATCAAAAATCCAATTGGGATTTTGCAGATTAAAGGCTGGTTCTTAGTCCTAATGAAATCGGCTTAAGTGGTGTGCCAGATTTAGCAATTCTTTCGTATTTAACTCGCAAGGGTTTGCCCATGAAACTGGCTCGCCTTAGCCACTTACCTTCCTTCTCGGCTTGAGTGCCTGATGCAGTGACTTTGAAAGTTCCACCTGCTCCATTATCACAAACCCAAATAGGAACTCCTGTGAACTTACCCATACCTTCGACCACATCAATAATGGTGAACTCAGCATCTCCGAAATCTTTTAGTTTGTAAAGATTGTTACCAGTGCGTCCACAGTTATATGCCACAGTCCACTTACGAATAATCAAACCTTCTTCTCCTAAGTCAATTGCGGTTTGTAAAGCCGTTTCTAATTGCTCCGTCACTTTGCTTGTTATCGGTGATAGTTGGGCATCCCACTGCCATCCGTATTGTGTAGGCATCAGAGGTGTTCTCACATAACTAAATCTTGACATCTCTGGGGCGATTAGAACCAATTTATTCATACGGTCTCGATAGTTCAAATCAGGTTCATCTACCCAGTAACAATCAAAACATCTGAACCCTAAACTTTCATATCCGGTCTTTATTTTCTCGGAAGACCACATACCAGTGGTATCTTCTAATTCCAGAACTTCACTGTGGATTTCACCATCCAGCACTAACTTTTCGTTTCTTAATAAATCTGTTAATCCAGAGTTAGTTAAAATAGATTCAGTAATAAGTTGTAGATTAACACGATTACGAGTTTTATCTTCTCGGCTGACATACTTTAGAGGGCTGGATAAAGGAGTAGCAGTGCTGCGAGTTTTAGGTCCAGATACCAATCCCGAAAGAAGTTTTGACATCACATCCTCTTCTACCTTCTCATCAACAGTAAGGTGGACTCCTAAATAAGTTTTGAGTTCTTCAGGGTTAAGCATATTCCAATTAAGTAACTTACCCAAATGCAATTCTAAATCTCGGTAATCATTATAAACTTTTTTGTATTCAGCAGAGAAACTGGTAGTGGCAGTATATTCATCATTCCATGCAATTAAACATCGGACACCATCATACTTAATTTGACAAACATAATCTTCACCCTGACTCCAAATGTTAGTGGGTTTGGGAATAATTGTCATCAGCATACCGTCGGGACGATACTTTTTGCCGGCTGGGTCTTCTTCAACAGCAATTGTTTTGGCTAAATCTGGTCCTATACATGGAAACCATGGTATTTCTTTCATATTATATCTCTCCTACGGTTACAGTGCCTTCACTACAAGAGTCGCACCATTCATTATACTCTTTATCGTAATCATCGTGACTGTGTGTTATTACACCGTTACCATCACATTCGCCACATTGAAGTTCAATCTCGCCAACCATGTTTTTAATAGTCTGTTGGAAGACTTTATCTCGTGCCTTGAAAAAGACTGTGGGGCTGACTAAAGTTGAGTAGTATTTGCCATAATCATCAGCAGGTAACATCGGGTCTTCCCAATCATACCAAACATCCTCATCATAAGTTTCAAGTTTAGTGAGTTCTTTTGCCAAAGTGTCTGTTTTGGAAATAATGTTCTCTGGAGTTGCCTCAGCATAATAATTGTAAATAAGTTCTTCTACCTTCCATAAAGTTTCATGGATAGTTTCTTCGGCAGCAATCATGTTAAGGTCCTCAACAAAGGGGTGGAACATCTCACCCAGATTCATATAATAAGTGGTCCAAAAATGTTCAGCCTGTTCTTGAGCCATCTTTTGATAAGTTGGATTAAACCAATTAAGAGTTTCTAAAACAGGATATTGTTTATTATCCCAAAGAGCCGTATGTAATAACTCGGAATAAAGTTTCTCAAAATCTACATCAGCAGGTAGGTCTGATTCTTCTGTTTCTTCGGATTCCATGACACCACCACCATGATACCATGTGTAATAATCTTTATTGGCTAACGCACGAGCCACAGTTCGTATTTGGTCTACACCAAAAGCGGAGACGAAATTATCATAAAGTTCAGGTCGTAAGAACTTATCTGCCTCACTAATTGGCCATGCCGCAACTATCGGGTCAAAGAAAACCTGCGTGCCATCGGTTCGATAGCCAAAGTTTTCAGGGTTGGCAACATCTCGGACCACAAAACCAAGGTCCAGTAAAGAGGTCAATAAGTTTTGATAATCTGGATTTTGATTGGCTGGTAGCGCATCATACTGATTACAATAGTCATTTTCTGTTAAGCAAGGAATCTTTTCCATCTCCCAGACCGCAATTTTTTGACCCACAGGAAGATGTTTAAGTAATGTAGCAAGGTGAGGATTATCATTATCGTTGTTTTGTAAAAAGTTTTGTCTGAGTGTGCTATTAACGGACCCTTGGAAGAAGTTGTGTATCTGGGGTAGTTGAGGTAAGTCTAAAGTTTTGTTACGAAAGAGTTGGTGAAACAACAAG
>Ga0257106_1001631_pt1 | contig 10912 bp, 9 predicted proteins | sample LP_taG_3_FD_190177 | JGI IMG/M metagenome (GOLD analysis project Ga0257106, IMG submission 190177) | Marine microbial communities from Northeast Subartic Pacific Ocean, Canada - LP_J_2011_P26_10m | ecosystem: Environmental > Aquatic > Marine > Oceanic | place: Canada: Northeast Subartic Pacific... | reverse complement strand
CCGACGCCCAAAAGGAGCCCACCTTCAAAAGCCAACATACCCAAAACCAAACAGAGCCAAAACCAAAAATAACCAAAATAACCAAAATAACCAACTTCACCTCCGACGACAGGATACCCCCATGTGGCGGAAAGGGTGGACCCGACCGAACGAGACGGAGCCCGTCAGCCTGTGCAACGCGTGTGGGATCCTCTTCAAACGCGGCTGGTTCTGCGTGCACTGCGAGGAGGTGTACCGCAAGTTGGAGGGTGCCGATGACGACGCGGCGGGACCCGCGGGGCCGTGGATAGGATGCGACTTTTGCGAGCGTTGGTCGCACGTATCGTGCGAGCTCGCGCACGCCCCCGACGCCCTCGCGTCCACTTTCCCCGCAACCACCGCCACCGCCGATATCTCCCTCCCCGCCGCCGCCGCGGAACAACCACCGCGACAAGAGGATAACGCCGAGACAGTCGTCGAGATGAAGCCGCCCGCCCCTTCGATCCCGGATCCCCGAGTGTCGCTGTTCAACGCCGACGGTGCGGCCATGTCGTCCACGCCGTACCGGTGCCCCGAGTGCCGCGGGAAGCCGGACGGTACCTACCTGCCCCCGCCGCGTGCGCTCGCGTCGCACGCGTCGCAGACGTCCCTCGCCGCGGGTGCCCACGTACTGGACGGCCGGGTGGTAAGTTTCATTTTTGATACTTGTATGGGCAATTGGTATGACGTCGTGTTTTGTCTACAGGTTCACAACCGACCGTTCTTGCGAGCCGGGGATAAACGAACCACCGGCGGCGGCGGCGGCGGCGGGCAGGGCGGACGAGCCGCGGCGGTCAGGCCCAACGCGGATGGCGCGGCGCCCAAGGGTAAACGTTCGCGCGGTGGGTCGCGTAAGCCGGCGGTGAAGTTCGAACCCGGTGAGGAGTTTATTTTTATTTGCGTTTTTTGGCGATTCGACTGACGACGTGTTTTGGTAACAGGAGTCGAGCGCCCAGCGGTGACCGCGAGGGCACCCAAGCGCAGGCGAACTCGGCCCGCGAAGTTCACCCCCAACGGCGGTGAAGGCCGCGCCGCCGGCGGTAAGTCCTACGCGCTCGGTAAGCGCAAGCTTCTTCCCCCGCCGTCCTCCCCGATCGCCCCGCCGACAATGCCGAAAATGCTCGACGACGTTCCGGGCGAGTCGCCGCTGTTGAACGCGTCGCTCTTCAACGACGGGGGGGAGCCCTCCCCCGCGGTCGTCTACGCGGGGCGTCCCATCAACGGTTTGAGCTCTCACGACGCCGTCGCCGCCAATTCGTGGGCGGCGCAGGCTGCGTCAATCGCCGCCGCCGCGGAGCGCCGACGCGGTTCGAGGTGAGTATTTTTTATATTCTCTCGACGTTTGCCAATGAACTTTGTTTTTTTCCCTCCAGGGTCGGGGTGGATGCCGGGGGTATGGGAACACCCTCGGGGCTCTCGCTACTTCGCCGGTACTCCACGGACGAGGTCAGGCACGAGTCTGAGAACGCGGTGTACTCCCCAGGAAGCATCTTCACGCTCGAGAATCTCGCGGGAGGAGCCGGTAAGTTCATTTCAATTCTCGTTCTCGTAATCATGGCGATTCGACTGACGTCGTGTTTTGTTTACAGGGTACCGTACCTCGAGTCGAACTTCGCCGCCGTACAATGCGGCTCGCGCGTTCATCGCGCGGAACAACGGGACGTGCGGGACGTCACCCACCGCGAGCACGGCCCCGGGTGAGTTCGGGAGCTCCTCCGCGCTCGACGCCCTCGGGAGGATCCCGGCGAGTGGTCACCGCTGTGCCGACGGCCTTCACTGCCCGCCAGTGTCTTCTCATTCCAGGGCGCTCCTCCCCGCGCGCATGCCCCCGCCGGTGACCCCCGCGCTGCCGGCACCGCCGCGTGACCCGATCGCCCTCGGCGGTACCGGCGCGATATGGAACCTCGGCGGTAAGCTGGACACCCTCCGCGAGACGCGGGAAGAGGACGACTTGATGGAGCCGGATTCGCCCCTCGAGGGTTTCCACAGCTTGGTCGTCGAGCGTTTCGAGGTACGTTCATTTTGACCTTCGTATCTTCGTACTGTACGGGCGATTAGAGTGACGTCGTCTTGTGTGTGTTTTGTACAGGACCTTCGTGAATCCGCGAGGCTCCTCGCCGCGTACGCCGCGTCCGAGGGGCTCGTCCTGAACCTCTCCCGCGGCACTTCGCCGGGGGACGGGTACGGCTCCGGCGGATCGGGATCGCGAGGATCCGGAAGTGGACCCGGAAGCGCGTCTGGATACGACTTTGGTTCACCCGACGAGTCCGCCGCGTTGACCACGATGGCGCACCTGTCACTGGCGTCGTCGGCGACGAGGGAGCTGGTGCGGAGGACCGGCGCGGGTGAGTCTCTTTCTATTTGCGTACAGGCGATTGGACTGACGTCATGTTTTGTGCACAGCGGTTCCCGTCGGCGCGTTGCTCCGCGGGAGCAAGAGCGTGGCCGTGCGTGAGGCGGCGGCGAGGCTCGCGGCGTCGCCCGCGTGGCGCGACGCCGTGGCCCGTGAGATCGCATCCTTCGAGCTCGCGCTCACTCCCGTCGATACTCCCGTCGACGCCGACGCCGACGCGGGCGTGGTTGTCGGCGGTGGCGAGGGATACGCGCTCGCGCCTTCGGCGGCGGCGGCGGACCCTTTCTTCGTCGCGGGCGTCGAGGCCATGCGCCCGGTGGGGACGAACTCCATCGGCGGGGGCGTACGCGAGGAGGTGCTTCCGGTGGAGGTTGACGAGGAGGCGCTCGTTCGGACGGGGAGCGCGGGGGCGCTCGAGCCCAAGCCCGCGGGCAGCGCGGGGATCAAGGGTCACGAGCTCCGCAACAGCGTGATGTGACCCTCCGCACGGTGAGGGACAGGGGAGACGGACAGACAGGGGAAGGGACGATGAACGAATACACGCACGAATACTACTTACCCATTGCTAACAAAGTTTTTGGCTATTTCATTGCTAACAATCCGCTCCGCCGCTCGTGTTCACTCCCACTTGACCCTGCTCGCGGCCCCGGCGCCGTCGTTTGCCGATCCGTGGGCACCTACCCGCCTGGACCCCACCACCGCCGGTCGCGTGCCGTGCCAGAACAGCAACGCCCCGAAGAGCGCCGCGTTTTTGAAGAACATGATCATGTCCACCTGGTACCCCGCGCTTCCTTCGTCGTGATTCAGCCAGAAGGGGTGCATGACGGGCGTGACGACGAGCGTGAAGAGCATGAGCATCTTGGCGCCCAGTGACGAGTCCGCGATGAACAGCGCCGCGCCGATTCCCTCCGTCAGCGCCGCCAACGTCAGCAGCGTCCGGTCCGTGAAGGGCAGCAGCATCCAGAGCGGGAATCCAGTCTTGTCGCGGAAGAGCGCGCGCGCGGCGGCGAGGCGCGGGGCGATGGACGCGAGCGTCGCGGCGCCCGCGATCGGGTCGCTCAGGGTCTGGAGCTTGTTGAGCGACGACGCGAGGAAGACGAAGGCGAACATGCATCGCCCGACCAGCGCCGTCGCACCCATCTCGGCTGCTCTCCGTCGCCCTCCTTCTCCGCGCCCCGGGAAATGAGATCGAGCCGGTGAGTCAGCTGTCCCTGCGTTGCCCTCTTCAGGTGAGACGAAACGTCAGCCGCGACATCTCTCTTAGCTCGTTCTCATACACACGCGCGCGACACGTCCTGTACACGCGAATTGAAGAGCGCGGACGTGATGAAGGTGATATTTCTGGACGTGGATGGGGTGCTGGTGACCCGCAGGTGCGTCGCCGCGCCTTTACCCGCGCCTTTCGCCGCGCCTTTCGCCGCGCCTTTCGTCGCATTTCAACAAACCCATTCTTCCGGAACGCACCGCGCGAATGCGCTCGGACCCCGAGACACCGGCGCATCACACGAGCTGACTCGCACCGTCCATCCATCCCATCCCCCATCCCATCCCGTACCTCCAGGCCCGGCGTCGCGGAGGATACGCTGGTCGAGAACCTCCGCGAGATCGTCGAACGGACGGGCGCGCACCTCGTGCTCAGCTCCGACTGGCGTCGATGTCCATTGGCCCGCGACGAATGCGCCCGGGTCCTCGCGCGACACCGCCTCGCGCTGCTCGACAGGACCCCCGAGCACGGCTCGCCGTACACGGAGCATCGCGCGACGGAGATACTCGCGTGGGTCGAGGACCACAACGCGCACGCGCGCACCGTCCGCGCCGCGCAGGTGGACCAGCAGACCAACCGTCACTCCTCCTCAGCCTTTCCCAACGCGGCCGACACGGTGACCCACTTCGTCGCCGTCGACCATCGCGCCTTGGTCAGCGAGCTCTGCGGCGAACTCCTCGTGGGCAGGCACGTCATGACGCACCCGCGTGAAGGCCTCACGCGCGCCGCCGTGGAGGCCGTCGTCGCGTCGCTGTCGTCCGAGCAAGCCGCCCTCCCCGAGCGACTCCTGCGTCCGGCCACCAGGTCAGCGGTGACGAACAAGAACGTCGGGACGCCGGTCCCGTGGGCGACGTATTGGGAAGAGGAAGCCTTCCCGCCGGCACCCAAGCCGTCGCAGGGCTCCTCGTCGGTGGATATGGATACCGCGTTCGGCGATGAGGTGGTCATGACCGAGTGTCTCACGCCGAGGGGCAACGACGTCGTCGCGACGAGCCCGAACCCGGGAAATAATCTTTTAACCTTTGCGCCGTCCACGCCGGCGCAGAGTTGGGACGGGGGATCGATCGGGTCCGTCTCGGCGGCGTCTTCGGACGGCGAGTCGAGACCCGGGACCAGATGCGGACGCCGCCCGATGTCCGTGTCTGTCTCGAGGACAACGAGTTCGACACAGCTGTGCGGCATTCACAGCTGTGCAGTCGTGGGCGTCTCCGTGGGAGCCGCTCCGGGGACGCCGCCGCGGAGAAGGCCGGAAACCGCGGCCAGCTCGCAGCGCGGCGGGGGCAGCCGGGGGGGAATCGAGCGCGGTGTGGAGAGCAGCGCGGTTCGCGGGGCGAGCGCGTGGCCGCCGCAGCTGCCGTGGTGAGTCTTCTGACGAAGTGTGCGTATCTTTAACCGAAGGTAGCTTTCGAGTCGCACAGTAAAGTATTTTATGATTCAAGAGAGCGTGTTAGTCATCGAGGCACGCTTAACCGCGCTTGGTCCTCCTCCTGGTGGCGGTCTTGGGAGCCTCGTCCTCGTCCTCCTCCTCTTCTTCCTCGTCAGCCTCCTCCTCCTCGGCCTCGTCGTCGGGCTCCGTCTCGTCAGTCTTCTTAGCCTTGGCCGCCTTCTTGGAATCCTTCTTCTTTTTGTCGGCGGCTTCATCCTTTTCACCGCCGGCGAAGAGGTCGGCGACGGACGTGACGATCAGCGCGATGATCAGCGCGATTCCCACGACGAATGCGTAGAAGGTTGGGGTGTTATCGGGATCCTCGAGGAGAACCGCAAAGTCGCTGAGCTTGTCGCCCGCGGCGCCGGGGAGGACGGAGCCGACGCCGGAGACCGCGTCGACGACCATACCTTTGAACCCGCGCGTCGGTGAGACGGCTTCTTGAGCCGCCTTGGCCTCCTCCGCGTCGGCGACATCTTTGACGTTCTTGAGGGCTTCGTACTTGGGGCGCCACTGGGTTTCCTGAAGCTCCTTCGCGGCGACGTCGTCGGGTGCGACGAGCACGTTGTCGATCACGATACCCTTGGACATGGTCCAGATCTCCATCGCGACGGCGCCGACGGATCCGACGTTGGCGAGCGGCGTTTTGTCCTCAAAGTGGTTCGGGTTGGGGATCTTTTTAGGTGCCCACGGTCCGACGTAGTCGGGGTTATCGACCATGGGCGGGTACCACTTGCCCTTGTAGTCGGGGTTGTGAGTTTTGGGGCGGATCCATTCGCCGCATCCCGGGTTCTCGCCGGTACACAGCGGGTTGGGCACCGGCGGCGCTTCCCAATCTCCGTCTTCCTCGTCGTCCCAGTCGTCGGGTTTCTCCGCGTCCGGGTCGTCGATCTCGGCCGGTTCGTCGTCGAGCCACCCCGTGGGCTTGACGGCGTCCGCGTCGTCGATCTGCATCGGGGCGTCCTCGTCCCAATCGTCGGGTTTGGAAGCCTCCGGGTCCTCCATCTTCGGGGAATCGATCCAGTCGGTCGGTTTGGAGTCTTCCGGATCGTCGATGGTCTCCGGGGGGTTGAACGGGGGCTCGAAGGAATCGAAGAGTGACCCTTCCGACTGCGTCTCGCCGTCCACCTTGACCTCGAACGTGTTGTCGGGGTTGACGACGAGGGTGTAGAGGTGGGGAAGGCGGTCGAACGGAACCGCGGGGGGCGCGGTGAGATGTTTCTCCTCGATCGTGCCATCCGGCGCTTTGTGGCGGAAGATGACGTGCACCTTGTTGGTCCCGCCGCACTTGTCGGGGCCGAACATGACGGTGTACGGGGAGTCACCGTTTAAACCGGCGGCGTCGTGGGGGCCGTCACCCGCGGTGAGGAACTTGAGATACGCGCCTCCGCACTCCAGGCCATCTTGGAGGGCAACCTCGTACTGGAGGGTGAGCCCGCCGGAGGGATCGAAGGGTGCGGCGAGGGGCGCGGAGTAGCCGTAGTGGCGGGCAGCCTCGGTGACGTAGAGGCCGTCGTCCTCGGTGCCGTCCGCCTTGACGACGGTGGCGACGCCGGCGTACTTCTCGTCGCTCGCGGAGGACCAAGCGCCGAGATCGCCGGACGTGAAGGTCTCCAGGAAGGCGGTGGCGCCGGTGACCGTCACGGGGGTGAAGGGGTGGACGCTGTCCGCGGCCGTGGCGCCGGTGAGCAGCGCTCCGAGCGCCACCGCGCCGGTCGCGACGGTGATCAGCTTCATGATCGTGTGCGTGCGGGTGTCTGCGGGGACGTGCCACGTGCTGTGAGGTCAAGGTGATCGCGCGCGATCGGAGTAATCAACAGACGGCGGCAGGGGGCCAAAATAAAAAAATGACTCAGTTCGACCAATCAGAAGGCAGCAGAAGGCGGTATTTTGGGATGAAAAGCGCACTGGAATAGCGAATCACCAAATGTAACCTTGAATGCCCATACATGCAACGATTAGTTAACGTTTAGGCGTCTAACCAAAAAGCTGCATTAAAAAAAAGCTGCAGTGTTCTCGAACCGTCGTCCCGTCGAAGCGAAGCGATGACGTCGCTGCTGCTATCGTCGTCATCACTCTCGACAACACGATGGTAGTGCTATCGACCATATCGCCGCCGGCCCGTATCGCCGCGCAGGCATCTCCCGGACGCGGCGCCGACGTGATGAAGCGCGCCGCGGCATCCTCGTCCTCGCCGTCCGGGCCGGCCCGAGCGAGGTCGCGCACGGTCGTCCGCGCGACGGGCGGTCGCGTGGGCACCAAGAACAACTCGGCATCCGACGAGTCCGAAGGCCTCTCCAGGCGCACGCTGCTCGCGGGCAAGGCTCTGTTCACCCTCGGCGAGGCGTTCATCTTCCCGTGGGCCACCGAGGGCGCCACACGCCCGCCGTCCGCCGCCGCCGCCGACCTCACCCCGTTCTCCCCCGCGTGGCTTTCATCAATCTTATACAACGAGACCGATCCCGCCTTGAAGGCGTCTGGGAAAGCCGCGCTGCTCGCGGGCGAGGCGCTCCAGGCGGAGGGCAAGCACGCGCAGGCCATCGCCAAGTTCGAGGAGGTCTACACTCTCGCGCCCACCGAGTACAAGATGTGCCAGCGCGCGGGCCTGCAAACCGCGAAGTCCTACAAAGCGATGAGCCAAAAACTCGGCGACGAATTCGACAAAAAGGCCAACGACGCGAAAGGCGCGGTGTGGTGGTGGGGCCGAGGTACGCGGTGGCCGGGGTGGTACATCATCGCGTACCTGTCCGGGCGGAACGTGTGGTTCACGGCGAAGGATGATCCCGTCGGGACGTTCACGGTGACGGAGGCGCTCGGGTTGTTAGTGCCCATCTGGCTCGGGCTCCTGTACACCCTCGTGACTTACGGCATCCCAGACTACTGAGATGACAACTACTTAGACCGCCGCCGCTTGCTGTAAAAGACTTGAATATTTAGAACGTATCGTAGTTCGTAGTTCGAATCGCGTCCCGTGTCGCGATCGTATCGCCCCTCCATCACTCCTCCTCCTCCTCGGAGTCGGAGGACTCGAGGTCCGGCAACCGTCCTCCCCGATGCGCCGGCGACGCCGATTGATCGCCGAGCGCCGCCAAAAGATCCTCGGCGTTACCCCCGCCGACGCCGCCACCCTCTCCCAACGCCAACACCGCCTCGAGCTCCCGTTCCAGGTCCGCGTACCGCTCCTCGCCCGTGCGCTCCTGCGTGGGCGGGCGCATCGGGTCCGACCTGGACCCGTGCGAGGTGTTGGACGCGTCCGATCGGGCCATCGCGGATCGCGGGCGGTGACTGGTCGCCGGTGCATGAGGTGACTTGAACTTGAGCGTCTCCGGCTGGAAGGTGTACTTGGACATCTGCTCCGCCTCAACCTCCGCCGCGAGCTGCTCGAGCTTCTGCTTCGAACGCTCACCTTCCGCGATGAGTTTCTCGTAGTACGGCGTGTTGTGATCCCACCCGAGTTTGCGTTGTCGAGCCTCGGCGAGTTTTTTAGTTCGCTCCAGCGAGACACCCGTCTTGGCGTCGTTCATACCTTTCTTCTCCGCGAGCTCCGCGGCTGCGACGGCGCGCTCAGCCTTGACGGCTCTGTACCCGGACTTGGGCGCGAGGTAGGCGCGCGGTCCCGTCCGGGACTTGGCGAGGTGAACTTCCATGGCCTCGACGAATTTGTCGGCGTCCACCGGTGCGTCGCCGAGCTTCGCAGACGCCGCCTCGACGTCCTCCTTCATCTGCTTCAGATCGTGCTCGGAAACCTCGTCGCGAGTGCCGCCGTTCTTGGCGAAACCGCTGTGGTGCCCGCCGGTCGCTGGCGACACGCTGTCCACGCTGTGCTCCCTGCTGAGCTCGCCGTGCTTGCCGTTCGCGCCGGGCGAGGAGGCGCCGCCGGCGTTGAGCAACGCGCGTTCCCATCCGGGGGTTTGAACCAAGGAACCGAGGTTCAGCGCGCCGCGGCCATCTGCGAGCGCGCGGAACATGCGACGAAGCTTGCGCCTCTTGAGCGCCGCCGCCAGGTCCCTGCTCCGCTCGCTCTTGAGCACCGCGCTCGCCTCCTCCTTGAGCCGCTCGTCGTCGCGCATGCGAAGCAGTTCGCGCTTGTCGTCGAATTCGGACCGATTGGCGTAGAGCAAGTCGTGGATGGGCATGTTCGCGGGGTTCCGTGGGAACTGCGGCGCGCGGCCCGTCTGCGGCTTGCCGAGCTTGCCGTACATCTCGTCCGCGAGCCTCTCCCTGTGCTGCTCGCTGCGAACGGCGGAGGCCTGCAGCCGCTGGACCACGCGATCGTGGTTAACCGTGGGGGCGTTGAAAGGCGAAGGGTTTTGGTAATCGTCTTCGGCGTCGACCCCGCCTTCACCTGCCTCCTCGACGACCCGGTGCGCGTTGGGGTAGAACGTGTGCTCGCTCGCCTTCCAGGCTTCGTACTCCTCCTGGCGCATCTGCCGTCGGTTAGCGTCGAAGTACAGCTGGTCGTGGTGGTTCAGACCGCGATCCCTCAAGTTGTCGAGGCGACCTCGCATCATCTCCTTGGATTTCGCGTTGATCTTAGGCCGGAAAGTGCAATCGCGGAGCTCCTTCTTCTCCATCTCCATCTTGATCTCCGCGAGCTTGCCGTACTTCTCGCGAACCTTCGAGCCGTCGCCGAGCTTCTCCCAGGCAGCCTCCGGGCGCTTGAGGTGCTTGGCGTAGGCGCTGATCTCGGGCTGCATCGTCACCTCTTTCAGTTCGTCCCGCTCGCGCTCCTCTCGAGCGCGGCGGGAATTCTCCTTCCGCGCCTCCATGCGCTGCGAGGCTTCCGCGTAGAGGCGCTCGTTGTACGAGGAGTACTCGCCCGCGGTGCGGTTGCGCATGAGCTCGCGGGATACCTTGGACATGACGCTCTTGCGGGTGTTCTTCGCGGCTTGCGCAGCCATGACCTCGCTCTCCTCCTTTTGCTTCTCAATCGTTCGCTCGCGCTCCTTCTTCTCCATCGCCTTGGTGTAGAGCTTATCGAAAACCTGCCCCGGGGGCTGGAGCTCGTCGTCGGGGTACTTCTCCTTGTTTTTCTCTCGAAGCTTCTGGATGTCTTCTTCAAACTCCTTGCGCTTACCGGGTCCCGCACCGAAGACGAACTTTTTCGGCTTGGACGTCACGTGCCGCACCCAGTCGTCGAGAATGAGCCCATCCTTGCCGTACTTGCGAAGCGCGAACCGCTCGCGCTGGAGCTGGCGCGCCTCCTCCTCTTCCATCTTATCGCGATCGTACTCGCGGTAGTTGGTGGAGGAGAAGGCGCTGTACTTCTTACCCTTCGGTTTGTCCTTGAGCTGGAACATTCGGGAAAATTCAGCCTTGGACAACACTCCGTTGCCGTCACCGTCCCATCGCCGCAGAAACTCCGTCAGCGCATCCCGCTGGACCACCATCTTGTCCGTCTTCGGGTCGAATACGATGATCGAGGTCAGCCCGAGCATGCGAACCGTCTCGGAGGATTTGAGCAAAGCTTCCTGGAGTTCTGCGATGCTCACGTCGCCGTCTCCGTTTTGGTCCAGGCGCTTGAAGAGCTTCGACGCCATCTCTTCTTTCTGCCTTCGCGCCTCCTCCGCCTTGGCCTTTTGCCGCGCGGAGTTGATCTTGCCGTGCGCAACCTTCGGGCCGGTCTTGGCGATGTCGGCGGCTTGGCGCTTGGCCTTGTCGAGTGCCTGCGCGAGCTTGACCGCGAGCGGCATCATGATCGTCTGCGAGAATCCCTTGTCCGCGCAGAATTGCCGCGCGAGCTTGACCGGGTCCTCGCCGTACCGGATCTCCACGCGCTCGTAAGGGCCGGCGCCGAAGTCCACCTCGACGGCCGCCGTGATTTCCCTGTGCGGTGTAGGAGGGGGGGGGC
>Ga0257106_1001630_pt1 | contig 10913 bp, 10 predicted proteins | sample LP_taG_3_FD_190177 | JGI IMG/M metagenome (GOLD analysis project Ga0257106, IMG submission 190177) | Marine microbial communities from Northeast Subartic Pacific Ocean, Canada - LP_J_2011_P26_10m | ecosystem: Environmental > Aquatic > Marine > Oceanic | place: Canada: Northeast Subartic Pacific... | reverse complement strand
GGCATACCGGAGGCGGGGGGGGTGGAGGGGGAGGCGAGGGAAACTTGTCCGCTAACGCCGACGTGGAGCTCCAGAGGGAGCGCTGCGATTGGTGGGAAGGTGGACACGGGCGAGGTCAGCGTCGCGTCGTCGTAGTCGGGGACGCGAACGAGGCTCGGGGATGGATGTGAAGTTTCACACTAAAGCGGTGACGGATCGACCGCCGGGCGCCCGGCGAACGCGGCGTGGGGACGCACCCGAACGTCTATGAATGAAACCGCGCCGGTGACGAGGCCGAGAGAGGTCCACAGTAAACGCTCCTGACGCACGATGGACATCAAGGGGCGATCCCAGGTGTTGACAGCGAGTGCCCGGCGGAACCGCGTCGGGCCCGGCTTTCTAATTTTCACAGTCCTTCCCGCGAGCGCAGACGGGAGAGTCTCATCTCTGTCGCAGTCGCCCACAGCTGTGCTCACACCGCGGCAGGTGCACGGTCTTACGATGGCCGCGCCGGACGGGATAGACCACGTCCACAGGAACAAATGCATCCAGGAGGCATCCACCGCCGGCGTCAAGGGAGCCGCGTTCGGCATCGCGGTATCCGCGCCGCTGGTCTACCTCGCGCACCGGATGTCTCCGAGGTTCGCGAGCTTCACGACGAGCACCAAGACTGGGCTCATCGTCACGCCCTTCTTCGGGTTCTTCTTCCTGAACAGCGAGCTGGCGATGAACTCGTGCGCGCAGAGACGCGCGGAGTTCGCGCAGGCGGTGCCCAAGTAGGCGGCCGTGCCGCGGTGGAGGGCCCGAGGCGCGGTGAGCGAAGATCGAAGCGGGCACCTCTGATGAGCAGGCGAGATCGTGAGTAGAGATGGTCGTGTTGTCGAGTGAAGGGGCGGCGTCTGCGGTACTTGTACGGGCGAGGCACGATGTGAGTAGAAGGGATGGTCCGATGGGGCGGTGGGCGCGTGACTCGACGTGACGGCGAGTCGGATTAGGTAGTAGTTAGCGCATAGGGGGCGCGTCGTCGCGCCCCGCATGCATTATTCAGTCTCAATATCAGCCACGAATCAAGGCCACGTCGCTCGCGTCAAAATGCGACGTTCCGTGAAGAGTCGACGTCACACACACGCCCGCGCACGCACCGCGCACTCGGGTTCCCTTCACCGCCGCACACCTCACCCCACCCCACGCACCGCCATGGCGCAGGACGGGTGCCAGCCCATGGAGCGCTTCTCCTTCGCCAAGAACGGCAGCGCGCAGAAGTCGTGGCAGTTCTGCCCGTCGTCGCGTGACCCAGGGTACTCCGCATCAGGCGCGGGCGGCGGCGCCTACCCGTCGAACGGCGGCCGCGGCGGCACGTACGAACAGCGCCCGTACTCCGTGTCCGGGTACGTCAACGGGTACAACCCCTCGCTCCCGGCGTACCCGCCCACGCGCGCGCAACTAGAGGCGGCCGCCAAGACTGGCCGCCAGGGCCCTAGCACCGGACAAGCTCGATCAGGCGAGATATCCGAGATGATGTCGCGGCAGGTTGAGTTCGAACGCGCGCGCTCGCAGGGTCAGATGCCGCCGCCGCCCGGCCAGGACTTCAGCAAACTCACCGAGTCCAGCAACGGCATGTCCTACTCCGGGCACGGCGCGTGGGACGGACCGGCGCCCCGCGGCGACCCGTCCAAACCCGCCCCGGGCACACCTTACTACGTCAACAAACCGCCCGAACAGATCCACGATCCGACGAAAGAGGAGCGCGACGTGCCCCTCGGCGTCGGCAAAGACATGGGCCGCCTGCCCATGCTCGGCGTGGACTCCGCGCACGCCGCGGTGGGACTCAAGCTCGGGTACAGGCACGTGCGATGCGGCGCGGTTTCAACCGATAAGAACCTCATCGACGCAGGCGCCGCAATTGCCAAGCACGGTCGATCCGGCGTCTTTATCAGCGCGAAGATCGCGCCTTCCGAGATGTCGGACCCAACCGCCGCGTGCCACGCGGTGCTCAAGGAGCTCGGCATCGACAAGCTGGACCTCCTGTCCATCGAGTGGCCCGTCGGCGGCCCCGACGCGGTTGACGAATGCTGGCGAAAGATGGAGTCGCTGGTGGACGGCGGGAAAGTTGCGGCGCTCGGGCTGTGCAACGCGTCGGTTCCCGTCGTGGAAGCCGTTTGTAAAAACGCACGGATCAAGCCCGCGGTGAACGAGGTGGAGACGCACCCGCTCATGGCGCATCGCAAGCTCGTGGGTGTCTGCAGGCGCTACGGAGTCGTCCCCGCCGCGCACTCGCCCCTAGGCGACGGCGCGGAGCAATTGATTAAACATGCCAAGATGGCGGAGGCGGCGGCGGCGACGGGCGAGGGTAAGCCGCCGACGCAGACGCCGGAGCAGATCCTGGCGAGGTGGAGCGTGCAGCGCGGCGTGCCCTTCTCCATCGACGCCGGCGCATCCGACGCCGTCGTGGAAGCCTGCGCCGCGTCGCACGATTTTCGTCTGCTCAACGCTCAAAAAGTTGCCATCGACGCCATGGAGCCGCCGCCGCGGGAGGGCGGCGTGCGGTTCGTGTCTCCGCCGGCCGGGGTGGACTTCACGTTCGACGATCCGTTCCTCGGCGGGGTGGCTCGGCCTGGGCTCGAGCTGGAGAAGGCCGGCCTCCTCTGAGTTGAGTTAACAAGTAGCCGTCTGCGATGAAATTATACCTTGTCACTTTTGCTTGTCATCAACCAAATTTTCATCGACGCGACTGTTCGTCTGCCAAGGCCGAGACGCATCGGACCCGCCGGCTTCCCCGCCACAACCGGCCGCGCTCCATCGACGATGCCGCCGCCCCGAACGCGTTCGTCCGTTCCTCGCCGAACGTTCGCGTTCCACGCCGCGAATGTCTTGGCGCTGGCGCTCGTCCAGCTGTGCGCGATCCCCGGCGCGTCCGCGTCGCAATGGACGTATCAGCCCGCCATCTGCGGGAGTCAAAGCTGCGCCTCGGCGGCTCCGACGTTGGCGCCGTGGCAGAAGGACGTGCGCGCGCTGCAGGCGCTCTGGCGCGACTGCGGCAACGCGTACATACAGATGTTCCTCGCGATGAAGGGGTCGATATGGACCGACGTCTTCCTCTTCGATGGGACGCAAGCCGAGTGGACCGCGCTGTGCTCCGACGGCGCGGCCGAGATTAGATGCACCGCGGAAGGCCGCGTCTGGCACCTCGCACCGAACGCCGACGATCTCCAACTGGGGTGCCCGAAGGGCCTGCCCATCGCGCCGGAGCTCGAGGACCTCACCGAAGTCACCGAGGTTGCGATGTCCGGCATCTTCGGGTCCTGGAGCCCCAACCTAGACGTCAACGACGTCGCGGCGTCGCTCGTAACGCTCCAGAAGCTGCGCAGGCTCGACCTCTCCGACAACGCCCTCGTGGGCGAGCTTCACAGATCCACCGCCGCCGCCGTGCAGATCGAGTCGCTGTTCTTAAATGACAACGGCCTCACCGCGTTGGACCTCGGCGGGTTCGTCGCCCTCGAGGAGATCCACCTCGCGGACAACCAGCTGAGAGGACCCCTGCCCGACGACTGGTCGATTCTCAAAAACTTGAAAATCCTCGAAGCGCCGCGAAACCCAAAGCTGGCCGCCTCGTCCCTACCGGCCGCGTGGTTCGCCGCCGACGGGATGACCGCGCTGGAGACACTGGACCTCAGCGCGTGTTCGCTCACCGGGACGTTACCCAACGGCGTCGGTAACCTCGGAGATCTGAAGCTGAAGTCGATCAAGCTCGCCGATAACGACTTTCACGGGCCCGCCCCGCCCAACCTCCTCACCGCGGAGGACGACCTGGAACACGTCGACCTGCACAACAACAACCTCACCGGCCCGATGCCCGCTGGGTCCTCGGGGGTGTACCTCAAACTGATGAACCTGGCCGATAACAAGATGACCGGGTCGCCGCCGATGTTTACCAACGCTAATGTGAGAGTCCTGCCCCATACCCATACCCCACCCAAATACCCAAATACCACCCAAATACTGACCTGTTCACCCACCCGCAGCTGCTCTTGACCTACGACGTGAGCGGAAACAGTCTCGACGGCGAAGTCCCGGACATGTGCGGCGCCCCGGGGATCACGTACCTGTTTTTGCACAAGAACAAGCTCACAGGCGCGCTCCCCGACCTGTCGTGCATGACCGGCCTGTACGAAGTGAACGTAAGCGAGAACGGGCTCACGTCACTCGAGGGCGACTGGCTCGGGGGCTCGCCGAAGCTTCAGCATTTCAACGCCGAGCGCAATCAGTTGACCGGCGCTCCCCCGAGCTCACTCTGCGGCACGCTCTCGAAGACCCTGTACCTCGGTCACAACGCTTGGCGCGGGAGCGTACCCGAGAGCATCGGCGATTGTCCCGGGCTGGAGGTTTTGGACCTCACCGTGGATGAGGCGTCGGTGGACGATGGAAGCGCCGCCGGGACGATGCCGTCCTCGGCGGCGTTCGCGAAGCTGACCAAGCTGACGACGCTATCGCTCTCGGTGGGTTTATTTTTTATTTTTATTTTATTACTACGGGCAATTTGACTGACGGCATGTTTTGTTCACAGGGTCTCGGGATGGAGGGCACGCTGCCGGCGTCGGTGTTCGCGCTGGAGAAGTTGGAGACGCTGGATCTCTCGCACAACAAACTGAGCGGGTCCGTCTCGGAGGTCCCGGTCGGGGCGCTCTCGAACCTGCGGAAGATATCGCTCGCCGGGAATCAAATCACGGGAGTCGTGCCGCTGTCGCTGCTCACCCTGCAGAAGCTCACGAGCGTCGACGTGAGCGACAACATGATTACAGGCGTCGAGGAGCCGGCGGTACTCGTGGACGTGGACTGGCTCGCGATCGACACCCTCAACCTGGCCGATAACCAGTTAACCGCCTTCCCGACTGTGCTTCGCCGAGCGGCCGCGTTGAAAACGCTGGACCTCACTCGCAACGCCGTCGCCGGGTCCGTCCCGCAGTGGCTGTGCCAGCACTCCGCGCTGCACCACCTGTACCTCGGCAACAACCAACTGACGGGCGCGGTGCACGAGTGGCTCACCGTGGACGCGGCGGACGTGAGCGAGCTACGAGTTTTGACCCTGGACGACAACCCGGTAAGTGTATAACCCTTCTTATAACCCTTCGTATGGGCAATTAAAATAACGGCGTGTTTTGTTCAACTCTCACAGGGGGTCCACGGACCAGGCCGCGATTGGCCCGGGCTGCAAAAGCTCACAGCGCTCGAGTTCCTACACCTCGCCAACGCCGGGTCCTTCGGCGAGTTTCCGAGCCTACCGATGCTGCCCGAGCTCACGGTGTTTCACGCGCCCAACGCGGGGCTCTTTGGGACACTAAACGCCAGTCTGTTCGAGTCGGCGCCGGCGCTGCGGCGGTAAGTTTCTTTTTATTTACGTATGGGCAATTAGTTTGACGTCGTGTTTTTTTAACAGGCTGGACCTATCGGGTAACTCGTTGTCAGGTGAGTTTATTTTAATCTTGTATTGGCAATTAGTGACGTTGACGTTATGTTTCTTTTACAGGACCGATACCCTCGAGTCTTTCCACGCACGCCGCGCTGACGAACTTGTACCTGCGCGACAACGACTTCGACGGGACGTTCCCGCATCTTCCGATGCACGTGTTGGCCAAGGAGGAGGCGTCGGGCGGGACGGGGGTGGACTTCACGGGCGCCGGGAGGTTCGCATGCCCCGTTCCCGGAGCTGACGCAGCGTATTCAACCGTGAGTTTCTTTTCATCATCGTAAGGGCAATTAGTTTGACGGCGTGTTTTAATTACCATTTAATTTCAGGTGAGTTGTGAGTGCGGACCCGGCGCTGCTGGTGTAAACGGCGGGCGGCTCTCGTGCGTTCCGTGCCTTCCCGGGACGTTCACCCCCGACGTGGGCGCGGAGACGTGCGCCACGTGCGCCGCGGGGTCGTTCGTGGCGGCGCACGGCGCGGTTGAGTGCGGGGAATGCGACGCCGGATTTTACTCCACGGGCGGTGAGTTTATTTTATTTACGTACGGGCAAATGGAGTGATGACGGCGTGTTTTGTTCTCAGGAGCCGCGGCTTGTACTGCGTGTCCTCTCGGTCAGTTCGTCAACGCGAGCGGCGCGAGCGTGTGCGACGCGTGCGCCGCGGGGACGTATACGCCCGTCGAGGGTACCACGCGATGCGTCGAGTGCGAGCCCGGGTCCTTCTCGGGGCTCGGCGCGGCGGCGTGTGAGTCGTGTCCCGCCGGGTCTTTCGCGGGTGAAACCGGCTCGACGTCGTGTACGGTGCGTATATTTTTATTTTCGTATGGGCAATTGGAATGACAACTGAGGCACCACTTTTTGTTCATTTGGTCACAGCTTTGTTCGGCTGGAACGTTCCAAGGCTCCGTCGGGCGTGACGTCTGCGACGCGTGCCCGCAGGGCAGCGCGAACGACGCGGAAGGATCCGGGACGTGTGCGCCGTGCGCCCGTGGGACGTTCGCGTCCGACGCCGGCCTCACGCGGTGCGAGGCGTGCGAACCCGGCACGTACCAGAACGTGACCGGAAAGGCTTCTTGCGTGGACTGCCTCGCCGGCACCCAGAACCCGCTCGCCGCGTCTGACGATGCGAGCGCGTGCGTCGCGTGCCCCGCAGGGACGCACAGCGGCGTGAAGAGCACCGAGTGCGTCGCGTGCCCCGCGGAGACGTTCTCGGCGAGTGAGAAAGCGACCGTCTGCGAAGAGTGTCCGATGCATTCGTCCCCCGCGGATGGCAAAACGCGTTGCGCGTGCGACCCTGGGCACGTCGAGACCGCGTCGTCATCGTTCACGTGCGAGCCGTGCGCGCCGGGATGGTTCGCGGAGGCGCCGGACTCAACGTTTTGCGACCTCTGCGGCGGCGACGGCTACGCGGCTAAAAACGGCACAGACGCGGTGCGTTTCTTTCTATTTACCTATTTGCGTGCCACCACTATGGGCAATTGGAATGACGTCGTGTTTTCTTTACAGTGTACCCCGTTCTCGCCCGGGCACGTGGGCGACGACTTCGAGAACGATAAGCGCATGTTCGGCGCCAAAACTCAGGTTCCGTGCTCCCCCGGGACGCGCGCGCGTGACATGCTCGTCGCGCTCGCCATCGTGCGCACGTGCGAGCGGTGTCCCAACGGGACGATCAGCGCGGGCGCGGCGGATGACTGCGTTTCCTGCGACTCGGGCAGTCGAAGCTCGGTGGATAACACCCGATGCGTCGAGGTGGTGAACGCGCCGGGCTCGGGGCTCGATGGCGACGGCGGGTCATCGACGAACGCGACGGATGAGTACAACAACCTGCTCGCGTCGTACGTCGCCGCCGCGAGGGACAACGCCAAGACCCCGGCCACCGCTGTTGGATTTTTCATATTACTCGGCGTCGTCGCGACGTGCTGCGGGTTATTTACCGGATGGTACCGCCGCCGACGAATCAGGCTCCGACAGCTGGCACTCGAGCGCGAGTACCTCATCGAAGAGGCCGAGTCCGACATGCAGCGCGGGAAGCCGCCGAGGCGCGCCACGATATACGCGCTCGCGGGTGTCGTAAGTTCATTTTTTTATTTTCATATTGGCGATTAGACTGACGGCGTGTTTTATGTACAGGATGCGGAAAGGACCGAGCTGGGTGGCGACGGCGAGGACATCGACGACATGATGCTGACGGGCCGGCGCGGGCGGCGCAAATCCTCGGCGTTCCTCGACGTCGCACGCGGCCGGACGCGGATGTTCGGTAACGGCGGCCACGTGTCTCGCCAGCGGGACGCCACGCGGGATCGGCGCGGGTCGAACACATCGTCCAACGCATTGTACAAAGCCGCTCGAAGGTGAGTTTGTTTTAATCATCGTACGGGCAATTAGCGTGACGTCGCGTGTGTTTTGTTTACAGGGCCTCCAGGTTCGGCGGCGGTGGGGGTGGAGGGGGTCGTCGGCGCCGCCGCCGGGGGTACGACCAGGTCAGCGACGACGACGACTTCTCCGATGGCGAACTCACCGATCACTTCGACGAGGACGACGAGGACGAGGAGGACGGGTTCGAGTTTGACGAGTCCAGCGAGGACGACGAGGAGCGCGGGCGGGGTCGGGGTCGAGGCCGGGGCCGGTTCGCCCGCCCGCGTCCGCCCGCGCCCGAGTCCGATGCCTCCGGCTCGTCGAAGAAGGCGACCAAGTCGTGGTGGAAGAAGGTGACGCGAGGGACGGGGACGACGCGGCGGGGGGGAACGAAAGGGGGCGGCGGGGGTATGGCGAGGCGGCCGAGCCTGCCGTACCATCCAACCGACGAAGACCCTCGGTCCGTCGCGGAGGTTGTCGTCGAGGCTCGGCGGTGAACGGGGTCGGCGTCGTATACGAGGCTATTCTTCACTCGAATGCGTTAATAAGGTATTGCCAGTATTCGTCTCACGTGTTCAACGCGGTCTTCGGCGTAGTGTTCGCTTCAACTCGCCTTGTTGTCCTTGTTGTCCTTGTTGTCCTTGTTGTGCTTGTTGTGCTTGTTGTGCTTGTTGTAGCAACCAACGAAACCATCAGTGCGACTGAAGCAGCTCGCAGGCCGCGCGACGCGCCCTGGCTTTTTTCTTTTTGCCCTGGCAGCCCGAGCACCGCGAGCAGCTGACGATGGCGTTCCCCGACGAAGCGGTGGCGGCCCCGAGGCCGGCGGAAATGCGGTGGAGGCTTCCTACGAGCGGCGACTGCGATTCGTCGGCCGTGTCGCGAGCCGTGCGCGGTGGACGTTCGAACCGCGAGAACGCCCGCGCCCGCCACGCACGCGATGAGGAAGATCGCGGCGAGGACGCGCCACGGCGTCGCGCGCGCCCTCGCGACCGTCAGCAGCGGCGTTCGATCGTCGTGGAGCGCATGCACGGGCGTCGTCATCTTCGAGTGAGACGGCGGGTGATGACCTGAACCCTACCTTCGTACGACGTGGCGCCCGTTAATGCGTGAATAACGAGCCATTGACGGCGGTTACAGACTACGAGGTTAAAAACCCACCAACCTTATGTCAGTGCTAGTAAAGGGTAGCCATAAACAGGGGCGACGACCAGAAGACGGGGCGATGACGATAAACGCGCTCGAGCGTCGTGATTGATTACAATCGGTGCGATGCGATGCGATGCGATGCGATGACCCTCTGACGACGATGAAGGTTCACGCTGACACGATGTTATCAATTGTATTTTTCCTCCGTCCGTTTCCGCAACTTCATCATCACGAGGCGGCGGCTTTGGCCGCCTTCTTACGTTCCTCCGCCTCGCGGCGCCTCGCCTTGTCCTCCTCGATCGCGCGCTTCGCCTCCTCCTTGCACCGCGCGGCGTCGTCCTTGTCCTTGGTCTTGTTGCGCGTGTGCCGCTCCGTCTTCTCGCGGCACAACGTCAAGTGCTTCGCGAGGACATCCTCGGCGGCTCGAAGCTGTTAACAAAACACGACGTCAGTCTAATTGCCTATATCAGAATTGAAATAATCTCACCGTGTCCATCGGTACGGTGCTCTCGCACGTGAGGTACGCCTCGTAGTCGATGGCGACTTTCCTCCACCCAGCGGCGGTGAGGAACTCCTCGCCGCCGCGGCACGCGACCACCTTCTGTGTTATGGACCGCGACGACGCCTTGACTCGTCGGTACTTGGGGTCGGTGGGGTGGTCGGCTACGTTTTTTACCATGGTGTGGAGGGTTACGACACATTGCTCTTGCAGGGGCGGTGGGTTGACCAGCGGGTTGAGGATGTTGGTCACCGCGCGGATGAGTCGTTCCCTGACCTCGTGGGTCCGTTCCGCGGTGGACGGTGAGGGTGCCTGCGATGGAGTGTCGGGGGTCGGGGGTGAGCGTTTGTGGGGGGCGCATTTGTTGTTATTTTCAGGTTGCATTTTCCTCGGAACGGGAGATGGAGGGTCGGGGACCCACCTGGGCGGTCTGCGCGGTCTGCGTTGCGGCGGCCGCCGCTGCGGCGGCTCGTGCCGCGGCAGCCTCCGCGGCGGCGACGCGAGCCCTCTGCGCGTCCCGTTCCATGCTCTCGCGGCTGCGCTGAGTGGGCACCGCGTCCCGTGAGATCCCCCCCGTCTCGGAGGCGAATCTCGGGGCGCCCCCGGTATATCTGACCCGGGGTCGCGGGCTCTGCGTGGGTTCGTCGCCAGATCTCGAGTCGGTGTCTGATTCCGATCCCGACTCCCTCGCCGTGTCTTCTCGCGAGTCGTTACCCGCGCTCATGTCCACACCCTTCGAATCGCGCCTTGTATCTCTGCCCCGGCGTCCCCTCAAATGCCCCTCGATATGATAACGCACGCGGTGACTGGTCTGCGCCGGCGCGTCCAATTTTGAACCACGCCTGCGACAGAAAGAAAGATGGCACCCCATTGTTCGCCGCACTCGACCTCGTATCGCGCGCGATGTCGGACTCGGACGAGCCCGAGCCTTCCTCCGCGATGGAGGACAGCGACGATGACTTCGACGACGAGGCCGTCGAGCAGGAGGAGGAGGACGACGAGCCCGTCATCATGTCGCAGGCTGAGATCAAGCGAGCGAACGTGCAAGCCATGCTCAGCGGCAGCCTGGAGGTGCAGCGCAAGCCCATGGTCCGCGGGTTGCAGTGCCAGAACGTCGCGGCGGTGCTCGCGCAGCCCTTCCGCGCGCCATTCGCCGGCGCCACCGCCGGGCACTCCGCCGAGCTCGCGCGTCGCCTCGCCGCGCGTCGACGCTTCGTGCCGTGGGGGTCAAACTCCAACATCGCCCATCCCGGCCGCCCCCTCGGACTCGCCGGCCCCGGCAACCTCAGCCTCGGCCTATCGAAGCCCGCGGAGGAGGTCCCGGAGGAGCTCCCACCCGGGGTCGAGCCCTTGGTGCTGTGGGAGGGAGTCGACGCCGAGGGTAAAGAGCTCCCGCCGGTCTCCGTCGACAACATGCTCGTCAAGTTTCTCCGCCCGCACCAACGCGAAGGCGTGAAATTCGTGTTCGAGT
>Ga0257106_1001629_pt1 | contig 10925 bp, 7 predicted proteins | sample LP_taG_3_FD_190177 | JGI IMG/M metagenome (GOLD analysis project Ga0257106, IMG submission 190177) | Marine microbial communities from Northeast Subartic Pacific Ocean, Canada - LP_J_2011_P26_10m | ecosystem: Environmental > Aquatic > Marine > Oceanic | place: Canada: Northeast Subartic Pacific... | reverse complement strand
TCCTCGCCCACACGCATCATCATCATCCTCGGGTGCATCAACCTCGTCGTCGACGTCCACGTCCGATGCCTGCGCGGCCGGCAGCGACGACCTACCCGTCCGCGTGTACATCGAGCACACCGACGCCTATCAGGTGGTGTACCACAGCAACTACTTCAAGTTCCTATGGCGCGCCAGGGAGGCGTACGTCTTCGGAGGCGGCATGGCCACCGCGCTGGACAATCTTTCCTTCGACCCGAGCGCCGCGGGCTGGGACCACCTGGACGTCGTCGCCATCGACGACTGCAAGTTCGCCCAAAGCGCGGTGCTCGGCGATGACCTACTCGTGCGCACCACGCTGGTCGGGATCGGGGAAGGGACGCTGGCGATGCGACAGGAGGTGGTGCGCGCGGCGGACGGAGCCCTCATGCTCGCGGCGACGGTGACGGTGGCGCCGACCGATATCAACGGCGCGCCCGCGGCCATCCCGCCGGAGCTTCGCGGGGCGTGCGCATCGGGCGTGGGACACGCGGACCCGACGTGGCTCACGGAGGCGGCGGCGTCGATGTCCGTGGAGGGCGATGAGTCCCGTGGAGATGAAAACACAGCTGTGTCGGCGAGCGACGGAGATGACGCCGCGACGACGGAGACCTCAGTGACTTTGTTCGAGTCGGAGCTGAGTTTGGGACGCACGCGCGGCGCGTCCGACGCGGACGTCCTTCGATGGTTCGAGCGCGACCGCACGGAGGCTATCGGCGGCGCCGACGCGCTCAGCGCGTTGAAGGAACGCGACGGGGTCATCGTCGTCGTGAGCGGAATGGACGGTTTCCGCTGCCGTCCGGGGAACATCCGGAGCGGTACCTCGGGGCTCACCGTGAACAACAGGCGGATGGCGGGCGTGCGTGTTCGATCGCATGTTGAGACGCGAAGGCGGAACATCCAGGTGGCGTTCACGCAGAGGCTGTTCGACGAGGACGGCGCGTGTGTGGCTCGCGCGGAGGTTGTGTGCACGTGTCTGAGTCGTGACGCCGGTCGACCGGTGAAGTGCCCGGATGTTTTGCTGGAGAAGTTCCGGGCGATGCTCGGCGGCGTCGGGGGATGACGAGCTCGGTACGAGTGAGAGTGGGCACGCGTGCTCACCGTAGCTGTAGAGCCTTTTGAATAGACGTGTTGGTGTATCATAGTTCGATGTCGAGAAAAATGTGAAAACGTGTCCTTGCGAACTGACGCGCTTTTATCTTGGCGGCTCTATCGTATCGTTCATCACAGTGGAGCGCACCGGCCGGCCGCGATGGCGCCGTCGCGAGCGCAGAAGGATGACATCGTCCAGATGGGTGGCAAGACGCTGAAGAGGGTGATGGATAACGAGACCCGGCAGTGGGTCTACCGCCCCGTGGACGAGAGCTCCGGCAAGGTGATCTCGAAGGAGGCTTTCGAAGCCATGAAGCGCGAGGAGGCCAAGGCTCGGTGGGAGAGCGACCCTAAGCGCCAGGCTGAGCAGGACAAGAAGTGGGCCGCGCAGCAGCGCTCGGAGATCCGCGGCGCGCGCATCGCCGATGCCAAGCAGATGAAGAAGAACGAGCACGTCCGCAAGCTCAAGAGCGGCCTCGTCGAGCCATCGCGTCCACGACGACGAGAGATCGCGAGCGTCGCGGTGCCGAAGATCCTCGCCGACCTCCGCGAGGAGATGCGCGTCGCCGCCGCGAACGGCATGGACAAGCGCAACCCCGGCCAGTTCGCCTTCATCAAGACCGCGCTGGACGCCGAGGAGGCCAAACACGACGCCGCGGTCAAGGCGGCGAGGACCAAGGCGTACGCCAAGGAACGTAAAAAACGAGGCGTGCGAGGCGCGGCGTGGGGATCAAGCGACGAGGGCGAAGACGCGAGCGACGACGAGGATTCAATCCCGCGGAGGGGATCACTCGCGGACCTGGACGACCCGGACTACAGGCGAGGGCCCGCGCCGGTGGGGCCGCCAGGGGGGGCATCCGCGGGTGGAGAGCGGGCGACGGTGAGCGACGTGATGGCTGGAGGCCGCACAGCTGGCGGAAACGACGCCGCCGGCGCGAAGGGAAAGAAGAAGAAGCCGCCCGCGCGACGGACAGGAAAGGATGCCCCCACGGGTGATGCGAACGATGCGAACGATGGGGGTGAGAGAGGATCGAAGGCGGTGCCGAAGCCGAAGGGTGTGCCGGCGCCGAGACAGGCGGGTGGGCGAGATGTCGGCGGGGTGGATGAGACTGGCCTGTCGGAGAAGATGGCCGGCGCGAGCGTGGGCGACGGCGGTGGACGTGGTCGAGGACGGGGCCGTGGTCGCGGCGGAGGTAGGGGAGATGGCGGACGGGGCGGTCATGGAGGAAGGGGAGCGCCGTCGCAGCCCTTGTTCGATCCCGACGCGTGAGCGAGTCACGCTCTGCGACATTCTTTTTAAAAGTGCAGTTCACGATTCTAAATCGGTGACTCAGCAATCCGCTCGGGTCAGAACGCCACGCGCACGCATGCAAGGCGCCGCGCAGGCCACAGCCTCCGCTGACGTCGCCGCATCCATCAAGCGACCCGCGGCTCCCACCCCGCACAACACCCCAGCCGCCAACAAAGCGCAGAGAAGGGCGCTGAAGCCCCGCGAAGGTGTTAAGTCGCTCGTCAGAAACGCGTCCGTGGCCATGACCTCCCCGAAGCTCGTCGGCGCCATCGACCAGGGCACCACGTCCACGCGGTTCATCCTCTACCGTGTCGTCGGCGATGGCGTCCTACAACCCCTCGCCTCGCACCAGATGGAGCACAAACAGATCTACCCAAAGCCCGGCTGGTGCGAGCACGATCCGGAGGAGATCTACGCAAACACCCTGACGTGCATCGCGAAGGCGCTCGAGGCGGTGCCCGGGGGCGCGACAGCGTCCGACGTGGCGTGCGTGGGCATCACCAACCAGCGCGAGACCACCGTCGCGTGGTCTAAGCGCACGGGTAAGCCGCTGCACAACGCGGTGGTGTGGCTGGACATGCGAACATCCGACCTCTGCGACTCCCTCACCGCGGAAGTCATGGGCGGCGACAAGGATGCATTTCGCGGCGTCTGCGGCCTCCCCATCAGCACCTACTTCGCCGGCGTGAAGATGCGCTGGCTCCTCGATAACTGCGATGCGGTGAAGACCGCCGCCGCGGAAGGTGACCTCGCCTTCGGGACGATCGACAGCTGGCTCCTTCACAAGCTCACGGGCGCCAAAGCGCACGTCACAGACGTCACCAACGCGTCGAGGACCATGCTCATGGACCTCGCCACCCAAACCTGGCACGAGCCCACCGCGGAGAAACTCGGCGTGCCCATCGACTCACTCCCGTCCATCGTGTCGTGCGCGGAGGAGTACGGGGTGCTCGCGGAGGGTGCGCTGAGCGGGGTTAAGCTCACGGGGTGCCTCGGGGATCAGCACGCGGCTACGCTGGGTCAGCGCTGCGACGTCGGCGGCGCTAAAAACACCTACGGGACGGGTTGCTTCATGCTCCTCAACACCGGCGATGAAAAGGTGGAATCCACGCACGGGCTGCTGACCACGATGGCGTGGCGGCTGGGTAAGGACGCCAAGCCGGTGTACGCGTTGGAAGGCAGCGTCGCGATCGCGGGCGCTGGGGTCCAGTGGCTGAGGGATAACCTTGGCGTCATAAAATCCGCGTCGGACGTGGAGCCGTTGGCGGCATCCGTGCCCGACGTCGGCGGCGTGTACTTCGTGCCCGCGTTCTCCGGCCTGTTCGCCCCGCGGTGGCGACCTGACGCGCGTGGCGTGTGCGTGGGGCTCACGCAGTTCACCACGAAGGCCCACCTGGCGCGCGCGTTGCTCGAGGCGATTTGCTTCCAGACGGTTGACGTTTTGGAGGCGATGCGCAAAGACGCGAAGGACCTGGACATGACCGCGCTTCACGTCGACGGGGGAGCCACGGCGAACGGGCTGCTGATGCAGACACAGGCGGACCTGTTGGGCGTCCGGGTGTTCCGCCCGGCGAACGTGGAGACGACGGCGATGGGCGCGGCGCTCGCGGCGGGGGTCGGCGCCGGGCTCTTCTCCGAACGGGCGGCGTTTGAGGAAAATCCCGCCGACGAGGCAATCGCCGACGACGCGTGGCTCAAGGATGAGCTCGCGAATCGCGCGTATTTCGAACCGGCGATCGGGGCGGACGAGCGGGCGAGGCGGTACGCGGGCTGGTGCGACGCGGTGGAGCGGAGCCTCAACCTGGCGCCGCAGCAGGGCGAGTGAGAGCGCGGCTCGATCCGCGTGTGTCAAATCGCAATAATCGTTTCAACTCGTTCCTAAATTTAAGTACAGCTCGTCGTCACATCGCCAAGAGCGCCAGCGCCGCGAGAGTGCCGAAGAGTGCCGACCCGAAGGTCGGCACCCCGGGACTCACGACGTAAGGCGGCAGTGGCGGCGCGGGGGGCGGGTACGGCGGCTTGGGCGGCGGTGGCGGCGCCGGCGGCGGCGGGTACAACTGCGTCCTAGTCACGCACTGACTGTTCGGTCCCTCCGCGCTCGGACCCCCGTTGCACATCTTCTCGTAAATATCATACGTCACGTTGACCCCGTCAATCTCTCGAGTCACCGACGTCGTCGTGCCGCACGGGAAGCCGGGCAGCGCACCGAAGTTGGTCAGAGAGTAAGCCGAACCCGAAGTTGAATCACCATCCGAGAAGCAAATGAAGCCGTTGTCGCATGAGTTGGCGTCAAACACCCACATTTGGTCTCCACTGACGGTGATCGCCGAAGCCTGAGCCGCCGACTTGCCACCGTACAGCTTTTGTGTGGAGTCTTCGGTTACGATCGTGCACGTGCGGTCGCGGTTCGAGCAGTGCTTCCCCAAACACGCGCCGACGTCCGCGTTGGTATCTTCGCATTTCTTTCCAATCTCCATGTGCAGGTCCATCGGGCACGTCGATTTAACACCGTCGCACGTTTCTTTGACGTCGCACAGACCATCGACGGGCCTGCACTCGTGACCAGCCGCGCGTTTCGAGCACGTGCTCGGGTCGCAACATCCGCGGTCACCGTCAATCGCTGAACATTCCGCGCCGGCTTTCAGCTTGCACGTCTTCCCGTCGCAACAAGGATCCGTATCGGCGCAATCCGCCGAGCCGCAATCGCACTCCTCGCCTTCGTCCACGATCATGTTCCCGCACACGGCGTGGTCTCCCTCGGCGAGGCAAAAGTACTCGTTCCCCGCGAGCGCCGCGGCGAACTTGTCCACGGTGCACTGCGACCAACTGTCGTACGTATCGCCGAATTTCGACACCGCCGCCATGATGAACTTACTCTCGTCGCAGCTCTGCGTTCCCAAATCTTCGAGCCCATCGTGGTCAAACCCCAACTTGTGGCCAACCTCGTGCGCCACCGTGGACGCGTCCGCCGCCAGTTTGCCTTTCCGCACCATGGAGATACCCGTGGAGGCCATGGAGCAGCAGTTCAGCTGGTCGATGCACTTTCCGTTGACTTGCGTGCAGAAGCAATACCCGGGGGTGAGTTTCGAGCCCCCGACGTCGAATCCGCACCAGTAGTCCGAGCATATGCTCACGCCGGTAGCTCCGATTTGATTCGCGAGCCCGACGGTTTCCCCGTCGAAGTCGTGGCCGCTGAAGAGGTGCGCGGAATCGTGCGACGGCAACTGATCGTACAGGTTTTCTCGCCACAGGGAAAATTGATTGAGCAATTCGTTCGCGTCCGCCTCCCCGTCTGACTCGATCGTGACGTCGGCGGCCCACGGATCTTTAGCGTCGTATTGCTTCGTGACCACGATCGTCACGGGCGTCGCGATGTCCTTCTTAAGCAGCGCGTTCACCAGGTTGACGACGTGAAGCGTCTCCTCGTGAAGCGTCTTCACCGAGTCGTACTGCGCGATTCGTTTCTTATCGTTGACGACGAGCATCTCGATGTGGAGCTGCTGCACTCCAGTCTGCAACAGCCTACGCCCGACGCCGCCGTCACCGCCGGCACCACCACCGCCGCCGGCGCTGACATCGACCCCGCCGCCACTTGTGACGGGCGTCGAAAACTCCGCGGGCAGCGCGTGCACCGTGCCGGCGTCTAGCGTCTTCATCTTCATCCGCGTCGCGTCCACCACGTCGTTGGCCATGGCTCTAGCGTCGGGCCTGAACCCGTCGTGTTCATCCTCGCGTCTGAACGCGATGAACGACGCCGCGATGTGATCCTTCCCGTCCTCCGCATCGAGGGTCTTCCCGGGCAGGTGCAGGTGCGCGGGTTCGATGGCGACGCTCGTCCCGTCTGGATGGAAGATGGAGCCCCGCATCCCGTCGCAGATGGAGAGCGCCGCGTGCCCTTCGTGCTCGCCTCCTTCTCCGACGATGACGCCGCGGTAGTGGCAGTGGTCGTCGCGCGACGTCGTGGATTCCACGCGGTGTAACGAGCCGTCGGACTCGATGACGTACTCGCCGTAATCGGGATGCAGGAGCTCGTCGTGGCGCGTGGCTTCCAGTCGGTACTCGCGCCCGAACGCGACGAGCTTCGCGGAGAAGGACTCGGGATGGCGGGTGTCGTCCACCGCGGACACCTCGGACGCTCGAGAAATCTCGTAGTGACGCAGGTGATGCACCACGGAGTCGCTCGGAATCTCCGACGCGGCGCACGTGGGCGCGAGGACTGCGTAGGAGCGAGGAGGGCGTCGTCAGGTGGGATCGGCGTGGAAAAGGGAGGGTTCGGGGCGGCATTTTGAATAGGGGCGACATCGGTGAGTCAAGGGGGGGGCGCGGGTGACTCACCCACGAGCATCGCCGCCGCGAGCGCGCAGACCCCGCGGATCCATGATACACCCCGCGGTGTCAGAGACGTGCGCATCACCCTCGCGTGCCTCCCAGCGCGGCGCGGTGCGCAATGCCACGCCCGCGGGGTCAAGTTCAACAACTTCACGCGTTTCGTCATCCTCGTCGTCTGATTCAGCTGTTCAGTTCATGTGTCACGGTTCCGGAGCTGTGAGCGGTTCACTGAGGCGAGCCGCACACGGGATGTTGGCGTGGGTCGGCGCGAGGAAGAACCGCACGCACCGCGGCGGGGCGTCCACTCTCGCCGCGCGATACGACCAATGCGTGCGCTGGGTTAACAAGCGCGAGCGCGACGACGAGGAGGCGTGCGAGGACGAGGAACTTCGCACAGCTGTCCGGCCGAAGACGGAGCCGGTCCTTCAGAGCTCGAAGCCCGCGGGGACGTCGCTGGATGTCCTCGACCTGCACGTGCTGTGCCACCTGATGGAGTGCGAGCGCGTGTCGTCGCGCGAGAAGGACGAGGATGACGAGGCGACGGCGGAGCCGGCCGCTCGTCGCCGCGCGTCGCTCGCCAGCCGCTCGCCCCTTCACGTGAAGAAGCGGGTTCGTGACGGAGGCGACGGAGGCGACGACATGGAGCTCGCACTCGAGGGCCTCGCGCTGTCACCCTCGCCTCCCTCGCCCTTCGCGCCCACGCGCGATCGCCCGCACACCGCATCCTCCCCCTACATCACGCCCGAGCGGCTGCGCACGCCGCGTCGCACGTTCACTCTGCCGCCGTCGCCCCCTCGCAAGAAGAGGAACACCGCTGAGCTCGCGCCCTCCCTCGCGCCGCTCGCGTCCTCACCCGGGCGCTCCTGGACCACGCTCGGCCTCGACAAGGTCAGCCCCATCTTCGACGCCCGTCGGACGACACCCAAGGCTTGCCGGAGCCTCGACTTTTCCCTCCCCGCGCTCTCCGAGGTTGACCCCGCCGGAGGTGGAACACAGCTGTCGAGCGAGGGAGACGGGTCCTTCGACGGGAAGGACGCGATCGACGTCGTCATGACGCACAAGTACGGCCGACCCGAGGACATCATGGACGTGGACGATACCGCCGCCGATGCCGAGGGTGCCGAGGGTGCCGAGGGTGCCGAGGGTGCCGACACAGCTGTGCACGACGACGACGAAGACGCCGAGAACCGATTCCCGAGCCTCGTCGACGTCGACGCCCAACCCGCGGGCGCCGGCCGGTCGGCTCGCGTGGACAGGAGCGCGCTGATGGAGGTCATGTCCGCGTTCGAGGGCGGGCCGTGGCGCGCCAAGTTCGTGCGGATCGAGGAGGAAATCTTCGTCATCTGAGCTCGGGGTCGACGGGGGTCGGGGGGAGGGAGTCGGAGGGAGGGACGCGGACGTCGACTGTGTAGTCCACCGCGAGACGATACGCCCGTTCGGATGAGAACTATCCGCGTGAACATCACAGCACCGCACGTGACGATGAATATGATAAAAACAGTACACTCAGTTTAAATTATCGCTACAGCGACGGCGACAGCGACAGCGACGCGCGGGTGGCTGGTTATTACTCTACACTTCGAGGAACCGTCGAGTTCTGCGCTCCTGCTCCGTCGACGGCACCCGCGCCGCGTTGTTCGTTCCCCCAGTCGCCGGCTGGACCCGCGACGTCTGCGCGTGATGCCGCATGAACATGTCGTTCACCGTGTTGATCATCGCCTGCTCACGTCGCTGCCTGAACACGTACACCGCCCGCGCGATGAGCAGCAGCGGCAGCATGAACCCCAAAAGCCGGAAGATAAAAACCGGATACGAATCGCGGCCGGCGTCGGACGAAGCCGCGACGATCGCCACGATGATGTACAGCACGAGGAACACGCACAGCGTCGACACCACGATCCGCGCCCAGAAGCTGAGCTGCTGGTTCGCGATGGCTCGGTCCAGGTCGACATCCGCGGCGCCGCCGTGCACGGGGTGGAGTCCCAGTCTCCCACCGCTCGCGCCGTGCAGCTCGCCCATGCTCACCGCCTGCGGCCTGCCCGTGGAGTCTATGACCACGACGCGCATGCTCTCGTTGTACTGCGTGTCCTCGACGCCGCCGTTCGCTCGCGCGCGCTGTCGCATGGCGGCCTCGGCCTCGAGCATGGAGTTGAGGTTGATGACTGCGAAGTCCATCGCGTTTGTGGGCGGCCTGCCGTAGGCGATCTGGAAGTTGGCCGTCTGCGCGGCGAGTCGCTCGGATGCGTCCTGCGACTCGGCCTGCTCCCGTTCCCTCGCGCGCCTCTTCCGCTTCCCCGCGTCGATGAAGTACTGGGGAAACGTGGTGTGGCACAGCTCGCACTTGATCACCCCGGTCTCGCGACACCACCGGGCGAGGCACTCCGGGTGGACGTTGCCCATCGTCCCTTGGCACGCGCACGGCTTGCAGAACGGCGTGTGGTCCATGAGGCATATCCGGCACTCGCTGCCCTCCTTGACGTTGTGAATCAGCTCCAGACCCGAGCGCGACGATATCGTGTTCGGCGTTCCCACTCCGGGAGTGGGCTCGCCGGCCCCTCCGTTGGAATTGTCGTCATTGTAATCGCCGTCCCCTGAATCCCGCCGGGGCGTCCGTGGATCATCGCTCGTGCCCGCGCTCTCCACCACCGGCCCGGGCGGACCGTCCCGCCAACTCGTCACGATCTCCGGATACTCCGAGTCGGAGTCGCCGGGCACGAAACCCGGCGGCGATGAGGGCGGCTCGCGCGTCGCCATCGCGTTCCCGGAAGTGCGTCGCGCCCGAGACCGAGGGAATCACGTGTCACGGCTTGCGAATCAGGACGGCGATATCACCCCCCTTTTTTACGGGTTCTTTTCTTGGGCCTTTTTTTTTTCAGGTTAGAGAGACACATTGACACGCGCGGTAACGCGCGCGGGACGGGGACGAGCCCGAGCCGTCTATCGCGCGTCTCGCGAGGGCATTCACCCCGGTCGCGCTCCAAAGGACCGCGGCGGGGCGATCATGCCCCTCGTCAGGAGCAACGACGCGCCGGACAGCGCCGATCCAGTGAGGTGCGCACCCCCGCACGATCCTTCAAACCGACGCTCGCCCATTGCTTTTTTTCCCGCCCAACCGGGTTTCCTCGGACGGGTCGCGCCCTCGAGGCCGTTCGATGGACGCCGTCGGCGCGCTCGACCCGGATCCCGCGGCGGATACAGCCTCGCGACTCCCACTCGTTCCCATCCTCGACGTTTCAACGGCTGACGCGCCCCTTTCACCCCGTGTCACTCGCAGGTCCGGCGCCATATTCGGTCTGGTGCCGTCCACCGGCGCACCCGGTCCGGATGCGGCAGCGCACCCAGGGAGCCCCGGCGGAGGGTTCGGAGGGAGCCCTTACGGCCCCGGGGGGTCCTACGGCGGCGATACGCGCGAGACGCAGCAGTACACCGACTACCAGTGCGTCCACGCGCGGATCCCTCCCACCTCTCCCGACGCTTCGAGACGAGCGAGATGCGCGTCAAATCAAATTTCACCAACCCGCGCGCTTCGAACGATCGCCCCCCCAACGATCCGCGTCGTCATCTCACCACCCCGCATTTTCACCACCCAACACAGGAACATGGGTAACGGCTGGGTCCAGCGCACGCGCCGAAGCACCGTCGAGCGCGTGATCGAGCGCGTGCACACCGACGTCAACGAGATGGTCCCGGTCCATCACGGGGGCATGAACGGAGGAGCAGGATCCGGCCACCTCGGCGGCGGGGCGGGCAACCACGGTGCCGGATCCAACGGATGGCTCAACGGCGAACTCGCTAGGCAGGTGCACAACAAGTTCGAGGACATGGTCCGCCAATCCCCGGCGCCCACGCGCGCGGAACGTAGCGCGTACGACGAACTCGTGCGATCCTTCCCGACGCCCGAGTCGAGGGGCCGGCTCATGCTCGGCGACGGGTCCGCCGACGCGCGGGACGCCGGGATCGTCAGCCCGCCCGCGGCGCCGTGGATGAACGGCCCGGGCAGCGGCTCGGACAGGTACCCGTCGCGCCTCGGTAACGGCGGCGGGGATCGAACGGCGGCGGACGGCGGAGTCGACGCGTCCGGGTCGCCGAACGAACGAAGCCTCTTCTCCGACCTCAAGTCGCCGCCGCCGTCGATGCGGAAGGCGTCGGGCGGGTCGGGCGCCGGGTTCACGCTCGACGACCTGATCCTCCGCAA